>Ga0308176_10000211_pt1 | contig 40122 bp, 42 predicted proteins | sample PhyCR2_3_FD_203890 | JGI IMG/M metagenome (GOLD analysis project Ga0308176, IMG submission 203890) | Soil microbial communities from UC Gill Tract Community Farm, Albany, California, United States - DLSLS.C.R2 | ecosystem: Environmental > Terrestrial > Soil > Agricultural land | place: USA...
GCCGAGCGACCGGCGCAGTTGCGTCAGCTGGGACATCGTCAGCCCGCGGTATTCGGTCAGCACCGCCGCGGACGAGCCCTGGAACCGCTCGGTGATCTCGGCGACGGCCGCAATCTTCTCCTGGTTCGCCACGTGCCTCCTCTCTCGTGCTCGGGCCGGCATCCGGGCCCGGAAACGAGAGACGCCCCGGCGCAGGGCGCACGGGGCGGGCGCAGGTCAGGCGACCCGCGGCAACACCGTCCATCCTGCGCGGGTCGCCCGTCTCGCGACGGGACCTTCGGCTGGGCGAACCCAGCGGCCGGCGGTCATCGGTTGGTCGCCCGCAATGTTACACGGGCGGGCGGAGGGTCCCGTCCGCCCCGACCCGCATCGCGGTCGGGCCGAAGTCCTCCGCCGACAGCCGGCGGACCAGGGCGATCGCGGTGCGGTCCGGATCGGGCTCCGGGTAGCCGGGCTGCACCTGCCGGGTCGGCCGGAGCAGGCCGCCGACCCAGCCGCCGTCGGCGCGGAAGGTGAGCTGGATGATCGCGGTCGTGCCGAGCACGCCGGCGGTGGACAGCACGCGGTAGCCGACCAGGTTGCCCACGGAGTACGCGACCGGGCGGCCGGCGACCACTTCGGCGCCGCGGACCACGTGCGGGCCGGCGCCGAGCACGGCGTCGGCGCCGGCGGCCACCGCGGTCCGGGCGAACGCCCGCAGGTCGCCGCGGTCCTCCCCGAACGCCAGCTCCCGTCCGGCCGGCACATGCAGCGCATCGGCTCCCTCGGCGCCGCCGTGGAAGACGACGATCACGATGTCCGCCCGCGCGGCGGCACGACGGACCAAGGAACGGACTGCGGAGGGATCGTTCAGCGGGGCGGCCCATCCGTACGGGGCGAAGCCGACGACGGCGACGCGCACGCCCCGAACTGTGCTGACCGCGATCTCGTCGGGGCCGCCAGTGGTGAGCATCGCGTTGGCCCGGACGACCCGGCGGGTCTGGACCAGGCCGGCGTCGCCGTGGTCGTGCGCGTGGTTGTTCGCCAGGCTGAGCACGTCGTAGCCGGCCCGCGCGAACAGCCGGCCGTACGCGGGCGGCGCCCGGAAGGCGACGCAGTCGGTCGAGCCGGCGCCGCACTTGGAGCTGGCGGCGACGTCGGTCAACGTCCCCTCGAGGTTGCCGATCATCAGGTCCGGCGCCTGGACGTACGGGGTGACCGCGCCGAACAGGCGGCCCGGGTCGGGCGGGAGGCCGGCGTCGACACTGGCCGGCACCGCGTCCCCGGACCAGCCGATCGTCACCGTCGGCAACGCGATGCGCGTCGGGGCCGGAGTGGTCGTCGGCGCGGCCGGCGGGGGCGAGGCCGGCGGCGCCGAGATCGCTGCGGGCACCGCGGGGTCTCCGCTGCATGCAGCCGCCATCGATAGTGCGGCCACGACCGCGGCAAGACGCCCGTGCCCCCGCATACGGCGCAGCGTAGGACCCCGACCACGCCACCGACCCCCACCGCGCCGACCGCACCGTCCACCACCGCGGCCCAGAGTCCGACGAACCCACCAGCAGCAGCGACCACCGGCCGGGTCGGGCACCCGACCCGCGACTACGTCTTGCTCCACCCCGCGGAGCAAAGACGTAGCGCCGCGGCGAGGACGACCCTGGATCACCGCGCATGACGTGGCGAGCCGCGGTCACCCAACGCCGAATCCGGGGGCTGGTCCGGGAAATGCGACGGCGCCCCGGTCCGGGAGGGACCGGGGCGCCGGGGTGCCGGGTTCAGCTGGCGGTGTCCTCGACCAGCAGGTTGCGGGTCGCGTTCGGGTCGACCGGGATGCCGGGCCCCATGGTGGTCGCGAACGTGACCTTCCTCAGATACTTGCCCTTGGCCGCGGACGGCTTCGACCGCTGCACCTCGTCGAGCGCGGCGGCGTAGTTCTCCACCAGCTGCTCGACCGGGAAGCTGGCCTTGCCGATCACCAGGTGCAGGTTGGACTGCTTGTCCACCTTGAAGGTGATCTTGCCGCCCTTGATGTCGGCCACGGCCTTGGCGACGTCCATCGTCACGGTGCCGGTCTTCGGGTTGGGCATCAGGCCGCGGGGACCGAGGATCCGGGCGATCCGGCCGACCTTCGACATCTGGTCCGGCGTGGCGATCGCCGCGTCGAAGTCCAGGTAGCCCTCCTGGATCCGGGCGATCAGGTCGTCGGTGCCGACGACGTCCGCGCCGGCCGCCTCGGCCTCCGCGGCCTTCGGGCCGGACGCGAAGACGATCACCCGGGCGGTCTTGCCGGTGCCGTGCGGCAGGTTGACCGTGCCGCGGACCATCTGGTCGGCCTTGCGGGGGTCGACGCCGAGCCGCATCGCGACCTCGACGGTCGCGTCGTACTTCGTGGTCGAGGTCTCCTTGGCCAGCCGCGCCGCGGCGAGCGGAGAGTAGAGCCGGGCCTTGTCGACCTGCTCGGCCGCGGACCGGTATGCCTTGCTGCGCTTCACTACTGCTTTCCTCCTGTGGTCATGGCGGACCCGGACCGCTCCGGGCCCTCCCACGTACTGCTGGGTTACGTCCTACTACAACGCTCAGTCGGCGACGGTGATGCCCATCGAGCGGGCCGTCCCGGCGATGATCCGCTCGGCGTGGTCGAGGTCGTTGGCGTTGAGGTCGGGCATCTTGGTCTGCGCGATCTCCCGCACCTGATCCCGGGTCACCGTGGCGACCTTGGTCTTGTGCGGCTCGCCGGAGCCCTTCTCCACGCCCGCGGCCGCGAGCAGCAGCTTGGCCGCCGGCGGCGTCTTGGTGACGAACGTGAAGCTCCGGTCCTCGTATACCGAGATCTCGACCGGAACGACCTGGCCGCGCTGCGACTCGGTCGCGGCGTTGTACTGCTTGCAGAACTCCATGATGTTCACGCCGTGCTGGCCCAGCGCGGGGCCGACCGGCGGGGCCGGCGTCGCCTGACCAGCCTTGATCTGCAGCTTGATGACTGCAGTGAGCTTCCTCTTCGGGGGCACGTACGTCTCTCTTCTAGATCTTGGAAACCTGGCTGAAGGACAGCTCGACGGGCGTCTCGCGCCCGAAGATCGAGACCAGCACCTTGACCTTCTGCGCGTCCGGGCTGATCTCGCTGATCGTGGCGGGGAGCGTTGCGAACGGCCCGTCCATGACCGTGACCGACTCGCCCACCTCGAAGTCGACGACCTTGACCTGCGGCTTGGTCTCCTTCTTCTGGGTCGCCGGGACGAGGATCCGGACGACCTCGTCCACGGTCAGCGGCGACGGCCGCGACGTGGCGCCGACGAAGCCGGTGACGCCGGGGGTGTTGCGGACCGCGCCCCACGACTCGTCGTTGAGGTCCATCCGCACGAGGATGTAGCCGGGGAAGACCTTGCGCTGCACCTGCATGCGCTTGCCGTTCTTGACCTCGGTGACCTCTTCGGTCGGCACCTCGACCTGGAAGATGTAGTCCTCCATGTCGAGCGAGGCGATGCGGCTCTCGAGGTTGGCCTTCACCTTGTTCTCGTAGCCGGCGTACGAGTGGACGACGTACCAGTCGCCGGCGGAGGTGCGCAGCGCGCGCCGCAGCTCCTCGGCCGGGTCCTCGTCCTCCTCGGGCTGCTCCTCGCCGGCCTCGCCGCTCGGGGCGGCCTGGCCGTCGGCGTCCTGGCCGACCTCGGCGTCCGCGGCGGCCTCGGCGGCCTCGGCGTCCGCGGCGGGCTGGGTGTCGTCGGGTGCCTGGGTGTCGTCCTTGGCCGAGCCCTCGGCCGGCGCCGCGTCCCCCGTGGCGTCGGTCGCCGCGGCCGCGCCGGCGTCGACGTCCGCGGCCGGCGTGCCGGCCTCGTCGTCGAGCGGCTCGCCCTCCGCGGGGAGGCCGGTCTCGTCCAGCTGGGACACGGGGTAACTCACTTTCCGTTCGGGCAGGCCCACGCGGGCCGGGTCAGGTGCTGCGGGCGGCGGCTGGGGTCAGCCGAACACCCACGTGACGAGCTTGCCGAAGCCGATGTCCAGCCCCGTCACGAGGGCGCACATGATCGACACGAAGACGATCACGACCGCGGTGTAGGTCACCAGCTCCTTGCGGGTGGGCCAGATGACCTTGCCGAGCTCCGCGATGACCTCGCGGAAGAACCGGGAGAGCCGGGCGACGGGACCACCGCGGCGCGCGGTCGCCCTGGACGACCTTGGCGGCCGGGCGTCCGAAGCATCCGTGCTGGTGGAGCTGCTCACGAGGGTCTCCTCGGTCGAGGTGCGTGCGTGCCAACAGCGCGGGTGGCGCCGCCGAGCGCAGGGGCGACAGGACTCGAACCTGCAACAACCGGTTTTGGAGACCGGGACTCTTCCAATTGAGCTACGCCCCTAGGACCGGCCGCCCCTGCCCATGCTGGCGCAGAGGCTCGCCACCCCAGAGCAAGTAGAGTACGCAACCCACGTCACCCCGCGCAAAGCACCCCTGCACATCCCGTCCCCGCCCGCAGAGCCGCCGTGGGTTGTGGCGATGATGGGGTCCTCTGCCTTCGGCGGGCTCGTGCGAAGAGGTCGGTCGACACTCACCAGCGCGGACAAGGTATCGCCCGGGGGTTACCGGGGCCGGCCCCGCCGGTGGCACAGCCGGTGACAGGATGGGCGCATGGGAGAACGGGTTTCGGACCGGGTCGGGTCGATCGCGGAGTCGGCGACGCTCGCGGTCGACGCCAAGGCCAAGGCGCTCAAGGCGGCCGGTCGGCCGGTGATCGGCTTCGGCGCCGGCGAACCCGATTTCCCGACCCCGGCTCCGATCGTCGAGGCGGCCGTCGAGGCCTGCCGCGACCCGCGCAACCACCGCTACACCCCGGCCGCCGGGCTGCCCGAGCTGCGCGCGGCGGTGGCCGAGAAGACGCTGCGCGATTCCGGCTTCGAAGTCCCGGCGACCCGTGTGTTGATCACCAATGGCGGCAAGCAGGCCGTCTACCAGGCGTTCGCGACGCTGCTCGACCCGGGCGACGAGGTGCTGCTGCCGGCGCCGTACTGGACGACGTACCCGGAGGCGATCGCGCTGGCCGGCGGTGTGACCGTGCCGGTGCCGACCGACGAGACGACCGGCTACCTGGCCCCGGTGGCGGCACTGGAGGCGGCCCGCACGCCGCGGACGAAGGTGCTGCTGTTCTGCTCGCCGTCGAACCCGACCGGCGCGGTCTACCCGCCCGAGCAGGTCGAGGCGATCGGCCGCTGGGCGGTGGAGCACGGGATCTGGGTCGTCACCGACGAGATCTACGAGCACCTCGTGTACGGCGACGCGCAGCACGTCTCGATGCCGGTCGCGGTGCCAGAGCTGGCCGACCGCTGCATCGTGGTCAACGGCGTGGCGAAGACCTACGCGATGACCGGCTGGCGGGTCGGCTGGATGATCGCGCCTCCCGACGTGATCAAGGCGGCGGCGAACCTGCAGTCCCACCTGACCAGCAACGTTGCGAACGTCTCCCAGCGCGCGGCGCTCGCCGCGGTCAGCGGCGACCTGAGCGCGGTGCGCGAGATGCGGGCGGCGTTCGACCGGCGACGGCACACCATCGTGCGGATGCTGCGCGAGGTGCCGGGGTTCGAGTGCCCGGAGCCGCTCGGCGCCTTCTACGCCTACCCGTCCGCCCGCGGGCTGCTCGGCACGGAGCTGCGCGGCCGCACCCCGACCACGACCGCGGAGCTGGCCGAGCTGATCCTGGACGAGGTGGAGGTCGCGGTGGTGCCGGGCGAGGCCTTCGGCACCCCCGGCTACCTGCGGCTCTCGTACGCGCTGGGCGACGACGACCTGGCCGAGGGCGTGGCCCGGATCCAGAAGCTGGCCGCGGAGGCCCGCTGAGCCGGGCACGCTAGCGCGGCAGGGCGCCGGCGTCCTGGAGCACCTTGATGGACGCGGGCAGCCCGGCCAGCGCCGCGGCGAGGTCGGCCGGCTTCGCGATCCGCCAGGCGTTCGCGTTCACGTAGCAGCGCAGCGCGGCGTCGAACTTGTCCGGCGGTCCGGCGTCGCGGGCCGCGATCAGCGCCGCCGCACCCTTCCCGTACGTGGTGTTGTAGTAGGCCTGCCCGTTGCGGCCGTAGTGCGTGGTGGAGTCGCCCACCTTGCCGGGCAGCTTCAGCGCGCCCGCCGTGACCGAGGTGGTCCCGTCGATCTCCTCCTCGGCGAAGGTCGCGAACGCCTCGTCCAGCCAGGGGTCGCGGGCCTGCGAGTTGCCGACCATCGCGTAGAACCACTGGTGGGCCAGCTCGTGCACGGTGACCACGCGGCTGTCGTCGAGCAGCATGATCGCGCCCGGGTACTCGATGCCGCCGCCGCTGATCGGCAGCCGGGCGAGGTTGATCGATCCGAACGGCGGCGGTCCGTACCGGGCCACCAGCTCCCGCACCCCCCGCTCCGCCTCGATGAGCAGCCGCTGCGGCGCCTTCTTCGGCGCAGTCCCGACCTGCACGGTCGTCCCGGCCACGGTCGCCTTGGCGGTGCGGAAGGGGCCGACCACCACGCTGACGTCCCGGGCCCGGTCGGCGACCGCGTGCCAGCGCTTCCGGCCGCTCTCGCCGGAGTCGCGCGGGGCGTCCTGGGTGCCGGTGGACAGCACCGTGTACTTCCCCGGCGCCGTGACGGTCAGGTCGGTACGGGCCGCCTCGCTCGTCGCGCTCTCCGCCGTGTACTGCAGCAGCGGCTCCTCGTGCCAGCCGACGCCGCGCTCCCAGGCCAGCAGCGGCTGCCCGCTGCCCCACCAGGCGTACTGCCCGCTGTGGCCGAACCGGTCGAACGCCCGCGTGCCGAGGGTCAGCGTGAACTCGACGTGCGCGCTCACCCGCTGCCCGGCCGGCACCTGCCGGCCCAGCGGCAGCACCAACAGTCCACCCTGGGTGCCGGTCGCGGCCCCGGCGGCCTGGAACCGGTACGCACCGCCGCCCGGGTACGACCTCGCCGCGGTGATCTCGATACGGTTGCCCTGCCGGACGGTCGGTGGGGTGTTGGCGGTCAGCCGGAAGACCAGCTCGCGGACCGGCAGGTCAGGGGTGAACGTCACGTCCTCGGTGCCGTGCACGCTGGCGAGGTCGGCGGCGAGATCGAAGGTGAGCGTGATCCGCGGCCGGTGCGGGTCCGGCTGCGCGTACGAGGCCGGGCAGGCGGCCGACCCGGAGCCGGACGGGGAGCCGGACGGGGAGCCGGACGAGGTGCCGGGCGAGGTGCCGGGCGGGGTGTCAGGCGATGCGGACGCCTGGAAGGATCCGTCGCCGCCGGCCTTGCTCGTGCAGGCGACCGCCACCAGCCCCACCGCGGCGACCACGGCGGCGCGGCGGCGCAGCGCGGACCGGCTCATCGTCCGGCGAAACGAGCCGGTCCGCGGAAACGTTCGCTCAGGGCAGGCGGAGCACGGCCCGGGCGCGGGTCAGCACGGCCTGCCCGTCCGAGCGGGCGACGAGCTCCACCCTGACCCGGTTGCCGTCGAGCTTCTCGGCGACGGTCCCGGTGACCTCGATCGTCGCGCCCCGGTCGTCGTCCGGCACCACGACCGGCCGGCTGAACCGCACGCCGTACTCCTCGATCGCGCCGGGGTCGCCCACCCAGTCGGTGAGCACCCTGGCCGTCTCGGCCATCGTGAACATGCCGTGCGCGATCACGTTCGGTAGCCCGACCGCGGTGGCGAACCGCTCGTTCCAGTGGATCGGGTTGAAGTCGCCGGAGGCCCCGGCGTACATCACCAGGTTGACCCGGTGGATCGGGAAGGTCTGGCCGGGCAGCTCGGTGCCGACCTCGACGTCGTCGTAGCGCGGCTTCGCGGACTCGGGCATGTCAGCCTCCCGCCGTGCCGCGCGCGACCAGCGTCGAGTACGCGGTGAAGACCGGCTCGCCGTCCACCGTCGTCACGTCGCCGCGGGTGGTGATCATGTCGTTGCCGGCCGCGGACCTGATGTTCTCCACGGTGACGATCACGGTCAGCCGGTCGCCGGCCCGGATCGGCCGGTTGATCACGAACCGCTGCTCGCCGTGCACGACCCGGGTGTAGTCAAGGCCGAGCTCGGGATCGGCGATCACCTGCCGGCCGGCGGTCATCGACAGCACGATGCCGAACGTCGGCGGCGCGATCACGTCCGGGTGACCGGAGGCGCGGGCGGCGTCCGGGTCCCGGTACACCGGGTTGGCGTCGCCGATCGCCTCGGCGAACTCGCGGATCTTCTCCCGGCCCACCTCGTACGGCGGGGTCGGCGGGTATGTGCGGCCGACGAACGACTGGTCGAGCGGCACCGGACGGCTACCGGGTCTCGCGGTGCACCGTGTGGCGGTTGTCCCAGGGGCAGTACTTCTTCAGCTCGAGCCGGTCGGGGTCGTTGCGCCGGTTCTTCCTGGTGATGTAGTTGCGGCGCTTGCACTCCTGGCAGGCCAGCGTGATCTTCGGGCGGATGTCGGTGGCGGCCACTGTGCAGTGCCTCTCTCAGGATTGCCGGATCTCGATCGGGTGGTAGCGGGGGCGGGACTTGAACCCGCGACACAACGATTATGAGCCGTTTGCTCTGCCTGACTGAGCTACCCCGCCCCGTGGTGACCTCGAGATGATCGCGGCCACCACGCAGAGCCCCCTTACGGAATCGAACCGTAGACCTTCTCCTTACCATGGAGACGCTCTGCCGACTGAGCTAAGGGGGCGAGCCCAGAAAAGGTTACACGGCCGTTGCCGTGGACCGGAAACGGGTAGCGCGTCAGCCGGTGAGCAGGTGCAGCCGGCGCCCCTTGACCCCCGGCTGCCCCGGCCGGATCGCGGTCCGGGCGGACAGCCAGGCGTCCAGCCGATCCGGGTCGAGGGCGCGGCTGACCAGGTAGCCCTGGATCACGTCGCAGTCGTTGCCCGCCAACAGGTCGCGGGCCAGCTCGTCCTCCACGCCCTCGGCGACCACCCGCAGGCCGAGGCTGTGGGCGAGCTCGATGATCGCCCGGACGATGGCGAGGTCGCCGAGGTCCGTGCCCATCGTGAACACGAACTCCTTGTCGATCTTGACCTCGTCGACCGGCAGCCGGCGCAACTGGGACAGCGACGAGTAGCCGGTGCCGAAGTCGTCGATCGACAGCCCGGTGCCGAGATCGTGCAACCGCAGCAGGACCGGCTGCATCCGGTCCGGGTCCGTCATCACGCTGGACTCGGTCAGCTCGAAGGACAGCAGGTCCGCCGGTACGTCGTACTCGCGCAGCATGCCGGCGACCCGGTCAGGGAACTCGGCGTCCGACAGCGAGCGGGCGGAGAGGTTCACCGCGACCGGGATACGCAGGTCGCGGTCGAGCCACTGCCGGCACTGGGCCAGCGAAGCGCGCAGCACGTGGTCGGTGAGGATCCCGATGAGACCGGTCACCTCGGCCAGCGGGACGAACCGGTCCGGCGCGACCTCGCCGTAGTCCGGGTGCAGCCAGCGCACCAGCGCCTCGACGCCGACCAGGTCGCGCGAGCGCAGGTTGATCTTCGGCTGGTAGCGGACGACGATCTGGCCGGCGGCCAGCGCGGTCCGCAGCTCGGTGACCAGCCGGAGCCGCTGCAGGCTCTCCTGCTCCATCGACGGGTCGTACATCGACACCCGGCGACCGACGTTCTTGGCGTTGGACAGCGCGACGTCGACCCGGCGCATCATCGTCGGGCCGTCGTTGCCGTGGTCGGGCGCCAGCGCCACGCCGACGGTCGCCGAGGCGTCGATCGTCAGCCCGGCCAGCGGGTATGAGCTGGAGACCGCCTCGCACAGCTCGGCCGCCAGCTCGGCCGCCTCGCTCGCGCCGGGCACCCGCGCGGCCACCGCGAACTCGTCCGCGCCGACCCGGGCGACCATCGCTCCCTCCGGCGAGCTGCGGCTGAGCCGCTGCCCGACCAGGACCAGCAGCTCGTCGCCCCAGGTGTGCCCGAGCGAGTCGTTGACCTCCTTGAACCGGTCAAGGTCGAGCTGCACCAGGGCGACCACGCCGTCGCCGGCCGATGCCTCCTCGATCGCCGCCTCGAGGTGCTGCCCGAGCCGCGCCCGCGTGGGCAGCCCGGTCAGCAGGTCGTGGTAGGCCGCATGCCGCAGCCGAGCCACCAGGTCCTGATTCTCGATCGCCGCCGTGAGGTGGGCACCGAGGTTCTCCACCAGTTGCAGGTCGTCGGCGGAGAAGCTGGTCATGTCGCCCTGCCGGTCCTGCAACTCGAGGTAGCCGCGCACCTTGATACCGCTTCGCAGGGGTATCCCGATGATCTCGTGCGCCTGCCGCTTCTGCAGCAGCGCCTGCACAGTCTCCGATGCCTTCCGGTGGTCCAGGCGGAGACCGGCACGGCTGTCCATAATCCGTTGGACCAGCGCGTCGGGCTGTCCACGATGGGTCACCGGCGGCCCATCGGCGATCTCGGTGACGAGTAGCTCCCCGTCGTCGAGCAGCCCCAGACGGACGACCGAGGCGTTGACGCTCGCCCGGGCCTCCTCGAGCGCGACCTCGAGCGGGCCCTCCATGCCGCGAATCTGCTCAAGCAAGCGGCTGAACCGGTAGACCCGGTTGAGCATTCGGTGCTGGGCCCGCGACCGCAACCAGCCGCGGTAGCCGAGGAAGATCATCACTCCCAGCAGGGCCAACGGTAGTGCGGCCCAGGCGGAGACCGACAGCGCCAGAAGCACGACGAGCGCCAGCGCCGCGTTGAGCACGGTCACCATGAACGCTGGGACCAGCGCGGAGGCGACCTCCCGCCACGGCGGGACACTGCCCGAGATGGCGATGGCCGCGAGCACCGAGACGTTGGAGACGACGAAAACCACGCCGACGGCCGCCGCGGCGGCGACCCACGAATGCACGTCGGTCACGTCGACCGGCCGGCCAGCCAGCACGGCCCGGAATGTCACGAGCGCGAGCGTGGTCTCCGCGGAAAACAAGCACAGGTTGAAAAAGATCTTGAGCGGCGGACGTCTCCGGACGATCATGACGAGTGCGGCCGCCGCCAGCCGAACGACGAGCAGCGTGCCGGGCGCCAACAGGAACAGGCCGAAGACGAGGGGCAGCTCGGACGCCGAGATCGAGTGTGTCTGCCGCCGGAACTCGAGGTGCAACTGCGTCGACTCCGCCGCGACAAAGACGCCGGCCAGCACCAGGGCCGGCAACAGATCGTCGACCGCGAACGCTGGTCGCAACGACCCGTCCGCCAACCAGCAGACAGCTGCTACGGCAAGCAGGAGGCCAGCGAGCAGGGCTGGACCGGGAATCGCCAGGCGGTCAGCCGCCCGGGCCCGCAGTCCGCCCGTACTCGCCATGCGCCGCTCCGTCCACACGTGAGGACCCAGCGAACAGCATGCCATGCCGGAACATGGGACTCATCCGGTTCCGACCCCCCAAACAAGGGTCAGGCACGTGCAAGAATGAGGCTCTTGTCCTCAGTTCCAGGAAGCGCCGTCATACAGGTTCCAGGACGCGCCGTCGCACAGGTTCCAGGACGCGCCGTCATACAGGTTCCAGGACGCGCCGTCGCACACGTTCCAGGACGCACCGTCGTAGAGAGAGTGGGCGGCGTCCAGCAGGCGAGCAGACATGGTGATGGTTCTCCTTCTCGCCGCTCGGGGGGGACCGAACTTCTCGACCCGTCTCCGGCCCCCAGGCGACTACATGTGCAGAGAGTAGCTGAAAACTGGGCCGGAACGGAATTTGACCGCAACCTCGGACACGCTCCGCAACGGAAGCTGCTCTGCTGGTGAAGGAGGCTGACCCGTCCCGGTGACCCGAGGCGGCCCTAGTGAGCCCGAGAGGGAAGAATCCGGGCGACGCGAGGAGACCAGCATGAGCGCGCAGGACGGGCCGCCCGCCGAGCCGGAGCCGGGCGGCGAATCGATGACCGTCGAGATCGGCGGGACGAGCCGGCGGCTGCCGGCCGAGCACGACTACACCGGCGACGGCCTGCCCGACGCCGCGGTCGAGACGCCGGACGGGACCGTGATCGTCTTCGCTGACACCGAGGACAACGAGACCGGCGCCGCCGGTCCGGACGGCCGCGCCGACCAGGCGTACGTGATCGACAAGCGGACCGGCCAGGTGGTGAGCACCGCCCACCTCGACCCGGCCTCGGGCAGCTGGGTGGACGCCGACGGACGGCCGGTCGACGCTCCGACCGGCACCCGGCGGTCGATGACCGTGCAGACCCCCGCCGGCGACCGGCAGGTGCCGGCCGAGCACGACTACACCGGCGACGGGCGGCCCGACGCGGCGGTCGAGATGCCGGACGGTCGCGTGGTCGTCTACTCGGACAGCGAGGACAACGAGACCGGCGCGGCCGAGCCCGACGGGCGGGCCGACGAGGCCTGGGTCGTGGACAAGTCCACCGGCCGGGCCGTCGGTGAGGCGCACGTCGAGCGCGGGACCGGCGAGTGGGTCGACGACCCCTCCGGGTCGCCGGACGTCCCCTCCGGCCCGCCGGACGACGCCTCCGCTGCGGGAGGCGGGTCGCGCTGACCGAGACCGGGGAGCTGGACGAGCTCGTCGACCGGGCGGCCGAGGAGCTCTACGGCCTCGCGCCGGAGGAGTTCACCGCCGCCCGGGACGAGCAGGTGCAGGCCGCGCGGGCCGCCGGCAACCGCTCGCTGGCCGCGGCGATCGGCCGGCTGCGGCGGCCCACCGTCAGCGCCTACATCCTCAATCTGCTGGTACGCCGCCAGCCGGAGGTCGGCGAGCAGCTCGTCGCGCTGGGCGAGGAGCTGCGCCGGGCCCAGGAGCATCTGTCCGGTCCGGAGCTGCGGCAGCTCGCGACCCAGCGGGCCCAGCTGGTCGGCGCGCTGGTCCGCGCCGCCCGCAAGGTCGCCGCCGACGCGGGTCACCCGGTCAACCAGGCCATCGCGTACGAGCTGGAGCAGACGCTGCATGCGGCGCTGGCCGACCCGAGCGTGGCGGAGGAGGTCGGCGCCGGCCGGCTGGTGCGGGCGGCGAGCCGGACCGGCTTCGACGCGACGCCGCCGGAGCCGGCCAAGCCGGCGCGCCGGCTGCGCGCGGTCCGCGACGACGAGCGGGCCGAGGACCCGGCGGTCGTGCGGGAGCGGCGGCAGCGCGAGCAGCGTGAGGCCGAGCGGGCCGAGCTGCAGCAGGAGCTCGACCGCGCCGAGGAGGTGCGGGCGGAGGCCGAGGAGGCACTGACCGCGGCCGAGCGCGAGCTCGAGCAGGCCGAGCGGGACCGGGCCGCGGCGGCCGAGGACGTCGAGGAGCTGCGCGGAAGGCTGGCCGAGGCGGAGGACACCGAGCGGGACGCGGTGCGGCAGGAGCGGGAGGCGCAGCGGGAACGGGATGCCGCGACCCGCCGCCGGGACGCGACCGCCCGCAAGGTCGACGACCTGACCGCCCGCCTCGCCGACTTCTAGCGCTACATGCCGTAGGCCTCCAGCAGCCGTAGCCAGACCTCGGAGGCGGTCGGGAACGAGGGCACCGCGTGCCAGAGGCGGTCGAGCGGGACTTCGCCGACGACCGCGACGGTCGCCGAGTGCAGCAGCTCGGCCAGCTCGGGGCCGACGAACGTCACGCCGACGACCACCAGCCGGTCCTCGTCCACGACCATCGTCGCGTGCCCGCGGTAGCCCTCGACGAGCAGCTTGGCCCCGGCGACCGCGGCGACGTCGTACTCGACCACCCGGGTGCGCAGGCCCCGCTCCGCCGCCTGCGCCGCGGTCAGCCCGACCGAGCAGACCTGCGGGTCGGTGAAGACCACCTGCGGCACCCAGGCGTCGTCGGCAAGCACCCGCAGGCCGGGTCCGTCGTCCGGTTTGCCGTTCGCGCGGGCGGCGATCACGTCACCAGCCACCCGGGCCTGGTACTTGCCCATGTGGGTGAGCAGGTTCCGCCCGGTGATGTCACCGCACGCGTACAGCCAGCCGCCGAGGACGTGCATCGAGTCGTCGACGGTGACGTACTTCCCTGGCTCGAGGCCGACCGTCTCCAGGCCGAGCGCGTCGCTGGCCGGCGTGCGGCCGGTGGCGACGAGCAGCTCGTCGCCGACGATCTCGCGGCCGTCGTCGAGGACGAGCGTGACCTCGGCGGCCGGCCGGCGTACCTCCGTCGCCTCACGGCCGGTCAGCACCATGATCCCGGCCTCCTCGGAGGAGGTCCGCAGCAGCTCGGACGCGGCCGGCTCGGTGTTCGACAGCAGCCGCGACGCGCGCTCGACGATCGTCACCTGCTCCGCCCCGAGACCGCGCATCGCCTGCGCCATCTCGCAGCCGACCACGCCACCGCCGAGAACGATCAGCCGGCGCGGTGCCTTCTCCGCGTTCGTCACCTCGCGGCTGGTCCACGGGTGCGCTTCCCGCAGGCCGGGCACCGGCGGGACGGTCGCGAGGGTGCCGGTCGCCAGCACGACCGCGTGGTTCGCGGTCAGCGTGCTGGTCTCGCCGTTCGATGCGGTCACCTGGACCGTCTTGGGTCCGGCCAGCTGCCCGTGCCCGCGCACGAACTCCACCCCGGCGCCGGCCAGCCAGGACTGCTGCCCCGCGTCGTCGTGCCCGTACGGCTTGCTCGGGTCGACACTGGCGAACCAGTCACGGCGCTTGAGCACCGCGCCCGCGTCGAGCGGACCGGTCACCGCCTCCCTGACCCCGGGCATCGTGCGGGCCTGGTCGTAGAGCTGGACCGGCCGGAGCAGCGCCTTGCTCGGGATGCACGCCCAGTACGAGCACTCGCCGCCGAGCAGCTCGTGCTCGACCAGCGCGACGGACAGGCCGCCGCGGTGCGCGCGGTCGGCCGCGTTCTCCCCGGGCGGGCCACCGCCGATGACGATGACGTCGTAGTTCACGCGTCTCCCTGCAGGTCGAGGTCCGCGGCCAGGGTGGCCGGGTCGGTGAACAGCAACGCCCGCATGCCGAGCGCGGCGGCGGCGGTGACGTTCGGCGGGCGGTCGTCGACGAACGTGACGTCCTGCGGTCGGGCTCCGAGCGCGGTCAGCACCTTCTGGTAGATCGCGGGGTCCGGCTTGGTCACCCCGAGCCGGCAGCTGTAGAACCGGTCCGGGACGATGTCGGTCCAGCTCATCCCGTCGATCGCGACCGCGATCGGCTCCGGGCAGTTCGACAGCAGTGCGAGCCGGGTGCCGCGGCCGGCCAGCCGCCGGGCGAGCGCCAGGGACTCCTCGTACGGGTGCGACCAGCTGGCGACGTCGACCGCCTCGATCGCGTCGAGCCGATCACCGACGTCGGTCCCGACGAGCCGGCTCCAGTAGTCGGCCGGGCTCAGCGCCCCCTCGTCGTACGGCCGGCGCAGGCTCCAGTACCCGGCCCAGAACCGGTCCGGATCCTCGACCCCGACCGCCGCTTCGATCTCCCGCCGATCCGCCGCCGACTGATCCCGACACAACACGCCGCCGTAGTCGAACAGCACCCACTCCCCCACGCCGCCCATCCTCTCAGTCCCGATAGCCGGGCCCAGCGGGCACCGACCGCCGCGGCGTGGCCTCGCGGGTGTCCCACCGCGTGCTCGCCAGCCGCCGCTCGGTGACCGCGAGCAGGTCGAAGACGTCGCGCGCCAGGTACGCGGTGGTCCCGCGTTCGACGCGGCGGCGGTGCAGGATGCCGGCCTGCGCCAGTTCCTCCACCGCGGCGCGGGCGGTCTGGAACGACACGTCCAGCAGCGTCTGGACGCTGCGGGCCGTGAGCACCGGCGCCTCGGGCAGTTGGCCGAGCAGCCGCGCCGCGGCCGAGTCCCCGCGCGCGGCCGCTCGACGGCCCACCTTGGTCCGGTAACGCGCGTGCGCGTCGTCCCACGCCTGCCGCTGCTCCGCCAGTTCGGCGACGAACCGGCGGGACTGTTCGACCGCCGTCTCGATGGCGTCCAGCCACAAGCACAGCCACCGCGAGACCCCCGCCCGGGCGGCGTCGCTGTCGGGGTCGCCGGCATACCGGTAGTTCGTCAGCCCGGCGACGTACTCGTCGGACCTGGTGAGCAGGACGAGGCTGACCGGTAGCACGCGGTGCCGGGTCAGACCGCGCCGGATGAGGACCGTGTGGATGAGCGCCCGGCCGACCCGACCGTTCCCGTCCCGGAACGGGTGGATGGTCTCGAACTGGGCGTGTAGCAGGCCGGCCTGGATCAGCGGCGCGTGCGCGCCGCCGGATCCGTACGTCACCAGGTCGGTCATCAGGTCGGCCACCGATTCCGGCGGCGGCGGGACAAACTCGGCGTCGAGCGGGTGCCAGTCGCTGCCGCCGACCCAGTTCTGCATAGTGCGTAGGCCGTGCTCGGTCTCGTCGGGTAGCAGCGCGGCGTGCAGGTCGCAGACGTTCTCGACCGTGAAGGCCGGACCTGCGGTCAGCTCGGCCGAGGCGCGGGCGAGCGCGGTGATGTTGTTGGCGACGAGCCGCGCCGAATTGCTCAGTCCTCGTCCGGACAGGCCCTGGGCCACTGCCAACTCCGCCAGTCCGACCTGCTGAGGCGAGACGGCCAGACCCTCGATCCGGGACGACGCGATCGCCTCGGATCGGAGAAGGAACCGGGCCAAGCCTTCCAGGCCGCCGGCGCCCGGTGCGTCGAGCAGCCCTCGGACCGCACGCTCGGCCCGGGCCGCCTGGGAATCCACCGCCGGTTCGAGGACCAGCGGCCGGCCCAGCAAGGGATCCGGCAGATATGCGCCGTATCGACCACCGCGCTGGTTCCGCCGGCCGGGCGCATCCCATGCAGGAGTCCACTGACGCCCGATGGACTCCGCCACGACCCACCTCAAGCTCGAACGTTCGGACCAACGGTTCAAGGTTAGCCCCGAAGTCTGAACAGCGCCCAGCGAGGTTCAAGGAATCCAACCGTTGTGTCATACCCCTGAGCCACCGAAGTCTAGGGTCACGCCGCATCATCTCGACGTTTGTCTTGGGGGGCGCGTGAGCGAGGAGAGCTGGCACCAGGCTCGGTTGATCCCGACGTCCGGGATCAACGGCGCGGAGGAACAGGAGCGACGGGCGACGTCGGCGTTGCTCGCGGTGATGGCAGCCGTACGGGAGTTCGGGCGGGCCCTCACCGGTCCACTCGGCGCTCCGGCGGGCGCGACGGAGACCTTCATCGAGGTGCCGTTTCCGCTCGGCGACGGCAAGGTGATCCCGGACGGGCTGATCAGGGTGTGTCGCGGCCAGCGCGTCTGGACGGCCCTGGTGGAGGTCAAGACTGGCCCGCGTGAGCTCGTGGCAGCTCAACTCGAGGCGTACCTGGACGTCGCCAGGGAGCAGGGCTTCCATGCGCTGCTGACGATCTCCAACGAGATCCCGCCGATCGCAGGGCAGCATCCGACTCCGGTCGACAAGCGGAAGCTGAGGAAGGTCGCGCTGCATCACCTGTCCTGGAGCCAGGTGCTGTCCGAGGCGGTCATGCAGAAGGAACACCGCGGCGTCGCCGACCCGGACCAGGCCTGGATCCTCGGCGAGCTGATCCGCTACTTGGAGCACCCGCGGTCCGGGGCGCTGGAGTTCGACGACATGGGCGCGTCCTGGGTGCCGACCCGCGACGCGCTCGTCGCCGGGACGCTCCGCGCCACCGACCCGGGAGCCGCCCACACCGCCGCCCGATTCGATGCGCTGCTGCGATACGCAAGCCTTCGGCTCGGTCGGCACCTCGGCACCGAGGTAACGCCGGCGCTCACCCGGCGGGAGCTTGCCGAGCCGGGACAGCGGATCCTGGCGGCAGCGGCCGAGCTGGCGACGGCCGGCACGCTGCACGGTGCGGTCAAGATCCCCAACGCTATCGGCCCACTCGTCGTCACAGCAGACCTGCGGGCCGGCCGGATCACCTGCCACGTCGACGTGGACGCGCCCCGGGAGGGCAGGCCGGCGACACGGGTCAACTGGCTGGTGCGACAGCTTCGCGCGGCGCCGGAGACGGTGCGGATCGAGGCCTCCGTGGTACACGGCCGAGGACCCGGCGCGGCGGAGTTGCTCAAGGTCGTCCGGGTCGAGCCGGGCCGGCTCATCGCCGACCCCACGAAGGAGCTGAGGTCCTTCCGGGTGGCGCGGTCCAGCACGCTCGGTTCGAAGCGCGGCCGAGGCAGGGGATCGTTCATCGACTCGATCCTGGATGCGGTGGACGGGTTCTACGGCGACGTCCTGCAGCACCTCAAGGCGTGGAGCGCGGCGCCGCCGAAGCTCCGTGAGGAGCCGGAGCCGCCGACGCGACCGGTTGCGCTGTCTTCGACCGCGCTGTCGTCTCAGGACGGCGTCGAGCAGGCACCGGACGTGCCCGTCGAGACGCGGGCCGTCGTGAAGGCGATGTCGGGCGCGGAACTGCCTGGCGAGGGATAGCGGACACCATCGGCCCGGGCGGAACCGTCGGGCCCAGCCGTTACGGTGGGGCGGTGCGGCTGGCGACCTGGAATGTGAACTCGGCCAAGGCGCGGCTGCCCCGCCTGCTCGACTGGCTGGACACCCGCGCGCCGGACGTGGTCTGCCTGCAGGAGACCAAGCTGCCCGACGCCGAGTGGGATGCGACGTTCAAGCCCGACCTCGATCGGCGCGGCTACGCGTACGTGCACGTCGGCGAGGGTCGGTGGAACGGGGTGGCGATCCTGTCCCAGGTCGGCCTCGACGACGTGGCGGTCGGGTTCACCGGCCAGCCCGGCTTCCCCGACCCGGCGCAGCCGGCCGAGGCGAGGGTGGTCTCGGCGACCTGCGCCGGGCTGCGGGTGTGGAGCATCTACGTGCCGAACGGGCGCACCCCGGACGACCCGCACTTCGTCTACAAGCTGGCCTGGCTCAAGGCGCTGGCCGGGGCGCTGCCGGCCGACGTCGCCGACACGGTCGTCTGCGGCGACATGAACATCGCCCCGGCCGATGTTGACGTCTGGGACATCCGCAAGTTCGGCAGCTCGACCCACGTCACGCCGCAGGAGCGGGCCGCGCTCGGCGGGCTGGAGGCGACCGGCCTGGCCGACGTGGTCCGGCTGCGCTGGCCGGACACCCCGCACGTGTTCACCTACTGGGACTACCGGGCCGGCGCTTTCCACCAGGACCTCGGCATGCGGATCGACCTGGTGCTGGCCGGCAGCGGCGTGCAGCGCCGGCTCGCGGCGGCCTGGGTGGACCGGCAGGCCCGCAAGGGCAGCGGCCCGAGCGACCACGCGCCGGTCATGGTCGACCTCGACGAGGCGCCGGACGGCGACATCGGCCCGGTCGTCCCGCCGCCGAGCGCGCCCCGCCGGCCCGGCTAGCGCTACTCCTTGGGCAGGGTTTCCGCCTCGCGGACGAGCAGGTTGCCGAGCTCGACCACCGCCCGGCGGGTGTCGCCCTCGTCGAGGGTCTCCCCGACCGCGAGCGTCCGCCGGCCGAGGTCGAGCAGCAGTGCGGAGAGCGTTGCCGTGTCGGGCGAGTCGCTCTCCAGCTCGCCGCGCAGCTCGGCCAGCGCGGCGCCGATCTCCACCAGCGCCGGCGCCCCGGAGGCGGCCAGCTGGCCCTCCCAGCGCCGGATCTCCACCAGGCCGCCGGGGATGCCGAGGTCGAGCACGCCCTCCTTGAGCGCGCTGACGGTCAGTTCCAGGTCGTGTTCCACAGGTCCATCGGTCACCGGTCGATCATGCCCCACCCGGCGCCGGACCGAACGACGACGGCTACCGTGAAGACATGCGCCGGCTGCTCGCCCCGAAGTGGCTGGCCTGGCACGCGTTCGCGGTGGTCGCGACGCTGGTGATGCTGCGGCTCGGGCTGTGGCAGTGGCACCGCAGCCACGCCACCCACTCCGCCCAGAACCTGGGCTACGCGCTGCAGTGGCCCGCGTTCGCGGTCTTCGGGATCGTGGTCTGGTTCCGGGTCTGCCGGGACGCCGTGAAGGGACCGCCGGAGGCCAAGCCGGTGCCCGCCCGCAAGCCCCGACCGGAGCCGGCCGCCGCGGTCGTCCCGGTCACCGACGAGGAGGACCCGGAGTTGGCTGCGTACAACCGCTTCCTGGCTCGGCTGCACGAAGACGCAGGGAGCACGCGGCGCGGCCGAGCGGCGCCGGGCCGGCCGGCGGCGGAGCGGGGCGCCCAGTGAGGGCGTCGCTGCTGTTCTACCGGGTGCTCGCGTACGTGGTCGGCGTCGGGCTGATCATCCTGGTGCTGGTGGGCGTGCCGCTGAAATACCTGGCCGACTCGCCCGCCGTGGTCGCGGTCGTCGGCCCGATGCACGGCTTCCTCTACATGGTCTACCTGGTGGCCGCGGTCAACCTGGCGTTCCGGGCACGCTGGTCGCCGGTGAAGACCGTGCTGGTGATGCTGGCCGGGACGATCCCGTTCCTGTCGTTCGTGGCCGAGCGGCGGGTGACCGCGGACGAGCTGGCCCGGCACGAGGCCCGGCCGGCCACTACGTGACCCAGACGCCGGTCAACCACACGGCGAACATCAGCAGCCCGGCGGTCAGCTCGAGGAGCATGCCGATGCCGATCGCGACGAGCGCGGCCCGGGTGGAGTCCCAGGCCCGGCCGGCCGCCCGCAGCCGCGCGAGCTCGGCCAGGTAGACCCCGACCACGAAGCCGACGACCAGGCCCACGATCGGGATCACGAAGAAGCCGATCACCGCGCCGATCGCGCCGACCACGAGGGTGGCGAACGGCGCCCCGCGGGCGGCGGCCGACCGGGCCGGCAGCACATATTTCGCGGTCGCGCCGACGGCGAGCAGCAGGGTCATGACCGCGAAGACCGTCCACCGGACCGGTCCGCCGCCGTCCGCGATCGTCCACCAGAGCCCGGCCACCCAGACCACCGGCAGCCCGGGGATCACCGGCAGCAGGACGCCGACGATGCCGGCCACCATGAGCAGGCCGACCAGCACCTGCGCGTCGCTGCTCACGAGCCCCTCCCGGCCATGGGGTCCGTCCGCCCCGACTCCGGGACGGACGGACCCCATGGTCCGCTACCGACGACGCCACCCTCCGGCCCGGGACCTGGAGCCCCACTTGTAGGCGGTGCCGACGCCGCCGAGGTGCAGGGCGACCAGCAGCAGGCCGAGGAACAGCAACGTCTGCGGGGTGAACGCGTCGGAGACCGTCGCGTTCGCCCAGTCGAGGATCAGCGCGAGGGCGAAGACCACCGCACCGGCGAGAGCGAGCATCGTTCGTGCCCTTTCGGGAGGAAGGCGACCCCCGTGTGTCGGCGCGGAGATACCCGGTCCGCAAGATCCGCCAAACTCAGCCGGAGGACGCCTGGATCACCGATCCCTTCAGCACGAAGTTCTGCCCGGTGAACTGGGCGATCTGCATGGCCTCGATCGGGTACGGGTCGCTGTCGCCGTCGGTCTTGACCGTGATCCCCGGCAGCAGCAGGCCCGAGTTGTAGTTGAGGTGCTTGGCCGCGTCGACCAGCGCGTCCCGGGTCGGCGAGCTCATCTTCTGCAGCGCCTGCACGATCGTCTCGCCGACCAGCCAGCCGTAGACGGTGTACGGGTCGGTCGGGTCGGCGTCCGGGGCATACTTCGCCAGGTCGGCCTTGAGGTCCTTCACCGCTTCGTCGTTCGCCCACTGCGGGTCGTCGAGCGCCTTGAAGTAGGACGCGGTCACGATGCCCTGCGCGTACTGGAAGCCCACCGGCTTCAGCACCTGCGCCTTGGAGGCGGCGACCGAGTTGAGGATGTGCAGCGGCTTCCAGCCGGTCTGCGCGACCGTGGCGATCGCCTGCGCGCCGGCCTTCGGGGTGGTGATGTCGAGGAACGTGTCCGCCTTCGACGCGGCCAGCTTCTTCACCTGCGGCGCGACGGTGGGGTCGGTCGCCTCGTAGCTCTCCTGGGCGACGATCGAGATCCCGCTGCCCTTGATGCCCTCGGTGAAGCCGCTGAGCAGGTCCTTGCCGAAGCCGTCGTTCTGGAAGAGCACCGCGACCTTGGCGTTGGGCTTCGCGGACTTCAGGTATTCCGCGTAGACCTTCGACTCGGTCTGGTACGTGGGCTGCCAGCCGGTCGTGAACGGGAACTTCGCCTGGTCCGAGCCGAAGACCGTAGCGCCGGTGGCCACGAACAGCTGCGGCACCTTGTTCTGGTTGAGGTAGTCGCGCATGGCGAGGTTGTTCGCGGTGCCGAGCGGGTTCACGATCGCGAAGACCTTGTCCTGCTCGACCAGCCGCTTGGCGTTGGCCAGCGCGCGCTGCGGCTCGTACCCGTCGTCGTAGGTGATGAACTGCACCTTGCGGCCGTTGACGCCGCCGTTGTCGTTGAGCTTCTTGAAGAAGCCGTTCAGCGACTTGGGAATCGCGCTGTAGGCCGAGGCCGGGCCGCTGAACGGATAGCTGCTGCCGAGCTTGACGGTGGTGTCGGTGATGCCGGGAGCGTTGCTGCTTCCGCCACCACCGCCACCACCTCCGCCGCTGTCGTCACGGCCGCAGGCCGCGAGCAGCAGGGTCGCCGCCAGTAGGGGCAGGATCACTCGTCGGGACCGCATCGTGGACTCCTCGCTGAGCTTCGGGCGGTGGGGAGGGTTCGGGGACGGGGACGGCAGGGGCCGGCTCGATCACGTCGACGAGCAGCCGGCGCAGTCGACGCAGCAGCCCGGCGGCGCCACCGGGCAGCAGGTAGACGACCGCGATCAGGGTGCAGCCGTAGATCACACCGGTGAGTGCCTGATTGACGTCGCCGGCGTACTGCGGCACGAAGACTACGAACAGCGCACCGAGCACGGAACCGATCACCGTGCCCAGGCCGCCGACCACGACCGCGCCGAGGAACGTGAACGACAGCAGCAGCGTGAACGACTCCGGTGCGACGAAGCCCTGGGCGTAGGTGAACAGCCCGCCGCCGACGCCCGCGTACGCGCCGGCGACCGCGAACAGCAGTGCCTTGGTCCGGCTCACGTGCACGCCGCTGGTCCGGGCAGCCCGCTCGCCGTCCCGGATCGCGACCAGCGCCCGGCCGAGGCTGCCCCGGGTCAGGTTGGCCGCCAGCAGCAGCATCAGCGCGGTCACCACCAGGCTGAGCAGGTAGAGCCACTGGTCCGGGTCGACCGCGAGCCAGCCCGGCACCGGCGGCTGCGGTGCCGACAGGCCGGAGACCCCCCCGGTGACCGGCTCGGCCCGCTTGATCACCGGTCCGACCGCGACCGCGAGGGCGAGCGTGATCAGGGCCAGGTACAGCCCGCGCACCCGCACCGCCGGGATCCCGAACGCCAGCCCGATCGCGAACGTCACGGCGGCGGCCAGCGGTAGCGCCAGCAGGTACGGCAGGCCGGTCTTGGCCAGCATGGCCGCGGCGGCGTACGCGCCGATGGCGAAGAACGCGCCCTGCCCGAGGGAGATCTGGCCGGCGTAGCCGACCAGCAGCCCGAGCCCCATCGAGGCCACCGCGTACGACATGACCAGCGTCAGATTGCCGTTCAGGGACGGGTTCGAGTTGAACGGGATCGCGATGAGGACGATCGCGACGATCAGCGCGGTGCCGGCCCGCAGCGCCATGTGCGCCCGCGACCCGGCGGTGACCCGGACCAGGCTCATGCTCTGGTCACCTCGGGCGAGCCGAACAGCCCGGCCGGTCGGACCACCAGCACGACGAAGATGATGCCGAGCGGCACGAGCACCTTGAGGTCGGAGCCGATCACGTCGATGTACGTGCCGGCGAGCGCCTCGGTGACGCCGATGATCCAGCTGCCGACGACCGCGCCGATCGGCGAGTCGAACCCGCCGAGCGCGGCGCCGGCGAAGGAGTAGACCAGCACGCCGGCCATCAGGTTGGTGTCGAGGAACAGCCGGTGCGCCACCAGCACCCCGGCCAGCGCGCCCAGCAGCGAGGCGAGGCCCCAGCCGAGCATGAGCATCCGGCCGACCGGGACGCCGACCAGCCTGGCCGAGGACGGCGACTGCGCCGCGGCCCGCATCGCCAGCCCGATCGGGGTCTTGGTGAACAGCAGCCACAGCAGGCCGACCACCACGAGCAGCACGGCGATGATGCCGAGCGACTCGATCGACAGCGAGACGTTGCCGATCTCGGCGACCCCGCGGGGGAACAGCGCCGGGAACTCCTTGATGTTGAAGCCCCAGATCCAGCCGGCGGCGGAGTTGACGACGATGAACAGGCCGAGCGTGACGATCACCAGGCTCAGCGGGTTGCTGCCCTCGACCGGGCGGATCAGCAGCCGCTCGACGACCATGCCGGCGGCGAAGGCGAACACCAGCGCGCCGAGGACGGCCAGCAGGAGCGGGACGCCGGCGTCGGCGAGCGCCCAGGCGACGAACGTGGCGAACATTGCCATCTCGCCCTGCGCGAAGTTGACCACGCCGGTGGACCTGAAGATCAGCACCAGCGCGAGCGCCAGTGCCGCATAGACCGAGCCGTCGGCGATGCCGTCGACCACCACCTGCAGGAACCGCTCCACGCACGACCTCCTACTGACCGAGGTAGCTGCGCCGGACCGAGTCCTCGGCGCGGATCTCCGCAGCCGGCCCGGACAGTACGGTCCGGCCGGCCGCCAGCACGTACGCGGCGTCGGCGAGCTCGAGGGCGAGCGCCGCGTTCTGCTCGACCAGCAGCATCCCGGTGCCCTCCTCGGCCCGGATCCGCGCGAGCACCTCGAACACCTCGCGGACGACGAGCGGCGCCAGCCCGAGCGACGGCTCGTCCAGCAGCAGCAGCGCCGGCCGGGACAGCAGCGCTCTGGCCACCGCGAGCATCTGCTGCTCGCCGCCGGACAGGCTGCCGGCCGTCTGGTCGCGCCGGTCGGCCAGCCGCGGGAAGATCTCGAACCAGCGGTCGATGTCGCGCCGCACCTCCGGGTCGTGCCGGCCGTACGCACCGAGCTTGAGGTTCTCGGTCACGGTGAGGCCGGAGAACGTACCGCGTCCCTCCGGCACGTGCGCGATGCCGAGCCTGGTCACCTTCTCGGTGGCCAGCCCCAGGAGATTCCGGCCACGGAAGGCGATCCGGCCGCTGGCCCGCACCATCCCGCAGATCGACCGCAGCGTCGTCGTCTTGCCGGCGCCGTTTGGGCCGAGCAGCGCGACCACCTGGCCCTCGCCGACGGTGAGGTCGACCCCGTGCAGCGCGCGGATCTGCCCGTACGCGGCGGTGAGGTCCTCGATCTCGAGCAGCGCGGTCATGCCGGCGTCCCCAGGTATGCGGCCAGCACGGCCGGGTCCTCGCTGACCTGCGCCGGCGTGCCGGTCGCGACCACCCGGCCGAAGTCGAGCACGACGACCGTGTCGGACAGCCGCATCACCATGCCCATGTGGTGCTCGACCAGCAGGACGGTCATGTCCGCCCGGACGTCCTCGATCACGCCGGCGAGCTCGTCGACCTCCTCGTGGGACAAGCCGCTGGCCGGCTCGTCGAGCATGAGCAGGTCCGGGTCGGCGGCCAGCGCCCGGGCCAGCTCGATCCGCTTGAGCGTCCCGTACGGAAGGCCGGCGGCCGGGCGGGCGGCGATGCCGGCCAGCGCGAGCCGGTCCAGCACGGCGTCCGCGCGCTCACGCAGCTGCCGCTCGCGGGACCGGACGCCCGGCAGCCGCAGCGCGGCCGGGAGGAAGCCGATGCCGGCACCCTGTGCGCCGAGCATCACGTTGTCCCGCACGGACAGGGACGGGACCAGGCCGAGGTGCTGGAAGGTGCGGGCCACGCCGAGCGCCGCCACCCGGTGCGCCGGCAGCGCCAGCAGGTCGCGCCCGGCCAGGTCGATCCGACCCGACTTCGGCCGGGTCAGCCGGCTCACGCAGTCGAACAGGGTCGTCTTGCCGGCCCCGTTCGGTCCTATCAGCCCGCAGACCTTCCCGCGCGGCACGGTGAAGGACACTCCGGCCAGCGCGGTGACACCGCCGAACCGCACGACCAGATCGGTCACCGTGAGCGCGGCGTCTTTGGGCATCACGCCGACCGTAGGTCCGGCCAGGATTCGCGTAATCGTTGACCGAGACCAATATCTGGCGTCCGACGTTGTTCACCTCGACCAATGCCATTGTTACCGGAGGACATGTCGTGGTCACCTGAGGCATGGCGCTCACCGCGACCCGCACTGCCCGGTCCGAGCGGGACCGGATCCTGGCCGCTCTGCTGGCCGAGGTGGACGAGCTGGCCGAGCGTGCGCTCCTTCGGATGCCGGAGGAGATCCCGGCGTACCGGGGGCGGGACGAGGCGTTCTTCGCCGACGTGCACGACCAGGTCTGCCGGCACTACCGGACGAAGCTGGCCGCGCTCGACAACCGGCCGGTGACCCGGGAGGACCTCGCGTTCGCCCGGCCGTGCGCGCTGCGCCGGGCGCGCGACGGCATCGCGCTGGACGACTTCCTGCACGCGTTCCGGATCGGGCGGCAGGTGTTCTGGGAGGCGGTGCTCGACCACGCCGGTGACTCGCCCGCCGGGCACGAGGCGGCGCTGGAGCTGGCCACGCCGGTCATGCGCTACAGCGACATCGCCTGCACGCACGCCTCCCGGGCGTACGTGGAATACCAGCAGCACCTGGTTGCGGACGCCGACCGGGAGCGGCGCGACCTGCTCGACCACCTGCTCGCCGGCGAGCTGCCGACGTACCGGCCGCTGTTGGCGGCGGCCCAGTCGTACGGGCTGAGCGAGCGGGCGCCGGCCCTGGTGGCCAGCGCGATGCCGGTGACCACGCACCCGGATGCGCCGCACGTCGCGGCCGAGGCATTGGTGCGGGCCGGCGGCCCGACCGGGCGGGCGCTGGTGGTGCGGCGGCGGAACGAGCTGGTCGTCGTCGCCGCGCTGCGGCCGGCCGATCCGGCGGCGGACGCGGCCGACGTGTGCGCGCGGCTGCAGGAGACCCAGCGGCGGCTGCGGATCAGCGGCGTCCCGCTCGCGGTCGGGGTCGGCACGGTGGCGGCCGGGATCGCCGAGCTGCCGCGGTCCTACCAGGAGGCGAGCGCGGCGCTGGCCGACGTCGGCGTGGACGGCGGGGTGGTCGCGCTGCCCGAGCTGTCCCCGTTCGACTACCTGGCGCTGCACGCCGACGACACCGCGCGGCGGCTGGTCGACCCGCGGCTGCGGACGTTCCTGGAAGAGGACCGGCAGCGCGGCGGCGGGCTGATCGAGACCGCGCGCGTGTTCGCCGCGTCCGACCTCAACCTCCGGGTCGCGGCCGAGCGGCTGCAGGTGCACCCGAACACCGCGCAGTATCGGCTGCGGCGGATCGAGGAGCGCACCGGCCACAACCCGCGCCGGATCTCCGACCTGGTCGACCTGCTGTCCGCGATCGCGCTGCTGGAGCGGGCCAGGGCATTCCAGCCGGACGCCGGTTCCTCCTGACCGCTAGAACGCGCTGATCCCGGTCAGCGCCCGCCCGATGATGAGCTTCTGCACCTGGCTGGTGCCCTCGTACAGGGTCATCACCCTGGCGTCGCGCAGGTATTTCCCCACCGGGTATTCGTCGATGTAGCCGTAGCCGCCGAAGACCTGCAGGCAGTTGTTGGCCGCCCGGACCGCGGCCTCGCTGGCGAACAGCTTCGCCTTGGACGCCGCCAGGCTCATCGGCTCGCCCCGGTCGAGCAGGTCGGCGGCCAGCCACGTCAGCATCCGGCCGGCGTCCACGTCGACCGCGGTGTCCGCGAGCAGCTCCTGCACCAGCTGGTGCGCCGCGATCGGCTTGCCGAACTGCACCCGCTGCTTCGCGTACCCGGTGGCCGCCTCGAGGCAGCCACGGGCGATGCCGACGCAGCCGGCGGCGATGCTCATCCGACCCTTGTCCAGCGCCGACATCGCGACTCGGAAGCCCTTCCCCTCCTCGCCGAGCCGGTTGGCGTCCGGCACCCTGACCCCGTCCAGGTGCAGGCTCGCGGTGGCCTGGCCGCGCAGGCCGAGCTTGCCCTTGATCTCGCGCGCCTCGAAGCCGTCCGCGTCGGTCGGCACCAGGAACGCGGTCACCCCGCGCGGGCCGTCGCCGCCGGTCCGGGCGAAGACCAGCGCGACCTTGGCCCAGGTGCCGTTGGTGATGAACACCTTCTCGCCGGTGATCAGCCAGTCGTCGCGGTCCCGGCTCGCGCGGGTGGTGAGGTTGCCCGCGTCCGAACCGATCCCGGGCTCGGTCAGCCCGAAGCAGGCCAGCGTCTCGCCGGAGGCGATGCCCGGCAGCCACTGCTTCTTCTGCGCCTCGGTCCCGTACGCCGCGATCGACTTGCCGACCAGGCCGAGGCTCACGCTGACGATGCCACGGATGGCCGAGTCGCCGCGGCCGAGCTCCTCCATCAGCAGGCAGTACGACCGGGAGTCGACGAGGGTGCCGCCGAGCTCCTCGGGCAGCGTCAGCCCGAGGAAGCCGAGCTCGCCCAGCCGGCCCACGATCTCCCGGTCGACGAGCTCGTCCCGGTCCCAGCGGGCCCGGTTGGGCACCACCTCGGAGTCGACGAAGTCGGCTGCTGTGGACCGGAGCAGCTCCTGCTCCTCGGTGAGCGCGAGCGTCATGCCCGGACCGTACGTCAGGGTCCGGGCCCACCGGGAGCCCGGTCGCCGTGCTCTGTAGGGTCGTCCGGCGGTGCGGGACCGGGCGCTGGACGGGGCGATGGACCGGGCAGTGGGCGAGGCAGTGGACCGGGCAGTGGGCGAGGCGGCGGACGGGGCAGTGGACCGGGCAGTGGACGCGGCAGCGGACGGAGCGCTGGACCGCACCCTGCGCGGGCTGCTCGGGATGCGGCCGCGGGCGGTGGTCACGCCACGGGCGGACCGGCCGGCGCGGGTCCGGCGGGAGACCTCGGCGGTCGTGGTCGGCGGCGGCATCGCCGGGGTGTCGGCGGCGCTGGTGCTGGCCGAGCGCGGGGTACGGGTGACGCTGCTGGAGGCGGCCGGGCAGCTCGGCGGCCGGCTCCGCGCCTGGCCGGTGACGCTGCCGGACGGCGCGGTCGCGCAGGTCGAGCACGGCTTCCACGGGTTCTTCCGGCAGTACTACACCTGGCGGTCGGTGCTGCGCCGGATCGACCCCGAGCTCGGATTCCTGCGGCCGCTGCCGGGCTACCCGGTGATCTCCCGGGCCTGGCCGGCGGAGGACTTCGCCTCGCTGCCGGCGCTGCCGCCGGTCAACCTGCTCGCGCTGCTGATCCGCTCGCCGAGCCTGCGACTGCGGGACCTGCGGCACGTCGACCGGGCCGCGGCCGCGACGTTGCTGGAGTTCGACCGGACCCGGACGTACGCGCGGCTGGACGGGGTGACCGCGGCCGAGCTGCTGGACCGGCTCGGCATGCCGGACCGGGCCAGGGCGGTGCTGTTCGAGGTGTTCGGGCACTCGTTCTTCAACCGGGAGGAGTCGTTCTCGGCGGCCGAGCTGGTCGCCCAGTTCCACTTCTACTTCCTGGGCAACCCGGAAGGCCTCGGCATGGACGTCACCGCGGACGACCACGGCAGCAGCGTGTGGGCGCCGCTCGGCGGGCTGCTGGACCGGCTCGGCGTCGACGTCCGCACCGGCACGCTGGCCGACCGGCTGGAACGGACCGCGGCCGGCTGGCGGGCGGTCGCCGGCGGAGGGTCCACAGTGGACGCGGAGCACGCGGTGCTCGCGGTCGACCCGACCGCGTTGCGCCGGTTGGCGGCCGCGTCGGACGGGCTGCCGTCGCCGCTGCGAACAAGGGTCGCCGGGCTGACGGTGTCCGCGCCGTACGCGGTGGCCCGGTTCTGGACCGACCGGCCGGTGCGGGCGGACCGGCCGGTGTTCTCCGGCGTGTCCAGGGAGCCGACGCTCGACTCCGTCACCGTCTACTCGCGACTCGAGGACGGCGCGCGGCAGTGGTCCGGTCGGACCGGCGGCGAGGTGATCGAGCTGCACGCCTACGCGGCCGAGGACGGGCTGACCGCGGCGGACGCGGCGAGTCGCATGTGGACGGAGCTGGGTGGGCTCTGGCCGGAGGTGGCTGACCTGCGGGTGCTGCACCGGGAGACCAGGGTCGGGCACGACGCGCCGGGCTTCCCGCCCGGCTCGGACGCCAGCCGGCCCGGCGTGCGCACCGGCGACCCGACGCTGCTGCTGGCCGGCGACTGGGTCCGGCTCCCGTTCGCCTCGGCCCTGATGGAGCGCGCGGCGACCACCGGCCTGCTGGCCGCGAACGACGTCCTGGCCCGAGCCGGCGCCCGCGCCGAGCCGGTCACCACGGTCCGCCCGCGCGGCCTGCTCGCCCGCTGACCGCTCCTGGAATGTTTGCGTGCGCAATAACCGTTGGCAGGAGCACACTCGAGGTACCGAGACAGAGGAGACCTGCTGCGATGCCTGCGGTGACGGTGGACGACATCCTGACGCTGCCCCGGCTGCGCGAGCCCGACCCGGCCGCTGCCGTCCAGCGCCCGGTGACGAGCGTGACGACCGCCCCACGCGGCTTCGAGGGCGAGGGCTTCCCGGTCCGCCGCGCGTTCTCCGGCGTCGACCTGGCCACCCTCGACCCGTTCATCCACATGGACCAGATGGGCGAGGTCGAGTACGCGCCGGGCGAGCCGAAGGGCACCCCCTGGCACCCGCACCGCGGCTTCGAGACGGTCACCTACATCATCGACGGCACGTTCGTGCACCAGGACTCGCACGGCGGCGGCGGGGTGATCACCAACGGCGATACCCAGTGGATGACCGCCGGCTCCGGGCTGCTGCACATCGAGACCCCGCCGGAGGAGCTGGTGGTCTCCGGCGGCCTGTTCCACGGCATCCAGCTCTGGGTCAACCTGCCGGCCGAGGACAAGTGGGCGCCGCCGCGCTACCAGGACATCCGCGGCGGCAAGGTCACGCTGCTGTCGTCCGCCGACGGCGGCGCGCTGGTCCGCGTGATCGCGGGCGAGCTCGACGGGCACCCCGGTCCGGGTGTCACGTACACCCCGATCACCCTCGCGCACGCCTCGGTCTCCCCCGGTGCCGCCCTGACCCTGCCCTGGCGGCCGGACTTCAACGCGCTGGTCTACGTGCTGTCCGGGAACGGGACGGTCGGCGCCGAGCGGCGGCCGGTGCGGACCGGGCAGCTGGTCGTGCTCGGGGCCGGCGACTCGCTGAGCGTCGCCGCCGACACCCGGCAGGACAGCCGGACGCCCGGACTGGACGTGCTGCTGCTCGGCGGCCGCCCGATCCGCGAGCCGGTCGCCGCGTACGGCCCGTTCGTCATGAACACCAGGGCCGAGCTGATCCAGGCGTTCGAGGACTTCCAGGCCGGCAAGCTGGGCACGATCCCGGCGGACGGCCTGCACGCGCACAGCGCCGTCCGCGGCGAGACCGGCCAGGAGTAGGGCTCAGCCCCAGACCTCGGCGGCGGTCTCGACGACGAGGCGGAGCTTGGCGACCTCCTCGTCGTAGGTCAGCGCGTTGCCCTCGACGGTGGAGGCGAACCCGCACTGCGGCGACAGGCACAGCTGCTCGAGCGGGACATACTTGGCCGCCTCGTCGATGCGCCGCTTCAGGTCGTCCTTCGACTCGAGCTTGCCGCGCTTGGTGGTGACCAGGCCGAGCACGACGACCTTGCCCGGCGGGACGAACCGCAGCGGCGCGAAGCTACCCGACCGCGCGTCGTCGAACTCCAGGAAGAAGCCGTCGACGGCCAGCTCGGAGAACAGCGCCTCGGCGACGAAGTCGTAGCCGCCCTCGGCCACCCAGGACGAGCGGAAGTTGCCCCGGCACATGTGCGTGGTGACCGCCATCGACTCCGGCCGGTCCGCGATCGCCGCGTTGATCTGCTTGATGTTGCGCAGGTGCTGGTGCTCGGCGTCGTCGCCGCGCTCGGCCAGCATGGCCCGCTGCTGCGGGTCGTTGAGGTAGGCGAGGCTGGTGTCGTCCAGCTGCAGGTAGGTGCAGCCGAGCTCGGCCAGCGCCACCACCTCGGCCGCGTACGCCGCGGACAGGTCGGTCCAGAACTGCTCCTCGTCCGGGTAGACCGACGGGTCGATCGAGGCCCGGCCGCCCCGGTAGTGGACCATGCTCGGCGACGGGATCGTCAGCTTGGGCACCGCTGTCGTCACGGTCTGCTGCAGGAAGCGGAACGCGTCGGCGAAGATCGGCTTCTCCAGCCGGATCGGCCCGTCCACCCGCAGCGCGGCCGGCGCGAAGTCGAGCTCGCCCTGCTCGTTGCGGAACCGTACGTGCATCGAGTCACGGGCCCGGCTCACGCCGCCGAGCTGGTAGATGAAGTCCATGTGCCAGGAGGCCCGGCGGAACTCGCCGTCGGTGGCGGCCGGCAACCCGACCGACTCCTGCATCCGCACCACGTCGCGGATCGCCCCGTCCTCCACGGTCCGCAATCCCTCGTCGGACATCCGGCCTGCGGCGTGGTCGGCCCTGGCCCGGTGCAGGCGGCCCGGGCGCAGCAGACTGCCGACGTGGTCGCCCCGGAAAGGCGGTCGCTCGCGCATCGTCATGCGCTCTTTCTACCTGGTCGTGGGATCCGGTGGCCCGACCCGGCCCCCGTTCGGGTGCACCGGGCCGGGACCGCGCTTCCTACGGGATGAAGTACATCGGGTTGGGCAGCTTGAAGGCCCGCTGCTCGTGGTCGCCCTGCAGGTCGGAGAGCTGGTCGCCGACGTTGGCGACGATCCGGTAGCCGAGCGACTCGATGTGCTTGCGGGTCAGCGACTTGTACTGGACGGTCGTGCAGGTCGCCTGGCAGGTCAGGTACGCCGGGATCGGCGCGGTCCGGTCCCGGGTGAAGACCGTCTTCGCCTGCGGGTAGCCGACCTTGGCCAGGTTGCCCTCGGTCGCGTCCTGCTGGGTGTCCGGCCGGCCGGTGATGAAGAACAGCGTGTAGCCGTGCTGGGTGGCCCAGCGGACCGTCTGGACCATCCCGAAGACGGCCGGGAACCGCTCGGCCAGCACGAACTCCGCGTTGGTCGTCGGGTTGAACCCGAAGTCCTCGGAGATCTCGTAGTTGTAGGTCAGCAGCGCGGTGTCGTCGACGTCGAGCACCAGCGCCGGCTTCTTCGCGCCGTGCCGGTGCGTGGCCAGCCAGGTGCGCAGCCGGGTCTCGTCCCGCCGCACCTCTCGCGCGTACGGCGAGGTCGGCGACGCGACACCGGTCGAGGTCGGATCGCCGTAGTAGAACTTGATCTGGTTCTTGACCAGGCCGAGGTTCGGGATCTCGTTGCTGTTGGTCGGCGTCGGGTCGAGCGATGGCGCCGGGGCGGCGGCCGGCTTCGGATCGGCGACGGCGGCGTCGGCGCCGACCAGTCCCAGTCCGACGGCGAGTACGGCGAGTGTTGCGAGGGCACGCTTGCTGCGCACGAGCACCTCCAGGAAGCGGCGAGTCGGCGCCGGATCCGGCGCCGTCGGCTACCCCACACCTGCCCCTTCGCGCCGGTCAACACTAGGTTGGCAAACCGTGACGTATGTGGCTGCGGAGAACCGCTACGAATCGCTCCAATATCGCCGCTGCGGCCGCAGCGGCCTGCTGCTGCCCCCGCTGTCGCTCGGGCTGTGGCACAACTTCGGCGGCGAACGGCCGCTCGAGACCCAGCGGGCGATCGTCCGGCGCGCCTTCGACCTCGGCATCACCCACTTCGACCTGGCCAACAACTACGGCCCGCCGTACGGGTCGGCGGAGGAGAACTTCGGCCGGCTGCTTTCCACCGACCTCGGCCCGTACCGGGACGAGCTGGTGATCTCGACCAAGGCCGGCTACGACATGTGGCCGGGACCGTACGGGGACCACGGCTCGCGCAAGTATCTGCTCGCGTCGCTGGACCAGTCGCTCGGCCGGATGGGGCTGGACTACGTCGACATCTTCTACTCGCACCGGTTCGACCCGGACACGCCGCTCGAGGAGACGATGGGCGCGCTCGACGCGGCGGTGCGCGCGGGCAAGGCGCTCTACGTCGGGATCTCCTCGTACAACTCGCACCGGACCCGGGAGGCCGCGGAGATCCTGCGCCAGCTCGGCACGCCGCTGCTGATCCACCAGCCCTCCTACTCGATGCTCAACCGCTGGATCGAGCACGACGACCTGCTCGACACGCTGGAGGAGCTCGGCGTCGGCTGCATCGCGTTCTCGCCGCTGGCGCAGGGGCTGCTCACCAACCGCTACCTCAACGGGGTGCCGGCCGACTCCCGGGTCGCCACCGGCGGCGCGATGAGCGCCGACATGCTCACCGAGGAGCGGCTGTCCCGGGTGCGGGCGCTCAACGAGGTCGCCGCCCGCCGCGGCCAGACACTGGCCGAGCTCGCCCTGGTCTGGGCGCTCCGCGACCCGCGGATGACGTCGCTGGTCATCGGCGCGAGCAGCGTCGCGCAGCTCGAGGACAACGTCGCGGCGCTGACCAACGCCGAGCTGACCGACGCCGAGCTGGCCGAGATCGACCGGTACGCGACGGAGTCCGGGATCGACCTCTGGGCCGAGTCCAGCGCAAGCTGAGCCGGTACTTTTCCGACTTTTCCGGCTCTACGCGCCGGGAAGACGTTTCGGTTCCCGCCCGCTGGAGACAGGTCCTGTGCGGCACCGGACGGTACCCCGGCGCCCGGGAAGGATCGTCGAGTCGGGGAGCCATCGGATGGACAGGGAGGTCACGCTCCCGGACGGCCCGGAGGGTGCAAACTTCGCCCGCCGGGCGACGGCGCGTGCCGCCGACCTCTGGCGCCTCGACCGGGAGATGACCGACACCGCGCTGCTGCTGGTCAGCGAGCTCGTCACGAACGCGATCCGGCACGGCACCCCGCCCGTGCGGTTGTCGCTGCGGCTGGACCGGGAACGGTTGCGGGTCGAGGTGACCGACAGCTCCCCCGTGCTGCCCGAGCTGACCCGCCCGGAGCCGGACCAGATCGGTGGCCGGGGACTGCAGATCGTCCAGCTGCTCGCGGCGCGATGGGGCGCGAGCGCCTCGTCCCGCCGGCTCGGCAAGACCGTCTGGTTCGAGCTGAGCAAGATGCTGCGTTGATCCCTATGCTGACCGCTTCCTGACGGCGGCTCCCAACCGGCATACGGTGGGGCAGGTCGACGGCCCCCAGCGGCCGGGAAGGAGGAGCCGTGTCGGGTCTGCGTGTCGCGGTGATCGGCTCCGGTCCGGCCGGGGTATACGCGGCAGCAGCGCTCAGCCGCGCCGGGGACGTCGAGGTCGACGTTCTCGACCGATTGCCGGCCCCGTACGGGCTGGTGCGCTACGGGGTCGCCCCGGACCACGTGAAGATGAAGTCGGTGGACGTCGCGCTGCGGCGGATCCTGGAGGACCCGGCCGTACGCTTCCTCGGCAACGTCGAGGTCGGCGCCGACATCACCCGCGACGAGCTGATGACCTACTACGACGCGGTCGTGTTCGCGACCGGCGCCGCGGTCGACCGGCGCCTCGGCGTGCCGGGCGAGGACCTGCCGGGCAGCTTCTCCGCCACCGAGTTCGTCGCCTGGTATTCCGGGCATCCGGACGCGGAGCTCGACCTGTTCACCCTGCAGGCCACGCATGCCGTGGTGATCGGGGTCGGCAACGTCGCGGTCGACGTGGCCAGGGTGCTGACCAAGAAGGCCGACGTGATGGCCGGCACCGACGTGCCCGGGCACGTGCTCGACGTGCTCGCCGCCAGCGCGGTCACCGAGGTCACCGTGCTCGGCCGGCGCGGGCCGGCGTATGCCCGGTTCACCACCAAGGAGCTGCGCGAGCTCGGCGAGATCTCCGGGTCGGACATCATCGTCGACCCCGCCGACCTCGAGCTCACCGAGCAGGAGGAGGCCGACGTCGCGGCCGACCGGACGCTGCGGGCCAACCTCGAGGTGCTGCGCGAGTGGTCCACCCGCACGCCCGAGGGCCGGCCGCGGCGGCTGCGGATCAAGTTCTGGCTTCGCCCGGTCGAGGTGCTCGGCTCGGCGGCCGTGACCGGCTTCCGGGCCGAGCGGACCAGGCTGGAGGACGGCCGGCTGGTCGGCACCGGCTCGATCCTCGACTTCCCGGCCCAGCTGGTGCTGCGCTCGGTCGGCTACCGGGTCGTGCCCCCGGCCGGGCTGCCGCTCGACCCGGAGACCGGCACCGTCCCGCACGACGGCGGCCGCGTGCTGCTCGACGGCGCGCCGATCCCCGGCCTGTACGTCGCCGGCTGGCTCAAGCGCGGCCCCACCGGGATCATCGGCACCAACAAGCCGGACGCGACCGAGACCGTCACCTCCCTGCTGGCCGACGCCGACCGGCTGCCGCGGGCGCCGGAGCGCGACCCGGACGCGATCGTCGAGCTGCTGCGGGAGCGGAAGGTGCGAGCGGTCGACTGGTCCGGCTGGGAGGCCATCGACGCCGCCGAGAAGGCGCTCGGGGCGGCCCGGGACTGCGCAAGGGTCAAGATCGCCGACCGGGAGACGTTGCTGCGTACGGCGTTGGGCGACGAGTTCGGCTAGCCCGTTTCCGCTGAACGGCCCACGGCCGGCCGACGTACGGTGAGGATGTGCGCAGGGCGAGCTGGCGGTGGGCGGTCGTCGCCCTCGCAGTCGCCGTGCTCGTGTCCCTGCCCACGCTGATCGGCGCGCTGCCGGCCCGCTCCAGCGACCTGTCCACGACCGACCTGCTGGCCAAGGTGAAGGCGTCCGGCTCGGTCGGGCACTCCGGCTACGCCGAGTCCGTGGGCGGCCTCGAGCTGCCGCTGACCGCCGACTTCACCGCGCTGACCAGCTTGCTCGGCGACCGCACCCGGATCCGGTCCTGGTGGCGCAGCGACGAGGACTGGCGGGTAGACGCGGTGCAGACCACCGGCGAGGCCGGGACCTACCGGGACGCCAGCGGGATCTGGAGCTGGGACTACGAGCAGGACACGATCGTCCGCACCAGCGAGCCCACGGTCCGGCTCCCCCGCGTCTCCGACGTCGAGCCGGCCGCGCTGGCCCGCCGGCTGCTGTCCGAGGCCAGGGCCGCGGACGTGTCCCGCATCCCGAGCCGGCGGGTGGCCGGCCGGGACGCGGCCGGGCTTCGGCTGCGGTCGTCGGACAACGGCACCACGATCGACCGGGTCGACGTCTGGGTCGACCCGGCCACCGGGCTGGCGCTGCGGGTGGAGATCTACGGGAAGGACACCCCGCGGCCGGTGCTGGAGACCGCCTTCCTCGACTTCTCCGCCCGGACGCCGCCGCCGTCCGACACCCGGTTCACCCCGGCGGAACCGGACAAGATCCGCGGTGAGACCAACCCCGACCTGGCCGCCGCGATCAACGTCTTCGCCCCGGTGGTCCCGCCGGCGACGCTGGCCGGGCTGCCCGGCCGCCCGGGGATCATCGGCCTCGGCTCGATCGGCACGTACGGGTCAGGGCTCACGCTGCTGGTCGCGGTGCCGCTGCCGGGGCGGATCTCCCGGCCGTTGCGCAACCAGCTCGCCAAGACGCCGGGGGCGACCGCGACTCCCGAGGGCGTACGGATCGCGGTGGGGCCGCTGTCGCTGCTGTTGACCGACTCCCGCGACCGGCGCAGCTGGTTGATCACCGGCACGGTGACCGCGCGGACCCTGGACGCGGCGGCCACGCAGCTGCGGACCCAGCCACCCGCGGAGCGGCCCCGGTGACGGCGACCACGGCGCCGTCCGGCCGGGTGCCGGCCGGGCCGGTGACCGCCACGGCTGCCATCCGGACCGTCGGGCTGACCAAGCGGTACGGGTCGGTGACCGCGGTGGACGGGATCGACCTGGACGTCCCGCCCGGCGACATCTACGGCTTCCTCGGCCCGAACGGCTCCGGCAAGACCACGACCGTACGGATGCTGCTCGGGCTGGTGCTGCCCACCGCCGGAACGGTCGAGGTGCTCGGCGCCCGGATACCCAAGCACGCGCGGTCCGTGCTGCACCGGGTCGGGGCGCTGGTCGAGGCGCCGGCCGCGTACGGGCACCTGGGCGCGCGGGCGAACCTGTCGATCATGGACGCGGCCGGGCCGGGCGGATCGCGGCGGACCCGGCGGGCGCGCATCGACCGGGCCCTGGAGCAGGTCGGCCTGGCCGGCGTCGGTCGCCGCCCGGTCAAGGCCTACTCGCTGGGCATGCGGCAGCGGCTCGGCATCGCCGCGGCCCTGCTGCGCAAGCCGGACCTGCTCATCCTGGACGAGCCGACCAACGGGCTCGACCCACGCGGCATCCAGGAGATCCGCCAGCTGCTGCTCGACCTCAACGCGTCGGCCGGTACGACGATCTTCCTGTCCAGCCACCTGCTCGCCGAGGTCGAGCACCTGTGCAAGCGGGTCGGCGTGGTCGACCGGGGCCGGCTGGTGCTGCAGGACTCGCTGTCCGCCCTGCGGGCGCCGACCGGGTCCGTGGTGCTGCGCACGCCCGACCCGGAGTGGGCCGTCGGCGTGCTCGACGGCGACCTGCGGGAGCGGTCCGGCGACCGGCTCGTGGTGCGCGCGGCCGACCCGGCCGAGCTGAACGCGCGGCTGGTCCGACACGGGATCCGGATCACCGAGCTCACCGAGGAGCGGCGGACGCTGGAAGAGGTCGTGCTGGCGGTGACCACCGGCAGCTCGGACCGGGTGGACGGTGCGGTGCCGCCGACCACGGGTCCTCGGGCCGAGGTCCTCTCCACCGACGACTCGGCCTGGGATCGACCGCCGGCCGGGCCGCCCGTGCCCCTGCCCAGCCGCCCACCCCGCGACAGCTTCTCCTGGCCGGCCGGTCGCGACACCACGGAGCCAGAAGCCGGCTGGCCGCCGGCCCCGTCGGAGCCCGTCAGCCCGGCGCCGGACGACCATGGGGCCGATCAGTCCCACCCCGGACCCGGCCGGGAGCCAGCCCGGTCGGAGGCCGTCCGTCCGGCGCCGGACGATCCCGATGTGGATCCGGGTGGCTCAGCGGCGGATCGGGCGGGGTCGGATCAACCTGAGGCGCGCTCGGAGGAGTCCGCGTGATCGGCGTCGAGCTGATGAAGATGCTGCGCCGCCCGCGGACCTGGGTGGTGATCGCGCTCATCGACGCGCTGCCCACGCTGGTGGCGTTCCTGCTGGCGCTCACCGACGTCGGCCCGCGACCGGGCACCGGGCCGGCGTTCCTGTCGGCGGTGCTCAACAACGGGGTGCTGTTCCCGGCCGCGGCCCTGGCGATCGTGCTGCCCCTGTTCCTGCCCGTCTCGGTGGCGATCGTGTCCGGCGACTCCATCGCCGGCGAGGCGCAGGCCGGGACGCTGCGCTACCTGCTCGCCCGGCCGGCCGGCCGGACCCGCCTTCTCGTCGCGAAGCTCGTCACGGTGCTGGTGTTCGTCGCGATGGCGGTGGTCGTGGTCGTCGTGACCGGGTACTTCGTCGGCACGTCGCTGTTCGGCACCGGCCAGCTCGCCGGCGGGAACATCGTCTCGGTCTCCGGCGAGCCGCTGACCCCGCAGCAGGCAGCGCTGCGAACCCTCCTGGCGATGGCGTACGTGGCCTTCTCGATGCTCGGCGTCGCCGCGATGGCGGTGTTCCTGTCGACGCTCACCGACTCCCCGCTCGCCGCCGCGATGGGCGCCCTGGCATTCCTGGTCGCGTCGTCGCTCCTGCTCACGCTCGACGCCGCCGACTCGATCCGCCCGTACCTGCCGACCCGCTACTGGCTGGCGTTCGTCGACCTGTTCCGACAACCCATCCTCTGGCGCGACATCGTCCGCGGCGTAGGCCTGCAATCCCTCTACGTCGCCGTCCTCCTCGGCGCCGCCTGGGCCAACTTCAGCACCAAAGACATCAAGTCCTGACCGCCGGCACTGCTATCACCCGGAACTGCTTGATAGCATGGCGGCGTGCGGCAGGTGATCACCCGGGTCGAGGACGAGCTGCACGTGCAGCTCAAGGAAGCCGCGGCGGCCAGGGGGATGTCGGTCAACGCGTTCGTCGTGGACGCACTCACGACGGCCGTCGGTGCGACCTCGAAGCGGGACGCCGTGCGCCGCCGGGCCGAGGCAGCCGGTCGGCGGGTGGTGCCCCCGGCGCCGGACGAGACGCCGAGCTGGGCGGACGTCGAGGCGGCGGGCGCCGACGCAGGCACGGCGGTGAGCGACGCGTTGGCCGACGAGCGGTCCGGCCGGTGACCACCGGCGTCTACTACGCCGATACCAGCGCGCTCGTTCGTGCGTACGTGTCCGGTGAGCCGCACCATGCCCAACTGCGCCGCCAACTGCTCGCCGGAGACGTGCCGGTCGTGACGAGCGTGCTGACCAGGGTCGAGTTCGCCAGCGCGGTCGCTGCTGCCGGTCGCGCCGGGCGCCTGCGCCGTCCCCGGGTGCTGCTCGACCGGTTCGACGCGGACTGCCGGGAGAACGGCCCGGTCACCCTGCTCGACCTGGACACGGGCACCGCCTTCCCGCTCGCCCGCCGGCTGGTGCGCGAGCATCCGCTCCACGCCCTGGACGCGATCCACCTCGCGGTCGCGCTCACCGAGGCGGTCGAGCTCGCCGCGGGGGACCCCGTCTCGCTGGTCACCTG
>Ga0308176_10000213_pt1 | contig 39810 bp, 33 predicted proteins | sample PhyCR2_3_FD_203890 | JGI IMG/M metagenome (GOLD analysis project Ga0308176, IMG submission 203890) | Soil microbial communities from UC Gill Tract Community Farm, Albany, California, United States - DLSLS.C.R2 | ecosystem: Environmental > Terrestrial > Soil > Agricultural land | place: USA...
CGAAGGAACCCCTCGATACCAAGCTCCTGCGTGCCACTGAAACAGATCCGGGGACTTACATTGCCAAGCCGATTTTCCCTCACTCCGGAGAGTGGAACGTGTACGTCGAAGTCGATCATGACGGAGCGAAGAGCACGCGCAACAAGCAGGTTTTAGTACCTTAAGCCTTCGATCACCGCCGTGACGACTTGCCCCAGGCATCCCCTGATGCGGATCGTAAGGGACGGCCGCCACGATCTGCAACCATTGCCTCATGCATCCTCTTCTACGGGGGCCGACTATGTTACAAGGCGAGCCCGCGTACAAAGCAAAGCCTGTAATGGAAAACTCTATCGAAACGGACGTCTTCTGTGCTGATGGTTGGTTCTGCCGGAGCTTTGTATGGCGGCTTATGTTCTGGCGAGGGATGCTGAGGGATGGAAAGATTGATGGTGGGCGGTGAGGGTCACGATCCCCCGGCCTTCTGGGTGTAAACCAGACGCTCTAACCAACTGAGCTAACCGCCCGCGCTGCACCATTCTACCAGCGGGGTGTCGGCAACGGCGACCTGCGTTTCGTCACGCGGTTTACTGTCGTGAACCGCTTCTCTCCGGCCGACGCCAGCGATCGGCGTAAGGTGCGGTCCGATCAGTGTTTAGCCGTTCGTGAGTCCTGGTGCTGTTCTGTGGCCTTGCCGTGCCGGTCGTTAAGCTTTTTCTCCTCCTTCCGTTCCGCCATCAGGTAGAAACAAAAGGGGACCGCAATTAGTGAGGCCAGCAACGCTCCGAAACTCGGCATGACGTTCAAGTAGTAGCTGACGGCGAGAAATCCTCTCTGGGAATTTTGCGTATGTAAATTGCCTCCTCGCTTTCGGTGCCGTTCCAGTATTTTCTGGATATGGCGAACGTGGGCCTTTCTTCTGCTTACTTCAGATGCGACAGAGAGAAGAAGAAACAGCGAATGAAGATCCGATTGCCACGGCGTGCGAGCCCTCGCGTGAAAGCGCGGAACTACGCCAGCCGAGAACCTTAATTGAGAAACCAGGGCATTGGTTCTTCGATCCTTCGAACCGCTGCGTTCAAATCAGGATGGACAGTAGTTTTTGCCAGCGGGGGGTGCGTACAATCCCGAGAGATTAAGCGCCCCTCAATGGGGCCAAAGGCGATTCGCGACGAGCAACCCGAACCAAACTCCAGCAAGGCCCAACGCCACACTTGAGCCGACATACACGAAGCTCACAATCGCAGCTCCGCCGCGCAGCGTTGCCAAAGCTTCCCACTCAAAACTGGAGAAAGTGGTGTAGCCGCCAAGGATCCCCGTTACCAGAAACAGGCGCCAATTGGTATGAATGTGCGGACGGTTCAGAAACAATGTCATGAGGACGCCAATGAGGAAAGAACCTGTGACATTGATCGCGAATGTTCCGAGCGGAAACGTGGCGGAGTAAAATTTCGCCACCAGAGTCGCTACAATGAATCGCGAGACAGCGCCCACTCCGCCGCCAAGCATCACAACGACATATTTGTTCATCTGTTCGAATGCACCCACGCCGAATTCCCGAGCCCGTTTATGGGCAACGTTCCACGGCCGTGAACGAACAACAGTTTGTGTCGGACGAATGGTTGCGAATCAGGGAATTGGATGGCGCTCCGGAACATTCGCGTGAGACGATCCGGGCGACCTAAACTCCCAGCCTTAGGTTTGCTGCGAAGGACACCCACTACACACCTCCATTTCGTGTGAGTAGGAGTCATCTTCCCTGCGGGGGCGGTTTAAGGCGAACTCCAACGCCTGATTTCTCTTCAACAGCGTAACATCAGGCTAACTAAAGATCGGTTCAACTTCTAGGTTGTAATGGTTCCGACCGGGGTAGTCTCGCCCTCTTGCGCTTTGGGGCCGAGCACGTCCCGCATCACGGTCGCGAGATCGCGAAGCGCTTGCGCCCCATCTCCGTAGTAGGTCGAGCCGTGCATAGCGGCAAGCGTTTTCGGACGGTAGTCTGCTAATCCCTCGAGCACGCGGCCGGTATGGTGGGTGTACGGCACGTAGTTGGCAAATGGACCCGCTTCAGCCTGCACGAGTGCCTCGTTGCACCGTTCGATGATGCTGCCATCAGTTGCCGGCTCGCGGTGGCCCCACTGGTGAAAAAGGTCGGAGCAGAACAGGGTCCGCTCTGATTCCTCGAAAAGAACACCAGCATCCCAACCGTGTGGAACGTGCGGGGTGGGAAGGAACCGAAACCGGTACCGTCCGGTTGACAAAACATCATCGCGCGTCAAAACTGTCGCGGGCCGAAGCGAGAAGTCGTTTACGCTCACAAGAGCGCCAACCAGTCCGCATACCGGCTGCGCCTGGGGTGCAACCTGCAGCCATTCATTCAAAGCGCCGCATTCGTCAGACTCGAAGTGACTGAATCCGATGTGCCGAACCTTTGAGACGTCCATAAGACGCGAGAGCTGTTCACGTACAACCGGGAACATGCCGCGCAATCCCGCATGGAACAGAAGCGGCTCCTCATCCCGCACGAGAAAATGGCTGAACTCCAGGTTGATCTCCGGAACGAAAACCGAGATTCGAAATATATCGGGTGCGATTTCTGTTGTGCTTACCACGATGCTCCCCCTCCCTGCGGATCGACTCTCACCTGTGCCGGCGTGAGTTGCCCGGCTTTGAAAGCTTCGATCCTATAATCACTTATCTGCTTCTTCATCGGTAAACGCGAGAACGGCAACTGATTTGGATCTGAGCCGGTTTCGCAGCGAGCCCTTAGAGATCCGCAGGTCCGGTTCCGGGAACGCTTTCTTCGGTCCGGTCCCGCTCGCCGGGCGACTGGGCAAGAAGCGCTCGCAAGTCGAGCGGGTGTGAGTACATGCCAAGTTGGCCCGTCGCATCGTAGGGCCACTGCTCTTTCGGACGGTCCCAATACAATTCAACTCCGTTCTGATCCGGATCGCGGAGGTACAGTGCTTCGCTGACACCGTGATCACTGGCCCCGTCGAGAGTTATCCCGGCCCGCAGAAGTCTCTGTAGAGCATCGGTTAATTCGCGGCGGGTCGGATACAGAATCGCGAGGTGATAAAGCCCGGTGCTGCCCGGTGCGGGGTTTGGTCCCCCTCGACTCTCCCACGTATTCAGAGCAATGTGGTGATGATATGCACCCGCCGACAGGAAGGCGGCTTGAGAGCCCCACCGTTGCGTAATTTCGAATCCGAGCACGCCGCAGTAGAACCTGAGCGCCCGTTCGAGATCTGCCACCTTCAGGTGAACGTGCCCGATTCGAACGGCAGGATTAATCGGACGGGAACGCAATTCATCCATGTCTCCTCCTAGCTCTGGCGCCCTGTACTAATGAGACTCAGGACAGCGAAATCGCGCATGTAAGGCGTGACATTTCTCTCGATCGCCCAAAACTCGTCCTGCGAAAGAGGAACCTTACGAAAATCCGCCCACGCTCTCGCCGGCGGAGATCCAGCACCGAAATTGCCATGTAATCCAAACACGACATCAGCGATACCAATTCCCCGAATAAATACGCAAAGCGCCTCGTCGGTTGCCGCGTCATCATAACCGCCGGAGCCGGCAAAATGTGCGAACTCTACGTAAGTGGCGGCCGCGGAAGGCAGAACTTGGCCCAGGAATATCTGTGCCTCCTTCGAGCCGTAAGCGCGGTGACGTGTCACTGAAGAATGCATATGAACGGCAATGGTCATCCGCTGCGCGCTCGCGGCTGCAAAAACCCGTAGTTTCTCCACGTGCTGTGGATTGTCCAGGTCCACACCGGAGTTGCCGCAATCAACACGACAAGTCTATACGAGGTACGGGCGTAGAACGAAGAAACATTGAAGCGAGAATCTCTTCAGCCAACCAGACGTAAAGTGATACGTCGAAAGTGACATGATCAGCCGGAGGAGTGTCTTGCTAGCGGCACTACCGCACCCCAACCGTCGTCGAATGGCGTCGCTCGCTGGCGGCACGTTTCGCATGGGCCTCGATCCGGACGCCCTCGAGAAGCAGTCTCCGGCACCTTCCAAAGGACTTCGATCCATGCTGGTAGCCGAAACTCCTGCGCATGAGGTGAGTATCAGTCCATTCTGGATCGATCGGTTCGCCGTAACCAACCTCGACTTCCAGGTATTTACCCGGTCTCGGCCTGAATGGCGCAAGAACCGCGTGGGCGGTGATTACCTTCGCCATTGGGACGGAAACGAGTTCCCCGCGAATATACGCATGCTCCCGGTCGTATTCGTATCCTGGCATGCCGCCGTTGCTTATGCTGCCTGGGCCGGTAAGCGTCTTCCGACGGAAGCCGAATGGGAATTCACCGCACGCGGAGGGCTGCCGAATCCCAAGTATCCCTGGGGCAATGAAGAGCCGAACCCGGCGCGAGCGAATTATCGAGCCTCGGGCGTCGGCGGCCCCGCGGCCGTTGGAACGTACCCGCCTAACCCGTATGGCGTGTTCGACCTCGTTGGCAATGTCTGGCAATTCTGCTTGGACCCGTGGCTGCCGTATTCGAACGTGCTTGTGCATCAGTCGGAAGACGACTTGCGTAGCATGCGGATCGCAACGGCTGAACGGCGGTCGATCCGGGGCGGGAGTTTCGATGCCGCCCCGTTCAATCTGCGCGTCACAGCGCGAGATAGTCACCGGGCTGATCATCCCGTTGCTCATGTCGGGTTTCGTTGCGCCAGAAGCGCTTAATAAGTGAGCGCCTCGCCCGGATCTGCCACCCAAGTGATCGGGCAAACTTAGAGCCGCCCTGCTTTCTTCTCCCTGTGCCGGCCGTCTGGTCGTCTGCCAAAAAAGCGTCTAGGTTCCTGGTCGGTGAATCACTCCGGAATCCACTGTCTTCCCGAGTCTCGAGATGGTCTGAAAATGAAAGTCGTTTCCGTCGATCTCAATCAGCATGAAAGATTGATCCTCGTCGAACCCCTTCGCAGTATCCGGAGATGGCCGCAAATCGTGCCTCCGCAACTCCCCGCCGCTTCCGGAAATGAAGTAGAAAACTCCTTTGTGCGGTTTGATGCGCTCATAGACGTGCTCATGTCCGGAAAGCACGACAGCGACACCGTATTTCTGAAACAGTGGTTCTAGCTGAGTCCGCAGATCCGTGTCCGGGCCGTGGAATCCTGCGTCTGAGTACAACGGATGATGAAAAAAACAGATCTTCCAGGCTGCGGATGAAGTCGATAGCTCTTTTTCGAGCCAATCCAACTGCTGCCGGTCCATGTAAGTGCTGTCCAATGCATAAAGCTCAGTGCCGCTAACGCTGAGTTTGTAGTATCGTTTTCCATTCATATTGAATGGCTTGTAGTAGCGTTCGTTCGGATCGTCATGATTCCCCAGAGAGGCATAGAACTTCACACCGGCATCCATCAAGGGTTGGTAAACATCTTCAAACTTACGCTTGAAGTCTTTTTGACTCTTTCCTCCATAGATGTTGTCCCCCAGCATCAGCACGAAGTCGAACTTGAACTGATCGTGCGCGAGCATCATCTCTTTCGCGGTCTGGTATTGTGCCTGCTGCCCTGTGCCCATATCTCCGAATGCAGCGAATCGAACGGAATCAGCCTTATTCGGCAGCACGATCTTGGGCGGTGCCGGATTGTCCGGCGGCGCGGTAGAAAAGAGCAGGAACCCGAAACAACAAGCGACGAAGCAGGTCCGTGTAAGTTTCCCGCGGATGGATTGCACGTCTTTACCTGACCACATCATCCGCGTAGTCAACGATGAGATTCGCTCCAATGTCTCTGAGCGCAAGCTTTCTACCCACAACCCTGTACTCGACCTCTTTCGGCAACGCTGGAAGGTTCTGCAGTAGTGTCGAGGGCGTGGATTGCAGAGCCTTATCCTTCGGATATGCGCCGTTAACGCGGAGGGGAACATCGACCGGCTCTGATCGTGCCAAGCTGGCCCGGATGTGCGAGCCACTTGCACCTTGTGAACTGATGTTCACCAGCCGGCGGAACTCGGCCCGTGCGGATGGACTGAAGATAGCTCCGCGCCGAGCCTTTGGCCGAAGCGCACGAATGCGTTCGGCCAATTCCCGCTCTCGTGTCGCGATGATTTCGGGAGAATCTGTGGCCTTTTGAGGCCCGAGACCAGACTGGGCCCGGTTGTGAAGTTTAACGTAGTCGGCAACCCTCTTCTGAAACGCAGCGATAGTTTCAGAATCCTTGTTGACCGGTTCTCCCGATGCAAGCGCGACACAGGCGAGAGACACCGCGGCGGCCACGATTTGAACTGCGACACGAGTGTTTTGGATTCTCACAATTTACCTACTTTTCGATTGCCTGCTCAATGACCGCCTTCACGGCATGTTTAACAGCATGGCGAACGGCAATGTCGATATCTTCTTTGGCCACCTGCAGTTCCGGCACGCTTCCCGGTCCTTCCAGTACGCTTTCGAGAATGGGTGCCACCGACGGCAGTTCCTCACTTACGGCTCTCCCGACCTTCTTCGCAATTTTGGTCAGCGGCCGCTGCTCCACTTCTTTTTGAGGTGCCGGTTTTGCGCCTGCCCAGTCCTCCTCGAAGACTTTCATCACGCCGGCTACAGCTGCCCGGTCCCGGCAGATGACTCCCAGCTCCCGCCGACGATCTAACTCATGCTCGCGCAGGCTCTGGCTACCCAAAAAGAGTACTTTTCCGTCGCGCACGATGGAACGGGTATGGAGGCGTAGCGTCTTTAGGTGGCGAACGGCAATGTCTCCGTGATTCCCATTCAATCGCCCAATCACGCGTACAGTTACGCCCGCCTTCACCCGCTCGCGCAGCAGGCGGATCATCGCCGGATCGCTGATGCGCGGATCATAAATTGAAAGATCCTTTTTGGCAGCATTGAGAAAAGCAGAAAGCTGCTTCCTGGCATTCAGCGGGCTCACAACCAGGCTCGAGCTTCCCGGCTTGTAGGGCTGGCGCATGACGTCGGCCTCGAAGAGCTTGAGCGCCTCGCACACCAGTCTTGAGTTTTTGATGATCAAGCCGAAGCTCCGACTTTGGTTAATATCCTGATGCGTATAGTTAAACGCGAGAACAAATAGCTGTTTTCCGTCGATGATCAGGTATTTTGAGTGATATCGAGCCAAACTGCCGTCTGTCCGCGCGACCTTTATCCCTGCGGCAATCAGACGCAATTCCAGCTTTCGCAATCCCTCCGGGTCCGAGCCGTTTGTGTGTGCGATCAAAGCGCTCACCGGTACGCCCCGGCGGACAGCGGACACGAGAGCCTGTTCGAGCCCCTGATGAGCAAATCGGAAGATCGCAATGGCCACCGAGCTCTTCGCTTTGTCGATCGCATTCAGCAGTGGCGCCACACTATCGCCTGGCTGACTAATCAGCTTCAATCGCTTCTCCTCTGCACTCTGGCATGTGTCTTGCACGTATAAGTGCATCTTCGGGAAGGCCAGGTGGCGTTTAATCACATGTTACGGCGACTTAATAACTTAGCGATCCTAGTTACGGTACTAATCATTACCTGCGACCCGGGCCTATATGGAAAAACACCCGGTACAAATACGACCGCCTCAGTAGAAAGTGCCCGCCCGCGTGCAGCCGGGCTTTGGCGAGATCCGGGCGATATCCGCTCACGTGATCTGTTTTACGGGACAGGCGGCAAGAATCATTTCCCCGGGAAGACGCTTACCTTTCTGCGTGAGGATTCCGGTGGATCAAATCCGAAATTTGATGTGCGCGATGAAAATGGCACGAAATGGAAGGTGAAGCTTGGAGAAGAAGCTCAACCGGAAACCGTTGCCTCCCGCCTGGTATGGGCAGTGGGTTACTACGTAGACGAAGATTATTTCCTGAGCGAAGCACGTATTCAGAATTTACCCGCTCATCTCGCTCGTGGAGGGAATCTTGTCAAACCGGGCGGGATTGTTCGAAATCTCCGATTGGAGCGGGCAGACAAAACCAGAACCAAGGAAGGATCCTGGCCCTGGCGCAACGGACCGGCTTATGGGACCAGAGAATTCAATGGTCTTCGCGTCATGATGGCTCTCATCAACAACTGGGATCTGAAGGATGAAAACAACACGTCCCTCCAAAAGGGCGGTGCCGCGATCTACGAGGTGAGCGATCTTGGCGCAACGTTCGGAACAAATGGCGTGCGGTTGATTAAAAAGAATGCCAAGGGCAACATTCATTCTTTCGAACACTCCAAATTCATCACGAAAGCGACGCTGCAATACGTCGATTTCGCTACCCCGAGCCTCCCGTCTCTGCCGTATATCTTCAACCCGTTCCAGTATGGCCGGCGTGCCCAGTTTCGCTGGATAGGCCGGCACGTGGACCGGGCAGACGCGAAGTGGATCGGTGGGATTCTCGGGAGGCTCTCGTCCGCCCAATTGCGGGAAGCCTTTCGGGCCGGTGGTTATTCGAAGCCGGAGATCGATGCATTTACCAGGGTCATTCAAAAGCGGATCGCTGAATTGAACGCGCTGTAATCGGCTTACGCAGCCCTGTTCGTGCGTAGGTTCAGCGTTCGCTCTGCTGCAACTGCAAGTCGTACAACTCCGAGTAAGTGCCGCCTAACGCGAGCAGTTCGTCGTGCTTCCCCTGCTCAGTGACCTCCCCATCGGAAACGACAAAGATACAATCGGCGCGCTTGATGGTTGACAGCCTGTGCGCGATGACGATCGTCGTTTTACCCTCAGTCAAGCGGTCGAGCGCCTCGAATACGAGTTTCTCTGATTCGGCATCGAGCCCGGAACTCGGTTCGTCGAGAATCAGAATCGGCGTATCGCAGATGATCGCCCGTGCAATTGCGATGCGTTGGCGCTGACCTCCCGATAAATTGACTCCGCGCTCTCCGAGGAGCGTATCGTAGCCTTCGGGCAGCTTGCTAATGAATTCGTCTGCGTTCGCAAGCCTGGCTGCCTCCATAATCTCCTCCCTCGTGGCTGTCGGCTTACCGTAAGCGATGTTGCTCCACACCGGTGCATGAAACAGCGTCGTGTCCTGCAATACAAAGCCAATATGCCGCCGTAGAGATTTTTGCTGGAGCCGCTTTATGTCGTGTCCATCGATTCTGACGACGCCGGAAGTCGGATCGTAGAAACGCGGAATGAGGCTCATGATGGTTGTTTTTCCTGCCCCGCTCGGTCCCACTAGCGCCACCATCTGGCCCGGATTGATCTTGAAGCTGACATCTTTCAGGACCGGTTCACCTTCCTGATAACAGAAGCCAACATGGTCGAATTCGATCTCACCCTTGACGTGGTGAAGCCGCTTGGCCGATCTCACGTCTTTGACGGTTCCTGGCGTGTCGAGAACATCCCGTATCCGCTCGAATCCGACGGCCGCCTTGGAATATGCATCTGTCATCTTCGAGAGCTCCTGCATGGGCTTATAGAGCTTACCCACGTAGAAAAGGAAAACGATCAGGGCGCCAGCGGAAAGAGTTCCGTCCATGGCCATTCGTGCTCCAAACCAGAGCACCATCGCCGTTCCAATCGCAACGATCACTTCCACGAGCGGCGATAACTTGGCTTTGAGGCTGCGAGCCTTTAAGGCCATCTCAACGCCTTCCAGGCTCTGTTCTTCTAGTCGATGCTGTTCATAATCTTCACGCGCGAAGGCCTTAACCACACGTATAGAAGACAGCACCTCCTGCATGACCGACACGATCTCGCCTTCTTTTTTTCGCGTTTCTCGAGAAGCTTTTTTGATGCGTCGAGTGAAGCTGAAAACAATTGCCGCCAGTACCGGCGAAACCGATAGAGTAATCAGCGTGAAACGCCAGTTCAGATACGACATCACGCCCACCATTCCGACCAGCAGAATGCTATTGATGAACGCGCTCATCAGCCCCGAAACAATAAAGCTCTGGACTGAATCGATGTCGCTCGTTACCCGGCTGAGTACATCTCCGATAGGATTTGTATCGTGGTAAGCGAGCGATAGCCTCTGAATGTGGGAATAAATCGCCAGCCTGAGGTCGTGCGTGACCCACTGTCCCACGCTCGTGATGATGTATTTTTCGAAGTACGAAGAAATCGCACCGATGCAGGCGATCGCTATATAAGCAAGCGCTGCTGCTTTCAGTACCGCAAGCTTTTCCGTGCCGATGAAATGCAGAATCAGATTATTCAGCCATCCCGCACGGATCGGTTGCGCCTTGAGGACATTGTCGATGACGATTTTGAGCGGCCATGGCTCGAGCAGGTCGACGACAGACTCCGTGATGACGGCCGCCGCCCCGAGCGCCAACGTGCCGCGGTGCGGACGCAGTAGGTCGGCGATCCTCAAACGTGCGGCGCTTTTTGCCTCAGACACTCTCTTATCCGACCTGATCCTTTTAGGTCTCGTGCGACTTGCGTCACACGTCCGGCCATTCAATCATGCGGTAGGCCGGTGGTTCGGAACAATAGCCCGCGGGAAGATGACGGTCGTACCGCTAAGCGGCTGTTATTGCGTATTTTTGGTGTGCTGGCAGATCTATTACCCAGGGTGTTGTCGAAAGAACGCGTCGCAACCCATCTGTGATAGCGGGTGCAGCGCGCCCCGTCGAATCATGCGTGCGTCAGCAGCTTACTCATTTTCGACGCGCGTTTTCATCGAGGAATACGCGGCTTGTATCAACCTGGTCAGGGCTGCCCCGTCCATCGCCGTTCCCGGTCTCAGCTTTACATGTCGCATGCATCTGCCCTTGCCTTCCAGCAAGTGAGCCGGATCGGGCAGCGCGCTCCCTTGGAAAAATCCCACATTGACGTGCGACGTGAATACATTGACGTAGCCGAAGGGCGCATCTCCGAAACACGCGACGGGACAATCGTCGTGCAACAACTCCAGCACTTCGTCCCCACACCCTCGCATGACCTCAAACCACTGGTACGCGATATCGCCCAATTCACCCGGGTGTTCTTTCATCCACACCTCGATGGCGGGGTCGCGCTCGACAGCGCCGTTGAGTCGGAGCACCTTTGTCGTCTGTTCCACTTGCTTGCCGGCTTTCTATGTGGTCGTTCAGGCTGCCAGGTATCCGCGCCGCGTGCTTTGAAGCCGGTACTTGTGGTCAGCTTCGAACGTCCGCACCATTGGTGGATGCAACGCTAGCCGACTTCGTGCGCCCAAATGGCATACGAATGCGGAGAACGCGTTCTCGAGCACGTTCCTCGTCGAGGTTTCGCGTTCTGGCCCGAAGCAAGTCGTTTAGCGATACCATCCCGACGATAAACCCGTCCCGACGCGAATCGACAACCGGGAAACGCGTAAAGCCTGAATCGGCCATACGGTTCACCACAATACGAAGGGGCTCATCTTCGAACGCGATGCAAGGATTACGCGTTGCGATGTCGGAAAGCCGGATCGTCGATGCGGCGCCGGGCCTTTCTTCGAACAACCTGAGTAACTGATTACGCGTGACCACGCCAACCAGGTTTTTGTCTGCTCCCAGTACCGGGAAGAGATGCTGTCCTTTAGGATTGTCCGTAGAGCGGATGAGCCCGTGCGCCTCCTCCAGCGTTCGATCGGCGGGCAGAACCACCACATTCGTCCGCATCACTTCGCGGACGAACAGAATCTCGAGCGGGTCGATTGCGTATTCCCGGCTCAAGTGATAACCGCGCCGCGAGATCTTCTCCGTCAGGATCGAGCGCTTGAGTGTGAGCACAGTGAACGAGTGCGCAAGGAAGTTTGCCACCACAAGCGGCAATAACATGTTGAAGTCGTGCGTCAACTCAAGGGCGAAGACAATCCCAGTGAACGGAGAGCGCATGGTACCGCCTAGAATTGCGCCCATACTGACGAGAGGCCAGAATCCCTGACCGAATTGAGGCAGGAATATGCTTTCAACCCCTCCGAGAGCCGCGCCCATCATCAATAACGGTGCAAGGACACCCCCGGAAGTGCCCGACCCTAGCGATATCATCCAAATCGCTGATTTCACCAGAAGAACGCCAGCGAACAGGGACAGGGGAACATTGCCCTTGAGCAAAATGCTGATCGTGTCGTACCCCACTCCGAGGGCCTGCGGGAAAATGAGACCACCGAGCCCTACGAAGACTCCACCGATGGCTGGCCACCACATCCAGTGGATCGGCAGTTTGTTAAAAGCATCTTCGGCCGCATAGACGCCCAGTGTGAGCAGTGCCGAGAGGGCGCCCGCGGCCAGACCAGCGATCACGCAACCACCTAGTCCTTGAAGTCCAATAAATTCCGGATGCGGCGGAACCGGGAAGAGAGGCCCGAGTCCGAGAAGATAACGTCTGGCCGCGCACGCCGTAGCACTTGCGAGCGCGACCGGGATGGCGCTGCGGGGCTTCCATTCAAACAGCAAAAGTTCAACCCCGATCAACACGGAAGCAAGCGGCGCCGCGAATGTGGCGGACATACCGGCAGCGGCGCCCGCGACAAGAAGCGTACGGCGCTCGATGCTGCTGAAGTGAAAGAACTGGCTGATCATCGAGCCGAAAGCTCCGCCAGTCATAATGATGGGACCCTCAGCGCCGAACGGACCGCCGGAGCCGATCGAGATCGCCGCCGAGAGTGGCTTAAGAATAGCCAGCCGCGGATGGACCTTGCTACCGTTCATCAGAATAGATTCGATTGCTTCCGGAATCCCGTGCCCGCGGATGCGCTCGGAACCGTATCGGGCCATGAGTCCGACAATCAGTGATCCGATCACGGGCACGGCCACGGCGTAAGCACCAAGGTGATTCCCGGCAGGAGACACGAACGAAGCCTGTATGCGCCCGTAGTAGAAGAGGTTTGTAAAAAGACCGATCAACTTGAGAAGGATCCACGCGACGTACGAACTCAGAATCCCGATGCCGATCGCCACCAGCGAAATCGGAATGACCCGGACCGTCGTCGTGAAGTCTCCCAGTTCCTCCAGTGAGGACTTTCGGTGTTCAGGGCGCGATTGAACTTTCATGCCGGTCTCCTCCCCTGTCGCACCGGGTGCACCACCGCCCGGAGCGCTTCCGAAAGAGCCGGGCCGGAAACGCGCAATTCTTCCCAGTGGAGAAGCGAAAGCTGATGCAACAAATCCTCACCTCGGCGCGTGATCTCAACCAGGACCTGCCGACGATCCTCAGTCGAGTGCCGCCGCGCAACGGCCCCGCGTTCTTCAAGACGATTGACGAGCTCCACCGTGCTGTGATGGCGCAAATAGAGCTGCCGGGACAGGGCGGCAATTGTGGGACGAGTGTCTTTGGGCAGACCTTTAATCGCCAGCAGCAGTTGGTGCTGCTGAGGTTCGATGCCCTTCGCGCGGGCCACCTCTTCGCTGAAGTGCAGGAATTTCCGGATGCACCGCCGGAATTCGGCCAGTTGACGATAGCCTGCGTCCGGGATATCCCGCTTCGCTAAGTCCGAGTCTGGATTGTCCTCTCCCCACGCCACCGGAGAGCCCTCCGGATGTATCGTAACACGATACACGGGGCCGCGAAATATAAGCGTAGTGCCTGACAAGATCCTGTTATTGTTTGGTCGTGAAGTGTCTTACCGTTCTGGCGCTGGCTGTCCTTGTGCCGCTCGGGTGCCGCGGATCCGATACCGGGTGGACACTGGTCCGCAGTCCCCATTTCCAGGTTTATTCTCAACTAGGCGAGCAGGATGGCCGATCGATCGGCCTGACACTCGAGCAACTACGAGGGTTCTTCCTCACATCCGGCGAGCTCGGAGCCCATGCTGCTCTTGAAAACGATCGCCCGGTTCGAGTACTCCAGTTCGCAACGACAGCTGCGTACGCTTCTTTCCGCCCCCGCTCGGTCGCCGATGCGTTGTTCGTCGGATCGGAAGCAGTTAACTATATCGTCCTTGCGCCGGCAGGACCGAATCGCCCGCGCACGCTGGCACACGAATACGCTCATCTCGTCGTGCACTCGGCAGGCATCCATCTGCCTCCCTGGTTTGCTGAAGGGATCGCCGAGTTCTTCTCCAGCCTGGATATCACGCCTCGTGAATCACTCATTGGCGGCGACCTGCCAGGCCGCTCGCAAGTGCTCCGGAACGGTTTCCGGATCCCGCTCGAAAAGCTGCTCACCATGGCAGAAGACGATCCTCTTCGAGAACGCCGCGAGGATGCCGGCATCTTCTACGCCGAGAGTTGGGAGCTCACGCACATGCTCCTCTTCTCGCCGCAATACCGGCCCAAAGTACACGCGCTGTGGGCCGCTTTCAACACGGGCGTGATCGCGGCCCCGGCGCTCGCGCGTATCTACGGGCGTCCGATCGAGATCATCAAGTCTGACCTCAGGGACTGGATCAATGCGCCGAAATCGGCTATGCCTCTGCCCGGCGTGCCGGCTCACGATCAGCATCTTCGCGCCTCGCGCGTAAACCAGGCGGACTCCGATTCCGTATTGGCGGGACTGGTGCTGGCATCCGGCGACCTCGACCGCGCCCAGGCTGTTTACGCCAGCTTGCAGACCCAGCGCACTTCGGACCCCACCGTTGCAGCGACAGTAGGCACTATCGCGCTGCGGAAGCACGATGACGTCAAAGCGATTCTCGAATGGAAGCGCGCGTTCGACCTCGGAGTCAGAGATCCGGTGTTCTGCTATCAGTACGCGGACCTGCTCGAAAACACCCACGCGCCCGAGGATCAGGTCGCAGCCGCCCTAAGGCGCGCGATCGAGCTCAAACCCGGCTACGACGATGCTCGATACAAGCTCGCCCTGCTCGAGGAAAGGCGCCAGAACTTCCCCGCGGCGCTCGAGCAGCTACGCGCGATGCGATCCGTACCCCGCGCGCGAGCGTACACGTACTGGCTGACAATGGCGTCGGCGCTTCTTGGAGCCGAGCAAAGGCCCGCGGCCAAAGCAGCCGCACGGAAGGCGATCGGATTTGCCGCGAACGCAGACGAACGTCACCTGGCGACGTTATTGGAACTCGATACTGAGACCGATATGACCGTCCAATTCGCGCGCGATAGCGGAGGCAATCTTCGGATGGTCACGAGCCGCAAACCGCATGGAGCAACGGACTGGAATCCATTCATCGAATTCGGTGATGAGATTCGGACGGTAACGGGCCGGATACGCAAAGTCGAATGTACGTTGGGCGCGATCACAGGATTCGAAATCGGCGGCACCACTACGCTTCACGTTTCATTGCCCGATCCGTCCCACGTGCTGATTGAAGGCGGCAAGCCGGAGTTCTACTGCGGGGCCGAAGACGGCAGGGAAGTGAGAATCCAGTACGCGGCAAAACCAGCCCAGGATGGTACGGACGGAATCCTGCGCGGTATGCATTTCGAGTCGGCGCCGAGCAACTAATACGCCCGGCAGCTCCTTCAGTTTCTCTTCGTGAGAACAACGTCGGCTTCGACGGGGGCGCCTTCGCGCAGTACCTTTACTTTGACCTTGTCACCGGGCTTATGTTGGCGGAGCGCATAGGTGAAATCGTAAAGGTTATCGATGGGCTTGCCGTCGAACTGCACCAGAACATCGCCCGCTTTGAATCCTGCCTGGGCCGCGGGCGATCCTTCGTGGACATCGGAGAAGCGTACCCCGTGGGAAGGACCGCCGAAATCCGGGATGCTGCCGAAGTAGGGTCCGTATCCGCCGCCTCCAGAGACCGTGCCTGCATGCGGATTCTCGGCCACGCGCACGAACTGCGGACGTCCGGGAGCATCGGCAAGGGTCTTCGCGATCTCAGATACCTCCGCTAGAACGCGGACGGCGTCTTTCGCGTTGATCCTGTCCCAGGTGTCGCTTGGTTTGTGATAGTCACCGTGTAGTCCGGAGAAGAAAAATAGCGTCGGCACCTGCCTTCCGGTGAAAGAGGTGTGGTCGCTGGCTCCATATCCGCCAACCTCGGACTGATCGGCTTCGAAGCCGACGTGTCGCGTAGCCTCATCCACTACGGGTTTGAAAGTCGAGCCGGTTGCGACCCCTCCGATGTAAATCTTGTTGTCTTTGAGCCGACCGATCATATCCATATTGATCATGGCGACTGCGTTCGCAAGAGGTTTGGAGGGATGAGCGGCGTAATACGCCGAGCCGAGCAGTCCTTCCTCTTCGCCCGCGAAGCAGAGAAACAGAAAACCGCGCCGGTGCGTTCCGGTAGAAGCAAACAGGCGTGCCAGTTCGACCACGCCGGCTGTACCTGACGCATTGTCGTCTGCACCGGGGTGGACCGTTCCCGCTTGCGACGGGGCGAGCGAATTTTGCTGGCCCAGTCCGAGATGATCATAGTGAGCGCCGAGGATCACGTATTCGTCCGTTTGACCCGGCCAGTAGGCCACAACGTTGTGCACGGTCCGCTTCTCCTGTTGCAGGTCAATAGTTACCGCGGCCGAAACGTCCGAAGGGAGAACAAACGAATGCGGGGCCAGATCCCGGTCGATCTCGCCGATCACGTTCTCCAGCGTTTCCTTCGAGCCGGCCAATAATTCGTTCGCGCTGGCAACAGAGACTTGCTCGGCGAGGATGCCGTAGTCCTCGGTGGCCATAAGCGGTTCGAAGCGTGGTAATTCGTCGCTGTTGCCCGGGTGATTCGGAAGGTCGTTGACGATCAGGACGGCCTTTGCGCCATGCAGCTTCGCGTTCACGATTTTGCTTGAGAACACGGCGTGCTGCGTCAGATCCTTCCCGGCGAAGACGCTCTTCTCATTGTTCTCTTGGGGTTCATGCCGCAGGAGGAGGACCACTTTGTCGCGGACGTCGACTTGCGAGTAATCATCATAGTGATATTCGGGCGCGGTGATGCCGTAGCCCGCAAACACGATTGCGCCGCCGGCTTTCCCGTTGCCGCTGAGATTCAAGGGAACGAAGTCCGTCCCTTGCTTCAGCTCTCTGGAATGCCCGCTGAGACGCAAGGTAAGTGTGTCGTTATCGCTTAAGCCTGTTCGCGCAGTGACTTCGAAATCTTGAAAATAGCTTCCCGCTAGAGGCTCGAGCTTAGCTTGGGAGAATTGCGCAGCCAGGTATTCGGCCGCTTTGTTCAGCTCGGGCGTGCCGGTGAGCCGGCCTTTCAAATCGGGTGAAGCCAGGAACTTGATATGCGCTAGGTAGGATTCCGGGGTGATGGCATAGGGTGCAGCGGCCAGCCCTGCCTGGGCGTAACACGCAACCAGCAGTGCGCCCGAGGCGATACGACGCTTCATTGGTTCGCCCCTCCATTCCAGTCCGCCGTGAATACGTTGAATTCGTAGCGTGCGGACGCTTTCCAATCGGAGACGAACGCGAGCTTCCGGCCATCGGGTGAGAACTCCGGGAAGGAGGTGAAGCTTCCGAAGTTCGTCACCTGGCGAAGGTTGGTCCCGTCCGCATTGATTAGATAGAGTTCGAATTTCCGGCCATCGCAGTCGTGGCGATTGGAAGAAAACAGAATCTGCCTTCCGTCCGGAGTGAAGGTGGGTGCAAACGAAGCGCAATTGAACTTCGTGATTTGCCGAGCGTTGCGGCCGTCGGCGTCGGCCACGAACAGCTCCATCTTCATGGGACTTGTCAGGTTGTCATGCAGCAGATCGCTGTAGGTCTTTTTCGCCTCCGGAGCTTCTGGATGGTTAGCCCGCCAGGCGATTTTAGTTCCGTCGCGCGAAAACACTGCACCCCCGTCATAGCCGAAGCTGTGCGTGAGCTGTTGTTGATGAGAGCCGTCAAGATTCATAGTCCACAGATCGAGGTCGCCCGATGAGAGCGAAGTGTACACGATCTTCTTCTTTTCCCAATTCACGGTTGCTTCGGCGTCGTAGCCGGGCGCATTGGTCAAGCGCTTGAGCGCAGTGCCGTCATCCTTAGATTCGAAGATGTCGTAGCTCGGGTAGACGGCCCAGAGGTAACCTTTGCTGCGATCCGCGGCTGGCGGGCAGCTATCGCCGGCGAGGTGAGTGGAGGCGTAGACGATATGTTTCCCATCAGGCAGGAAGTAGCCGCAGGTTGTACGGCCTTTTCCAGTGGAGACCATGTGCTGGTCAGAGCCGTCCGCATTCATGATGAAGATCTGGTCGCATTGCAGTGCCCCACGTGTTGATTGAAAGATCAGCCGCGCACCGTCGGGCGACCAGTAGGCTTCGGCATTCTGACCGCCAGAGGTCAACTGATGAATGTTGGACAACAGCTTGTCGGGTGACTCCTGAGCCAGCGCAAGGCCAGCCATCGTGGTAACTAAGAGGATTCGCACGGAAAGCATAAGTCGATGTAACACGCGAGGACAGGCGAGCGAACTCCGCGCTGCGCACGTGTCATGCAAACTCCTGAAGGATCTCAACGTATCCACTATGGCAGCCTGGCGGTCGAGTGCTGTTCCGGGTTGCTGGTGACCTAAGTCACTGACGTTCGTTCGGGCCGGCCATTAAGTTTGGATCTGACCAAAACAACACTCTGCATGAAGACCCGTATGCGTGCTCGAAGCGCCCAGATCCGGGCCTCCATGTAGACAACCACCTCGAAAACGCAAGTAGCCGAGCTGAACCGATGAGGTGGTATCTTGCCAGATATCCGACAGTGCGCTGGCCGTGCTTGCGCCTCGCTCTCCACACGTCTGGGCTTCGTGCCACCGTATCGGCCTCTTCTTTTCGTGTACCGACAAGCAGGATCTGGAGTCTATAGAACTAATGCAAGCCCAGGCAAACCGTGGCGCAAATCTGAACCTTGCGCTGGGAACTATTTCATTCATAGTGTGCTTCGCTGTTTGGGGTTTGATCAGCGCCTTCGCTGCCACCTTCCGCGCTGAGTTTCATCTCACGGCGAAATCGACGGCCTTGCTCGTCGCTGTGCCCGTGCTCTTAGGCGCACTCGCTCGATTACCGATAGGCATGTTCACGGATAGGATGGGTGGCCGCCGGGTATTCACGGGTCTCTTGATCGTGTCTGCCGTTGCTGCCGCAATCGTGCCGCAAGCGCACAGTTTCCCGACTCTCATTGTTTTCGCATTCCTGATTGGTGTTGCAGGGTCTTCCTTCGCCGTAGGCGTAGGGTACGTATCGCGATGGTTCAGCGCGGACCGGCAAGGGACTGCTCTGGGCGTATACGGGCTGGGCAACATGGGGCAATCTATCGTGGTGTTTCTGGGCCCTGTGCTTGCGGCGTACGTCGGACGAGCCACCATCTTCTACGGCGTTGCGGCGATTACCGTCATTTGGGCCGTTATCTTTGCCCTGCTCGCACGTGACGCCCCGGCGAAGAGACCGCCGGCCGGGCTCGCAGCTATGACCGGGGTTTTAACGGGCGAACCGCTGGCATGGGCGCTGTCCGCATTTTATTTTTTGACCTTCGGCGGATTTGTTGCGTTCTCCATTTACCTCCCGGCGCTACTTCGGGACGAGTTCAGGCTGACCGCCGCTGATGCCGGCTTCCGAACCGCGGGCTTCGTCGTGCTTGCCACCTTGCTGCGACCCGTTGGCGGAATCCTTTCGGACCGCATCGGCGGAGCGCGGGTACTGTTCGGCGTCTTTCTCGGAGTTATTCCGTTCGCCTTGTTGCTTGCGTGGCGCTCCACGGTCCCCTTCACCGTGGGCGCACTTGGATGCGCTGCTCTGCTCGGGCTCGGCAATGGAGCTGTTTTCAAACTCGTACCGCAATTCTTTCCGGGCAACACGGCGACCGTCACAGGACTCGTTGGCGCTATGGGTGGCCTTGGGGGCTTCTTCCCGCCTCTTCTGCTCGGCGTTTTCCGTGATTCTCTAGGCGTTGTCTGGCCCGGTTGGGTTTTGCTTGCCGCAACTGCCGGCGTGATGTGGACGCTCAACCAAATGCTGTTCATGCCGCGGCAGAAAGCGATTGAGGCGCAACTCTTTCCTTCGGAATCCCGAGCGGCCGACCGTATCCGGGCTGGAGCATTGGCAACAATGGTCACCGCTCTCTTGATTGCATCCATAGTCGTCGGGTCGCGCAACCTGCAAAACTTTGATCCCGCGCTCGTGATCTATACGTTCGCAGTCATCTTCGCAACCTGGGGCATTGTCTACCATTACGCGATCTGGCTGAACAAACCCCCGACCAGGCGATTCTTCGAACGCTCGTGGACCCTGCTTTGGTCGCAGGGATTAGCGCACAGTCTCGCCGTGATGGGCAAAGCAGCTGTCACGCATATCTTTGCCCAGACATTTATTGGAAAGCGATCGCGAATACGCTGGTGGATGCACCAGTCTCTGTTTTGGGGTTGCCTCCTGGCCGTTGCCATTACGTTTCCTCTCGTTTTCGGTTGGATCTACTTCCGCAGTGCGCCGGATGATCAGATGCGGTACGTCACATATCTGTTTGGATTTCCCACCGGCAGCTTCGAGATCAGGACGGTCACGTCCTGGCTGCTATTTCATGGTCTTGACATCGCCGCAGTGCTGGTTCTCCTTGGCATCACGCTCGCCCTTTGGCGGCGCATGCGCGACGAAGGTGCGTTGACACTGCAGGACTTCAGTGCGGACTTTTTGCCGCTCATTCTGCTGTTCGCAATTTCGGTAACCGGCTTGGCGTTAACCGCTTCAGCCATGTGGTTTCGAGGAGGGTTTTACGGGTTCTTGAGCATCCTGCACGCGATTACAGTGATCGGAGGACTGCTCTTCCTGCCGTTCGGCAAGTTTTTCCATGTCTTCCAGCGCCCGGCGCAACTGGGAGTGAAACTTTACCAAGATGCTGGGTTGCGAGACCCCGGCGCTTTCTGCGCCCGCTGTGGGCAGCGTTACGCCTCGCGTATGCAGATTGAGGATCTCCAGCGAGTTTTGCCGGCCCTTGGGTTTGATTACGCAATCGGCGGCGCCGCCGGACATTGGACCGCGCTCTGTCCAGCATGTAAACGTGCTTCTCTGGCGCAGGCCCAAATGAGGATCAAAGAGGAATTTCATGGCTAGTGAGCCGACAATGACCCCAGACCTGCTCGATCGGTATGGACCGAATCTGAACTACACACCTCCCGGTGGCTGGGAGAAGAACAACCGTACCGGCCCCGAGAAACTTGTGAAGACGCACTGCTCTTTCTGTGGGCAGCAGTGTGGCATTCAGTTGAAGGTTCGCGATAACCACCTTGTGGGGTTCGAGCCCTGGGAGGAGTTCCCCTACAACAAGGGCATGCTTTGTCCCAAAGGTGTCAAGCGATACCTGCAAGGCACCCACCCCGACCGCCTGCTGCACCCACTCCTTCGAACAGGGGAGGGCTTCCGGCCCATCTCATATGACGAGGCTTTGGATCTCACGGCCCGGCGAATTCAGGAGGTTAAGGCCAAGTACGGTGCCGATGCAGTGGCTATCTACGGTGGCGCCTCGATGATCTCTGAAAAGGCTTACGTCCTCGGGAAATTTGCACGGGTTGCGGTCGGAACGAAAAACATCGATTACAACGGGCGGCTCTGCATGGTGTCCGCGGGCACGGCATACAAACTTGCCTTCGGTATCGATCGCTCTCCGAATCCCTGGTCCGATATCCCGAAGACGGACGCATTGCTGGTCATTGGCGCAAATATCGCCGAGTGTGCTCCGGTAGCAACTAGCTATCTCTGGCAAATGCGTGAGAACGGTGGCAAGCTCATCGTTGCGGATCCGCGCATGACGCCGATCACCCGTAATGCGGATCTGTACCTCCCGCTGCGCCCTGGCTCGGACCTGGCGTTGTTGATGGGGATGCTCCACGTGATCGTGCGCGAGAACCTGGTCGACCACGAATTCATCGCACGTCACACGGTCGGATGGGAACAGGTCCGCGATTCCGCTTCCAAATGGGATCCGAGAACCGCAGCCGAGATGACGGGCGTGGCGCCCGAGCGCATCGAGCAGGCAGCCTTGCTGTTCGGACGATCGCCAAAGGCTATGGCGATCCATGCGCGTGGCCTGGAACATCAGTCCAAGGGCGTTGAAAATTGCCTCGCGCTCGTGAATCTTTGTCTGGCAACCGGCAATCTCGGCGCAGAAGGTCGTGGTTGCTTCATGATCACGGGCCAGGGGAATGGCCAAGGCGGGAGAGAGCACGGCCAGAAATGTGACCAACTCCCCGGCGCTCGATCCATCACTGACCCGGCCGCCCGTAAATACATCGCCGAGGTTTGGAAGATCCGCGAAGAGGAATTGCCGGGCCCCGGTCTTAGCGCGGTCGAGATTATGGAGGCCATTCATCGGGGTGAGATCAAAGCCCTGTTCTCGATGTGCTTCAATCCGCTTGTCTCATTGCCGGACGCAAACTTCACGCGCGAGGCCCTGGAGAAGCTCGAGTTCTTCGGTGTAATCGACTTCTTCTTATCCGAAACGGCACGCCTCGCTGATGTTGTCCTTGCCGGAAGCATGCAGGAAGAAGACGAAGGCATCGTTTGCAGTTCGGAAGCTCGCGTCCAGAAGATCAATAAAGCCGTGGATCCGCCCGGCGAAGCAAAATCCGACGCCGTTATCATCTGCGATCTTGCACGCAAACTTGGCAGAGGTGAATACTTCCCATTCCAATCCACGCGAGAGATCTACGACGAGTTACGAGTCGCATCGAAGGGTGGAGTCGCCGATTATTACGGCATCACCTGGGAACGCATCGAAGAAGAGTATGGGGTTTTCTGGCCTTGTCCGGACTTGAATCATCCCGGCACTGTGCGCCTGTTTGAAGATGGCCGCTTCTGGACACATGATGGCAAGGCTCACTTCCTTGTCACCGAGTACCGCGAGCCGGGCGATCCGATCAGTGCGGACTTTCCGATCTATCTCACCACCGGCCGCGTAGTCAGCCAGTACCTCTCGGGTACGCAGACGCGTCGGATTGGTCCTCTCGTGGACCTGTATCCTGAGCCCAAATGTGAGATCCATCCGCGATTGGCAGAACAGTACGGAATATCGGACGGGGATTGGGTCAAGGTGACAACCCGGAGAAGTGACGTCGTCGTACAAGCACTAGTCGTGCGCACCATTCGTCCCGATACGGTGTTCGTTCCGTATCACTGGCCGGGACGCCGCAGCGCCAATCGTCTGACGCACCGAACAATCGACCCCCGGAGCAAAATTCCGGAGTTTAAGGTCTCCGCCTGCCGGATCGAGAAAGCGACTGCGCCGCCGGACCTCGATGACCTCCGCCGTGAGGAAACGGGTATTGGCCATGACCTCGGACAGCGCCCCGATCTCATGAGGAACGGTCGCATCGGCGCTGTGAGCAATCAGAAAGATTTCCAGAGGTAATCCTTGTTCGGAAGAGAGTTCTACATCGATCCATCACGCTGCATCGGGTGCCGCTCCTGCATGGCGGCGTGTGCCGAGTGCGAAAGTCACCGCGGCGTCTCGATGATCCACGTCGACTACATCGACCGGCCCAACTCCATCGCAACCGTGCCCATGGTTTGCATGCACTGTGATGAACCGACATGCGCTATGGTCTGCCCCGCGGACGCAATCAAAAAGGGTGAGGATGGCGTGGTACGCAGTGCGCTCAAGCCACGTTGCATTGCCTGCTCCAACTGTGTGCTTGCGTGCCCGTTTGGCATTCCGAAGGTCCATCTCGATGTCGAACTGATGATGAAGTGCGACATGTGTTATGACCGCACGTCCGTGGGGCTGAAACCAATGTGCGCTACGGTCTGCCCGAGCCAGGCTCTTTCGTATCTGCCGGCGGAAACTGTGAAGGAAACGAGGAGAGGGCATCCGGTCAATGATTTTCGATTCGGAAATGAACATGTAAGCACGCTGGTTTCGATGATTGCACCCGCCGAGGCGCCTGTCATAGCTGTGGACGTTGTTGATTACATGTGGGAGAACAGAGATGCCGACCAATACGAAGCCTGATAGGCCGCTCTGGACGGAAGAGTTCAGTGTATACGCGCCTGAAGACAAATTTGTGCTGCGCCGGCAGTTCTCGAAGTTTCTGGTGCTGACCAGCTTCGGGATGTTAGCTGGGAATGTCTGGATCCTTTTCCGTTCCTTCCTGGGACGCTCCAATCCCAAATACGCGGCCAAGGAAATCGGGTTGGCATCGCAGCTCCAGCGAGGCGATGTCAGGCTGTTCAATTACCCGACTAACAATGATCCCTGCATTATGGTTAGAACACGCTCAGGCAAATTGGCCGCGTATAGCCAGAAATGTACCCACCTGTCCTGTGCCGTCTACTATTCGAAGAACGAGAACCGCCTCGAATGCCCTTGCCACGAAGGCTTCTTCTCCGCCGAGGACGGAACGGTGCTTCAGGGCCCGCCACCGAGGCCTCTACCGCTGATTCAGATCGAGCAACGCGGCAACCAACTATTTGCCATCGGGGTGGTCGAGAACCGGGAGAAGTCATGAACCCGATCCTGAATGAGGTGCGGAAGCGCCGCCGGACCGTCGTCGATGCTGCGGTCGCATTTCTTGTCATTCTTCTGATTGTGCAGATGTGGCTTCTGACTGCTACCTTGGAAGCCTATTTGGCAGGCAACACCGGCGCGGCACTGCCGGGAGCAATGTTATCACTTCTCCTGTTTCTGGGCTGTTTCGGGCTATATCGATTTGTGGACCGGATTTACCGGACCTAGCTCAGCAGCTCACTCCCACACCGTAGCTAATAGTAAGCTCGCGCAGCGAGCGAGTAAGCTATGAGGCACTTCGCCCGCCCGGCTAAGTAGCGAGCCTGTGACTGACTCCTCGGCTTCTGCTGCTGTCCGGAATAGGACAGATCCCTGCAGGCGGTGCAGGGTGATGAGGCCCTTTACTTTATGTTCCGGCGTCTCCTCGTTCGCTCGCAGGTGCAAGAGAAAAGCACGGATGCCAGCATCGGTAAAGGACAAGAGACCATCTGCGTTGCTATCGGGCGCTGTCCACCGTAACTGATATTGTTCTGGCTGTATAAAGTCAGGCATCCAGACTGTGGACGACAAAGTTTAAGGAGAAAGCAGATGAAGGTTGTACTTTACGGCGCCACTGGAAAGGCCGGAAGCCGGATTTTGAAGGAATTGATGGATCGTGGCCACCAGGTCACGGCGGTCGCCCGCGATATCGGAGGGTTGCCCGGAGGCGTCGAACGCAAGCAGGACGACTTGAGCAATGTCGACGCTATCGCGGACATCATCTCCGGTTCGGACGCGGTGATCAGTGCCTACGCCCCTCCGGCCGATGATACTGACGGGTTAGTCGGTGTGACAGAACGGCAGATTGCTGCGGTGAAGAAGACGGGTGATCCGAGGCTGATCGTTGTCGGCGGGGCTGGTTCGCTGGAGGTTGCTCCAGGCGTCTCTTTGCTGGCGTCCGGCCATCTGCCTCCGGCTTGGATTCCCATTGCAACCTCACATGAGAAAGCATTGCGTCTGTTGGAAGCCAGCGACATCAATTGGACGTACTTTAGCCCGGCAGCATTCTTTGAACCCGGCCAGCGGACGGGCCACTTCCGGCGCGGCACAAAGCAACTCATCTCGGACGAGAAGGGCGAGAGCCGGATCTCCATGGAAGATTACGCCATCGCGCTCGTCGATGAATTGGAGAAGCCGGCTCATCAGCGGGCCCGGTTCACCGCGGGCTACTAACCATGCGGGTAATCTTTTGGCCCTGTGAGTTCAACAGGACCGAAAGAACGGACGCGGCACAAAGCAAGCCATATAGTGTCGCAATTGTAGCGCCGGAATGGATCTCAACGAGGCGTGCGAGTGCTAGCCCCCCTGAGCCTACGATCAGCATCCCAAAGCCAAGCAGGCTGGCAGCTATTCCTGCGCGGTCGGGGAAAAAGGATAACCCTCTTGACAGAATGTTCGGGAAAACCACGCCTTGCGAGAAAGCGCATAACATGACGCCTGGAACAATGAAGAGCAAGCGAACATGTGCACCGCTCATCGCGATGGTTAACGCCCCTAACGCGAAGGCCACATTGCTTCCCCACAAACGCTGCGTGTAACTGGTCGCTGAGACCAGTAATCGATTCGTCACTGTTCCCACAAGGTAAGCAACGCCAACGGCAAGGGCCGTTGCTCCGAAATATCGAGGGCTATGGGCAAGTCGCCTCTGAGTGATATCGGGACCAATTTGATTCCAAAGAGTGAAGCCTATGAAGCACAAGCCAAGTTGTAACGTGTTGAATGAAAATGTACTGTTTCGCAGGATTTCCTTGTAGATCCTGAATACGTGAGCAGGCGTCGATCGTGCCTCGGCAGCAAGCGTTTCCCGCAGCCCTATGCCCGCCGCTAAAAGAAGAAGGCAGGCATAAGCAGCATAGAAGGCGAAATTCGCGCGCCAGCCATACGTCTGCTGAATCGTGCCTCCCAGGTAGGGACCGGCGATAAGTCCGATGGCAAATGCAAGGCTGAGATAGATCACCGCCACTTCGAAGCGTCTGCCTGAGATGCTGTCAACAAGCACCGCTCTGGCTACGACCTGGCACGAACCCACTGAAAACCCCTGAAGTGCGCGAGTCATTAGAAGAGCTCCCAGCGAATGCACTTGCATTGCGAAGATGCTTCCTAGGCAGAAAAGAGAGAGGCCAAGAATGATGCTCAGCCGTCTTCCTTTCCAATCGGACAATACTCCGAAGAACAATTGACCGATGGCATAACCGAACGTTGCGATCACAATTGTGTTCTGCATGGCCGCAGCGCTGGCGTTAAACTCTCGTCCGATTGCGGGCATGCTGGGCGCATAGAGGTCGATGACGATGCCAGCCACGCTGTTCAGCAACGGACAAAAGATCATCACAAATAGCTCGAAGCCGCGCGAATGCCGAGGGAGTCGTTCCGCAAGCTTTGTTGTCAAAGCGCTTCCATCGTCCATACCTTTCCGTGAATCTGCCTGGCCTTCAAAAACTCCCGAGTATATTCTGCAACGTCACGTCGCCTTGACCTCAAGTACTGCAAACGCCGATATTCTTGAATGGTGTTTCGAACGGACAAAGCAATCATCGGAATGATTCACGTCCCGGCACTCCCCGGCGCGCCTCGATGCTCTATGGACATCGACGAAATAAGCCGGTTTGTGCTCACGGACGCGGCTGCACTCGCCGAAGGCGGCGTAGACGGTCTGATGATAGAGAACTTCGGAGACGTACCGTTTTTCTCGACACGCGTGCCAGCTCATACCATCGCGTTTCTGAGCAGGCTTGCCTTCGAAATCAAAATGCGAGTCCCTCTGCCGCTGGGAATCAATGTTCTTAGAAACGATGGAATGGCGGCGATCGCCGTCGCGACAGCCGTATCAGCGGAATTCGTCCGCGTCAACGTTTATACGGGTGCACGGCTAGCCGATCAGGGCATTCTCCAAGGCGAGGCTCATGAGATCGCGAGATATCGGCGTGCACTCGGCGCGGCGACGCAGATCTGGGCAGATGTCGCGGTGAAGCATTCCGCAGCACTTGGGGACAGGTCTTTAGGAGACGAGGTGGAAGACACTGTGGAGCGCGGTGTTGCCGATGCCGTTATAGTCACTGGCTCTTCAACCGGCAAAGCAACGGCTCTGGAGGACGTGCACACGGTCAAATGCCACGCTCGCCGCGCAACGGTGTACGTGGGTAGTGGTGTCGATGAGTCGACGGTAGAAAGTCTACTTGAAGTCGCGGATGGCGCGATCGTCGGTACAGCCTTCAAACGCGGTGCCGAGGTCTCGGCCCCCGTCGATCCGGCGCGTGTTCGGTCGCTAGTATCGATTGTACGCAGGAAGTTTACTGGCGGACGGCAATCAACTCCCTGACACGGTGTTGGCCGGCTTCGATTTGGCTCTGGGCCCCAAGGTGTTTTGACGGATGATCGTGTCGAACGATTGCTCTATGCCGCAGGCGCATCTTACAGTCACGTCATGGCGAGGTACTCGTGTGCGAGTCGCACCACCATCGAGCCCTCGCCCACTGCTGATGCCACTCGGTTCATCGCACTCGCGCGCAAGTCGCCGGCAGCGAAAACGCCGGCTACGCTGGTCTCGAGCGGGAGCGGTTCGCGGCGTTCTTTCCAAATGCGAGCGTAGCCGTCGGCTGCCATCAGGTCCCGGCCAGTAAGGACGAAACCCTTTGTGTTTCGTAGCACCTCGGGGGGCAGCCAATCGCTGCGCGGTTGAGTACCTATAAACACGAACAGCGCGTCGGCTTCCTCGACACGGCAGGAGCCATCGGCAAGCGAGGTGAGCGCGACCCGTTCGACACGTCCGTTCCCCTCGACTCGCTTGACTTCGGTCCGGGGCTGCAACCGAATGTTCGGCGTTTTGGCTATCTGATCGATGAGGTACTGGGACATCGTCTCACGCAACTCACCACGGCGAATCACGATATGTACCTCCTGTGCATGACGGGACAGGTACATGGCGGCCTGCCCCGCCGAGTTTCCCCCTCCAATCACGAGCACGCGGCGACCCGTGATGGCGGGCGCTTCGGTTGTGGCAGCCCCGTAGTAAACTCCCCCGCCGGTGAACTGCGCCACGCCGGGTGCCGCAAGCTCCCGATACGACATGCCGGTGGCGGCGAGCATGGCTCGGGTAACCAGTTCGCGGCCGTCGGCGAGCATCAGACGCTTATATCCGGCATCGATTGAGATCCCGGTGACTTCGAGTGGGGCCAGAAATTCGGCGCCGAGCCGCTGCGCCTGCATGAGAGCCCGGCGAGTAAGATCGCTGCCGCTGACACCAGCCGGGAAACCGAGATAGTTCTCGATGCGCGAACTGGTGCCTGCCTGTCCGCCCGGCGCGTGCCGGTCAAGCAGCAGCGTGCGCAGACCTTCCGATGCCCCGTAGACGGCTCCGGCCAGACCTGCCGGACCGGCGCCGACGATCACAAGGTCGTAGACATCGAAGGCTGCCGACAGCGGACGCCCGAGGCGTTCGGCCACTTGGCGGGGCTCCGGATTTCGAAGGACCCCGGAGCCGTCATCGAAGAACAGGGCGGGAAGCCCATCCGCTGCAACCCCTGCGGCTTCGAGCAGAGTGCACGCTTCGGGATCCCGTGTGGCATCGAGCCAGCGATAGGGAATAAGATTGCTCGCCAGGAAATCCTTGATGGCGTGCGAGCGCGGCGACCACTGGTCTCCGACCAGCCGCAAGCCCCTGGGTTCCGGCATATACTCTGCCAGCCAGGCATCGAGGAGATCATCGATTACCGGGAAAAGACATTCCTCAGGTGGATTCCAGGGTTTAGAAAGGTAGTGATCAAGATGGGCTTCGTTGATAGCCCTGATCGCCGCCTGGATGTCTGAGTATGCCGTCAGCAGTACGCGCCGCGCGAGCGGGTACAAATCTCGCGAACTGGCGAGAACCTCGGCCCCAAGCATGCCGGGCATGCGCTGATCGCTGATGATGATTGCCAGCGAATCTCCGCGGGTTTTCAGTTCGCGAGTGGTCGCGAGTGCCTCCTCTCCTGAGGCTGCGCCTAGCACCGTGCATCGTTCCCGGTACCGTGAGCGGAGATCGCGGCGCATGGCGGCGAGCACTTGTGTGTCGTCGTCCACGATCAGGATGATTGGCTTGTTCATCGTGTTCCCAGGGCACCGCTATTCTCAATGATCGGCAGGAGAACCCGGAACTCGGTCCGGCCCGGCTCTGACTCGACGGCGATTTCGCCATCATTGTGGCGCACCAGGCGGCGAACTATGTCGAGGCCGAGGCCCGTGCCTTGCCCCATCGGCTTTGTGGTGAAGAAGGGGTCGAAGATGCGCTCGCGGATCGCTGGAAGAATGCCGCTCCCGTTGTCGATCACTCGCACGATCACGCGGTGCCCATCTCGGTTTGCCAGCACATCGACGCGTCCCGAGTTTGACACGGCATCCAGCGCGTTGTCGATCAGATTGGCCCAGATCTGGTTCAGCTCGCCGGCAAAGCCGAGCACGCGCGGCAGGCCGGATTCTACGTCGATTGCTACCGCAGCCGATTTCGCTCGCGCCTTTGTTTTGAGGACAGCGACCGTGTCGCTCAGGCCTTTGAGCAGATCTACCGGTTCCGCAACCGTAGCCTGATCCATGTGCGTGAATCCTTTGACCGCCAGGACCAGTTCGGAGATGCGGGTGGAGGCGTCCTGAATTTCAGAGGCGAGCCGAAGGGTATGCCCCGCTGCGGCCCACCGCAGCACAGTGTTCAACAGCGGCCCCTGGACAGCACTGGCCAGCCGATTGAGGGCTTCGAGACTTAAAGCTGTCTCCGCCAACGTTTCCGACAGCCCGGTGTCGAGGCCGCGATCGGCGAGCCAGTCGGCGATCGCATCCTCGCGTTCGGCTTCCTCGATCGGTGACAACACACCGCTCTCACCGCTCCCTGCGCAAGAGGTGCGAATCCCGTCGATAACCGCCAATTGAGACTCGGTCAGCCTTGCCGAGCCGAGCTCGCGTGCCGCTCGTTCGGAGTCCTCCAGGCGATGCTTCAGCAGAGCGGCGCTGCGTTGGATGGCGGATGCCGGATTATTCAACTCGTGTGCGAGCCCCGCCGACAATCGTCCGAGCGAGACCATCTTCTCGTCGTGCAACTCGCTTGAATTGAACACCCGAACCCGATCGATCATGCTGTGAACGAGGATCGAGGTGACTTCATAGCACTCGCGGGTCATCTCACGGAGATCTTCACGCGGCACCTGTAGGATTTCGGTAGGTTCCTGGGCGACCGTGTCGCCGGGTGGGCTCACCAGGCGGGAATAGGGAAGCAGGCCAATCACTTCGCCTGCCCGCCATTCCGTGACTTTCTTCAACCCCGTGCCACGATCCACGAATATGGCAATACGCCCGGACAGCAGGGCAAACATGCCGGCCACCTTCGCGCCTTTGGCGGAAAGCACATCACCAGTGCTCAGCTGCCGAAGGGAGCCGTGCGAAGCCAGCCACGCGAGTTCGTCGCGCGGTGCCGCTCCCAAGATTTTGTGCTCAGCCAGTCGATCAACGAGATCCGTTTTTTCCATCTGCGTTTCGGAGATATCGATTTCGCCATCGAGTCCTCGCCGGCCTCGAGTTGAGCGGTATTCGTTTTCTGGGCTGGCGACTCTCGCTAGTGTACTTCACACTGCGGTAAATACGTGGTCGCGAGGGATGTACGATCCGGTTTGCAGTCAAAGGCGGCTCCGAACTCGCACGGTACGATTGGCCCTGTGACAAGACGTGATCTTTCTCTGATCCTGCCTGGGCTGGGAGCCCTGGGCACCACGATGGCAAACTCCCAAACCGAACACACAGAGCAGCCTTCGTTGCTTCATTCGGTGGCCTACTCTTTCGATCAACTGCCCGTCAGGCGGTCGAGTGGAGGCGCAACGACTCGTCCCGTCCTCAACGGTAGACTTCCAACGGGTGAGGTCGTGGAGATACACGAAACGACGTTGTTACCCGGCCAGATGCCGCATCCGGCGCACAAGCATCTCCATACGGAATTCATGTTTGTTCGCGAGGGTACCGTCCAATTTGAGGCGAATGGAGTGCCGCGGGAGCTTGGGCCTGGCGGGATCGCCTATGCCGCTTCCGAGGAGATGCACGGTCTGAAGAACGTCAGCAGCGCTCCCGTAAACTATTTCGTGATCGCGATCGGGACAGAACGACAGGCAAAGTAACGCACTCGGCCCTCCGGAAGTTATATTCATCGCTGGTACTAATTGGCGGACTGCAGACAACACCGAGCACAATGTGACACCGATGGGCAACTTGGGTTCTTTCGCCCAAGCATGCCCATTCTGCGACCGTGCTTCCCAAAAGCGCAGTTTTCATAGCCAAGACAATTCGAGCCGCCGCTCTTATACTCAGTGACCGACTGCGAAGAACTGGTTAAACGGATTCTGAATGGGCAATTTTTCGAATTTTGAAAATCCGGCCTCTCGTGCAAGTTCGCGCGCCCCTCGCTCCCCGATTACCGTTCCCAACCCGGCTCCATCGTGAGCCAGCGAAACAGTCATGCAGTGCAGCGGGCTTATGGCATGAAACGTTCGACCGACCGGGTTCCGATTTTTGTGGGCGTCAGGCGAGCAATTTGGTTCGGACCAGAGATAAACGCCATCAGACGCCAGAGCGCTGTTAATCGCTCTCAGAGTCGCGATTGGGTCCACCATATCGTGAATGCAATCAAAGCTGCAAATCAGGTCGTATTTGCGGTCGCGTGGAAGTCGCTCTGCGGGACCTTGGACGAACTCGGCGTTCGTCAATCCCGCACTCTCCGCCAACTTTCGGGCGGCCGTGATACTCCTGCCATCGTAGTCGATTCCGAGGAATCGGGAGTTGGAATACGCTTTAGCCATGGCTACGGTCGATTGGCCTCTTCCACAGCCCACGTCGCCAACCGTAATCCCTTTCTCCAGTTTGGCAGTCAATCCCGGCACTGCCCCTAACCAATCCCTGCTCAGAAAATTCACGTAACCCGGGCGAAAGAAGCGCTCGATGGCCGGCGGAATCTCATCGCCGATTTCCGAATATGGGATACCGCCACCATTCTTAAAAGCATCCAGAATTCTCGGCACATTCAGAATCGATGGGACCGTGAAATGGAACCCGCCGCCAACGAACATCGGACTGTCTTCGTTCGACAGCACGAAAGCTTGTTCGCTCGACATCACATATTTCTGAGATCCCTCGTCATAATCGATGTACTCGGCAGCGACCATGGCGCGCAGCCACTCACGCACGTAACGTTCGTTGAGACCTGTCTTTGAAGCAAGCTCCTCGCTTGTAATCGGGCCAGCCCCGTCCAGGGCTTTGTAGAGCCCGAGACGGTCTCCAATGTAGCCCAATGCCATGACGAACGCTCCGCCCATATCCCCGACAACTCGGAAGGCCAGTTCTTCTACCTTCTTCATGTTCAATTCTGCCTGTGCTGCCATACCCCTCCTTTGCACAGAAGTCCTTTCGTCAGCGCGCGGCCTGATCTAAGCTGCGTGGATATGATCGTATCGCTTTCTGACGACCTTTACGGGAGTGAGCGAGCGGCCCCAGCCCAGCGGACACGGAAGGCAATGGCACTTCGGCCATAGGGTCGAGTCCCTGGCAGCGGCCGCACCTTCCCCAAAATCCGCTAAGATTCTTTTAACTCCGGAGTCCATCCATGAAATACATCGGCCTGTCGCTCTACATGGTCCTTTGCGCCGCTGTGAGCCTGATCGCCGCGCCCGAACCGAAGTATCTTTTTCAGCACCCTGCCACGAACGCGAACGAAATCGTCTTCGTATTCGCTGGAGACCTCTGGACGGTCGGACGCACCGGCGGCAACGCCGTGCGTCTCACGACCGGCGTTGGTATCGAAACCGATCCCGTCTTCTCGCCCGACGGTTCGCAGATTGCATTCACGGGCGAATACGACGGCAACACAGATGTATTCGTGGTGCCAGCAACCGGGGGCGTTCCCACGCGACTGACTCACCACCCCGGCGTCGACTCTGCCGTGGGCTGGACTCCGGACGGCAAGAACGTTGTCTTCCGCTCCGGCCGCGAGAGTCATTCGCAGCGATACACGCGCCTGTTCACGGTCTCCGTCGCAGGCGGTTTGCCGAAAGCACTCCCGCTGCCGTCCGCTTACTCCGGCGCTTACTCGCCCGACGGTAGACACTTTGCGTATTCACCCACAGGTGGCGGCTTCAACTTCAACTATGCGTCTTACGTCTCGTGGCGCCGGTATCGCGGCGGACTCGCCAGCGCCATCTGGATTAGCGGCATGCCCGGGTTGGATACCGTGAAGATACCCCGCGAGGGCTCGAACGACTTCGATCCCGTCTGGAGCGGCAAAGATATCTACTTCCTGTCTGACCGCAGCGGCCCCGTCACTATCTTCCGTTTCGATCCATCTGCGAACAAAGTCACGAAAGCGATCGAGAACGCAGGCTTCGACATCCGCTCGCTGAGCGGTGGGCCGAACGGCATGGTCTATGACCAGTTCGGGGAGATTTACACCTTTGATCCCAAGTCCGGCAAGGGCACCCACGTGCACATTTCCATTGCGGCCGACTTCCCCGAAGTTCGTCCCCACTTCGAAGACGTCAGCCGGGAAATCCGCTACTCCGGCATTTCGCCGACGGGCATGCGCGCCATCTTCGAAGCGCACGGTGACATTCTCACTCTGCCGGCAAGTAAGGGCGACTTTCGCGACATCACCAACACTCCGGGCGCTATGGAGCGTCAACCTGCCTGGGCTCCCGACGGCGAGCACATCGCCTACTTCTCCGATCAGTCCGGCCTTTACGCGCTTCATGTAGCGGAACAAAACGGCGGCGGCACGGTCAAGAAGTTCCCCTTGCTCGATTCGCCCGCCTACTACTTCAATCCGAAGTGGTCTCCCGATAGCAAGCTGGTTGCGTTCCGCGACAACAAACTTGACGTGCTCGTGCTCAACACCGAAACGGGCAAGCTGACCAAAGTCGATACAGACGTCAATTGGGATCCACGGCAGGATTACGCCTGGTCTCCCGATTCCAAGTGGCTTGCGTACGACCGGACACTCGTAAACCGCTTGCACACCCTGTTCTTGTACTCGGTGGATTCGGGCAAGGCAACGCAGGTATCGGATGGCATGAGCGACACCTTATATCCTGCCTTCGATCGTGATGGCCAGTATCTGTTTTTCACGGCCAGCACCAATGCCGGCACTCGCCTCTCCGGTCTCGACATGAGCAGCGACGAGTTCTCCCTCACCCGTGGCGTGTACGCGCTGATATTGAGCAAAGATGCACCCTCGCCCGTCGCTCCCGAAAGCGATGAAGAGAAGGGCGAGAACGCTGCCAAGCCAAAGACGGAGGGAACGGATAAGCCCGACTCCAAAGCGCCGGAAGGCAAGAAGCCGGTTAAAGCCGTCCGCGTGGACCTTGAGGGTATCGGCGACCGTATCGTCGGGCTGCCGCTGCCGCTACGGAATTATCAGGACCTCCAGACGGGCAAAGCCGGCCAGATCTATGTCGTGGAGGGCGGTGCTGCCGGCGAGTCGAGCCCCGGCCGCACTCTTTCCAAATTCGACCTCAAGACGCGCAAGGCAGAAAAACTGGCCGAGAATCTCGCTTCCTTCGATCTCTCCGCCGATGGCGAGAAGATGCTGATTGAAATCGCTGGACCTCCACTGCCGGGCGGCTCGGCTCCCAATCCACAACCGCCGGTTCCGCAATTTGCAATCGTGCCCGCGAACGCACCCGTCAAACCGGGGGACGGCAGTCTTCATCTCGCGGGCATGCAGGTGCGTGTCGACCCAACGGTCGAGTGGAAGCAGATGTATCACGAAGTCTGGCGCATCCAACGGGCCTTCTTCTATGACCCGAATTTTCATGGCCTCGACACCGTGGCCATGGAGCGCGAATACGAACCATATCTGGAAGGAGTTCGCTCGCGTTCCGATCTGAACTATATTTTCCAGGAGATGCTCGGCAGCTTCACTGTCGGCCATCTGCGCGGTGGCGGCGGCGCCATTCCCTCCGGCACGCGTGTCCCCGGGGGCCTGCTCGGCGCAGATTTCGAGATCACGAACGGTCGCTATCGCATCAGGAAGATCTATGACGGTGACGCTTGGGATCCGCAATTGCGCGCGCCGTTACATCAACCGGGCATGAAAGTGGCCGAGGGGGATTACGTTCTGGCGGTCGCCGGGAAAGAGCTGAAGGGCGATGACGATATCAATCGGCTGCTCGAAGGGACAGCCAACCATACAGTCGTTCTGAGAATTGCATCCGATGCAAACGGCGGCGGCGCGCACGAGATTAGCACGGTACCGCTTGGCACTGACGCTGGTCTCCGCACTCTCGATTGGATCACGGCCAATCGCAAGAAAGTCGACCAACTCAGCGGGGGTAAACTCGCATACATATACTTGCCCGATACCGCACAGGGTGGACTGACGAATTTCAACCGTTACTACCTGGCGCAGACCGAAAAGAGCGGCGCAATTGTGGATGAGCGCTTCAACAGCGGCGGGCAGGTCGCGGACTACATCGTCAACGCGATGAATCGGCAATTGCTCGCCTGGTGGGCGCCTCGCTACGGGGCCATCTATCGCTCGCCCCAACAGTCCATCCTCGGTCCGAAGGTCATGTTGATCAATGAATTCTCAGGGTCCGGCGGCGACGCGATGCCATGGATGTTCCGCTATGCCAAAGTCGGAGAATTGGTCGGCAAACGTACCTGGGGAGGGCTCGTCGGCATTTCCGGTTATCCAACTCTGATGGACGGCGGAATCGTGACTTCGCCCAGCTTCGCCTTCTTCAGTCCCGAAGGGAAATGGGAGATCGAAAATCACGGCGTAGCGCCGGACGTGGAAGTGGACATGGATCCCAAGGCGGTAGCGGAAGGCCATGACCCGCAACTCGAGCGCGCCGTTTCGATTGCTATGGAGCAGTTGAAGAAGAACCCGCCGCCTCAGCCGCACAAACCACCCTACCCGAACTACAACCGCGAAGTCAGCGCGGGCCTCCGCACGACTACAACGGGTGGCGGTCAGCAGTGAGATAACCTGCCGGTAGGAAATGAAATGCAATCCCGACGCAATCGCAAGAGCATGAACTTGATGGGTCTTCTCTTGCTCGCCATGCCGGTTCTTCTGTCCGCGGGACAGATGGAGCGCCAGGTCACTTTTAGCAAGAATGTCGCTCCGATTCTTTACTCGCATTGCGTCGTTTGTCATCGCCCGAACGACATCGCCCCGATGTCACTCCTCACTTACCACGACGTTCGGCCCTGGGCTGTTGCGATACGGGAAGCGGTGATTCGGCGCGCGATGCCGCCCTGGCACGCGGACCCGCACACAGGCGAGTACATCAACGATCCTCGGTTATCCGACCAGGACATTGCCACGATCGATGCTTGGGTGAAGAGCGGCGCGAAAGAAGGATCGCCCGAAGATTTGCCGCCCGCCCCTGAGTTCAAGGACGGCTGGCACATCAATCCGGATCTGATTTTGACCATCCCCGAGCAGACTGTGTCGGCAGGCAATCAGGACGATTACGAGTACATCTACGTACCCACCAACTTCACGGAAGACCGATGGGTTCAGGCCGCTGAAGTAGTTCCCGGTGACCGCCGGGTCGTGCATCATGCCACAGTAAGTGTGATTGCCGCAGAGAAAGTTTCAATCGGCAAGAAACCGGGAGAGAACGTCGGCAAATTCCAGTTTCGTACCGGCCAGGTGAACCACCTGAAGCCCGATGCTCCCGTGTCCGATGACGGTTGCGCGCCCAGCACGGTGCCCGGTTTAAAGAGTTTCTCTAGCGGGGGTGTGAACCACGTGCCGGGCATCTATCTACCGGGCCACCTGGCAGAGGTTCGGCCACCCGGCTACGCTCTACGAGTTCCGGCCGGCTCCTATTTGCAGTTCCAGGTGCATTACAGCAACCGGTTGAAGGAATCGGTCACAGACCGCACCAGCATCGGCCTTGTGTTTGCGAAGGAACCCGTCAGGCATGAAGTCGCGCAGTACGAGATCTGGAACAACTACTTTCTGATTCCACCGGGAGACGGCGCACACAAGGTCACCTCCTGCTTCACGCTGCCGAAGGCTGTCACAGCAGTCGCTTACACCGCGCACATGCATTTCCGGGGCAAGAGCATGATGACGGAGGCCATCTACCCCGATGGTCGGCGTGAAGTGATCTTCAACGTTCCCAAGTACGATTTTCGATGGCAGGAGACGTATTTCCTGAAGCATCAGTTCGTCATGCCGGAAGGCACGAAACTGGTCACAACCGCCTATTTCGACAACTCCGCGGAGAACCCGCTCAATCCGGATGCGACGAAATCAATCCGGTGGGGCGAGCCGAGCAACGAAGAGATGATGGGCTTTTGGCTCGCTTTCGCGGAGGACGTAGCGCAAGCCCCCAAGCAGGAAGTAAGCCAGTCCGGTAACACGCGCTGACGAACCCGGGAGCGGTGCGTCCCCGGCCTTTGGTCAACGAAGGGGCAGACGGTGTACCTTCAGGGCAGGAACTGTGATCGAATCTCCTTCGCGGTCGAGCAGGCCTGAACTCTCCGGGGCCCTCCTGACCACCATGGCCATCGCATCCGGCGCCGCAGTTGCGAACCTGTACTACAACCAGCCGATGTTGGCCGATATGGGCCGCACGTTTCATGCGACGGCCACTCAGATCGGTTTAGCCGCAACCGCGACCCAGATTGGCTACGCAGCCGGAATGCCGGTGTTTGTCCCGCTGGGCGATTTCATCGAGCGGCGCCGGCTCGTTGTGAGCCTGTTTGTCGCCGTGGCGTGTTCACTCGCTGCGGCTGCGATGGCTCGCAATCTGACCTGGCTTATCGCTGCCAGCTTTTTTATCGGGCTCACGACCGTGATCGCGCAAATCATGATTCCTCTCGCCACCGAACTCGCTTCGCCCGAGGGGCAGGGCCGCACGATTGGGATCATCTTGAGTGGTGTCCTGCTGGGTGCCCTACTGGCCCGCACGCTGAGCGGATTTGTCTCCGGGCATTCATCGTGGCGAACCATGTATTGGATCGCCGCCGCTGCGTCGCTCGTCTTCGCCGTTCTGCTGCAACTTCGCCTGCCCGAAATTCACGCGCATTCGCATATCACGTATCGCCAGCTGATGCGCTCCATCTGGGCAATTGTGCGGGAACTGCCGAAACTGCGCCAGGTCTCGTTTGTTGCGGGCATGTTCATGGCCTCGTTCAGCGCCTTTTGGACGACGCTGGTGTTTCTGCTCGAGACGCCTCCGTATCACTACGGCAGCCAAACGGCAGGGCTATTTGGGGTCATTGGAGCCGTGGGCGCGAGCGTCGCTCCAATTTCAGGCCGGCTCTCCGACCGGCGTAGCCCGCGTTTTGTGGTGCGGATCGCAATCGTCACTGTGCTCGCGGCGTTCGTGGTGTTTTGGGAATTCGGGTACGAGCTGTGGGGCTTGATCATTGGCGTCATTCTTCTCGATGCTGGTGTGCAGGCCGCGCAGGTTGCCAACCAGACTCGGGTCCTAAGACTGCGGCCTGACGCTCGCAATCGCGTCAATACGGTTTACATGATCTGCTATTTCAGCGGTGGATCAGTCGGCTCGCTGGTCGGAGCGTCAGTTTGGAGCCGCTGGCATTGGACTGGGGTCTGCGCGGCGGGAATCGCCTTCATGCTTGCCGCATTCGGAGCGTTGTTGGCACGCGGGCCTAGCGAGACTTGAAGGGAGAATCGAATGCGCGTTATCCAGCGCACCCGGTTTATGACGGGGCTTCGCTCAGGCTGCCTTTGGTCTGCCAATTTCCGGATTGCCCGTGATCCAGTAACAAGTCAACACAAGCTGACTCACGATCGGACGGCATCATGAATCCTGTATCAGAGTCCACTGACGACACCCTCTTTCGGCGTCAGTACCGTCAAAGAACTGGAAGGAAACCGAGGCGGCAGAATGCTGCGACGCACCAGCGAATGACACGATCATTCGCGCCAGATCTGGAATGCCATGATCGACAATCGCCCACCCGCGACATACAACTCGCGGCGACACCGATTGCATTTCCCAATAAGTAAACCATCGTCGCCCGAATGATCCGCATCAAACGGATGCGGCGCGAGATGTGACGGCCCCTGGTTGTCCTCGGTCATAAAGCGAGCGCGGCCATCCAGATCGGCACCTGCATATCTATGGCACTGTACACAGCAAACCTTTTGTGCTTCACCTCGCTCCTTCTGTCCGGCGTGGCCGTTCGCGCTCAGGTGCAGCCGAACGGGGCAGCCGCGATCGCAAGCGAGGAGATCCCGCGAGTCGTCCCGAACGACGCGCCGTTTGCCCGCAGCAGCGCTCACCAACCCTTAACCGGGAACGAGCGGTGGAATCTCTACGTGCGGAGGGCATTCTGGAGCCCCGGAGTCTTCCTCCGTGCTGCTGGACCTGCGCTCGGCGCACAACTCAACAATGAACCGCCCTCCTGGGGACAAGGCATGGAAGGCTATAGTAAGCGCTTCGCAAATCGCTTTGGCCGGTTCGCCCTCCAGGAAACGTACGAGGCTGCCAGCGCCGCAGCGCTTGGCCACGAGGTGCGATATATCCCCAGTAAGCGCTCCGGGTTCCTCCCCCGCGCCGGTCATGCGCTCGTATCCAATTTCGTCACGTACGACCGCAGAGGAAGGCTCACACCACACGTCGCCCGGATAGGATCTGTGTTCAGCGCTGAGTTCACCGGCAAACTCTGGATGCCG
>Ga0308176_10000214_pt1 | contig 39782 bp, 44 predicted proteins | sample PhyCR2_3_FD_203890 | JGI IMG/M metagenome (GOLD analysis project Ga0308176, IMG submission 203890) | Soil microbial communities from UC Gill Tract Community Farm, Albany, California, United States - DLSLS.C.R2 | ecosystem: Environmental > Terrestrial > Soil > Agricultural land | place: USA...
GATAGCATGGTTGCGGCGCTCGACGCTGCCGCGGCGCCCTTCCTCGGCCGCGCCACGCCGGCGGCAGCCGAGGCCGAGCGAGACCAGCGCATTCGCGAAGCCGCGCGTGCCGCGATCGCATCCCGGTTGAAGCCGCCGCGACGCGATCCGGACTGACGCCGCGGCGCGCTAGACCTCGTGGTGGAATGGAAGGGCCAGCGGCACGCCATCGAGGTCGAGCTTCGGCGTGACACGACCACCGAGCAGCAGGCGCTCGCTGGGAAGAGCGGATCACGATGCGCGAAGTGGAGCACCGAGGCAAGCGGGTACATGTGGTGGGGTGCTGAACGAGATCATCCAGCGACGCCCGGCGCTATGGTCTCGGCATGCCCGACCCAAGCGACACCGATGCCGAACGCTGGCTGGATCTCGACGTCAAGCTCGCGTACCAGGAGCGCTTGATCCACCAGCTCGATGCGCTGGTCCGCGAGTTCGGCGCCCGGCTCGACAAGGCCGAGCGCGAGCTCGCCGAGCTCAAGCAGGCCGTGCCGCCGCCGTTGCCGCTCGGGTCCGCGAACGAACCGCCGCCGCACTATTGAGCGCGCCTGGCCAGGTTGTGCGGCAAGCCACGGCATGTGCCCGCATGGGCCGGAACAGGAGCACCATGCTATCGCAGTGACGCAGCTCGTCGGTTAGCATCCTGACCATGCAAAGGTGGCTCCTGCTGCTGGCGATCGTCGCGGGCTGCGGCAACGTCCAGAACCCGAGCCCCACCGACGGGGCTCCTCCGTCGGACCCGCTGAGCGGCACGCTGCGCGACGGGTGCGTGCTGGCGCTGCACATGGATGAGCCCTCCTGGTCGGGCGCCGTCGGGGAGGTCCACGATGACTGCGGCGGCGACAACCCGGGCACGGTCAACGGTCAAGGGACGACGACAGTCCCTGGCGGCGTGCGCGGTCGCGCCGGGAGCTTCTCCGGCGGAGCATGCATCGATATTCCCAACGCCGCCGCGCTGCACGGAACCACCGGCCTGACGATGAGCGCGTGGATCTTCCCGACCCAGCTCAACAACGGTAACGGCGCGAACGGCGTGATGAGCAAACGCACCGACAGCGGGAACCAGGCCGAGTACAGCTTCAGCGTATGGATCGGCAACCACGTGTATGTGGATCTCGACGGGGAAGGCGATCGGTTCCCCGGCAACGCGGTTCTCGCGACCAACCTCTGGACGCAGCTGACCGTGGTCTACGATGGCACCCGGCCGCTCGCCGAGCGCGCGCGAGTGTTCGTTAACGGCCTGCTCGACGTGACAATGAAGGAGACAAGCGCCTCGCTCACCCCGTACACCTCGACCCTGCATATCGGCTGCATGCCGGCCCCGCTCGCGATGACCCAGCAGAACTTCATCGGCGAGATGGACGAAGTCGTGATCTGGAACCGCGCGCTCACCGATGCCGAGATCGCCACGTGGTACGCGAACACCAAACCGTGACGCCCGGCTGACGGAAGCCATCCGGCGGCGAACGAACGCGGCGCCCAGCGCGGGAGCACCGGCCCGATCGCTACGCCAGCGCGTCGCGGATCCGTTCGAGCGAGGCCTGCCGCGCCGCGAGATCGGGCACCAAGGTCGACAGCATCAGCTCCTGGACGCCGGCGTCGCGCGCGGTCGCGCGGAGGCGCTCGGCGACGTGGGCCGGCCCGCCGATCACCGCCCCGGTGAAGAAGTCATCGGCGATCGCCTGCTCCTCGGCCGAGAACCGGTAGGCGAGCGCCTCGTCGATCGAGACGATCGGGCCGCGGCGGCCGGTCCGGCTCTTGACCACCGCGACGCGGACCGGCGCGGCGAGCCGGCGCGCGTCGTCGTCATCGGCGCCGCACACCGCGGTGACCGCGAGCATCGCGTACGGCTCGGCGAGCGCGGCCGACGGGCGGAAGCTGCGGCGGTAGTGGGCGATCGCGTCATGCGCGTGGCGCATCGCGAAGTGGCCGGCGAACGCGTACGGCACGCCGAGCTGCGCCGCGATCGACGCGCCCGCGAGCGTCGAGCCGAGCATCCAGATCGACCCCAGGTGCACGTCGGACGGCATCGGCGTGATCGACCGGAACGGATGCCCGTCGGGGAACTCGCCGCGCTCGAACGCGAACAGCTCCGCGAGCAGGTGGTTGACCTCGGGATCATCGGACCGGCGCAGCGCCGCCGAGGTGACCGGATCGGTCCCCGGCGCCCGGCCGAGCCCGAGATCGATCCGGCCGGGGTGCAGCGCCTCGAGCGTGCGGAAGATCTCGACGACGCGCAGCGGCGTGTGGTTCGGGATCATGATGCCGCCGGCCCCGACGCGGATGCGCTCGGTCACCGCCGCGATGTGGGCGATCAACACCTCGGGCGCGGAGGTCGCGATGTTGGCCATGTTGTGGTGCTCGGCGACCCAGTAGCGCGTGTAGCCGAGGCGATCGGCGGTCCGGGCGAGCTCGATCGAGTCGCGGATCGCCTGGCTTGGGGTGCTCCCCACCCCCACTGGAGACAGATCGAGAACCGATAGCGGCAACAGCATGACCAACCTTGCGGCGCAAGGCCGCCCGCGTCGAGCCAGCGCCTGCACGATCGGCGCGGCCATGCTAGTCACATCAGCATCGTGATCCGGCGGAAACGCACCGAACAGCGCGAGCGCGCCCGTGCGATGCGCAAGCTCGTCCGCGATCGCGAGAAGCTCGCGGCGCTCTCGATCGGCGGCTCCGAGGACCGGCCGATCCAGGTCACGTCGGCGTCGGTCGTCGAGGTGCGGGTCGGCCGCCTGGCCTGCCCGCAGTGCGAGGGCGAGTACAAGGTCAAGGAACACCGCTCACCGGCGTCCGGGATCCGCAGCGTGGATGTCACCTGCCAGATGTGCGGCGTCTCGCGAACGCTGTGGTTCCGGATCGTCAGCGCCGACGCGAACTGACGCCGGCTGCCGCGACGGTCCCTGGTCGAGGCACTGAGCCGGGAGGCTCCCCACCAAGCCGCACGACGAGCGCTGACATGAAATTTTGCCTACTCAGGCTCGCCTGGGTTCATCGCCGGGCGCGTCCTCAGAACTCGACGACCGTGCGGATCGACGTGCCTTCATGCATCAGATCGAACGCCTCGTTGATCCGCTCGAGCGGCAGCTTGTGCGTGATCAGGCGATCGATCTCGATCTTCTTGTCCATGTACCAGTCGACGATCCGCGGGACGTCGCTGCGGCCGCGCGCGCCGCCGAACGCGGTGCCCTTCCAGACCCGGCCGGTGACGAGCTGGAACGGCCGCGTCGCGATCTCCTGCCCGGCGCCCGCGACGCCGATGATCACGCTGACGCCCCAGCCGCGGTGACAGCACTCGAGCGCCTGCCGCATGAGCGTCGTGTTGCCGACGCACTCGAAGCTGTAGTCGGCGCCGCCGCCGGTGAGCTCGACGAGGTGCGCGACGAGATCGCCCGACACGGTCTTCGGGTTCACGAAGTGCGTGAGGCCGAACGTGCGCGCCAGCGCCTCGCGGGCCGGGTTGATGTCGACGCCGACGATCTGATCGGCGCCGGCGAGCTTGGCGCCCTGCACGACGTTGAGGCCGATCCCGCCGAGGCCGAACACGACGACCTTGGCGCCCGGCTCGACCTTGGCGGTGTAGATCACCGCGCCGATCCCGGTCGTCACGCCGCAGCCGATGTAGCAGATCTTGTCGAACGGCGCGTCGGGGCGCACCTTCGCGAGCGCGATCTCGGGCAGCACGGTGTGGTTGGCGAACGTCGAGCAGCCCATGTAGTGATGGATCGGCTTGCCCTTGATCGAGAACCGGCTGGTCCCGTCGGGCATCATGCCCTTGCCCTGCGTCGCGCGGATCGCCGTGCACAGGTTGGTCTTGCGCGACAGGCACGACTTGCAGCCGCGGCACTCCGGCGTGTACAGCGGGATCACGTGATCGCCGGGCCGGACCGAGGTCACGCCCGGGCCCACCTCGACGACGACGCCCGCGCCTTCGTGACCGAAGATCACCGGGAACAGCCCCTCCGGATCGGCGCCCGAGCGGGTGAACTCATCGGTGTGGCACACCCCGGTAGCCTTGATCTCGACGAGCACCTCGCCGGCTTTCGGGCCTTCGAGATCGACTTCTTCGAAGACGAGCGGTTGACCTGCGGCGTAGGCGACGGCGGCACGGGTTCGCATGCCGCGTAGCCTATCCGAAACCTTTCTTCTTCGCTGGCCCGCGGCACCGCGATGACGAGCCCGCTGTCCCGGCGCGGCTCAGCCGAGGAACGCGCGCAGGTCGAAGCCGAGATCCTGCTCGCGCGCCTGGAAGCCGGCGCCGCTGCGCCATGACCTGGCGACCCCGCACGCCTGGCACAGCGAGATGTCGCGCCCGCCGGTCTTGCCGGCCGTGATGTACTTGAGGACGGCCTGCTCGTGGCACTCGGGGCACTCGTGCAGGAAGATGTCGTCGCGGCGGAACCCGCGCTTGGTCAGCTTGTACTCGATGGTCGCGAGGTCATCGATCGGCATTCCGCAGTGTACCCGGTTCCCCGGCGGCGATCATGATCGGAAGCCCGGATCGAGGCGATCGAGCTTGCGCAACATCGCCGGCCAGGCGAGCGCGCCGAACGCGCCCCGGGTCGCGGCCTTGCCGGTCTGCATGGTCCCCGCGACGACCTTCGGATCGATCATGATGAGCCCGCTACCGGCCTGGGCGCGCACCTGGATCATGCACGCGGCCTCGAACAGGTACATCCGCAGGAACGCGTCGGGGATCGTATCCGCGACGGTGATGAGGCCGTGGTTGCGCAGCATGAAGAAGCTCTTGTCGCCGAGGTCGCGGACCAGGCGCGGCTTCTCCTCGGGGTTGAGCGCGATGCCTTCGTAGTCGTGATAGGCGAGCGACGGCAGCACCAGGGTCGATTGCTGCGACAGCGGCAGCAAGCCCTCCTTCTGCGCCGACACCGACACGCCGTTGATGCTGTGGGTGTGGAGCACGCACTGGATGTCCTCGCGGGCCTCGTGGATCGCGCTGTGGATCGTGAAGCCGGCCGGATTGACCTCGTACGGGCTGTCGAGCACCTTGCGCGCGTGGAGATCGATCTTGATGAGGCTCGACGCGGTGATCTCGTCGAACGTCATGCCGTACGGATTGATCAGGAAGTGATGTTCCGGCCCCGGCAGGCGCGCCGAGATATGGGTGAAGATCAGATCATCCCAGCCGAAGTGCGCCACCAGCCGATAGCACGCGGCCAGATCGACGCGGAGCTGCCATTCGATATCATCGACCTGCGATCGTACATCGGTGATCATGGCTCGATGGTATCTCAGGTTCGTCGGCCCTGGAGGTCCCTCGAACCTGCCCCGGGGCGCCCCGGAGGTGCCCGGGACCGGCCCGAAACTGGCCCCGGAACCACGTAGGGTGCCGCTTTCATTCTGGATCGGACTGAGCGATCGTTCCAGGAGATGACCGACCGCCCGATGCACACGGTGCCAGGACTGTTCGACCGCCTGACCGCCATCTACGCAGACGGCGAGCGCGCGATCGAAGAAGGCCGGCTGCACGACGCGGTGGCGCTGTTCACCCAGGGGATCCAGCTCGACGACCAGTTTCGCCACCAGTACGTCACGATGTACGCGCAGCGCGCGTTCGCGAAGCAACGCCTGGGCGACCACATGGGCGCCATCCCCGACTACGGCAAGGCGATCGAGATGGAGCCGCCGATGAACCAGGCCCAGTACCTGTTCCACCGCGGCATGTGCTTCACCGCGATCGGCGGTCACGAGGAGCACGCCGTCAACGACTACGGCCGATCGATCGCCATCTACCCCGATCATCCCGGGCCGTACCACCTGCGCGGCAAGCTGTACGCGAGCGAGCTCGGCCGCTACGAGGAGGCGATCGCCGACTTCGATCGGCTGCTGGCGCTGAGCCCGGTCGCCGAGGGCTACCAGCTGCGCGGCTACGCCAAGCTGAACCTGGGGCGCAGCTACGAGGCCATTCCGGATCTGCTCGAGGCCAATCGCCTCGAGCCCGATACCTACACCGACTACCTCCTGGCCTGGGCCGGCGCGGTCGCGCCCGACGACGAGCTGTTCTATCACTCGATGCAGGCGGTGCTGACCGCCGACCCGGCGATGTACAAGGCCTACTTCCTCGACAACGAGGACTACGCGCGGTTTCGCAACCAGCCGCGATTTCAGCGCATCCTCGGGAGTGCGTGAGCTTTCGCGGGCGTGCTAGGACCAAGAGGTGGAGCTCGCCGCGCTCGTTTCGCTCGTGCGTGACCGCCGCATCGTGGCGTTGACCGGCGCCGGCTGCTCGACCGAGTCGGGCATCCCCGACTACCGCGGCCCCGACACGCCGCCGCGCACGCGGCCGCCGATCCAGCACCGCGAGTTCGTCGATCACGCCGAGATGCGCCGGCGCTACTGGGCGCGCTCGGTCCTGGGCTGGTCGCAGTTCTCGTCGGCCCAGCCCAACGCCGCGCATGCCGCGCTCGCCGCGCTCGAGCAGCGCGGCCCGCTCGCGGGCGTGATCACCCAGAACGTCGACGGCTTGCATGGCGCCGCCGGCAGCCGCACCGTCGTCGAGCTCCACGGCGCGCTCGCCCGCGTGCGGTGCCTCGCGTGCGACGCCATGGTGACGCGCGACGCGCTCCAGGCCCGCCTGCTCGCGGCCAACCCCGGCTGGCTCGATCGCGCCCGGAATACCAAGATCGCCCCCGACGGCGACGCCGATCTGCCCGATCCGCTCGTCGCCGGCTTCACCGTGGTCGCGTGCGACGCGTGCGACGGGACGCTGATGCCCGACGTCGTGTTCTTCGGCGGCAGCGTGCCGCGGGCGACGCTCGACGCCGCGTGGCAGGTCTTCGATCGGGCCGAGGTGCTGCTGGTGGTCGGCTCGTCCCTGGCGGTGTTCTCCGGCTACCGGTTCGTGCGCCGCGCCGCCGAGCGCGGCGTGCCGGTCGGGATCTTGAACCGCGGCCCGACCCGCGGCGATCCGTACGCGGCCGTCCGGGTCGACGCACGCGCGGGGCTGGCGCTGCCCGAGCTGGCGCGCGCGCTGGGGTAGCCTCGACCCCTGCGGCTCAGGCGGCTCATGGCGGCTCAGGGCGGCTCACGGCGCGCGGCGCGTGATCACGACCTCGAACGGACCGCCGACCTTCCGCGACACGACGAAGCCGTCGCCGTCGAGCTCGAGGGCCCCGGTCGCGACGTTCTTGTCGACCTTGGTCGTGACCGCGAACACGCGGTGGCCGTTCGCATCGGGCTGGCGCTCGACGTCGTAGGTGGTCGCGACGATCGCCGTCGCGGGGAAGGTGCCGATCTCGAGCGACGCCAGCGCGCGCTTGTCGCCGACCTTCATGCCGGCCAGCTTCTCGGCGAGCATGATCGAACCGCCGATCCCGGGGTCCGACAGGAACGCCCCCGCGGGGAGCGGCGCGGTGAGCGAGACCGGCTTGCCGGTCGCGTCGCTGCCGGTGACGACCAGCTTGCCCGCGGTGACCTTGCCGGCCAGCTGGAACGCGCCGAACGGCGACTTCACGTCGACCGTGGCCGCCTCCGGCCCGATCCGGTACGAGGTCTGGATCCGGCCGCCATAGTCGGCGACCACCTGGGCGACGATCACGCGCTTGCCACCGGCAACGCCGACCACCAGCCGCTCTTCACCACCGCGCCGCCGCGCACCTTCACCGAGCTGTTCAACCGGCTCAGCGCCAAGGCCCAGGAGGCGGTCAGTCAGCAGCGCCAGCTACGCTCGGCTGACAACATGGCCGAGATGGAGGGCATCGGTCGCAACCCCGACGGCACGTACGACGTGGCCAAGGCGAACAAGGGCTGGGAGAAGCAGTGGATGGACGATGCCAAGTTCCAGGCCGCGCGCGCCAGGAGCGTCGGCGAGCTCGGCGCCAAGGCGCGGTCCGAGCTCGACAAACTCAAGAACCTCTGTGACGAAACCGATGGCACCAACCGGCCGAACGCCAAGATCGGCGACGGCACGACCGAGGCGGCGCTCCGCGCGGAGGCCGAGACCGGCAAGCCGGTGGGCGACGTCGGCGGTCACGCCGAGAAGGCGACCGATGCGGTCAGCAAGCTCCAGGAGCTCGTGACCAAGCTGCGCGGACGGAAGGAAAACCTCGGCCCCGACCCCGCGCTGGTGGCCGAGATCGACGCCGCGATCGCACGCGCCCTCCAGCGCATCGCCGCACTGCGCGGCGGGCTCGACGTGTGGAACAATCGCGCCACGTTGTATCCCAAGGTCTGGAACCCCGACGGCACGCTGCGCAACCCGGTCGGTCCGGTGTCGCCGTTGCCGCCCACGCCGCCCGATCAGGATCACCAGGACGGAGGCGCACCGTGACCGGCGAGTGGCGCGATCCCGACGACATCGCGGCCGACCTCGCCTCCGGCGACGCGGCGCGGATCCGCACCGGCCTCGCTGACCTGCGCAAGTTTAATAAAGACGGCGACGAGTTTGAGCTGCCGGCATTCGACAGCTCGCTACTTGCACCGCTCGGCGACGCGCCGCCACGCGATGCGGTGGAAAACCTCGCGAACCTGCTCTCGGGCTACTGGGCGTTCGTGCCAAGGCCGAGCCGCGACGACGTCCTCATCCAGCTGGTCGAGCTCGCCGTGCGCTACGCGAATTCGTCGGTGGCTTACACGGCCTCGATCGAGATCCAGAGCGCAGCCGACCCCGTCGCCGCGGCGCACCTCGCCATCGGCTATCTCGGCACCCGCGGGCTCGCCACGCCGTCCGAGATCGAGGCCGCGGGCACGCTGATCTTCTACTTGCTCGAGGCCAAGCTACCGGTACGCCGCGCGGTCGGCGAGGCGCTCGCTACATGGCCCGCGGGAAAGGCGCGGCAGAAGGTGGTGACCTACGTGCGCCCGATGATCGAGCCCGACCAGCGCGCCCTGGTCACGCCCGACGGGCCGCCGCTCACTTCACCCGCCGCAACAAGGACCACGCCGCGAAGCGGCTGAAGAAGCGCCTCGAAGATCTTGGTTTCACAGTCGAAATCCGCCCGGCGGAGGCTGGAGTTTCAATCTAGCTACGCTGGCGTGTTCGGGTCCCGCCAGCAAAGCTCACCCGAAACTCCGCGCGCTCGTGCCCACCACCGCCGCCGCCGCCGCCGCCACTCGCCCAGGCTGCCCTGCGGCCACACCGCCCACCCCGCCGACGCGCCTCACCCTGGTGGCCCGCCCGCCGTGTCGCGCCCTCGCCGGCTGCCATGGGCCGAGTTCCTGCGTCGTGTTCGCCTAGGACGTTCTCCTGTGCGTCTGCGGCGGTCGTCGCACCGTCGTGACCTCTGTCGCCGATGCCACCTCACCCGCAGCCCCCTTGTAGGGAGCTCTCAAGCGTGGCCAGTTGACATCGAATGTATGCGACGGCCCCACGAAGCAGTCCTTAAACCATGTTCCCCAATTTGAATTCGCGTATAACATTACCCAATAGATTGTAATGTCGTAGTTGAATGTGATGATGGCGGCGAAATTCTTGAGAAAATTTGCGATGGCATCACGATATGGGTTGATTGCACTGGAGTTGCAATGAACGCGGCTTACCGTTTCTACTAGAGCATTTTGGATATCGGCATACGCCTGGGATATTTTCGGAGAGGGGTTTGCCAAGGCTATGGTTGACAAGTTCCGCATGCCATATAGCTCGTAGAACTTGTTCAAAATCCGTTGTGCAAAGCGTGGCAAACACGTTTTGGCTTGCCCCTAAGAGCCCGTTGCTACTTGCAAGGGCATGTAGTGAAGGATATGAAAAGCCCGCGTGAAGTCCGATGCTGGCGCCGTTCCCTAATAGCAGTGCATGAAACGAGAATTGGGCATTCAGAGCGACCCATGACTCTATCGGAATTTGCGTCATTTGAGGTCATTCCTCGTGGCGTCCGTTGTTCAATGACTTGACAGTGCCTACTGAGCACATGCAGTGTATGCTGCGCACCGCAAGGATCTTTATGGACTTCACGATAGCGCTTACCGGCGGCTGGCGTGCGGTTATTTTGCGCTGTACACGGTCAGGAGCGGCGGCTCGCTGGCGAGCTTGGCCTTGGCGGCTTCGACCCGCGTGAAGAACGCCACGAAGTTCTCGCCGAGCACCTTCTTGACCTGGGCGTCGCTGTGGCCGCGGCGCAGCAGCTCCTCGGAGATCTTGGGGTAGAACGAGACGTCGTCGAAGCCGACCGGCGGGTCCGGGATCCCGTCGAAGTCCGCGCCGATGCCGACGGCGTCCTCGCCGCCGACCGCGATCACGTGCTCGATGTGATCGACCACCTTGGTCCACGCCGCGCGCGGCGGCGGGCCTTGTTTCTTGCTGAGCGCCTGCAGCTCGGCGCTGAGCCGCGCCGGATCCTTGGCGTAGGTCGCCTTGAGCTTCGCGTACTCGGGCCTGACCTTGGCGAGCGTCGCCACGAACTGGTCGTAGATCTTCTGGTCGAGGAACGCCGAGCCGACGTTGATCATGACGACGCCGCCCTTGCCGGCGATCTGCTTGATCTGATCATCGGTCAGGTTGCGCGGGATGCTCGACAGCGCGCGGCACGATGAGTGCGACGCCATGACCGGCGCGCGCGACACGGCGAGCACGTCCCGGATCGTCGCGTCGGACACGTGCGAGATGTCGACGATCATGCCGAGCCGGTTCATCTCCTTGACGACGTCCTTGCCGAACGCGGTGAGCCCGTCGTGCACGGCGGACTTCTTCGGATCGAAGTCGGGCTCGTAGAACGGCCCCGACGAGTCGGCCCAGTGGTTCGTGTTGGTGTGGGTCAGCGTCATGTAGCGCACGCCGGCGCGGTACATCTCGCGCAGGACGCCGAGCGAGTCCTCGATCGCGTGGCCGCCCTCGATCCCCATGAGGATACCGATCTTGCCGGCCTGCTTCGCGGCGCGAATGTCGGCGGCCGTGACGGCGAGCGTCAGATCCTTGGGGTGACCGTCGACCACGCGATGGGTGAGATCGATGAGCTCGAGCGCGCGCTTCGCGGCGCCGTGATCGGCGTACGACGCGGCGACGTAGATCGAGAAGAACGGCGCGGTCAAGCCGCCGTCGCGGGCGCGCGGGATGTCGAAGTGGTCGGTCGCGCCCCGGGTCGCCACGTCGGCCCACTTGCTCGACAGCTGGTCCGGCGCGTCGAGGTGGGTGTCGACCACGATCGCCTCGGCGTGGAGCTTCTTGGCGCGCGTCGCGACGTCGTCGGCGCGTGCCATGATCGGGATGCACAGGATAGCCAGGAGCCAGGGTCGCATGGCCGGCAGTCTAGTCCGCCGCGCTCCCGGCACACAACGCGCTGGCGGCCAGACCGGTCACAGCGCCAGCACCATCGCGACGTCGTCGATCTCCTGGCCGTCGACGCGAAACCGGTCGCGCGTGACGCCGACCTCGACGAAGCCGACCGCAGCGTACAGCGCGCGGGCCCGCGCGTTGTGCGCGAACACCCCCAGATCGAGCCACGCGAGCTCGGCGTTCCTGGCCCACCCGATCGCCGCCTCGAGCAGCGCGCGACCGTGCCCCCGGCCGCGCCAGCCGCGCTCGATCCCCATCCCGAGCATCGCGCGATGAAACTCCGAGGGCAGCCGCCCGCCGTGGAGGTCGAGGTGGCCGCGCAGCTCGCCGCCCTGCACCAGGCCCCACGTCCGCAGCCAGTGCGGCTCGTCGAGCGGCTGCGCCCAGCCGATCTGGTGGCGCTCGATCGTGGCCAGCTCGTCGATCGGCGCATCCGATGACCGCGGGCGGAAGATCAGATCGCCGTCCTTGCCCGACTCGCCGCTGTGACGGGCGATGTGCGCCACCAGCGCGGGCAGGTCGACATCTGCGAGCTGGACGATCATCCGAGTTATAGTGCCACCATGACACAATCGGCGTGGCAGCTGCGCGGTCGCAACGCGCTCGTGACCGGTGGAACCCGCGGCATCGGCCGGGCGATCGTGGCCGAGCTCGTCGAGCTCGGCGCGACCGTGACGCTGGTCGCGCGCTCGGCCGCGGAGGTCGACGCGGCGGTCCACGAACTCGGCCATGGCGTGACCGGCGTGGCGGGCGACGTGACGAGCGCCGCCGATCGCGCCCGGATCGTCGCCCACGTGCGCGAGCGCGGCCCGCTCCACGTGCTCGTCCACAACGCCGGCAGCAATGTCCGCCACAGGCTCGTCGAGTACGACGACGCGACGATCGAGCGCCTGATCGCCCTGAACCTCACCTCGCCGGTGCTGCTGTCGCGCGATCTGCACCCCCAGCTGCGCGCCGCCGCCGGCGCGAGCGTGATCCACGTCGGCTCGGTCGCCGGGCAGATCGCGCTGCCGACCGGCGTCGCGTACGGCGTCGCCAAGGCCGGGCTCGCGCAAGCCGCGCGCACGCTCGCCCTCGAATGGGCGCGCGATGGCATCCGGGTCAACACCGTGGCGCCCTGGTACACGCGCACGCCGCTGGTCGAACCAGTGCTGTCGCGGCCCGAGGCCCTCGCCGCGATCCTCGCCCGAACCCCCCTCGGTCGGATCGCCGAACCGCACGAGGTCGCGACCGCCGTCGCGTTCCTCGCGATGCCCGCCGCGTCGTACATCACCGGTCAGTGCCTCGCCGTCGACGGCGGCATGACCATCCAGGGCCTGCCGGCCCTGATCTCCTGATCGTACCGACGTCGCCGGCTGTGTGAGCCACTCGGCCCGGACACGATGAAGGCTCACATGTCATCGCAGGTGGTGTACCCCCGCCGGTCGCGGCTTATCGCGGACTTTGCGTCTTTAGGAACCATGTAGTTCCCAAATAACGCAAACCGCCTTTACTTGAAACGATCGGTCGTGCGAGGGTCCGCGGTACCGGCGTCACGTGAGAGAAGACCTCCAGGAACCGTTGCGTCGCTGGGCGCGTTCTTCGGGGGCCATCTCCAGGGGCCTGTATGTGCGAGGGATTGCCGGCAATTCGCTTCGCGACAGGAGAACGCCATGAAGTCCACGCTACCTTGCTTGATCTCGCTCGCCCTGTTCACGGGTGCCTGTACCGACACCTCCGACTCCGACCTCACGCCCGCGCCGGGTGACCAGGGCGAGGTCTCCCAGGCCGTCACCACGACGAGCTTCACCGCGACGTACACCGGCCAGGGCAACGGCGCGACGACCTGCAACTCGACCTTCAACATCAGCGGCCAGGAGCCCTCGACCACGGGGACGTTCCCGGTATTCGTGTACATGGTAGGCACGGGCGAGACGTTCACCAACGCCTCGGCGTCCGCCGCCGTTGCCGGCATGGCGAGCCGCGGCTATGTAGCGGCGACCGTCGCTTACAACAGCGGCACATTCTCGGGCTGCAGCACCATCTCGGGCAAGGCGAGCTGCATCTTCAACCCGAGCAGCTCGACGAGCGCGATCAGCACGCTGTGCGCGCGCGCCAAGGCCGACTGCACCAAGGGCATCGTCGTGGGCGGGTTCAGCCAGGGCGCGGTCATCGCGACGCTCGCCAAGAACTTCAACGCCGGCGTCCAGGCCGCCTATGGCCTCGGCGACGGGGTGATCTATTCGATCTTCAACCTGACCTCGTGCATGGGCAACGGCAACCGCGCGCTCGCGAGCGACCACCTGCGCGTCGTCGACGGTGAGAAGGACCAGTTCATCGGCCCCACCGCGTCCAACGTGCGCAGCCAGTTCTTGACCCTCACGGGGCTGTCGTGTGGCACGAGCGCGTTCACCTGTCTGCAGAGCAACGCCAGCGGCTGGATCATCGTGCAGAACGCCCAGGTCGGCGACGGCAGCGCCGATCACTGCTACATGCGGAAGACCGGCGATTGCTCCGGGAGCGCGAACTCACTCGACGTGGGCTGGCAGACTGGCACCGACGTCTGGGAGCTGGGCGCCAACCTCGACTGGCTGACCGGCTTCACCGCGCACTGACGCCGTCCTCACAACAACGCTCCGTGCAGCCGCGGGCGTGAGGCGAGCCTCGCCGCGAAGGCCAGCATGCAACGGCGCGCGACGGCTTCACGCGGCGACCCGCCTTCGCATAGGCTCGCCGCATGAAGACCCTGCGTTGGTTGAGCGTCCTGATCCTGGTTGGTTGTGCGACGGGCCCCAAGCCCACCACGACGCCCAGTACAACGCCTCCGACTCCTGCGGCGGCGTCCACGTGTGATGCACACCAGGCCGAGCTCAGCAGCGAAGCCGACACCCGCGCCGCGCCGTGGAGCGTCGCCCAGCACCTGGCGAAGAACTTCCCCGACGGGCAGGTCTCCTGGTTGATGAAGGATGCCAGCTACCAGAATTACGTCGTCAAGACCGCGGCCAAGGACTGGGGCCGCTGCGACGACACCGGTTGCTACGTGTTCGTCGCCCCGGCCGCGGTCATTCACGACGCGGTCGCGCAGTCGATGAGCGCCGGGCACCATGATCCGGCTGCGATCGGCAAGGCGCTCGGCTTGCCGGCGACGAACTTCGAGGGGCCGCTGCGGATGATGACGCTCGACACCAGCAAGGTCAGCGTATGCACCCGCCTCCCGGTGGACGCCGATCCGGGGGTCTGGAAGTGCCAGACCGCCGCGGACACCGATTGCTTCAAGTTCGGCGGCTATACCTCGGGCGGCGTCCCCGAGCTCATGGTGATCAACGCGCCTGTCGACAAGACCACGATCGAAGAAGTGCAGTAGCCGAACTGGCCTACACGATCGCCGCCAACCACGGCGCGACGCGGCTGCACATCGCGCGGACCTCGTCGAGCGAGCACCCCAGCGCCGACGCGAACCGCACGATCACGCCGGCCTCGGCCTCCGAGACATAGCCCTTCGCGAGCACGACCGCGATCCCATCGGTGATGATCATCACGGCGAGCTCGCCGGGGTGGACGGTCGCGCCGCGAAACGGCCCGGCCGAGCCACGCAACGCCTCGACGAGCCGGTGGGGCTCGAGCGGTTCGGCGAGCAGGAGCTCGTCGAGCAACATCGGGCTGCCGGTGCGGAGCTCGATGCGCTGCTGGAGGCGCAGGCCTTCCTCGAGGCCGATCTGATCATCGGCGCGGGCGATCGCGACCAGCGCGCGCGCAAACAGGTGACCGAGCGCGTTGTCGAGGATGCGCTCAGCGGCCACGGAACTTGCCCGGCCGGCGCTCGAGGAACGCGCGCATGCCTTCTTGCATGTCCTCGCTCGCCACCAGCGGCGCGACATCCGAGAACATGCGCGCCGCCGCGGTCGCCTCGGCCTCCGGCAGCGCGTAGCGCGACGATGCCAGCGTCGCGTAGACCCCGAGCGGCGCCTGCGCTGCGATGACCTCGGCGATCGCGACGGCCCGCGCGAGCGCCTCGCCGTGTTCGGTGACCTCCTGGACGAGCCCGATCCGGTGCGCCTCCGCCGCGTCGAATTCGTCGCCGGTCAGGAGCCAGCGCATCGCGTTGGCCCACCCGACCTCGCGCGGAAACCGCAGCGTCGCGCCGCCGAGCGGGTAGATCCCGCGCTTGATCTCGATCTGGGCGAACCGCGCCGAGCGCGCCGCGACCCGAACATCGGTCGCGAGCAGGAGCTCGATCCCGATCGTGAAGCAGATCCCCTGGATCGCCGTGACGATCGGCTTTTTCACCCGCGACGTGAGGCCGAACGGATCGATCCCACCCTCGGGCATCGCGAACCGCCCGTTCGCGAACATCGGAGCCCACTGCGGCAGATCGATCCCGCCGGTGAAGTGATCGCCCAGCGCGTACAGCACGCCGACCCGCAGCTCGTCGTCGCGATCGAGCACGCCGTACGCACGGCACAAGGCGTCCCACATCGCCAGATCGACCGCGTTGCGCTTGGCCACGCGATCGAGCCCCATGAGCAACACATGACCGCGGCGTTCGAGGCGGATCTGTCCCGTCGACATCTCATGAGGGTACGGCAACCCCCAGGCCGAGCGCCAGCGCGCCCGCCGGTGCGTCCAGGCGAACGCGGCCGGTCACGCCGCGATACGCCGCGACACGCCGCGATAGACTCCCCGGATGCGGACCCTCGTGCTCGCCCTCTCGCTCGGCCTCGCGCTCGTGGCCTGTGCTTCCAACGCCTCGCACGACGCGACCAGCCCGCAAGCCCGGCGCTTCGAGCCCAGCGATCGCGCGGCGATCACCACCCTGCTCGATCAGCAGATCGCCGCATGGAACCGCGGTGATCTCATGAGCTACATGGATGCCTATGCGCGCACCCCCGCGCTGATCTTCACGTCAGGCGGCAACATCCGGCGCGGCTGGCAGGACGCCTTCGATCATTACCAGGCGCGCTACGCGACCGACCCCAAGGCGATGGGGACGCTGGCCTTCAAAATCGATACGATCGATCCCGTCGGGGCCGACGGCGCGGTCGTCCTCGGTCACTGGGACCTCACCGGCAGCGAGCACCCGGGTCGAGGCGTGTTCACGCTGGTCCTCGAGCGCCGGCCCGAAGGCTGGCGGATCATTCACGATCACACGTCGCTCTCGACGTGACGGCCCGACGTGACCGCTCGACGTGACGGCTCAGCCCGGCGGCGCGGCCCGGCGACTCAGTGCGGCGGCGGTGGTGGCGGCACCGGCTGATCGCACGCAGCCTCGGCGGCGAGCGCCTCGAGCGCCGGCCGGAGCGTGCTGGCCGCCGGGGCGAGCACGAAGCGCCACACCGCTCCCGTGCCGCACGCGCGACGCTCGGCCCACCCGACCAGATCGAGCGGCAGCTTGGTCTTGAACGCGTCGAACACGTGCGCGGTCAGCGTCATCCGCGCGCCGGCCGGCGTGGCGCGCACGACGATCGCGTCCTTGTTCGCGATCTGCTTCGCCTCGTCGACCGCCTCGATCAGCCCGTGAAAGTACGCCGTCAGCTCGGCGCCGACCGCCGCGGCGTCGAGCGCGGCCGGATCCTCGGTGCGCCACACGAACGCGTACGACCAGTAGCCAGGCGCCGCCGGATCGAAGAACCCCGGCGCAAACCGCAGCTCCTCGAAGCCCTTGTGGGTGAGCCCGGGTGCGAACTCCAGCGGAAACGGGATCGTCTCGCTGCGAAACCCCTCCGGGGTCGACCACGGCTGCCCCGGTGTCCCCGTCGCTTCGGCCGGCGGAGCCGGCTTGGTCGTCGGCTCGGGCGGTGGGGACGGCGTCGACGCGCCGCAGGCGAGGATCCAGGGCCAGAGGACGAGCAAGCTCCGCATGCCCCGGACGATCGCACAGGAATTTGCGCCGCGAGCGGCCCGAGGCGAACCTTTGCACATGGACAAGAAGGAGCTCGTCGACCAGCTCGTCCGCCAGCTCGAAGCCTCCGCGCGCGCGGCCCTGTCATCCCGCGATGCCGCCGCCGCCGAGGCGCGCGACGGCGCGACTCCCGACGAGAAGCGCGAAGACGCCCGGGCCGCCCACCAGCTCGCCAGCCTCGGCCGCGCCCAGCAGCAGCGCGCCAAGCAAGCCCTGGCCGACGTCGACCGCCTGGTCCAGTTTCGCCCGCCCCCGCTCCCCGGCACCGCCGCGATCGGCGTCGGCGCGATCGTCGAGGTCGAGGACGCCGACTCCGGCGAAGGCCGCACCTTCTTCCTCGCCCCGGTCGGCGCCGGCATCACCCTCACCGGCCCCGGCGGCGACGGCCACCTCTCCGTCGTCACCCCCGCCTCGCCCATCGGGCGCGCCGTCCTCGGCCGCCGCAACGGCGACGTCGTCGACATCACCGTCGACGGCGACGTCCGCGAGTGGGCCATCACCTACGTCGGCTGACGGCGGACTCCGCCGGCATGCCCCTGGTCGCCCCGTCCGGGCATGTCCGATGCATGCCACGCTGGACCTTCCAGGGGATCGTGTTCGATCGATGGGCTCAGATGAGCGAGCACGACTCCTTCGCCAGGCCCTACGGATGCGAGCGCCATGCGCGACGAGTTGCTCGCGCTCCTCAAGACATCGAAGGGTGATCGCCGGTCTTGATCGACCAAGGCCTCGCGAGCATGTCGTCATCATGGCGGCCCGCGGTCCGCTGCCTCGAGCCGGTGCGCTCGGCTGGGGAGTCCGATCCGATGCCGCGTTCACGGGTCGCGCAGCGCGAGGAAGCCGTGCTCGACCAAGTTCTTGACGATCGCGTGCGTCTGTTCGCCGTGGCGCGCCGCCAGGTCGCTCACCGTGGTCCGGCCGTCGATGGCCCGCAGCAGGTCGAGCTCGGCGGCCGTGAGCTGGGTGCCGCGGCACACGCCGGTGTCGTCCTCGACCAGCCGGCCATCGCGCACCCGCGCGGTACGCACGACCTGGATGTCGGTGAGCATCGGGATCGCGGCTGCGAGCGCGGGGCCGGAAGCGACCTCCAAGGAACGAACGTGCCGCGAGATCGCGTCACGGTCGAGCTCGCCGAGCCTCTGCCACGCCGGGATGCGACGCAACAACGGCGCGCCCCGCTCACGACGCGTGACGATCGAGATTCCCCACTCGAGGCCGGTATACCCGATCGGCGTCAGCGGGCCGCCGGACAGCCACGTGACCGACAGGTGCTCGGCGCAGCCGGCCCGCGCGAGCAACTCCTCGAAGTACGCCGGGGGCTGCGTCCGGATCTGGTGCGAGTAGACGCACCGACCCTTGGCGCTGAGCAGGTCGGGGGCCCCGGCGTAGGAGTCCACGAGCAGCTGCTCGCCCAGCTCGCTGCGAAACGCGAAGGTCCGCGAGATGTAGTGCGCCTGATACATGGTCGGGATGTTGAACATCACGAGATCCATGCCGGTGTACCCACCCTCGCGCAGCGCCGTCGGTGCGCACGTGCGGGCCTCGATCGCGAGGTTATTGAGCGCCGCGTTGAACACGGTGAAGTGCACCGCGCGCTCGCTGATGTCGATCGCGGTCACCTTCGCGTAGTGCCGGGCTGCGAGCATCGAGAGGACGCCGCAGCCACAGCCCACGTCGAGCGCATGTCCGGCCGGTTCGCCCGGCGCGGGCGCGACGAAGGGCGACATGAACGGGACCGTCGGGTTCAGGAACAATACGTAGTCCGGATAGAACATCGCGTCGACGCGGTCCGACGCGACCAGCAGCCCGCGCCACGGCACGATGGCGAGGTTCGCGATCGCGGTGTCTCCCGTCACCTCGACCATGCGAGCGGCCAGCATGGTCGCCACGGCCTGCGGTGACAGCACGTCCTCCATCCGGCTGCGCCGCACCGCGCAACCTACAATGAACAGCTGGATCAATAGATCAAGCGCGGGCTCGCTGCCGTCCTGGCCACGGAAGTCGAGGAGTGGCCGCTGCATGGGCGTGAGGGCATCATCGGAGTCCGGCAGGCCGAATCGCCGCTTGACCGAGAGCTCGGTGAAGTCGAGCTTTGTTAGCTCGGCACTCAAATGAGACAATCCCTGGTTGGGGATAGGGTACGGCCCGCGTTCCAGCATCACGGCGTAGATAACACGTTTCTCGCGAGGTCGTGCTTGCTGGTATGGAGCTGAGCCGGGCACAAACGAGCCAATCGGGGCGCTCGCGAGCACCGCGATCCGAACTCGCGCAACGCCGGCTGCGGACCACCAAGCGGGTCCTGATTCGCGCGATGCCTAGCGCTTGAGCTCGATCTCCAGGAACACCAGCTCGTAGGGGTTCGCGTTGATCACGTCGTGCTCGACCGGGGCGTGCCGGAAGTAGGACTGGCCGACCACCAGCTCGGCGGTGACCTCGCCGGTGGGCGTCTCGAGGCGCAGCCGGCCGGTGGTCATCGGAACGATCACGTAGTCGAGCTCGTGGCGATGCCAGCCGGTGGCCGCGCCGGGCGCGAACCGCCACTCGGTCACGCGCACGCGCTCGTTGTCGATCTGCACGGTGGGAACGGCGGTCGCGCTCACGGTGTGCCGCCCCGATCACCGGCGGTCGCGAGCTCGCGTAGCGCGCGCTCGATCAGGTGCTCGTCCGCGCTCCAGGGGACCACCATCGAGGTCCCGTCGCGTTCGAGGTGCCCGCTCGCGATCCTCTCGTGCTCTGCTTTCCAGGTCTGCAGGCAGCACTTGAGCAAGGTCGGCTGCGTCCGCGGCCCGGCGAGATCGCGGGGGCACATGCTGACCATCGGCGGCTCGTCGCCGTAGAAGTGGCGATGAAACTCGAGCGCACGATGGCAGCCGATCAGCGTCCAGTCCCGGCGTTCGGGCGGGCGATCGTCGAGAAAGTACACCGGCTTGCCGAGCGCCTCGAGCCCACCGGACTGACACGGCAGCAGGTAGGCGTTCGCCGGCGTCGACTCGCACAGCGCGCGCAGATCGATCGTCTCCAGCTCGAGGATGATCGGCGGCAGATCGGCGTACGACAGCACCTTCTTCGCCACCGCGTACAGCTTCGGCGGATCAGGCGGCGTGACCTCGACGACGCGGATCACGACGGGATCGGGGCGGTGGATGAACGTGACGTGGTCGTACATCGCCCACACCACGAGGGTCTCGTCCGCGGTGACGCCGTGGGCGCGCGCGAGCCGGGCGAGCGCCGACGGGCACTGCGGATCGGTCTCGCGATCGCGCACGAACCGGCAGCGATCGGGCAGCGCGAGCACCTCGACGTGCGTGATCGGCGTGAACAGCGGGTCGCCGGGGTCCTGCCGCCGCTCGACCGCGACCAGGGCGTGCCGTCCGCCGCCGTCGTGAAACGCGACGAAGTCGGTGCGCCGGTAGGCCTCGCGCCCGAGCAGGTGCGCGCGCATGGCCTCCTCCGTCATCGGGCCGTCGTAGCGCTGGTAGCTGACCCGCCAGTACGGCAGCGGGACCAGGTTCTTGCACGCGCGCAGCGAGGCGGTCACGCCGGGGCTCCCGCGGGCGCGCCGACGCTGACGAGGATGCCGCGCGGAAGCCAGCCCGCGATCACCGGGCCGGCGCCGGGGACCAGGCGCTCGAGCTCGCCGCGCGGACACGGCGCAGTGGTGGCGGCCAGCACCTGCTTGCCGATCGCCGTCACCGGCTCGAGCTCCGGCGACGCGTCGGCCGCCACCACGTACGCGAGCACGTCCACCGGACCGGGGGAGGTGACCTGGAGCTCGCGCGTGGGCTCGCGCAACCACGCGAGGAGATCGACCGGCAGCGCCAGCTGGACCTGGACCGGGCCGCGCACGATCGGCGCCCCGGCCGCCGCGATGCGCGGGTCGCGCGCGGGCCACTCCGCTACCGGCAGCATCGCCGCGCGCCGTGTCAGCTCGATGAGGCCGCGCTCCCACGCGAGCACCGCCTCGATGTGGGGCGGCGGCATCCGGCGCTTCAGCACGCGATCCTCGAGGAACATCGCGAACCGCTCGCACTCGGCGAACCGGCGGTGGTGGCCGAGCTCGACCCAGCGGTGCAGCGACAGGTACTCGTAGACCAGATCGCGCAGCCAGCCGGGGCGGCCCTCGGTCACCAGGCGCAGCGTCGCGGGCAGGTGCCAGCCGAGCAGCCGCGATACCATCGTCACCGCGCGGAACCGCAGGTTCTCGACGTGCCACCGCGTGCCGGGCTGGATCGCGAAGTCCTCGAGGATCGCGAGCTCGAGCTCGCTGAACCCCAGCGTGCGCGCGTGCGCGGCGTGCTCGCGGCGCAGCATCGCGTCGTAGAGCGCCTCGCTCTGGACGAGCCGGATCCATACCTCGTAGACGGCGCGCGCGTCGAACGCGCGCTGGGCTCGGTACATCTCAATCACGGGTCCGGCTCCACAGCGCGGAGATGCGCTCGAGATCTCGCAGCGCCATGTCGCGCCAGCCCGCGTCCATCGGCCGCGACCGCGCGGTGTGCACCGGGCCCTGCACCTCGAGCGTCACGCCGCGCACCGACGTGCTGCGCTCGAGCACGTGCTGGACCATCTCCCACACCGGTTCGGGGACGCTGTCGTTGTGGAGGTCGTGATACCAGCCGTCGATCCACTGGCCGCCGGCGACGTGGATCTCGATGATCCGGTCCAGCGGGATGGCATCGAGGTACTGCCACGGATCGAACCCGGCGAAGTTCACCGCGTTGGCGTGCAGGTTGTGGACGTCGAGCAGGAGGTGCGTGCCCGCTTCCTCGACGAGGCCCGCCAGGAACTCGGCCTCGCCGAGCTCCGACCCCGGGAACACCGCGTAGATGAACGCGTTCTCGTGCAGGAGCGGCACGCCGAGCATACGCTGCAGCGTGCGCGCGCGTGGCGCGATCCGCCGGATCTCCGCGGTGGAGAACTGGATCGGGGTCGACCACAGGTACGAGGTCGACTGCGTGCCGTAGAACATGTGATCGGTCATCCACGCCGCGCCCATGTCGCGCGCGATCGGGATGTGGCGGCGCACGCACGGCGTGTCCTCGAGCTCGGCGAACCCGAACTCCTCACCGAAGTTAGAGTGCGCGACCAGCGGATAGCGGCGCTTGAGATCCGCGAGCCAGGCGGCATGCCGCGGCTCGACCAGGTGCGGGCCGTCCAGCGAGCCCGAGACCGTATCGCACAGGAGCTCCAGGTAGTCGATGCGCGCCCCTTCACGCTCGAGCTCGTCGAGCAGCGGGCGCGTGAAGAAGTTCACCTGGAAGCCTACGCCACGGGCTTCGGACGGCATGACTCGGAACATGGACCAGCGGACGGCTCGACGCAACCATGAGCTACGCCATGAACTACATAGACAGTGGCGATGCTAGCCTGACCGACATGGCCGCCCACGCCTCCGCCGTTCGCGCGTCGGTCCCCCGCCACGAGCCGCTGGTGGCGGTGTTGAGGGGCGGTCACCTCGAGTCCATCCACTACGGATCGATCGCCGTCGTCGACGCGACCGGGCGGCTGATCTACCGCGCCGGTGATCCCGAGGCCGTGATGTTCACCCGATCGACGTGTAAGCCGCTGCAGGCCCTCCCGCTGGTCGCCGCGGGCGGGATCGAGGCGCTCGGGCTCGACGAGCGCGCGATCGCGGTCATGTGCGCGAGCCACAACGGCGAGCCGGAGCATGTCCGCATCGTCGAGCAGATCCTCGCCGCCGCGGGCTGCCAGCCGGCCCAGCTCCAGTGCGGCACGCACATCCCGATGTTCTACCTGGCGAACGGGACCCTGCCGCCGGCCGGCGAGGTGCCGACTCCGCTTCAGCACAACTGCTCCGGCAAGCACGCCGGCATGCTCGCCCTGTGCCGGCTGCGCGGCCTCGACCCGGACGGCTACCTCGACGGCGCGCACCCCGTGCAGGCGATCCTCCGCGAGGCGGTGGCGGCGTTCGCCGGCGTTCCGTCCGCCGAGATGTCGACCGGGGTGGATGGCTGCCTGGTGCCGAACTACGCGTTTCCGCTGACCGCGCTCGCCCGCAGCTACGCGCGCCTCGCGGCGGGCGGCCGTGATCCGGTGTTCGGCGACGTCCCGGCGCGGATCTTCACGGCGATGGCCCAGCACCCGTTCCTCGTCTCGGGGACCGGACGCCAGGACATGGCGTTCGGTGAGGCGGGCCAGGGCGCGTGGATCGGCAAGATCGGCGGCGAGGGGCTGCAGGCGCTCGGCATCCGCGGGCGCGGCCTCGGCATCGCGATCAAGATCGCCGACGGCGACCAGGTCGACCAGCCGCGCGCGACGTTCCCGGCGGCGCTCGAGGTGCTGCGCCAGCTCGGCGTGATCTCCGGCGCGCTGCCCGAGCCGCTGCGCCGGTTCACCGCCGAGGCGGAGGCGAGCAACGAGGCCCGGTTCCGTGCCCGGCTCGAGCCCGTGTTCAGGCTCGCCCCGGCGTGACCTGCGTGCGGAGCTCGCGATCGAGCTCGCGGCCGATCTCGACCACGAGCGGCGGCAGCGTCGCGATATCGGCGGCGGTGCTCCGGAAGTTCACGTCGCAGAACCGGATCACGAACGTATCGCCGCAGAACGCGTGCGACACGAAGGCGCGGCCGCCGGCCTGGATGCGGAGCACGATCTGGATGTTGAGCGTGCGCAGGTAATCCTCGTGATCGCCGCCGGCCAGATCGCGGGGCACGAACCGAAACGTCGTGATCCCGAGCGAATGGGTGACCGGCTCGAGCTCCTCGTGCGTGCCGGCGAGCTCGAACAGGAGCCTCGCGAGCGCGATGTCCTTGGTCACGAGCTCGCGATACCCGGCGCGGCCCACCTGCTGCAGCGTGAGCCACACCTTGAGCGCGCGAAACCCGCGCGAGTTATCAGGCCCGAGCGCGTTGTAGTTCTGCGTGCCCTCGATCTTCTGGATCTTGCCCGAGTAGTAGGGCGGCTGGTACGTGAACGTCTCGGCGAGCACGGTGGGATCGCGGACCAGCACGCACGCGACGTCGGTCGACAGGTACATCCACTTGTGGCCGTCGACGGCGAGCGAGTCCGCGTCACGCAGCGCCGCGTACTCGACGGGCGGCTCGGCGAGCACGGCCGCCATCGCGCCATACGAGCCGTCGACGTGGAACCACGCGCCGTGCTCGCGGCAAACGTCGCGGATCGCGCGCAGCGGATCGATCGCGCCCGTGCCGGTCGTGCCCGCCGTGCCGATCACCAGGAACGGACGCCTGCCGGCCTGCAGATCGCGCTGCATCGCGGCGCGCAGCGCGCCGACGTCCATCCGCTGCGCGCGGTCGGTCGGGATCCACGTCACCGCGTTGGTCCCGAGGCCGTACATGTCCGCCGCCTTCTGCAGCCACGTGTGACCCTCGGTCGACGCGTACACGCGCCAGCCCGCCGGATCGACGCCGTCCGTGCGCACCGCCGGCCCCATCTGGCGGCGCCGCGCCGCGAGGAACGCGATGAAGTTGGCGCCGTTGCCGCCGGTCACGAACAGCCCGCCGCCGGTCGTCGGATAGCCCAGCAGGTCGGCCGTCCAGCGGATCGCCTGCGCCTCCATCTCGTGCGCGAGCGCGGAGATCACCCACCCCGAGACGTTCTGGTTCACCGCCGAGGCCAGGAAGTCGCCGAGCACGCCCAGCGGCGCCCCGCTGCCGCAGATGTACCCCCACCAGCGCGGGTGGCCGGCGAGGCTGCCTGCCGAGGTGAGCGCGCCGGTCGCCGCGCGGAGCAGCTGGTCGGGCGCACAGCCCTCGTCGCGCAGCGCGAAGTCGCGCAACAGCCCGCGGATGTCGTCCGGAACCGGCGGTGGCGACACCGGGCGCTCGGCGATGTTGGCCAGGAACGCCGCGAGCTGGTCGACGAGCTCGTGGCCGAGCTCGCGGAACGTCTCGGGCGGGAGGTCGATGCGCCAGCGCGGATCGTCGGCCATCAGATCACGCTCCCGGTCACGCTCCCGGCCAGGCTCCACGCCAGGCACGCGATCAAGTCGCCGGCGTCCTCGAGCCCGATGCCGAGCCGGATCAGCCGATCGATGCCGAGGCGCTCGACCGTCTCGACCGGCGTGTTGTACTCGGACACGACGCGATGGTGGTTGACCTTGGTCACGAGGCCGTCGAACGACAGCGCGTAGCGGATGATGCCGCACGACGCCATGCGATCCGCGACCTCGCCGTGACCGGCCTCGTCGACGCCGCGCAGCCGAAAACTCAGCAGCGAGCCGCGCCGCGTGTAGTCGCGCGCGATGACCGCGGCGTCGGGGTGGTCCGGGCGGCTCGGGTGAAACACCTGCTCGACGCGCGGGTGGCTGGCCAGGTACGCCGCGACGCGCTCCGCGGTCTCGCAGCGCTTCGCGTGCATCGCGTCGGCGCGCAAAAGGCCCGCGGCGACGCGCAGCGCGCTGTCGTCGTCGAGGATCCCGCCGCGCATCGCGAGCAGGTCCATGAGCTGGTTGGCGAGCGGCACCTCGTTCGTCGCGATGTAGCCGCCGAGCACGACGTCCTCGCCGCCGAGCGCCTTGGTCAGGCTGCCGACCACGATCGCCACGCCGGACTCGAGGAGCCGCTCGCGCAGCCCCCACGGCGTGGCGATCGTCGAGTCGATCACGAGCCGCGCCCCCGGCACGCGGGCGACCAGCTCGGCCAGCCTCGGCACGTCCTGCGCGCGCATGAGCGGGTTCGTGTAGGTCTCGGCGAGGACGAGGCGGGTTTCGGGGCGCAGGGCCGCTTCGACCGCCGCGTGGTCTCCGTCGTCGACCAGCGTCATCGCCGCCCCGACGCGCTTGCCGGTCAGCTCGAGGAACGCGCGCGTCTTGTTGTAGACCTGTCGCATCACGATCGCGTGGGTCCCGGTCGCGACCAGCACGTCCACCACGAGCGCGATCGCCTGCATGCCGCTGTCGGTCGCGAGCGCGCAGCGCGCGTGCTCGAGCTCGCGCAGCGCCGCGATGAGCTTGGCCGCGCCCGGGTTGCCGTAGCGGGCGTACAGGTGCGGCAACTCCGACCACGCGCCCCCACCGGCGAGCGCGGCCGCCTTGCCCCGCTGCCAGGCATGCACCTCGGCCGACGAGCCGAGATCGCGTACGAGCGACCGCCGCTCGGGGTGCAGGTACGGTGCGTTCGCGTCGATCGGCTGGTGCAGCGTGCGGGTGGCCTCGCTCGCGGTGGCGAGGCTTGGCTTGGGAAGACGATCTGCGGTCACGAGACCTCCTCAGCGTGGGCGACGGACGGAAGTGAAGCAACCACTCGCGCGCAGCACCCCTGCGAGCCGGACCTGGTCCGCGAGGAACGCGTCGTGGCCGAACGCTGATTCCAGCTGCCACAGCGACGCGGTCGCGCCCGCGGCCTCGAGCTCTTCCTGCATCTCTTCCTGCAGCTCGAACGGGAACACCAGATCTCCCGGCACACCGACGACGACGACGTCAGCGGCGACGCGCGCGAGCGCACGGGGATCACGCAGCTGGAAGCGATCGATCGCCTCGCTGAGCAGCAGGAAGGTTCGCACCGGGAACCGCGCGGCGAACGCGCGCCCGTGGTGATCGAGATAGGCAGCGACCGGCGGCCGATCGAGCCCCGGCGCGAGCGTCCCGAACCGGGTGTCGAGCTCCTCGCGCCCGCGATACGTCAGGATCCCGAGCTGGCGCGCGCGCACCATGCTGGCGGCGATGTCGCCGGTGCGCAGGCCGTCGTGCACGAGCTCTCGCTGCAGATGGCGCACCGCTGTGCCCCAGCCGTCGGGGCGCAACGCCGCCGAGACCGCGACGAGCCGCGCGACGCGCTCGGGGTGGCGAGCCGCGAGCGCGACGCCGACCATGCCGCCGAGGCTCGCGCCGAGGTAGGTGACCGGCGCGGCCACGCCGATCCCTTCCAGCCACGCCGCGATCAGGTCCGCGAGCCCGGCCGCCGAGAGCTGCGGCAGCCGCCCGTCCTCGAAGCCGCGCCAGGTCGAGCCGTTACCCGGCCAGCACGGCGCGAGCACGGTCTGGCACGTCGGATCGACCAGGTCGTCGGCCGCGAGCGCCGGCCACCATGCGTCCGCGCCCGTGAACGGGAACGGCGACGCGGTGATCCCGCCGACCACCACGATGATCGGGGCCGTCCCGAGCTCCGGACCGATCGCATAGCCGCCGAGCTCGAGCTCGACGAGCTCGTGGTCTTCGATGACCAGGCTGCCGCGCCGGACCACGAGGGGGCGCGGCGTGATGACATCGACGGAGGAGGACGGCGCGAGCGCGGACACCCGCCAGCACATTACAGCGCGAGCCTGCGTCCGCAAACCCGAAACCGCGCCCGCGGGCCCCGCACGGCCGGGCCGGATCGGTCGCGGCACAGGCTGATCATGGCCGCCGCGAGCCCGCCATGCACGCTCGATGCGTCTCCTGCGCGATGGCATCCTCCAGCGCCGGTGCAGCCTATTTCTTGGCGCCCACGCTCAAGATCAAGATCGCCACTGCACCGAGGACGATGCCCGTCCACTGGAGGCTTGTGATCTCCTCCTTGAAGTAGAAGACCCCCACCAGCACGGCGCCGACCATGATCATGAGATTCACCAGGGAGCCGGCGACGGCCAGGTTCACGCGGCTCGCGAGCAGCCCGAAGAGCAGATAGGCGATCGGCGACAGCACCACCACGATCGCCACGCTCAACAGGTGTGATTTCTTGGCCCAGTTGGCGCTGAGTGAATCACACAGGATGAAGAACCCGGCGCTGCATAAGGTCAGCGCCCAGACGACGATGGTTTGCGTGGTGCTCTCGCTGATCAAAGGTAACCTCCAAACATGCGCCGATACGAGCTGAAGCGTCCCTCGATCATTTCATGATCGAGGCCAAAGGTCGCTGCCTCGTACGTATGCATCTCCTGGCCGGTCCTGCGGTTGTTGGTCGTCCAATCACGCATCTTTTCTGCCGCGGTCGCGTGTTCAGGAAGACCAAGCCGGCTGCGCAGCGCGAGCGCGAAGTTCGGTGTGTCGCCGGCGAACTCGCGGTACGAGACGTGCACGATCTGGTCCTGTGGAAGCCCGGGCAGCACGGCCATCGCTTGATCCATCTCCGATCCCAGCCAGTCAAGCACGCTGGGCCCCAGGCGGCTGGCGCCATCCCTTGCAGCGCTGTTGTAGATCTCTCCGTCAATACGATTCAAGCTGCTCCAGGATGGCACGACGCTCCGGGGTTCCCGATGGCTCCAGACAACCGTCGCGTCGGGGAACACCCGAAACAGCGAGTCCAAGCTCTGCAGATGCATCGGCGACTTGAGGATCAAGCGCTGACCGGGAAACCTCCAGGTAAGCACCTGCAGCTGGCGCCGGTAGTATTCGTAGGAAGGCGTGAGGTCCTGCCGGAGCAACCACGTCGCATAGGAAGGGATCCGATCGGCAAAGAACAGCACGAACTCCTGGCTCATGAAGGAGTTCATGAACAGCAGCTGGCACTCTTCCGGCTCCGACATGGCGACCTTGTGCGCGGCCTGGCGCTTCTGGATCGTCTGGGCGCCGATCAGCTGGTCTTCCAGAGCGCAAATGATCCCCGGGATACTGGGCGCGTCGGAGTTGTTGTACGGGCGATCCAGGCGGCGCGGATCGGTCGCGTAGCTGCCCGGGTCAGGCGGAGGCACGGGCTTCCAGACCTCCCACATCTGCAAGTGGCGTAGCGCGGGGTCTTGGGCCATGACCCTATGGAGGAGGGTCGTCCCGGTCCGGGGAAGCCCGGTGATAAAGATAGGAGCCGTTATCTCCACATCCAGGATCTCGGGATGGCGGGCCAGCGCGTCCGCGAGAAGCAAACGGTTCACCAACTTCTGCAGCAAAATTTCTCTGACGAAGACCCGGCCGACAAAGGTCAGGTTCGCCTCGCTTTCCAGGCATTGGACAAGCCTGGCCAAGGGGGTCCGGAATTCGTCCCCACCAAGATCGCTCAGATGGGCGCGCTGTTGCGCGACGCTGCACAGCTCATCGGGATCCAGGTTCATCGCCATGAGCCCAAGGCCGCGCAGCGCGCGCCCGATCCGATCGACGGCCCGATAACTCCAGGTCCTCGTCACGACGGTCCTCCACCACGTTCGCCACGATCCGCGGCGGGCAAGCCTGAGGCGCCCTTCGAGGAGGCGGTCATGCCGTCCGCGTGAAGCCGCACGACCAGGGGCAAACGATACTTGCGTTGCAAGGTATCCTCGCTGGGGCCAAAGATCCGGAGCGCCACCACGAACCTGCCCGTGCGCGGCGTAGGCAACCAATTCACCGATGGGTCCGCCGGCCAGTCAGCTTGCAAGCTGAGCGCCACGGCCCCGTCCGGATCGAGCTGCAGGCGGCTGGCGCTGCCCAGCGCGTAGCGATTCAGAGGGTTGTTCACCAAGCGATAGCCGGGCAATTCGTAAATCGTTATCGACCAAAAATATCTGGCTTGAGGCAACGCCCCCGGCGCGAACGACAGCCGGTAGCTGTGGCCGCCTTCCAGAGGTGCTCCCTGATCGTCGACATACGCGAACGGATAGATCGCCTCGTCCGGGCACAGGATGCCCAGGCCAGCCTTCGCGGACGCAGCCCGCGTCAAGTCGTCACGACCGTAGCTGCCGGCCGAGCGGCCCTCCCAGATCCAGCCGGGACAAAACTGTTCGAACTGTGACTCACGCTGGGCGATCCGATCATGCCCAACGGTGATGGCTTGCTCGAGGATGCCGCGCAACGCTGCGTCGACCGCGCCCGGCTCGAAGACCTGGTCACGAGCCATGCCCAGCCGCGGCCATCGAGCAAGCAAGTGCTCATCATGCGCCGGTGGGGAGTTGTGGCGTAAAACCTGACCGAGATTCGCAAAGAAATCCAGCGCATCACCGCCACGGAACGGCAACCACGATTCCTTCGACAAGGCGCTGTTGCCCGCCACTGATGGATGTTCCAGTGTGAGTTGATCTTGCAGGCTGTGAACCAGGTCGAGCTCGTGGGCTCCGTCGATCCGGATACGACCGAAAATCCAGGCATAGCTGGTAGGCGACTTGATCACCGCCATGCCGCCGGGCAGGCTGCCCTGCCAGTTCGGTCCGGTGATGGCCACGCGGCGCGCGCCGTTTCCCAGCGTATGCGTCCCCACGTGGGCGAAGCTGTTGGCGAAGAAGTCGACGAACTGCAACACGAAGTACCTGGTCGCCATATCGGGGATCTGCAGCACCACCGGCTGAGCGGACAGATCCAGCCACGCGTTTGAATAGAGAATCTCACTGTTGGGCGCGGCCAGCCATTCGTCGCTGTCCTCGGCCAGGCTTCGCGAGTGAAAGAACCTATCAAAGGCATAACGGTGCGATCCTGCCCGTGGATCGCCGATCAACTGATCCATCGTGCGGAACATCTCCACCGACGCAAACCCGAATATATAGGTTTCCACCGCCAGCTCGAGCAGCTCAGCGCGCTCGGGTCCAGCAACCCGCCGGGTGTCTGATTCCTGCGATCTCATATCGGTTCGTTGTGACTCGGCGCGAGCCGGCGAGCTATGAAACCAGCCGATCCAGGACCGCCCTCATACCGGCTGCGGGGGGCACGCCGCGCTCGAGCGCCGCCGCCAGATCGTCATTGCCTTCGCCTTCGCTCGCAGCGTCCGCTTGCGCGGGTACCAGACTGCCTGTCAAGCGTTTGCGATATTCAAATGGGTCATTGAGGATGGTCGACCCGCTGGCGATCAGCCGTCCGTTGATGTAGGTGGCAAAGCCCTCCACCAGGCGTTCATCGTGTTGATCGGTGACCGCCAGGCGCGAAATATTCTTGGGGAGGTGAGTTATATGAACCGGCGCAATGAGTTTAGCTGCCACCTTGTCGCCAAACACCAAGGTGACACACTCGGCCCAGGTCTCGTGCCCCATCACGTCGCAACCCTGCAAAGATGTGACGGCGCGCGCAGCTTCGTTGGTCTTGATCAGCGAGTAATCGACGCCAAGCTCGTCGTCGATGGCCTGAAGCATCGGCTTGCGGGTGAATGGGGCCGGGGGGGCGGCGGCGGTCTCGGCGATGAGCCCGGTCGCGCGAAGCCGATGCGACACCGAATTGATCAACTTCTCGGTGAGATCCATCATCGCGCGCCAATCGACGAACGCCTGGGCGGCGTTCACGATGATCGACTGGTCAAGGTTGGGCTCACCATCCGCGGTGTACCTGTTGATCTCGTAGAATCGATCGGAGAGGCCATCAGCCAGGAACACGCTGAAATGCGGCGCAATGACGTTTTCAAGCTGAACCTTGGGAGTCATGGTTACCTTCGGCTCTGCCCACATCTCCGCGTCCTGAAACAGATGAGAGTTCATCAGCGTCCGGATCGCCGCCACAATCTCGCCGCGAACCAGCAGCCTGCGTTGACGCTCGCCGAGATGGTCGTGCGCCCGCCTTGGGCCGGCCGCACCGTCTTCACCCGAACCAGCCACGGATTGCGCGGTCGGCAGGAGGTCCTTGGCCAGCATGGTCAAACCTTCGGCTGCAATGGTCAACTCTCCACGTTGCGTTCTTCTGACACGGCCGGAGATGCCGAGCAGATCGCCGGGATCGATGAGCTTCAGGAGCTCGCGGCTGCGTTCGCCCAGCAGGCTTTCATGGCAGAACACTTGTATCTTGCCGGAATTGTCCCGGAGATCAAGGAACATGCCGTTGTTCCGATGCGCGACGATGCGGCCAGCCACCGTGACGAGATCGTCCGTGCATTCACCGTTGACCAGGTTCGTGTAGCGTTGAACCAGATCCTGGCAGTTCGCCGTGGCAGCGAAGCGCGGTGGATAGGCCGTTACGCCCATGTGGCTCAACTTCCGCAGCCTCTCCAGCCGCGCGCCCCGGGCCGTCGAGATTACTTTGCGCGGTCGCCCGTTCAGCGCTCCTGCAACCTCACCTTGCCGCCGCGCGACGAGATGACGATAAATCTCTCTTTGTGGCAAGATCGGAGCCAACCGCTTGACGCCCGCGAAATAAGTAAAGGAGGCTTCCGGGCCGTAGCCACCATAGGGGCGAGTCCCTGTTTCTTCCAGGTGCAGGTCTCTATTGTGCAGGATGGTCTCAGCCGGATGAACGTCGAGCTCACCGAGCTGCTCGATGCGTGCATGCCTGCCAAATACCGTGAGGTACATGGCGTTGGGCCGGTATCTTGGATGGTGAAAATACGTGCGCAGCTCAGACTCGTCGTCATACTCTTGCAGCATGATGACCGGAGCGAAAAACTCGGTGAGGTGCGGACCGGTGCTCAAGGGCTTGCGGAAGATCGCCGGGGAGATAACCTGATTCTGGGTGTTCAACAACCCACCGTGAACCAGGAACGGTTGCAGCTTGAGAAAGGTCTCGGCGGTGGTGACCAGATGAGGGCCATCCGTATTGGCAGCGATCAGGTTTTTCGAATGACGGCCCAGCTTCATGGCCGCCTCCACGGCCAAGGTGCGCTCGCGGAGCTCGCCGAACAGGGCGGAGGAGACCGCACGATCAACCAAGATGGCATTGGGGGCCGAGCAGTCCTGGCCCTGGTTGTGGTAGCAGAGGTGGATGATGGAAGCCGCCGCATGGTCCAGATCTGCGTCGTCACGCACGATCACCGGATTGTGGCCCGCCCCGCTGAACAAGAACAGCGCATCCTTCTTGAGTTGCTTCCTGACGAACTCGCCATTTGCGTACGTGCCGGTAAACATCACGACATCGGCTACCCGAGCGCGCGAAGCTACAAACTCGATGCGGCTGCCCAGCGATAAATGCAGGTTGGGGAAGAACCCGGCAAAGTCGACCGCTTGGATGAGGTTCCGGTAGACGGGGTGGGCCGATTCGGGTGGGCGCACATGACAGTGATTCGACATGATGGCCGGAACCACACCCATGTAGACGGTGGCATACAATAACTGATTGCGCGGTAGGAAAGCGGCAACCTCTCCGACCTTGCCAATGTCATCCTGGAAATACTCCTGATTCTCGTCGAGGTGGTCCAGCAGGTAAGTTGCCCTGGCAATTTCGTCGTCCACCGCTGGAACGCTGGCATAGCTGGACAGAGCCGACTGAATCTGTTCGCGCCGGCTTCGCAGGTGATCGGCAAACAGTGCGCAGCGCTCCCCCACCTCCGCAAAACGGGTAATCAGTGAAGCGAGCATGGTCCTGTCCGTCTCCTTTCGGCGGCTGCCATGTTGCTCCAAGGCAGCATGAAGACGTAACCGATTCTAAAACCAATTGTCAAGTCCTGGCCAAGAAGGAGCAGTGCGACCTAGAACTCCAGTACAGACCTACAATGGAACCACTAGTCAGTATTCTCCATACGATCGGAGATCGGAGTTCTCACTGGTTGGTAGAAGAATGCCGCGTTGCTCCAGAAGCCTGCAGATGGCGAGAGCAGATGAATCGCCTTCCGGAACAACGGGGTGGGCCACAGTGATGAATGCGCCATTCTGTGCGGCCTGTACCGCGTTCACCCAGGTCGCCATGGGTGAGCGCGAGCGGCGTCCAGTCGGCAATACGGCCGGGCACCATGGCCAGACAAATCGGTGTTTCGGGAAGTCGACTGAGGAGGGTGCGCCGGCTCGCGGGAGGGACGAGGATGTGGGGTGCCCGAGTGTAAGCTGCGTCACAGAACGAGGCTGCCAAGTCAGGAGCCTCTCGCAGGTAGCCGATCCGGGCGTGGTCTGACCAGTTGGTGAGGTGCACGTTGAACTCTGGTTCGCTGTGATCGCGAGCACCGATGCTCCATGGATCAGAACAGCTCGTTGCCGGTGCTCCGGCAGGGGAGAACGACGGGTGCCAAGGCCTCGGCGATACCGGGTGAGCCGGTGTTGGAAGATCCAGCCGCCAACCCTCAAGCGGTGCGCGGGCGGTCGAGGGAGCCAGTCGAGGTCCGGAGGAACGGCCAGCTCTCGCTGGACGTAGCGCGGAAACGCTGCGGCCATCAGCGTCGCGCAGCTCGGCAATCAGTGTCTGCGCGCGGCGTGATACCGCAGTGCAGTACGGTTCGCTCGGGCCCGTCGCAGAGCGCGAGCTCGCGCAGGCCCTGCTCGAGCTTGGCGAGGGCGGCAGCGATCGGGTATGGCCCTCGCGCCGCGCTACGGATAGATCAGCACATCAGCGAGCAGAAACAGGTCCCAGGCAAAGGCGAGCGATCCTACAACACTGGTCAGGTACCGCGCGCGCCTCGTCGTCCACGTTGCTGCGACGAGGGCCACCGCATACGTCGTCAGCGACGGCGACACGAGCGGTATCCACTTGAAGTTATGCAATGGCCGAACTGCGAACAGCGCCACCCAGGTCAGATAAACGGCCAGTTCGACACCGACGCCCAGCAGCAGTAGCGCGTGGATGCGCAGCGCCATCATGGGTCGGAGCACGGTGCATGATCGCAGTGCGACGAAGGCGGTCACGGCGACGAGGGTGAGGGCAAGACCGCCTCCGTATCCGGCGAGGTGATCGCGCCAGGACCAGGACCAGGACCAGGACTCAGGCTCGTCGATGTGCACGGCGGTGGTCAGGACTGTGCCGATCGCGACCGTCAGCCCCGAGCCCCACCCATTCACCCGTAGCAGCTCGTCCGGATCCCGCGCGCGCAGTCTCTCGACGTAGCCCGGCGAGAGCAGCGCCCGGATGTGCTCCGTCCACCCGTCGCCCCTTTGCGAAGGCGCCGGTCGTGAGTGTTGTTGTTGCATCGCCGTGTACTTTCCCGGGTTCTCGACGATTCTCCAGCCTTGTATATGGAGACGCATCGGCGGGTGGCGAAATTCCGCCACGCGTCCGGCAGCAAGCGGGCCACGGGCGCCGCGGTCACCGCCGATCCGGACCGCCCCTGCTCGCCGAGCTCCGCAATACCGGCGGTCGCGGCCTGCCGCCACTTCGACCGCGAACTCGCCGCCTATCTGCGCTGTGGCCTCCCTGCCCAAGCCGCTGCGTCTACGGCTCGCCCGCCACCCCGCCGGGACCACCTGGTCGGCGGCCTCATCGTCCGCGCCATCGCCGCCTGGCAGCGCCGCGTCGCGCGCGCCCGCCACCTCGCCGCACCACAGACCGGCGCCATCACCTTCGTCAAGCGCCTCGGCGGCCTAGTCCATCTCCACTTCCACTTCCACTTCCAACTCCTCGTCCCCGACGGCGTCTTCACCCCGACCGACCCACGACGGCCTCGCGTTCGCGCGCTTGCCCGCGCCCACCGGTAGCGACCTCCGCGCACAGGTAAACCGCATAACTCCTCGAGCCCGCTCTGCTCCAGCTGCTCGAGGCTCCGCGCCGGGGCACCGCTTGGTGCCTGGCGGCAAGATCGCAGATGCGCAGGCTTTTTCGCGGGAGACCGCGCGGGTGTTATCGTGGCACCCGGTGGAATCGCTTCCGTGAATAGTCAGACGCAGGACGCCATCGACCACGACGGCTGGTCGGCCTGGCTGCGCGGACGTTCCCGTGAAGAGCAGGTGCCGCGGCTGCGGCTGCTTTACCACTGCGATATCGCTCGCATCGGGACGCTGTCCATGCCCGGCGCCGTGGCGCTCCGCTGGCTCACGCTGGGGCGTCACGATGCCATCTTCGGCGGCGTCGACGGTGCCGTGCGCGCGCTCGACGATCCGCAGGTGAGGCGCGCGCAGCTCCGCGTACGATGGCTCCCCGACCCGTAGCGCTTCGAGGCCGTTGGCATCGCCCGGCGCTTGAGGCATGCTGGAGGGGTGGTTGCGGAAACGCTTGCTCCCATCGGTGCGACCCCATTTGCAGGACTAATGCGCTGGTTGGGCTCATTGCGACCGCGTCTCCAGAAATCGGTCGCGGAGCACGTCGCGACGGAAGAGGAGCAGCAGGTACTCTATTTGATTGAGTTTGCTGCATCGCGCTTTGGCGATCCGCTGCTTCACGCGACCTCTGTCGATGACCTCGACGATCGCCTCGACGCACTCACCGACTCGCCCGAGGCGCTGCACTGCACGGAGTTGCTTGCTCCGCACATGCCGCTCGTTCAGGCATCGTTGCCGATGTCGGCGGCGCTGCTCGCCGCGGCAGCAGGGCACCGCCAGGATGACGTACCAGGCCAGGTCATCAAAGACCCACCGCGAATCCTCGAAGCCTGGCTAGACGCACAGCGTCAGGCCGCACAGCTCATGTGGAGTAGCGACGCTACCCGTGTGTCGGTCGCTCCGTTCGCGGGCACGGATCCCCCCGTGGAGATCGAGAACCTGATCTTTCACGGCCTCCGGGCAAACTTCTGCGGCCTGGCGATCGAGCAAGTTTTCTCGGCTGGCCGACTGATCCCCGTGTGGCTTGCCGGAGCGCTGGCCAACCGGCTTGTGGTGAGCGCCCGGGAGCACCTTCGGCTACTCGCTTCCCTTCCTGGTGTATCGGTCGACGAGGCGATCATCCCGGCCGCGGAACGCCTCGACTTTGCGGCGATCGAAGCTCGCCATCAGCGGGCGAAGGCGGCGTCGCAGAGATCCTACGAGCTCGCGCGCGAGAGGCTCGGTTTATAAGCGCCACATCAGATGCGGGGTGCCACGGTCCGGTTCCGGCTCGCTGGAAAAGCTCGACTCGGTGTCGTCATCGAGGTGCGCCCCGACCTCGTGAACATCGCGTACGGAACCTCGGAGCCGCATGATGACTGGCCACAGGTCGTGGTTCATCCCGAGACAAGGCAAGGACGAGCGTTGGGGCTGCGTGAAGTGACGTATTTCTATGGCGCCAACACGTCGTGGGAGCGCCCGGAGGACCTGCAGTTCGGGAAGACACCCTGCGCCAAGGAACTGCTCTATGCGATCGTCGAGCTCGTCGTGAATTATCGCCTGCAAGCTGGCGACGAGCGCTTGCCAGCCGACGAACCCGCCGAATAGCGCGAGCGCCGCGCCGTCCTAAGGCCGATCTGGGCCAAGGTTAGTTGCGGCTATGATGACTATCATTGGGCGCGGGATTCCGGCCGGAAGCCGGACAAGAGGACGCAACTTGTCAGCTAGGGTCGGGTCGACACAGCCCGTTCATCATCCGCTTCCCGCCCCTACTGCATTCGTGCCTACCTGCGCCCTACTTTCGGTCCAGCGACTCGAGTGTATCCTGACGCCATCGGCCCGAACTACTCATGTCAACAACCACTCGTCTCCATTGCCGTACTTGCGCAATCAAGGCAAAATGCTGGAGTTCACGACGCTTACTATTTCGTAGCTGATCGCGAGTCGGTCGTGCTTACCCACCCGTCGTCGATTGCTCTGGTACGAGTTGCACGCGAATGAAGTCGACGTAGCCCAGGGCCAATTCACTCTTCGATCCAATTTCGTCGATTGTGAGATCTATACTCATCGCGGCGAAGTTACCATGCACAAGCTGGTTTCGCAACTGCCCGATCTGAATGAATGCTTCTGCTTTTACATTTAAGGTTTGGTCATTCTTAACAATCTCTGCTATTCGCTTTTTTCGATTATCTCCGAAGAGAGCCCAGAATTTGTTTATCCCTACTGCTGAGTTTGTCGTCCAATCAAACAATGTGTGATACTGCCGCTCGATGGCTTTGTTTTTAATCAAATTTACAATTTCGTCGTTCTTAGCAGATGATAGCGAGGCAAATTCCAAGATTATATTCTTGACTAGATCTTCACAATAACTCGCAGCTGCTACGATGAGTATTTTTTGAAAATAGCGATCAATCACGAGGCGAAGACTGATATGGGCGTCGCCCGCCAAGGCCGATAAGAGCTGAGAGTGCTCATCAAGACATGACTGAATGACGTTGGTCATGTGTCATTTATTTTAGCAAGATTTCCTTGGCACGGCGCAGGCGCGTTTTAACGTTCTTCGGGTCAGTCGTCCGTGATGCGGTAGCCTCAGCAAACTCGCTATCTTCCCGAAGTAGTTTCATTTTTTTGGTCGAGATCTCCGGAAGCTTTATCTTGTTCTTGGCAAAGGATTCCTGGGTCACTGCCGCAAATACTGCCTCGAATGTCGAAATATTGAAACGTCCGGTCCCAAAACCAAAGAAAGGCTTCTCCGGCATGGTTGCGAACTTATCGAGAAACGCATCAAAAATATCCGTCAACAATTTTGGATCTACATCTGTGTCCTTCATTTTCTTGGAAAAATGGTTCAGGAATTGCGCCATAGGCGCACGGTATTTTGGTCCAGCAATCAACATCGCAAATCCACGTAGAAGAATTTCGATGTCCTTCATTCTCAGATCTGGTTCTGCTTGGCCAGTCAGAGCTCTCCATCTGCGGTCGGCATTGAGTTTGTAAAGTGATTCATAAAAACGCGAATGATACAAACTCGCTCTGATTTCTTGCGGCGCCAAATTCACACCGCCGGTATTTAGGCGATTGAATATTTCATGAATAGACGAATCGTCATTCTTCGGTGTGTTTTGCTTGATAATAATATTTCGAATCGTGCGAAGATCCAAAGATGTTTTGTACTCTCCAAGTGTAGAGTACTTTAGCTCCATAAGTTGGCTTTTGGCTCCGTCAGCATTTAGAGGAAGTTGCAGTTCGAAGGGCTCAAACAGGTGCTCATCCGCGAGTGCTTCTGGGGGTATACCTCCACGCTGATCAAATAACCGTCTTAATTCTGAGCGTTTTTCTTTTCGCGGGAATCGCTCTTGCATAAAATAATAGAGCGACATCAACCTCTGTTGCCCATCTACAACTAGGAAGGAGTTCTTACCATCTTCATACAAGAAGACCTGCGGAATAGGAATGCCCATTATTAGCGACTCGATCAACTTAGAGGCACGCCGAATGTCCCAGACATAATGGCGTTGAAAGGCCGGAATCTTAACCGCACCCGACTTGATAAAATTGAATATTGTTATAGTATTGAAGTCATTAGGCGATGCGGTAATGTCATACTCAGTCAGCGAGTATTCTTCTCGCTCCTGAGATTCTTCCTCATCATCAAACCAATCTTGGACCTGTGCAAAGGTACTCGGCTTCACAGAAGCCTTACCCTTCTTCGTCTTTGCCTTCGTGGCCATGGTCTTCCTTTAAGTGCTATCCAGATGGTACATCTTGCCATCTCGGCTAGGTAACGGGGGTGCAAAACCGGCTTTTCGCCGAGCTACCGGCGTTACATGACAGTGGGAGCTCCCCCACACAGGGGGCGCATAGATGACCAAGCAGCTGGGTGGGCTGGCTGGCGATAGTGGGGAGGGCTGGGTGGGCTGGCAGGCGATAGTGGGGAGGGCCGATGGAACCATCGTGTAAGCTGCGTTACGGAACACGGGCGCCGGATCATAGTCTGGACGCGGTACACAAACCGACCTGCAGGCCGGCCCGGAATTGTCGCTGGCTCGATCAGTCGCCGTCAAACAGCCGGCCTCGTGAAGCGAGTGCACGGTGCGGGCATCGTGGGAGGCCGAGGTGCGCAAGAAGAGTCCGGCTGGCTTCGCAGGCCGGGAATACGGCGAGGATGCGCATGCTGCCGCGGTAGGTGTCGCAGATCAGGACATCGACCCGAACACGCGCTTGAGCAGGTCGGCACATCGTGTCCGTAATGCGCGACCTGTACGCGGTCGAAGACGTGTTGTAACTCGTCGGCCGCACCATCCAACACTTCCCTACCGCGATCTCGTCCATATTTTTTGTCGTGGCGCCGTGAAATACCTGGCTACACCTCGAAACGTTAACGTGTAGGAACCAGTAGATCTCGAAGTAGTTTCAAGCTAGTCGGTGGTCGTCAGAGATCCGGCGAGACACTCGGACAGCGCTGCACTCCCCGGCGCTACGTCATGATCGGTGTCGAAAACA
>Ga0308176_10000215_pt1 | contig 39725 bp, 43 predicted proteins | sample PhyCR2_3_FD_203890 | JGI IMG/M metagenome (GOLD analysis project Ga0308176, IMG submission 203890) | Soil microbial communities from UC Gill Tract Community Farm, Albany, California, United States - DLSLS.C.R2 | ecosystem: Environmental > Terrestrial > Soil > Agricultural land | place: USA...
GAGCCATTCCGCACGCTGGGCGGCGGTCAAGGCGCGGGCGACGTGCTCCGTCCACCACTGGCCGTACGCCCCCGAGTAGCCGTAGCAGAAGCCCGTCAGCTCGCCGCCCTCGCGCGCGACGAGGAAGACGAAGTCGAGGCGCTCGATGTGCGCCGGCAGGCGGACCTCGGCCCATTCGTCGGAGAGCGCGCCGACGCCGAGCGCCGAGCGGTGCACCTCGCGCAGCTCGCCGCGGAGCGGCAGCGGATCGACCTCCTCGATCGTCAGAGGAGTCAGGTGGGGTTGATGTCGGCGTCGAGATCGACGACGACGTGCGTCAGCGGGATCTGGAAGCGCTCGCGCGCCTTGTCCACGACGCCGCGCTCGAGCCAGTGCGAGCGGCCGGGTGGATGCGTCGAGAGGATCAGCTCGTCCGGCTGGAACGTGCGCAGCGCGTCCTCGATCGCCTGGACGGGGTCGCCGTCGCCGATCTCACCGCGGGCGTCGAGCCCCGTCGAGCGCATCGACTCGAGGCTCGCGTCGAGACGCTCCTGTGCGGCGGCACGCGCGTCGTCCTCGTCGGAGACCCAGTGGCGGAGCGGCGAGTTCAGCGCCGGGCAGACGACGAGCACGGAGACCCTCCGTCCACCGGAACGGGCCCGGATCTCGCTCAGGAGCTCCGGGCCGCCGACCGTCTCGTTCGCGACGACGAGGATCCGCTGCTCGTCCGGCGGGCTCGGCGCGGGCGCCTCGCGCACGGGGGCCTCGCGCTCACCGCGGCGAACGAGCCACCAGATGACGACGCTCGTCAGGATGACGAACACGGCAAGCCCGACCCACCGGTTGATCCACGAGCCGATTGCGATCAGCGCGAAGTAGCCGATCGTCAGCCAGACGAACCGGAACGCATCTGCTTCGCTCCGGAAGGGGTTCCTCATCGCTCTTAAAGGATGTACACGGTCACGTAGACGACGATCCACATCACGTCGACGAAGTGCCAGTAGATCCCGCCGATCTCGATTCCGTGATGGTGTTCCGGCGAGAAGTGGCCGCGAAACGCGCGAATGGTCATCACGAGCAGGATCGTCAGCCCGACGAACACGTGCGCGCCGTGGAGGCCCGTGAGGCCGAAGAACGTGGCTGCGAACGACGTGTCGCCGGTGTTGAAGCCGATGCGGTGGTACTCCACCACCTGGGTGAGGAGGAACGTCCAGCCGAGCGCGAGCGTCAGCACGAGCCCGGCCCTCATTCCGGCGCGGTTCCCCCGCTTGATGGACGTGTCGGCCCAGTGCATCGACATCGACGAGGTGACGAGGATGACGGTGTTGACGCCGGCGACGAGCGCCGGCCGGTGGAAACCCGTGGGAGGCCAGTGGCCGTCGACGCCGTGGTTCACGACCCGGTCGAAGAAATAGACGGTGAAGAACGCTCCGAAGAGCATGATCTCCGACGCGATGAAGAGGAACATGCCGAGCACCGACGGCGAGACCCGCGAGCTGTAGTGGACCGGCGGCGGCCCGTGGTGCTCTTCGGCGACTGCGGTCATTGGACGCTCATGCGGTCACCGGCGCGCCGGAGGTCACATGGTCGACGGGCAGTCCCGTGTCCTTGCGCAGGCGCTGCACGAGGTCGCGGCGCAGCCAGCCGCTGCGCTCCCCCGGGAAGGTCGAGACGATGATCTCGTCGACGCGCTCGTCGTTCACGACGTGGCGCGCGGCGGTGTACGGGTCCGGATGGACGACCTGTCCGTGCGCCTCGATTCCCTCGCCGCGGAGCTCGGTGAGCGCGAGCCGCAGCCGGCGGTCCGCGTCCGCGTGCTCCTCGTCGTCTCCCTGCGGCGAGACGATCAGGAACGCGGCCGGGCCTTGCGCGTTTCGCTCCCGGATCCGGTCGAGCAGCTCGGGCGAGAGAACCGTCTGGTTCGCGATCACGAGCACGTTCGCCTCGCCGCCGCTCTCGCTCTCGACGACCACGTGCTTGACCGGTACGCCCGCCAGGCGCTCGATCTCGCCGACCGCGTCGCGTCGCATCCAACCGGAGCGGCCGGGCCCGTGCGTCGAGACGACGATCTCGTCGACCGGCGGCTCGAGCTGCGCGAGCGCGTCCTTGACGGCCTGCACCGGCCCCGTCTCGACGACGAAGCCCTGCGCCGTCACGCCGGCTTCGCGCAGCACCTTGAGCGTGCGCTCGAGGCGGCGCCCTGCGGCGGCCCGGCGCGTGTCCTCGTAGACGACATAGCCTTCGTTCGGCTCGTTCACCGGCGCGACGACCGTGACGCGGTCGTCGCTGCCGGCCGCGGCGCGCACCGCGTCGAGCAACGTCGCCGACGCGGCGGTCTCGTTTGCGACGACCAGGATGTGCATGAGTGGCTAATCGGCTCCGACGGGCTCGGGGTGCGGCGCGCCGAAGATCGCATGCTGCGCGCCCGGGACGCCGTACTCGTACGGGTTGCCGACGACCTGCGGGATCTCGTCGAAGTTGAAGATCGGCGGGGGCGAGGAGACCTGCCACTCGAGCGTCAGCGCGCGCCACGGATTGCCTTCTGCGAGGGGGCCGTGCGCCCACGAGCTGGCCATGTTGTAGAGGAAGACGAGCGTCGAGGCACCGAGGCCGAACGACGCGATCGAGATGAAGAGGTTGATGTCCGCGAAGCGATCGGCGTAGTCGGCGACGCGGCGCGGCATTCCCTGCAGCCCGATGTAGTGCATCGGGAAGAACGTCAGGTTGAAGCCGGTGAAGGTCAGCCAGAAATGGAGCTTGCCGAGCCGCTCGTTGTACATCCGGCCGGTCATCTTCGGGAACCAGTAGTAGATCCCGGCGAAGATCGTGAACACGGAGCCGCCGAAGAGCACGTAGTGGATGTGCGCGACGATGAAGTACGTGTCCGAGGCGTGGATGTCGATCGGCACCGACGCCAGGTAGATGCCGGAGAGGCCTCCGATCACGAACATCGAGAGGAAGCCGAGCGCGAACAGCATCGGGGTCGAGAATCTGATTCGGCCTTCCCACATCGTCGCTAACCACGAGAAGATCTTGATGCCCGTGGGGACCGCGATCACCATCGACGTGACCATCATCGGCACGCGGAGCCAGCCGGCCATGCCGGCGACGAACATGTGGTGCGCCCACACGGAGAAGCCGAGCACGAGGATCGCCATCAGCGAGAGCGCCATCAACCGGTAGCCGAACACCGGCTTGCGGCTCATCACGGCGATCACCTCGCTGATGATCCCGAAGCCGGGCAGCATCATGATGTACACCGCCGGGTGCGAGTAGAACCAGAAGATGTGCTGGTAGCCGAGCACGTAGCCGCCGCCGCTCTGCTCGAAGAAGTTCGTGTGGAGCACGCGGTCGAACATCACGAAGAACTGCGACCCGGCGATGAACGGCGTCGCGATCACGACGAGGAGCGACGTCGTGAAGTTCGCCCAGACGAGCAGCGGCATGCGCCAGAACGTCATCCCGGGCGCGCGCATCGTGATGATCGTGACCAGGAAGTTGAGCGCGGTCATGATCGAGCTGGCGCCCGCCCACTGGACGCCCATGTTGAAGAACACCTGGCCGAGCGGCTGGTGCGAGCAGAGCGGCGCGTAGCACGTCCACCCCGCCGACGGGCCGCCACCCGGCGCGGCCATCCCCGCGATCATGATCAGGCCTGCGAGGGGCAGCAGCCAGAACGAGAGCGCGTTCAGCCGCGGGAATGCCATGTCCGCCGCGCCGAGCATCAGTGGGATGACGTAGTTCCCGAGGCCGGCGAACGCGGGGATCACGAACAGGAAGATCATCAGCGCCGCGTGGTTCGAGACGAGCACGTTGAACGTCTGCGGGTTGAAGAACTGGTCTCCCGGCTGTGCGAGCTCGGCGCGGAAGAGCATCGCGAACAGGCCGGCGATGCAGAAGAAGATGATCGTGGTGACGAGGTACTGGACGCCGATCACCTTGTGATCCGTGTTCACGCGGAAGTAGTCGCGCCACGAGCGCGCGCCGTGGCCGGAGTGGTCCTCGGGCCGAGTCGGCTTGCCGGAGGCGTAGTGCGCCCAGTAGTCGAACCCGCCGATCCCGACGAGGAACGCGAGCGGAGTCGTCACGAGCTCGACCGTCGTGAGGACGGATCCCTTCCAGAGCGGGTCCCAGCCTGCCGCCCAGCGGATGAGGACGGTGATGCCGATGCCGAACCCGAAGCCGATCGGCGTCACCCAGAGAACGCGGAGCCAGCCGGGCGCGGTCAGGCGGTGCCAGCCCGCGGGCGCCGGCGGCGCGACGTGGTGGTCGTGTGCGTGCGCGACGTCTGTCATCAGGACCCCTTCACCAGATATTGCACGAGCTGCTTCAGCTTGTCGGGCGGGATCTGCGTCCCGAAGATGTGCGGCATCGCATCGGGATACCCGGGCGCGAGATAGGCCTGCGGCTTCACGATCGACTCCTGCACGAACTGCGCCTCGGGGCCGCGGCCCGCCTTCTGCGCCGCCTGCGCGAGGTTGTCGAGGTCCGGACCGACGTTGCCGGTGGAGCCGGCGGGCTTGAACGTGTGGCACCCGCCGCACCCGTTCTGCTGGAACACGGCGAGGCCGGGCGGGCCGGTTGTCTTTCCGCCCTTCTTCACCCACGCCGCGTAGTCGGCGGGCGAGACCACGTCCACGTGGCTCCGCATCAACGCATGCCCGAGGCCGCAGAGCTCCGTGCAGATGACGGGATACGTGCCGATTCGCGTGGGTGTCACGACGAGCATGTTGTGCTGCCCGGGCACGGCGTCCTGCTTCTGCGAGAACTCCGGCACCCAGAACGAGTGGATCACGTCGCTCGAGGTGATGTCGAGCTTCACGTGCCTGCCGGTCGGGAGCGTCAGAAACCCGTACGACTTGCCGTTCGGATAGGTGAACGACCAGGCGAACTGCTGGGCGTGCACTTTCACGATGAGCGGATCCGTGCCGGCGTGCGAGTTCTGCGCGAGGACGACCGCGCTGACGATGGAGATCGCGGTCACGAGCACGACCGGGATCGCCGTCCAGATGATCTCGAGCTGCGTGTGGCCGTGGGTCGGCGGGCCGTCGGAGTCGTCGTCCGGGGGAGCTCTGAACTTCCAGACGGAATACGCGATCACGGCGGCGACGACCGAGAAGACGACCATGCAGATGACGGTCGTGAACCAGTAGACGAAGTGGATCCGGCCCGCCTCCCGGCCCGCCGAGACGGGCAGCCACGGAATCGCGAGCGCAACGGCCGTGCAGATCGCGCCGGCGACCACGCCGAGCGCCATGAGCTGAATGACCGATCCCTTGCGCACCCCGCGCGAAGCCTAGATGAAGCCCTACGGCGACGGGCCGTAACCGTTTTCCCTGCTCGGTCGTTCAATTGGTGCTCTACGGAACGATCCAATTCGTCGGGAACGAACAACGCAGGAGGTTCAAGTTATGGGAGTTGGAGTCAGCCTCATCCTGATTGCAGCCGGGGCGATCCTGACCTGGGCGGTCAACGCGACCGTCTCGGGTGTGGACATCAACACGATCGGCGTCATCCTCATGGTGGTCGGGATCATCGGCTTGATCCTGTCCCTGATGTTCTGGTCGAGCTGGGGCGGCGTGCCGAGCTCGGGCACGCGGCGCCGCACGACCACGGTGGACGACGGTCCCCCTCCGGGCTACTAGAGCTCGACCTGGTAGTCGGCCGCGGCCGGGAGCTCGACGTTGAAGGTCGAGCCCCGGCCGAGGCCTTTCGACTCGACCCAGATGCGGCCGTCCATTCGCCGCACGAGCTCGCGGCAGATGTAGAGCCCGAGCCCGGTGCCGCCGACGCCCCGGTTCATGTTCGGGTCGAGCCGGTAGAACTTCTCGAAGACGCGCCGCTGCTCCGCCGGAGGAATGCCGAGCCCGCGGTCTGTGACGGCGAACCGGACGTGCGACCCGGCACGCCGCACCTCGACGTCGACGCGTCCGCCGTCCGGCGAGTACTTGACGGCGTTGTCGACGAGGTTGATCAGAACGCGGCTGACCTTGTCGGGGTCGCCCGAGACGGGCGGCAGCGCGTCCGAGGTCGTGAGCACGATCTCGTGCCCCTCGTCGAGGTGCACGAGCTGCGCCTGGACGACGTCCTTCGCCATCGCCTCGGGATCGCAGTTCTGGATCGTCACGTGCAGCGAGTCGGTGTCGAGTCGGCTCGCCCAGAGGATGTCGTTGACGGTCCGGGCCAGGCGGTCGGCCTCGCCGGAGACCACGTCGAGGAGATTCGCACGCTGGCCGTCGTCGAGCGTCACGTCGCTGCGCCGCAGCGTCATGGCCGCGCCGTAGATCGCCGCGAGGGGCGTGCGCAGCTCGTGCGAGACGGTCGAGACGAACTCCGTCCGCATCGTCTCGAGGGCGCGCTCCTCGGTCAGGTCGCGAAACGCGTAGACGATGCCGTCGGGGACGACGACGCCGTGGATCGAGAGCCAGAGCTCGCGGCCGCCCACGTCGAGCGGCAGCGAGTCGGCGCGCGGAGCGATGCTGCCGGCCGTGACGATCGGCACGCGCGAGGCGATCACGCTCCAGCCGGGAATCGCCTCGGCAGCGAGCCGGTCGATCACCTCGACATCCCGCAGGCCCGTCGCCGCACCCGCCGCCCGGTTCCACGTCCGCACGTAGCCGCGCCGATCGACGAGGAAGACGCCGTCGCCGACGGAGGCGAGGACGCGCGCCGCCTGCGCCCGCTCCTGTGCCTCCTGGTAGAGCTGTGCGTTGTCGATCGCGACTGCCGCGCGGTGCGCAAGGTCGAGGGCGAAGTCGCGGTCGCGCTCGTCGTAGTGCGCATCGGTCTCCGCCCAGACGAGGCTCATCGCGCCGAAGGTGCGTCCGCGCGCCTGCAGCGGCACGATCACGCACGAGTGGATGCCGGCCTCCTTCGCCAAGCCTTTGAGGAGCTCCGGCGGGATCGTCGTGTAGAGCTCGGGCTCGCCGGTGCGAATCACCCTCCCGACGCCCGCCGGTGCGTCCTCCGTCGGCGCGCTGCCGGCCAACGCGGCCTGCGCGTCCGCGGCGCGTTGCGGGTCGGCATGGGCGATGCAGACGAGCCGCGGCGGCCCGCCCGGTGTCGTCAGATGGATCGAGCACCAGTCGGCGACTCGACCCGCGACGAGCTTTCCGAGCTGGTCGAGCGTCAGCTCGACGTCCAGCGACGAGCCGAGGAGGGCGCTCGCCTCGCCGAGGAACCGCAGCTGCCTCTGCGCAGCCCGCTCGGCCTCGTGCAGCGACGCCTGGTTGATCGCGAGCGCGATCCGGTCGGCGACGAGCTCGAGCAGGCGTGCGTCCGCGGCCGCGAACTGCGCGAAGGCCTCGGAGCCCGCGTGCAGGACGCCGATCGAACGCCCCTCGACGACGAGCGGGATCGCCACGAGCGAGTTGATCCCGCGGGTGCGCAGGACCGGGCTGAAGAGCTGCACCTGCGAGAGATCCGAGATGAGGGCCGACTCGCGGGTCGCCGCAACCTTGCCCGCGAGCCCCTCGCCGAGTGGGATCGGCGCCTCGTAACGCACGGCATCACCCATGCCGGCGGTGGCGCGGAGGTGCAGCCTCCCGTCTGCTTCGAGCAGCAGGATCGCCGCGGTGTCCGCCTCGAGGACCTCGACGATCCGGTGCAGCAACGAGTCCAGCAGGTCGTGCAGCACGTGATGCTCGAGCACGACCTCCGAGATGCGCTGGAGCTTTCGCAGGGTCGAGGCCGCGGCCTCGGCCTCCGCCCGCGCCTGCCGCTCGCGCTGCAGGAGCACGACCCGCTCGTTCTCGACGCGCTTGCGGCGAAGGAACTGGCCGAGCTGCGCGCCGAGAGCGTTCAGAATCGGCTCGAGCTGGGGGTCGCGCGCGCGCCGCGACCGCGTGAACGCCTCGAGTACTCCGACCACCTCGCCCTCGATCAGCACCGGGAAGGCGACGCCCGACCGCAGGCCTTCCGCCGACGCGACCGAAGCCCGCGCGAAGCGAGCGGGATCGAGCGTCTCGAGCCACTCCGCGTCGCCCGTTGCGGCCACGCGCCCCGGCAGCATCGCCGCCGAGAGCGAGGCGCGCTCGGTCATCGCGAGGAAACCGTCGAGCTGAGCCCCCGGTCGTGCCCACGCGATGCGAGGCTCCTCGGGGCCGGTCGCCCAGTAGCAGGCGACGTCCCAGCCGAGCGATTCGCAGATCGTCGGCAGCACGCGGAGAATCGCGGCATCGGCGGTCTCCGCCTCGGCGAGCACGCGGGTGACGGCGTGCTGCAGCTGGGTCCGCTGCTCGGCGTGACGGCGCTCGGTGATCTCCTCGACGACGCCTCCGACGCCGATGATCTCGCCGTCCGGGCCGACGACCGGGTAGTAGCTGGCGCTCCAGTGGCGGAGCGCTTCGGGATCGGCCGGGGTGCCGCCCGTCATCTCGAGGGCGACGACCGCCTCGCCGGTCTCGAGCACGCGCCGCACGATCGGCTCGAGCACGTGTGCGAGCTGGGGCACGACCTCGGCCAGCGTCTTCCCGGCGTGATCCTCGGCGGGGCGGTCGTTGATCCGGGCGAGCGCCTCGTTCACGCGCACGTAGCGGAGCTCGCGGTCCCAGAAGCCGAGCCCCACCGGCGCGCTGCCGTAGAGCGCGTCGAGCAGTGCCGAGGTGCGGCTCGCGTCGACCTCGTCCCGGCTGTCCACGAAATGGCTCACGCGCTCACCTCCCTGAGCTCTGGAGGCATTCAGCGTACTCGCGGCCGCCCCGACGCTGAAAGAATGTCGATATGACACTTGACAGCTGCCATTGATGATGTCATAGTGATGTCACGATGAATCTGACGATCGTCCTCGACGGGCTCCAGCAGGATCTGCAGGCAATCGCCGAGCTCGGCGACGAGCGGTCGGCCCAGATCGCCGCGCGCCTCGGTGACGTGCTCGGCTCGAGCCTGCGCCTGAAGATGCTCGATCTCTTCTCGCAGGTCGCCGTCGAGCTCTCCGCGAAGCTGCCCTCGGGCCACATCGAGGTTCGCCTCGCGGGCCAGGAGCCAGAGCTCGTGTTCGTCGACGCGCCCGGCGGCGACGCCGGGATCGCGGGCGAGGAGCTCTCGGCGCGGATCAGCCTGCGCCTCCCGGAGTCCCTCAAGACGACGGTCGAGCAGGCCGCCGCGCGCGAGGGCATCTCCACGAACGCCTGGCTCGTCCGTGCGATCGCACGTGCGACCGAGTCACGGCCCGTCCACGTCAGCGGCAAGCGCCTGTCCGGCTACGCCCAGAGTTAGGAGGATTGAGATGCAGAAGTCATTCGAGGTGAGTGGGCCGGTCGAGCTCGAGATCCGGCTCCCCGCCGGCGCGATCTCGATCGACCCGTCGCTCGAGGGGCGCGTCGAGATCGACCTGGTCGCCCACGACGACGAGTCTCAGCGGCTCGTCGACGAGGCCCGCGTCGAGCTCCGCGACAACTCCGCCCGGCCGCAGGTGAACGTGATCCTGCCGCAGAAGCGCGGCTTCTCCTTCGGCTTCGGCCGGGAGGGCGTCAGCTGCATAGTCCGCTGCCCCCACGGGTCGAGCGTCTCTGCGAAGACCAAGTCGGCCGACCTCTCGGCGAGCGGGACCCTCGGCGGTCTCTCGTTCGCCACTGCATCGGGCGACACGAACGTCGAGCGGATCGACGGCAGCATCAACGTGAAGACCGCGAGCGGCGACGTGCAGGCGGGCGAGGTGAGCGGCGGCGTCAACATCCAGTCGGCATCGGGCGACGTGACGGTCGAGGTGGCGCGCGGCCCGGCGAGTGTCGGCAGCGTCTCGGGCGACGTCACCGTCGAAGAGGCGTACGACAATCTGAACACGAACACGGTGAGCGGCGACCAGGACCTTCGCGCCGTCATGCGCGGCAACGTGTCGGCGCAGTCGGTCTCCGGCGACGTGACGATCGGCGTGCGGCGCGGCTCGAAGGTCTTTCTCGACTGCAACACGCTGAGCGGCGACACGAGCTCCGATCTCGAGGTCTCCGGCGACGCTCCGGCCGGCGACGGGCCGCTCGTCGAGATCCGGGCCAAGACCGTCAGCGGCGACATCCACATCACGCGGGCCCCCGCGCCCGCCGAACACACGACGGAGGTGCAGTCATGAACCGTCTCTCCTGGGACACGACAGCCCCGCGGCGCCTCGTGGGCAAGCGTGCGGCGCAGCCGCGGCCCGAGCTCGGCCTCGTCGAGGCGGAGGCCGAGCTGCTCCGCGTCGCGTGGGACAAGCCCTACCGAGTCGGCCCGCTCTAGACAGAAGCCGACGGGTGCAGCAGCGGCACCGCCGCCCCGGCCCAGCCCGCACGGAGAACCTCGACGAGCGACGGTGGCGTGACCACCGTCGCTCGCTCGTCACGGGGACGCCGCACCCGGTCGGTGTAGCCGCCGGGGCTCCACTGCAGGAGCCCCGCGCCGGCGACGAGCCACGGGTGGCCGCCGCGCAGGACGAACGAGCCGTCGGGCAGCTCGGCGAGCGCGGCCTCTCGATACGGCCCGAGGCGCTCCTCGTGCAGGCGGGCATCGAGCGCGTCCGCACCCGGCTCGCCGACGAGCTCGAGGAACCGCCGGTAGTCCTCGCGCCGGCAGAGCGCACACGGCCGGTGGCCGGCGGCGAATGCCGTCGCCTCGTCGAGAAAGAAGAGCTCTGTGAACCTTCCCGGCTGCAGCAGCGCCGCGCGGCGCCAGCCCTTGAACTCGAGCCGGCAGCTGATCCAGCGCCTCGTCGCGAACCGGCGGCGGATCCGGCCTCCGGCGTCGTGGAGACAGCCGCGGTTGCCGTAGACCGTGCCGCGCGCGGGATCGGCGATCAGGTCGCCGAGCGGCGTGACACGGTTCTGGAGCGGCATGCGGGCACGATCAAGGGTAGTGCCAGCGGCCGCTTCCGTGAGCGCGCGAGCCGATCGTGAACTGCGTCAGCATCCCCTGGGCGAGGTGGCCGCCGTTCAGGATCGTGCACCCGATCAGATACTCGCCCGGGACGAGCCGCGCCGTCACCCGCTTCGTCGCGCCCGGGAGGATCGTGCCGCTGCGAAAGCGGACCGGCCCGTAGAGCACCGTGAAGTTGTGTGGGAACCGGCCGCGGTTTCGGATCACGAAGGTCGTCGGCCCCGGCCGCAGCTTCGCAGGCAGCACGATGCCGTACTCGCGCAGCGTGACGGTCACCGGCCTCGGCGCCGCCTCCGCGGCGGGAGCCGAGCCGGTGACCGTCGTGGCGGCCGCGACGAGCGCGGCCGCCAGCAGCGATCGCGAGGGTGCGCCTACCCCCAACTCTCGCCGCCGCCCGACGACGTCGTCGTCGCAGGCGGGGTTGAGGACGATGTCGTCGTGGTCATCGCCTCGACGGCGTGCTTCACGAGCGCGCCCTTCGTGTTGACGACGTACCAGGTCTTCTCGAAGCCCTGGCCCTTGATCTGGCCGGCGCCCTTGTCACCCGCGAAGGTGTACAGCGGGAACCCGGCGTAGGTGACCTGGCGCAGGCCTTTCGGCTGCGTGATGGTTCCGACGAGGCGCGCGTTCGCGCCGCCGGCGACCGTCGGCTTCGCCGTGCCCTTGACGAGCAGGCGCGGCCAGTACTTCGCGCACGTCGCGTCCTTCGTGCAGTTGTTGACGCGCTTGCGATCGAGCGTGTAGCGGTACAGCGTCCGCCCACTCGAGCTGACGAGGATCGTGCCGAACTTGGCGTTCTTCACGGCCTTGACGGTGGCCTTGCTCGAATGAGCCGACCCCGTAGCCGCGACCGCCACCCCGACACCAATCGGAGCGAGCAGCGCGATCGGGAGCGCCCAGCGAATTGCCCTTCCCAGCATTACGTTCTCCTTCGCCTCGGTTCTGTCTCCTACGGCTACGCCGAACGAGGCGAAGCGGATTCGAGCGGGCGCGTCGATTCCCCCGTGAGGACGCCGCCGAAGCTGTCGCGGGCGGCGCTGCTGGCTTCGACGCAGCTTGAAATCCGGATCGGATTCGGATATTCCAATGCGAGGGGTCGGGCAGGCGTACGGCCTCGTCATGCAACCGAAGAGGCCGGGCACAGGACTGGTCGGAAAGGATCCGATGAATCGGAAGCTACTTCTCTGGGCTGCCGCCGTCGTCGCCGCGGCAGTCGCGGCGACGGGTGCGATGGCAGCACATGCGACGCACAGCTCGACGACGACGATCAAGGCGGTGACCACGGCGCCGAAGGTGGTCGTGAACCGCTACATCCAGGACGGCCTGCGCTGGAACAAGGACGTCTACAAGGTGCAGTCCGGCGGGAAGGTTCGCATCGTCAACATGGCGGCGAGCGAAGGCCCCCACACGTTCACGGTCATCCTGAAGAAGGATGCACCGAGGACGGGCGCGCAGATCATCAACTGCCGGATCTGCAACCAGCTCGGGAAGGCGCACGGGGCCAACCCGGCGAGCAACGCACCGCCGAAGTACCAGTACCTCGAAAACGGCGTCGGCCAGAACACGCCGCCGTCGGTCGACAAGCCCGGCGACTCAGGTGTCACGGGCCAGGGGAAGAAGGGCGAGTCGATCAACCTGACGGTCACCGCACCGGCGGGCACGAAGCTGTACTTCATTTGCCTGATCCACCCGTGGATGCAGGCGGAGCTCGACGTCACCTGAGCACCGTCGCGGTTCACCGGCTCGGCGCGAGGACGTGGGCGATGGCCTGCGTCCTCGCGCTCGGCGCCGTCCTCCTCGTTGCGAGCGCGACCGCAGCGGCCGGGCCGTCCGGCCCCACGATCGACGTGTGGGTGGCGGCCGTTCCGATCCAGTGGAACATCGTCCCGAACGGCCGCGACGGCATGATGGGCACCGCCGTCTCCCCCGCCGAGTCGGTCCTGTCGACGGTCGTCTATCGACGCTACAGCCCCGGCTGGCGCAAGCCGCTCGAGAACGCGCCCCGCTCGAGTGCCGACGGGCTTGCGATTCCGGGGCCCCTGATCAAGGCCCGCGTCGGCGACCACCTGCGGATCCACTTCAAGAACATGGACACGTTGCGTCACGAGCCCCATTCGATGCACTTCCACGGCGTCACGTATGCGCCCGCCTCGGACGGTGCCTACATCCCGGGGTTCTCGGGCCCCGGTGCGAACGTGCCGGTCGGCCACACCTTCACGTATCGCCTGACCGCCGGCCCCGACTCGGCCGGCGTCTGGCCGTATCACGACCACTCGCCTTCGATGATGGACTCGATCGACGGCGGCATGTTCGGGATGCTCTCGATCCTCGGCCGGCACGAGCAGGCTCCGGACAGGGAGTTCGAGGTGGTGTTCGCGCCGATGGGCAAGAACTTCATGACGATCGACGGCCGCGCGTTCGTCGGCAACACACCGGTGTTCCGCGCAAAGGTCGGGGAGCTCGTCCAGTGGGACGTGATGGCGATGGGCTCGGACTTCCACACGTTCCACGTGCACGGGCACCGTTGGGTCACGAGCGACGGCCCGCGCGACACGCAGACGATCGGGCCGGCGGAGACCTACCGGATCCGCTGGCGCGAGGACGCGCCGGGGACCTGGCTCTACCACTGCCACGTCGAGGATCACATGATGCACGGCATGATCGGCATCTACCGAGTGACGAAGTGAGGCCGCTCGCGCTCGCCCTTGCCGCCGCAGGCGGCCTCGTGCTGGCGCTGCCGTCGGTCGCAGCCGGCCCGCCGAGCGCGGTGAACGTCGAGTTCTCGGATTACCGCCCCAACCAGCTCGACGTGCTCCCGGGCGAGACGGTCGACTGGACGAACGTCAGCACGCGGACGCACACCGTCACCTCCGATACGGGACTCTTCGACTCGGGCAACCTCGCCGGCGGCGCGCGCTTCTCCCTCCGCTTCGACACCGTCGGGACCTATCACTACCACTGCACGATCCACCCGAGCATCGTCGGCGAGGTCGACGTGCGGCGCGTGACGCTCGGAGCGGTTCCGGCCGCCGCGATCCCGGCCGGCACGAAGGTGGAGCTCGACGGCCGCACCGCCGACGCCGGCGCGCCGGTCGTCGTGCAGCGGCGCGTGACGGGAAGCGCGTTCCAACCGGTGACGACCGTGACGCCGGCACCCGACGGCACCTGGAAGGCCACCGTGCCGGCCGACGCGACCGCCGACTACCGGGCGGCGTCGGGCGCCGAGGTCAGCGAGACACGGCGCCTGCTCGTCGAGAACCGGCGCGTGCTCGTACGCGCGACGCGCGAGGGCGTCGAGGTGACGGTCGCGCCGAGCGCGCCCTACTCGCGGTTCCTGGTCGAGGTCTTCCTGCGCGAACGGTTCGGCTGGTGGCCGGTCGCGAGCGGCCGCGTCAACTACGTCTCGGTGGCGGACGTGAAGCTGCACCGCCCTGCACGTGTGCGGATCGTGCTCGTCGACAAGGACGGCTGGACGCCCCTCGTCACGAGCAAGGCCCTCGTGCTTCGCTAGGGGCTCGTCTAGAGGAGTAGCCGGATGTCGTGCGCGAGCGCGAGAGCTGACGCCCGCGAATCGAAGAGAACGCGGCCCTTGCCGCTCCGGTCGACGACCAGCGTGTAGAGCGTGTGGTCGACGTCGTCCCCGGGATGGCGGACAGCGGTGACGTGGTAGGCGCGCCAGATGCCGGCGAGCGCCGTCCTCGAACCAGTCAGGTAGTGAAACTGCGGCCGCAGCCGGTGACCCCGGATGAACGCCTTGACGGCTGCCGGCGTGTCGCCCTTCGGGTCGACCGTCACCGCGAGCGCCGTCACCCGCTTCCGCGCCGGCCCGAGCGTGCCGAGCGCGGCGTTGATGCGCATGGCCGTGAGCGGGCACAGGTCCGGGCAGTTCGTGTACAGGAAGGTGAGCAGCACGACCTTCCCCCGCTGCGCCGACAGCCGGATCAGCCGGCCGTTCTGGTCCCGGAGCGCGAAGTCGGGCGGCTGCGCAGGATGCGTCAGCGTCGGCCCGGCGAAATGCGGCGGAGAACCGGCGGCTGCCGAGGCGGCGATCGCTGCGACGGCCAGCGCCGCGAGCACGGCCATGCGGCGCCTGAAGACCCCCCTCGGCATCGACCGTCAGGGTAGCCGAGAAAATGCGGGATGGGCCGTGTAGGGATCGAACCTACGACCTTGGGATTAAGAGTCCCCTGCTCTACCAGCTGAGCTAACGGCCCGCGAAGCGCCGCGTATCGTAGCGCCCGATGCGCGTTCTCTCCGTCGTCGGCAACCGCCCGCAGTTCATCAAGTCGGCGCCGCTCTCCGTGGCGCTCCGCACGGCAGGGATCGACGAGGTCGTGCTGCACACGGGGCAGCACTGGGACCCGGAGATGTCGCAGGTCTTCTTCGACGAACTCGAGATCCCGGAGCCGGCGCACCGGCTCGACCTGCGCACCGCCGACCCGACGGCGATGACCCCGCCGATCCGCGAGGTGATCGAGGCCGAGCGGCCAGACTGGGTGCTCGTCTACGGCGACACGAACTCGACGCTCGCGGGCGCGCACGCGGCAGGCGAAGAGGTCGCCGTTGCGCACGTGGAGGCGGGCCTGCGCAGCTTCGACACCTCGATGCCCGAGGAGCGCAACCGGATCGAGGTCGACCGGCTCGCGGCGCTTCTCTTCTGCCCCGACGAGCGCTCCGCGGCGCAGCTCGAGCGCGAGGGCGTGCGCGGCCGCCGCGCCGTCGTCGGCGACGTGATGGCCGACGCAACGCGGATCTTCGCGCCGATCGCGCGCCGCCGCACGCTGCCGTTCGAGCAGCCGTACGTCGCGCTGACCGTGCACCGCGAAGCGAACACCCGGCCTGCGCGGCTCGCCGAGATCGCCGCCGCCGTCAGCGCGACCGGGCGGCGCTTCGTCTTCCCCGTGCACCCGCGGACGCGGCGGGTGCTCGAAGAGCACGCGATCGCGCTCGGCTCGCAGGTCGAGATGGTCGACCCCCTCGGCTACCTCGAGATGCTTGCACTCGTCGAGGGCGCGGAGGCCGTCGTCACCGACTCGGGAGGCCTGCAGAAGGAGTCCTACTGGCTCGGCGTCCCCTGCGTGACGCTCCGGCCGAGCACCGAGTGGGTCGACACGGTCGAAGCCGGAGCAAACCGGCTCGCGGAACCTGCCGGGCTCGCCGAGGCGCTCGCCGCCGCGCAGTTCCCCGGCGACGCGCCGCCGCTCTACGGCGACGGCCATGCCTCCGAACGCGTCGCGGCCGCCCTGTACGCTTGACCGCCGTGCCGGAGTCGAATCTCTACGACGTCGCCGTCATCGGCGCCGGCTACGTCGGTGTGCCGCTCGCCGCCACCTTCGCCGAGGCCGGGCAGCGCGTTCTCCTGCTCGACGTCCAGCCGCACCTCGTCGAGGCGCTGAACCGCGGTGAGAGCCACATCGAGGACGTCTCGGACGAGCGGCTGAAGGCGCTCGTCGACAGGGGGCTCGTCGTCGCGACCGGCGACTACGAGCAGCTGCGCGGGGCGCACGCGGTGCTGATCGCGCTGCCGACGCCGCTCTCGCGCCAGCGCGAGCCCGACCTCTCGTACATCGAGCGCGCCTCCCGCGACCTCGCCGCCGTCCTCCAGCGCGGGCAGGTCGTCGTGCTCGAGTCGACGACGTGGCCCGGCACGACGCGCGAGATCGTCCAGCCGATCCTCGAGCACGGCTCCGGCCTGCAGGCGGGTCCCGACTTCCACCTCGCCATGTCGCCGGAGCGCGTCGACCCGGGGCGCGAGGACTGGACGACGAAGACGACCCCAAAGGTCGTCGGCGGGATCACCCCCGAGAGCACGAAGGCGGCCGCGGCCGTGTACCGCGCCGCGATCGACACGGTGCACGAGGTGTCGACGCCCGACGCCGCAGAGCTGACGAAGCTGCTCGAGAACATCTACCGCGCCGTCAACATCGCGCTCGTCAACGAGCTCGCGCAGCTCTGCGACCGGATGGAGATAGACGTCTGGGAGGTGGTCGACGCAGCTGCGACGAAGCCGTTCGGCTTCGCGTCGTTCAAGCCGGGCCCCGGCCTCGGCGGCCACTGCATCCCCATCGACCCCTTCTACCTGACGTGGAAGGCGCGCGAGTTCGACTTCTCGACCCGCTTCATCGAGCTCGCCGGCGAGGTCAACAACAACATGCCGTACTTCTGCCGCTCGCTGATCTCGCAGGCGCTGAACCACGGCGCCAACAAGTCCGTCGCCGGCTCGAAGATCCTCATCCTCGGCGTCGCGTACAAGCCGGACATCGGCGACTGGCGCGAGACGCCCGCCGAGAAGCTGATCCACCTGCTGCGGAACGCCGGTGCCGAGGTCTCCTACCACGACCCGTTCGTGCCGGAGTTCGACGGGATGACCTCTGCGCCGCTCGAGCCGGAGCGCTACGACTGCATCGCGATCGTCACGAACCACACGACGATCGACTATGCGGACGTCGTGGAGCGCGGCAACGTGGTCGTCGACTTCCGCAATGCGACGAAGGGGAACGAGATCGACGGCAAGGTCTGGAAGCTCTAGTGGCTGCCGCGCCGACCGTCGGCGTGGTCGGCCTCAACTACTGGGGACCGAACCTCGTCCGCAACTTCGACGACCTGGCCGGCCTGACCTGGCTGTGCGACCTCGACGACGAGCACCTCGCGCCGATCGCGGCGCGCTACCCGAACGCGCAGGCGACGCGCAGCTACGACGACCTGCTCGCGGACGAGTCGCTCGACGCGGTCGTGATCGCGACGCCCGTGCCGACGCATCATGCGCTCGCGAAGCAGGCGCTCGAGGCCGGGAAGCACGTCTTCGTCGAGAAGCCGCCGGCGATGCACGCCGCCGAGATGGACGAGCTCGTGCGGCTCGCCGCCGCGCGCGACCTCGTGCTGATGCCCGGCCACCTGCTGCTCTATCACCCCGGCGTCGCGAAGCTGAAGGAGCTGATCGACGCCGGCGAGCTGGGCGAGGTGCTCTGCGTCTACGGCAACCGCCAGAACCTCGGCATCGTCCGCACGAACGAGAACGCGCTCTGGTCGCTCGGCGTGCACGACCTGTCGGTGATCCTGCACCTCCTCGACGAGGACCCCGAGGTGGCAACGGCGCAGGGCCGCGACTTCCTCACCCCAGGCGTCGAGGACGTCGTCTTCTGCTACCTGCGGTTCCCGAGCGGGAAGATCGCGCACATGCACCTCTCGTGGCTCGACCCGCACAAGATGCGCAGGATGACGGTCGTCGGCCGCGAGAAGATGGTCGTCTTCGACGACATGGAGCTCGAGCGCAAGGTGACGATCTACGAGAAGTCGCCCTGGAAGCGGGCCGAGACCTACGGCGAGTGGCAAACGCGCTCCGGCGACATCTCGATCCCGAAGATCTCGACGGCCGAGCCGCTGCGCCTCGAGTGCACCTACTTCCTCGAGCTGATCGCCGGGCAGCACGACCGCGGCAAGGTCGCGCGTGACGGCGCACGTGTCGTGCGCGCGCTCGAGATGCTGACGGACTCGCTCCATGGCTGAGATCCACGCCACCGCGATCGTCTACGAGGGGACGGTCCTCGGTGACGGCGTACGCGTGCTCGAGAACGCGGTCGTGGGGAAGCAGCCGTCGCTCGGCGCGTCCTCGACGGCGAAGCGCGAGCCGCTGCCACCGGCACGGATCGGGAACGGAACGGTGATCTCGACCGGTGCGATCGTCTTCGCCGGATCGTCCGTCGGCGCGGACTGCATCGTCGGCGACCAGTCGTGCATCCGCGAACGGGTGGCGATGGGCGACGACTGCATCCTCGGCCGCGGCTCGCTGATCGAGAACGACACGACGGTCGGGCGCGGCACGCGCATCCAGGCGAACGCCTACATCACCGCCTACTCGACGCTCGAGGAAGATGTCTTCATCGCGCCCTGCGTCGTGACGACGAACGACAACTTCATGGGCCGCACCGAGCGTCGCAGGGAGCTGATGAAGGGCCCGACGATCCGGAGGAGCGCGCGCGTCGGCGGCGGCGCAGTCATCTGCCCCGGGGTCGAGATCGGCGTGGAGGCGTTCGTCGGCGCGGGCGCCGTCGTGACGAAGGACGTGCCACCGCACAAGCTCGTCGTCGGGAGCCCGGCCCGCATCGTGCGCGACGTCGCCGAAGAAGAGCTCAGGTCGAACGGCGGCTGACCGCGAGCCGGTAGGAAACCGGGTCGCGGGTCGCGACGACGAGCTTCGCCTCGAGGTAGTAGATCCCCGCCGAGCGCGCGCGATAGGTGAGCCTTGCCTGCCGCGCGACACGGCGCGAGCGCGCGAGGCTGGGCTGCGCTTTGAGCGTCTCGAGACGCTGCGTGCCCGGCGCCCACAGCGCGAGCTGCACGTGCGCGTTGCCCTTCGGCGTCAGCCTCGCATACACGCGCTGCCCCTTGCTCAGGTGGACGCGATAGACGTCGACGTTGTCGTCCCAGAAGTCGAGAGTCGCGTCGATCGTGCGCGGCAGCGGCGGCAGCGCGTGCGACCAGACGCCGCCGTCGTCGTTCGGCTCGTACCGGTCGGGCGGCGGAAGCCGCGACCCGTCGCCGAGGAGCGTGAGCGCGCTCAGCACGTCGAGCGTGCCCCAGCCGGTGAAGAGATCGCGGCCCGGCGGGCACATCGCGCACCCGGTCGCCCCGTTCGCGTCGTCCGCGCTGCGCTCGAGGAGCCACGAGACCTGTTCCGGCCGGAGCGCGGGATCCTGTCCGATGAGGAGGGCCGCTGCGGCGGAGACCTGGGGCGCGGCGAACGACGTCCCGATCGCGCCGCGGAACTCGAACGGCCCGCAGTCGGAGTACGCCTGGCCCGCACAGCCGGGCCGGGACGCGTCGACGAGGCTCGCCGGGATCGTCGAGAAGATCGCGTCCCCCGGCGCGGCGATGTCGTTGTAGATCGCGTCGCGGTTCGAGTAGTCGGGCACCGAGCCGCTCTGCCGCACCGCGCTGACGCCGATCACGTGCGGCAGCGAGGCGGGGTAGTGCGCGAAGCCCCACGGCGTCGCCGGCGACTGCGGGCCGTTGCCGACCGCGGCCACGACCACCACGCCCTTCGAGTAGGCGTATTCCACCGCAGCCTGCTCGAGCGGCGAGTAGGTGTCGAGTCTCGGGTTCAGCGGATCGCGCACCCCTCCCAGGCTGAGGTTGATCACGCGCGCCCCTTTCGCGACCGCCCAGCGGATCGCGGCGACCTCACCCGGGAGCGACACCGTTCCGTCCGGCTCGACGACCTTCGCGATCAGCAGGTGCGCGTTGAACGCGATCCCGGCGATCCCGACGCCGTTGAACGGGCTGGCGGCGATCTCGCCGGCCACGAACGTGCCGTGCCCCTGCTCGTCCTGGTACGGCGAGCCTCCGACGAACGACTTCGCCGCCGCGATCCGGCCGACGAACTCGGGATGCGTCCCGTCGATCCCCGAGTCGATCACGGCCACGTTCACGGGCGCGAGGTCCGGCTCCGCCGGCCAGTACGTCCAGGCGTTGTCCTGTGCGAGGTACCACTGCTTCGCGGCGAGCGGCTCCAGGTTGTCGAACGCGTGCGCGAGCGCCGGCAGCACGAGTGCGGCGACCGCGGCGACGATCGCGACGGTCCGTCTCACTCGACGACGAGGCTCGTCGAGACGCCGGGCGCAAGGCCGTGGCCCGGCGCGCAGCGCACGCGGTAGGTGCCCGGCTGCAGCGCGCCCGCGAAGCTCCAGGCACCGGTCGCGTCGGTCACCGTGGAATCGACCGTCGTCCACGAGGTCCCGTCCTGCTGCTGCAGCTGCACGGCCGCGGACACGGCTGCGGGATGAATCGAGCCCTGAACGCCTGCGGGAGACGCCGCAGCATCGACGCGCGGCGCGACGGCGATCCTGGCGAGGCCGGCGCGCACGTCTCCCCACGCGAGACGGTACTGCGTCGTCACGGCGGGCTTGACGATGGTCGCGAAGCGGCCGTCGGCTGCAAGCGACACGTCGGCGGCGGGCGACCATGCCTTCTCTCCCGCCGCTTTCGACTCGAGCGAGAGCTCGTCGACGCCGCGCGCGAAGCCGGACAGGGTCACGGCGCCGCCGAACGTCATCGTCCTGGCGGCCGGCAGCAGCTGCAGGAGCGCAGGCGTGAACCACGTCGAGCGCAGGCCGAGCGCGGCCCGCACCTGGTTCCCGCTCAGCGTCACCTGTGCGTCGTCCTCCGAGACGACCGTCAGCGTCTTCACGCGCCCCGACGCTCCGTCCACCGCCTGCACGTCGGCGATCGGCGCCGAGAGCTTCAGCTGCTTCACGAGCCCGGCGGCGTCGAAGAGCACGGGCCCCCAGTCGTGGTAGGGCGACAGCGTGTCGTAGGGGTCGGCGACGGGGACGAGGTACGGCACCGCGGTGCCCGTCGACTCGAGCGACGAGGCCGTGCGGCCGCCGGAGGTGGAGAAGTAGAGCGTGTCCGCCACCCTGTCCTTGTAGAGGACGACCTGGCCCTTCGTCGCGTCGATCGCCGCGCTCGCGCTCGGCGACTCGGCGGCCACGCCGCCGTAGGCCTGGTCGCGCGTGTCGCCGTAGAGGTCGAACCCGCGCCCCTTCGTGAGGTTCGCGAGTGCGTAGGAGCGCGCGGCGACGGCCTGCGCCTGCAGCGCCTCCGCCGGCCAGTTCGAAGGCATCTCGGACGGGACGACGCCTTTCAGATACGCCTCGAGCCCGAGCACGTCGACGACCTGCACGAGCTTCCCGTCGGTCGAGACGGCAAGCTTTCCGCGATACGTCTTGCCGTTGACGCTCAACGGCCGGCGTGAGGTGATCGTGAGCGGCAGCTGGAGCGAGGGTTGGCCGGCGACCCCGGACGGCTTGACGACGAGCGTCTGCGCCGTGCCGTCCGCGTGCGGCCCGGACGCATCCGCGACGGTCGAGGGCGCGGCGGCGGCGATCGTCGCCCGCTTCGCCGAGGCGAGGAGGACGCGCACCGTCCCGACCTTCGCGGGCCCGAGGGTCGTCCCCGGGTAGTAGTGCGCGAGGATGCGGTCGTAGGTCCAGCCGTGCTGGGCGTAGCCGTAGGCGCCCCACTGCGAGAGGCCGAGACCGTGGCCCCAGCCGTGGCCGCTCACGGCGAGCACCGAGCGCGCTGTGCTGGTCGTCGTCGTGTCGGCGGTCCCGGTGGTCGTGCCGGTGGTCGCGCGCCCGGCCCCGAGTGTCGGCCCGACGAAGATCGTCGAGGCGAGGCCGCCGAGCAGGAGGAAGAAGACGGCGCCCAGCCGAAGGACGTGACGGCCCACGGGCGCCACGGTAGCCGAGGTTTCCCTCTGCTTCTGCAAGGTTTTACCGAACGTTTCCATCGCGCAGCAGACGGCAAGGAGTCCGTCGTGGCGACTCCCTTCGTTGCCCGCTCAGGCATGCCTGCCACCTCCGAACACCTGCTCCCGCCCCGCTACACCGACGTCCGGCCGATCGACCGCGGCGGAATGGGCGACATCTTCCAGGCCCACGACCAGGAGCTCGGGCGCGACGTCGCCGTCAAGCTGCTGTCGGCGCGCTACGCGACGGACGAGAGCCTGCGGGCGCGCTTCAGGCGCGAGGCGCTTGCCGCGGCTCGGCTGTCCAGCAACCCGAATATCGTCACGATCTTCGACGTCGCCGAGCACGAGGGGCGCCCGCTGATCGTGATGGAGCTGATGGCGGGCGGATCGCTCGAAGAGCGGCTGTCCCGGGGTCGGCCGTGCGACCCGGGGCAGGCGCTCGCCTGGCTCGAACAGGCCGCCGGGGCGCTCGATGCCGCGCACGAGGCTGGAGTCGTCCACCGGGACGTCAAGCCCGGGAACCTGCTCCTCGACGACCGCGGCCAGATCAAGGTGGCCGACTTCGGCATCGCGAGCGCGACGGGGATGGAGTCCTTCACTCAGACCGGGACTATCCTCGGCACGGCGGGCTACCTCTCGCCCGAGCAGGCGCGTGGCGCCCGCGCGACGGCCGCCAGCGATCGCTACGCCCTCGCGATCGTCGGCTGGGAGCTCCTGACCGGGCGGCGCCCGTTCGAGTCGAACGTCCCGACCGCCGAAGCCGCTGCGCACGTGAACGCACCGGTGCCGTCGTTGCACGCGGCCAACCCCGCCCTGCCGCGGGGGTACGACGCCGTCTTCGCGCGCGCGCTCGCGAAGGATCCCGCCGACCGGTACGCGAGCGCCGCGGAGTTCGTCGGAGACCTGCGTCACGTGATGCACGCAGACGCAGGCGAGACCGCATGGGCCGGGCCGGCGCTCGTCGCGGCCGCGCCGCGGCGGCGCCTCCGGCCGCTCCTGCTCGCCGTGGTGGCGCTCTTGCTGGCCGGCGGCGTTGCCGCGGCGTTGCTGCTGTCGCGCGGATCGCAGGATGCTTCGCCGCCGCGCACTGTCGTGCACACGGTCACGAGCCGCGGCGAGACCGTGCGCGAGACGGTGACCGTGTCGCGCTCCCCCGCGCCTTCGCCGGCAGCCACGCCTACCCCGTCGACTTCGAGCCCCGACGGCGCGGCCCTCAACGACGAGGGATTTCGCAAGCTCGAGCAGCACGACTACGCAGGTGCGCTGCCGCTGCTCGAGCAGGCGGTGGCCAAGCTGAACGGCAGCGACTCGACGGTCGAGGCCTACGCCGACTACAACCTCGCGCTCGCGCGCCGCGCGCTCGGTCAGTGCACGGACGTGGCAGCCTTGCTCGACCGCTCGGAGGCGATCCAGGGGCACCGCGTGGAGATCGACCGCCTCCGCAAGGACACGAGGAAGGCCTGCCGCTGAGAGCTTCTAAGCGAGACGTGCTGCGTACTGGCTCTCGTAGTACCGCTGGTACTCGCCGCTCTTGATCGGCTCCCACCACTCGCGGTTCTCGCGGTACCACGCAACCGTCTCCTCGAGCCCGCCGGCGTCGAACGAGTGCTGCGGCACCCAGCCGAGGCCCCGGAGCTTGCTCGAGTCGACCGCGTAGCGGCGATCGTGGCCCGGCCGGTCCTCGACGTGGCGGACGAGGTCCGGGCTTCCCTGTGTGAGGTCGAGGATCCGCCGCACCACCTCGATGTTCTCGCGCTCCTGACCGCCGATGTTGTAGACCTCGCCGGCCGCACCGTCGCGCAGCACGAGCTCGATGCCGTCGCAGTGGTCGGCCACATGCAGCCACTCGCGGCGCTGCTTGCCGTCGCCGTAGACCGGGAGCGGCAGCCCGTCGAACGCGTTCGTGATGAAGAGCGGCAGGAACTTCTCGGGATACTGGCGCGGCCCATAGGTGTTCGCGCCGCGCGTGATCAGCGCGTCGACGCCGAAGGTGCGCACGTAGGCGAGCACCTGCAGCTCGCCTCCCGCCTTCGAGGCGGAGTACGGGCTCGAGGTGCGGATCGGCGCGTCCTCTGTGCAGCCCGGGGCGCCGAGCGGGATGTCGCCGTAGACCTCGTCGGTCGAGACGTGCACGAGCCGCTTCTCGTTGTGGCGCGCGTAGTCGAGCAGCACCTGCGCGCCGAGCACGTCCGTGAGGATGAACTCCGCCGGGCCGAGGATCGACCGGTCGACGTGCGTCTCGGCTGCGAAGTTGACGATCGCGTCGCAGCCCTTCCCGGCCCGCGCGACGGCGGCGGGGTCGGCGATGTCGCCCTGGAGGAAGTCGTGCTCGACGCCGTCGAGGTTCGCGCGGTTGCCCGCGTAGGTCAGCTTGTCCAGGACGACGACGTCCTCGCCCTTGCCGACGAGGTGGCGAACGAAGTGCGAGCCGATGAATCCGGCGCCGCCGGTGACCAGCACGCGCATGAGAACAAGGCTACCTTCATGTCGTGTCGCGCAGGGTGATCACGGCCGCGATCGTCGTCGCGGCGGGCGGGCTCTTCGCATGGGAGTGGACGGCCGCGCCGCGCGTGCACGCGGATCCGCGGGTGCGGCAGGAGCTCGTGGGAGTGCGCGGAGAGCGATACCTCGGCACGCGCTTCGAGGGCCTGCCTCTCCGGGAGGTGCGGCCGTTTCTCTACAGCGACTGTGCGCCGGGGAAACCGCACGTCGTGGCGTGCCACTGGCTGCGCGTCGACCATGGCCGGGTCAGCGGCAGCGACCCGGCACAGGTCATTCGCGCGCGCGGGAAGCTGCGGCCGGTCGGCTGAGACACGCGCGCAGGCCCTCGCGCCAGTGCGGCAGCTCGGGCGCGCCTCGCTCGCTGCGGAGCACGGAGTAAAGGGGGCGGCGCGCGCGGGCGCCGTACTCGGCGCTCGTGATGCGGCGGACCCTGGTTGCGAGCCCCGCCTCCTCGAAGATCGCCTCGGCGAAATCCGCCCACGTGCACTCACCCGCGGCCGCGACGTGATAGACGCCGTGCGGGAGCCGCAGGACCTCCTTCGTCGCCTCTGCGAGATGGCCGACGTAGGTGGGGCAGCCGACCTGGTCCGCGACGACTGCCACCTCGTCCCGCTCCGCGCCGAGGCGCAGCATCGTCCGGAAGAAGTTCTTCGACGTCGGACCGAAGAGCCACGAGCTGCGGACGATCCATGCGCGCTCGCCGGCCGCCGCCTCGCCGTGCAGCTTCGTGCGCCCGTAGGCGCCGAGGGGGCTCGCCGGGTCCGACTCGACGTACGGCTCGCGCTTCGCCCCGTCGAAGACATAGTCGCTCGACCAGACGACGAGCGGCACGCCGAGCTCCGCCGCGTGCTGCACCCCGCCGACGTTGACGGCTGCGGCGCCCTGCGGATCGTCCTCGGCGGCGTCGACGTCGGTCCACGCGGCCGCGTGCAGCACGAGCTCGGGCGCAAGGCCGGGCGGCGCGGGGTGCGTCACGTCCCACTCAGCGCGCGTCAGCCCGCGCGCCTCGGGAAACGACTCGAGCAGCGCATGCCCGAGCTGGCCGGCCGCGCCGGTGACGGCAATCACGGCGCCGCGTCGCGCGCGGACAGGATCGGCGACTGCGTGCTCCACAGGTGCTTCACGCGCGCGTCGGCCCAGGAGAGCCCCTGCTCGTCCGGGTCGGACGCGTCGTACTCCTCCGTCACGAAGTAACAGAAGAGGCAGTCGGTGAGCGCCTCATAGCCGTGGGCGTGGATGCCCGGCACGTAGATCGCCACGGGGTTGTCGTCGCCGATGTCCTCGGTGAACGTCTCGCCCGTCTCGCGGTTGAGCACGACGATGCGCACCATGCCCTCCAGGCAGAGGAAGAGGTCGTCCTGTCCGCGCTCGTGGAAGTGCAGGGCACGGATGACTCCCTTGCGCGACCGTGCGAGGTTCGCCTGGCGCACCGCCTTCGGCAGCTCGCTCGCGCGCATCAGCTCCATGAACCAGCCGCGGTCGTCCTCGTGGCGACGAAGTGGGATGCGGGTGACCACTACTTGTTGGCGCCCGTGTCCTCGATCAGGCGGCCCACCTCGGCGAGGTCCGCCCAGTGCTTGCCCCCGTCGTGCCACCACCCTTCGACGCGGTGCACCTGCAGATCGCCGCGCTGCGCGTAGACGCGGTTCACGTCCGTGATCTCGAGCTCGCCGCGGCGCGAGGGCGCGAGGCCCTCGATGATCTCGAACACGTCAGGCGGGTAGCAGTAGAGACCGACCACGGCATCGCTCGAGGGTGGCGCGGCGTAGCGGGTGTCGACGACACCGGCCTTCTCGACGATGTCGGTCACGTTCCCGCCGCCGTCGTAGGCGATCACGCCGAAGTTCTCGGGGTCCGGGACCTCCTTGACGAAGACCATCGCTCCGCCCTCCCAGGCGCGGACGGCGTCGGCCTGCGCCTGCTCGAAGATGTTGTCGCCGAGACACACGACGAGCTGGTCGTCCCCGGTGAAGTCGCGCGCCATCCCGACGACCTGCGCGATGCCGCCGGCCTCGACCTGCACCTTGTACGACAGGTCGAGGTCGAAGAGGAGCTCGTCGCCGGACCGCGACACGACGCGGCCGTTCCCGAGCAGGTCGATGAACTGCCCCGCGTGCTGCTGCCCGGTCACGATCAGCACCTCGCGGACGCCGACCCGCTGCAGGAGCTGGAGCGGGTAGAAGACCATCGGCCAGCGGCCGACCGGAAGCAGGTGCTTGTTCGTGACGCGCGTCAGCTCCGCAAGGCGCGTACCGTCCCCGCCGGCTGCGATCAGGCCCTTCACGTCGCCAGCGATCCTACGGCTTTGCCGTCGTGACCGCGTGCGGCGAGCAGGCCGGTGATGCCCGCGATCACGCCGACCGTAGCGACGCACATCCACATCGTCGCGTCGCCGTAGGCATGGCGCACCTGGAGGCCGAGGAACGGGGTCGCCGCCCAGCCGACCGACCACGTTCCGCCGAACACGCCCATGTAGGCGCCGCGGATGTCGGCTGGCGCGAGCGCGGCGACCACCGCCTGCGAGGTCGGCACCCAGAGCATCTCGCCGATCACGAAGAGCATGATCACGAGCGCGATCACGCCCGCCGAGCCGTGCACGTTCAGGAGCAGGAACGGGACGCCCATCAGCGGCATCGCGACTCCGAGCTTGAGCGACGCCGGGATGGTCGACGTCCACTGCGTGAGCCGCAGCTGGAACACGGTCACGAACAGCGGGTTGAGGATCATCAGGACGCCCCACGCTGCCGGCGCCAGGTGATGCGTGGTCGTCACCGAGATCGGCAGCAGTGTCTCCGTCGCGACGTACGTCATCGTCGCGAACATCGACGCGAGCATGAACAGGAGGAAGGGCGTGTCGCGGACGATCACGCCGAACGAGCCGCGCTGTGGCGGGCCCTCCGGCGCGTACGCGCCTCCGCGCGGGATGTACCTGAACGCCACCGCAAACCCGAGCGTCGAGAGGACGAGCGTGCCGAGCCAGAGGTGCGGCCAGTGGCCGCCGATGAGGAGCGCGCCGCCGATGACCGGCCCGATCGTCACGCCGAGGTTCGACGCGACGCGCACCGACGCGTACGCCCGCTCCTGGCGCTCCGGCGCGACGAGGTCGGCGACCATGGCCTGATCGGCCGCGCCGCCGAGCGACCCGAAGACCGGTTCGAGGGCGAGCAGCGCGAGCCCCGCATAGACGTGGTGGCCGACCGCGAGCAGTGCGAGCGGCACGAGCGCCTGAGAGCCCCACCCGGCGAGGATCAGCGGACGGCGCCCGATCCGGTCCGACCAGTGGCCGCCCACGTAGCCCATGGTGCCGGCGAGCACCGCTCCGATCAGGTACGCGAACGCGAGGCTCGACTGCGGCGCGTGCAGGTCCTTGATCGCCCAGATGCCGAGGAACGGGTAGGCGGAGGCATTGGCGATCGAGCCGATGAGGCTGACGGCGAGGACCGGCCGGAGCGCGCGGTCGACATCGCCGCCCCAGACGAGCCGGAAGACGCGGGGGAGAACGTTCATGTGTGGAGCCGCGAGCGCGAGATCAGCCAGAACGACCCCTCGACCGTCGGCCCGATCAGCGCCGCGAACGCAACCGTACCGACCCCGACCGCGCCGCCGAGCAGCACCCCGGCGGCGAGCGCCGAGACCTCGATGCAGGCGCGCACCGCGCCGATCCGCGCCCCGCTCCGCAGCGAGCCGACGAGCATCAGCGAGTCGCGCGGCCCGGCGCCGAGCGCGGCGCCGATGTAGAACGCAGAGCCGACGCCGAAGAAGACGAGCCCGAGCGCAAGCAGGCCCGCCCGTCCTGCGAGCGGCCACTCGGACAGGTCGTTCAGGACGTGCCACGGCTGGATCAGCGCGATGAACCCGCCGATCAGTGCCGCGTTCGCGACCGTCCCGGCGCCGATCCGTGCGCCCAGCCGCCAGGCGAGGCAGAGCACCGCGACGGAGACGCATTCGTTCGCGACGCCGAACGAGAGCGGCGTGTGCCGTGCGATCCCCTGATGAAGGACGTCCCACGGCGGCAGTCCGAGGCGCGCCTCGAGAAAGCAGAGGATGCCGCAGGCACAGAGGAAGAGGCCGGCGACGAGCCAGGCCGCCCGCGCGGTGAGCCCGCCGCGCAGGACGGGAGCCGCGCGCACCACCGGACGTTAGTGGAACGAGTGCTAGTGGAAGGGGGCGAGCAGGACGAGCGTCCCGATCACGCCGCCGAAGGCCGCGATGAAGCGCATGGCCCGATCCTGGTCGCCGGGTTTGCGCCTTTCGTGTCCGGTAGGTACGGAAATGGTTAGTTTGCCGCCGGAGCGCGCGCGGAAGGTGTGCGGGCATGCCCGAGCAACCGGAGATCGACGACCGGCACGACTCGATCCTCGTCGAGGGCAGCGACGCCGACCACGTCCTGCCGCCGTCCGAGCTCGACCCGTTCACCCCGGAGCCGCAGGGCCCGGCCAAGGCGCGCAACGTCCTCTGGGTTGCGCTTGCGATCATCGTGATCGTGCTGCTCGCCGTGATCTACGCGATCATCAGGTAGTGGCCGCGGGGTACCGTGGCGCGAGATGACGAGACGCGACGCCGACAAGCTGCAGGACGAGATCGAGGAGCTCTTCGCGGACCTCTGGCAGGTGCCGCGCTTCTCGGGTATACGCCACGGGTTCCGCCCCAACGTCGACTGCTTCCACACCGACGATCCACACGCCCTGACGGTGGTCGTCGAGCTCCCGGGCGTCGACCCGCAGAGCGTGCACGTCGTCGCAGGCGAGCGCGTGCTCGTGATCGCGGGCGAGCGCAAGCGGCCGCGCGTCCCGGGGCGCGTCTACCAGCAGATGGAGATCGAGTACGGGCCGTTCGAGCGCCGGGTGCGCCTCGTCGAGGATGTCGACCCGGATCGCGCGGAGGCGCGTTTCGGAAACGGCGTGCTCACGGTCGAGCTGCCGGTCGTCGAGCAGGCGATGCCGCCCGGCCGCTACCGGATCACCGTGGAGCGCTTGCCATGACGGAGGTCGCCTTCGACGCGCCGGAGCCGCAGGAGCACGACCTCGAGCTGCCGGCGGCGCTGCCCGTGCTGCCGCTGAAGGAGACGGTCGTCTTCCCGCAGTCGATGTCGCCGCTCGCGATCGGCCAGGAGCGCTCGGTGCGGCTGATCGACGACGTCGTCGCGGGCGACCGGCTGCTCGCGCTGATCACGACGAAGGACGGCTCCGTCGAGTCGCCGGGGTGGGAGGACGTCTACGACGTCGGCACGGTCGCGCTCGTGCACAAGATGATCAAGGTCCCCGACGGCACGCTTCGCATCCTCGTGCAGGGGATCGAGCGGGTGCGGCTCGAGAACCGCCTGGACGTCGACCCGTACCTGCTCGGCGAGTTCAGCGCGCTGCCGGACGTGCTGGAGGAGACGCCCGAGCTCGAGGCGCTGACGCGGAACGTGCAGGGCCTCTTCGCGCGCATCATCGGGCTCGCGCCGTACCTGCCGGAGGAGCTGCAGCTCGCCGCCGCGAACGTCGACGACCCGAGCGCGCTCTGCCACCTCGTCGCCTCGACGCTCCGCACGATCAAGACGGAGGAGCGGCAGGAGATCCTCGAGCAGGTGAACGTCGAGCAGCGCCTGCGGACCGTCTCGGCGATCCTCGGGCGCGAGCTCGAGGTGTTCGAGCTCGGCTCGAAGATCCAGTCGCAGGTCCAGTCGGAGATGGAGAAGGGGCAGCGCGAGTACTTCCTCCGACAGCAGTTGAAGGCGATCCAGCAGGAGCTCGGCGAGGACGACCCGGAGCAGGCGGAGGTCGCCGAGCTGCGCGAGCGGCTGGATGCGCTGACCGGTCTCTCCGACGAGGTGCGCAAGGCGGCCGACCGCGAGCTCGCCCGGCTCGAGAAGCTGCCGTCGGCGGCAGCCGAGTACGGCGTCATCCGGACGTACCTCGAATGGATCCTGACGCTGCCGTGGGGCGCGTTCACCGACGACAACCTCGATCTCGAGCACGCCCGCGGGGTACTCGACGCGGACCACTTCGACCTCGAGAAGGTAAAGGACAGGATCATCGAGTACCTGGCCGTCGCGAAGCTGCGGAACGAGGTCTCGGGCCAGATCCTCTGCTTCGTCGGCCCGCCCGGTGTCGGCAAGACGTCGCTCGGGCACTCGATCGCGAACGCGCTCGGCCGGAAGTTCGTGCGCCTGTCGGTGGGCGGCGTGCGCGACGAGTCGGAGATCCGCGGGCATCGCCGCACCTACATCGGCTCGATGCCCGGCTCGATCATCCGCTCGCTGCGCGACGCGGAGTCCGCGAACCCGCTGCTCCTGATCGACGAGATCGACAAGATGGGCGCAGACTGGCGCGGCGACCCCTCGAGCGCGATGCTGGAGGTGCTCGACCCGGAGCAGAACCGGACGTTCCGCGACCATTACCTCGACCTGCCGTTCGACCTCTCGAAGGTGCTCTTCATCTGCACCGCGAACACGCTCGACTCGATTCCGGGGCCGTTGCTCGACAGGATGGACGTGATCTCGCTCTCCGGCTACACCGAGGACGAGAAGCTCGGGATCGCGAAGCGGTATCTGCTGCCGAAGCAGCTGAACCTGCACGGGCTCCAGCGGTCGCAGCTGACGCTCTCGGACAAGATGCTGCGGACGGTGATCCGCGAGTACACGCGGGAGGCCGGCGTCCGGAACCTCGAGCGCAGGCTCGCCGACGTCTGCCGCAAGGCCGCGACCCTCGTCGCGAAAGGGCGCGCGCAGAAGATCCGAGTCGACGGCGCGCGCCTGCGCGAATGGCTCGGCCCGCGCCGCTTCTCCGGCGACGTACGCAAGCGTACGTCCGACCCGGGCGTGGCAACGGGTCTCGCCTACACGACGGTGGGCGGCGACGTGCTCTTCATCGAGGCGACCGCGTATCCCGGCAAGGGCAGGCTGACGATCACGGGCCAGCTCGGCGAGGTGATGCAGGAGTCCGCGCAGGCGGCGCTCTCGTGGGTGCGCTCGCACACGGCCGAGATGGGGCTGCCGGAGAGCTGGTTCGGCGAGCACGACCTGCACGTGCACGTTCCCGCCGGCGCGGTGCCGAAGGACGGGCCGTCCGCGGGGGTCACGATGGCGACGGCTATCGCGTCGCTCGTCCGTGGGGAGCCGGTCGCCGAGGACGTGGGCATGACCGGCGAGATCACGCTGACGGGACAGGTCCTGCCGATCGGCGGCCTGCGGGAGAAGTCCCTCGCGGCGCAGCGCGCCGGCCTGAAGCGGGTGATCTTTCCGCGCGAAAACGAGTCCGACCTGGACGAGCTTCCACCCGAGACACGCTCGTCGATGGAGTTCATCCCCGTCGACACGATCGAGGACGTCTTCGCCGCCGCGTTCGACGGCAAGCGCCGCTCGCGCCCGCGCACCGCGCAGTCGATCGAGCGGCAGGCGGCTATGCCAGCGCGAAGCTCGTAAGGAGCGCGTCGCAGAAGGCCCCGCTGTCGGACGACCGGCGACGGCACAGCAGCTGGTATTCGTGCATCCCGTCGAGCACGAACGTGTACTCGTCGACGTGGTCTGCGACCCGCACGTCGTAGGCGTGCGAGCGGATGCCGCTGACGGTGACCGTGTGTGTCCCGATGATCGTTCCCCCACTCTGCTCCGCAACCCCCTTCATCCGCAGGGCGAGCTCACCTGCGACGCGGCCGAAGAGGGCGCTCGTGTACGGGCGGACGAGCGGGAACGACGCGACCTGGACGAGGTCCGAGTCGCGGCGCGCCGACACCTCGCGGCGCGTCCGCTCGCGCGTCCAGCTCGCGGGCGCCTGAAAGCGGAAGCCGGGCCCTTCGAGCGTCTGGGGCTGCGCTTTGTGCGAGCCCGCACCGCCGCATCCTGCGAGGATGAGGGTTGCCACGAGGAGCGCCTGTTTGTACCGGCGGTCCCGGGGTACCAGGTGCGCGGTAACCAGGCGAAAGGATCCAGCGAGCATGGCCAAGACAAGGGACAAGGTCTACGACGCGGCGGGGAACGTCAAACCGTACGTCGATCGCGCGATGAAGGACGACAAGCTCCGCGAGGACGTGATGAGCGCGTTCGCGACGGCGAAGGATCTCTACAGCGAGTTGATCGGCGGCCGGAGCGCGGTCACGCTCGCGACGCGCGTCGCGACGGACGACGACGTCCGCGAAAAGCTGAAGACCGCAATCGAGGACCTGCGGAACGCCGCCGACCGGCTGCAGGGCAAGAAGTCGCACTCGGGCAGGTCGACGACGCTGCTCGTCGCGGGGATCGCACTCGGCATCCTCTTCAACCCGATCACGGGGCCCGAGACACGCAAGTGGGTCAAGGAGATGATCGGCGGCGGCGGCGACGAGTTCGGCGGCGACTACCCGTCGTCGAACGGCGGGGCTTCCTAGCCCCGGCCCAGGTCGCCCGCCGGGGCGACCACGGTCGGCACGAGAGTCTGCATCAGCGCTGACGCCTTCAGGGGCGTCAGCGCGCGCTCGAGCGAGCCGGGATCGAGCCCGTCCGCGGAGGAGATGTCGGTCATCCCGAGCAGGATCGCGCCCGGCTCGGGTGCGCTCGGGCCGCCGGGAACGGCGGGCGCCCAGCCGGCCGCCACCGGGAAGGGCAGATCCTTCTGGTGCTGCCACGCGTCGAGGTACGGCGTCGGGTCGACGGCGCCGTCGTAGCCCAGGTAGAGGAAGGACACCGGATGCACCTCGAAATGGAGGTGGACCGGCGTTCCCTCTGCGTCGCCCGTGTTTCCCATGAAGCCGACGACCTGGCCGGCCTTGACGTGCGCGCCGTTCGTCGCGGCGGTCGAGAACGCGGAGAGATGTGCGTAGTAGAACTGGTTGCCCTGGCCGTCGAGGATCCAGAGGCGATTGCCGCCGATCTTGTTCCAGCCGACGGAGAAGACGGTTCCGTCGGCGACCGCCACGAGCGGCTGTCCGAGCCGGCCGAAGATGTCGTCGCCGTGGTGATAGGTGACGTCGGCGCGGGCGGCGCCGAAGCTGTCGATGTACGAGGTCGCGCCGTAGACCGGGAAGACGTAGTGGCCGGCGGTCAGCTTCGGGTGGAGCTTCAGCGGGCCGTTCGACTTCGGCGTCACGGAACGGTTCGGGCGGAGCCGCGGCGCGTCGCCGACGCTCGGCTCGGCGTCGGTCGTCGTGGGGGCCGTCTCGACGGTCGTCGTCTCGGTGGTGGGAGCCGGGGGCGCCGTCTGGGCGGCAGCCTCGGCATAGCCGATCTGGATCTCGCTGTTCGCGGGCAGGCCTCCGTGGTCGGCCGTCAGATGAATGTCGAGCTCGGTGACGAAGCCGCGATAGCCGCGGGCACCCGCAGGCGCGCTGCGGTCGACGCCCTGGTTGCCGAGCGTCAGCTGGCCCCACGTGCCGAGGGTGACCTTCGCGGCCGTGCCGACCGGCTGGCCCCCGAAAACCAGATTCGTGACGGTGCTCCCGTTCTCGTTGCCGCCCGCCCCGGAAGGACCGGTGCCGGCGGAGGCGCGTGCGGTGACCGCGTCGGCCGTCAGCTCGCCGTTGAAGAGGGATACCGCCGTGACGACGCTCTCCGCCTTCGCGGAGGCGTTCGTCTGTACCGAGGTGGTCGCGCTCGCCGTGGTCGATTGAGCCGCGACGATCGACCCGTCTGCCGGATACGCGAAGGCGCCGCCGGCCGAGGGCGCGCTTGCGGGCGGCGAGGCGACGGTCGGCGTCGCGGCACCTGCGCTCGAGGGCACCGAGATCTTGATCGCCCACGCGGTCGCCGCCGCCCCGGGCGTGCCGGCGGGGCCCTCCGCGCCCGCGGAGCCGAACGCAAGAAGCGTGAGCGGAAGGAGGAGGACGAGACGACGGCGCGGCACCGTCACCAGATTCTGCCAGGCACGCGCGCTGGTTAGAGCGTTCAGCCCAGCTGCTTGCGCGCGAACTCGCGGAAGCGCGCCCGCGCCTCCTCGTCCGGGCCGATCGGCTCGCCGCCGGCGAGACGCGGATCCGCCGCGACTTCGTGAGCAACCGTGCGGAGCTCGTCGACGACCGCCTGCTTGTGGCTCGGGTTCCGGAGCAGCGACTCGATCCACGTCTCCGTGCCGTCGTAGGCGGGCACGTCGTTGTCCACCAGAAGCTGCCCGAGCAGGATGCCGACACGGATATAGGCGAACGTGCGAAACGCGAGGATCGTCCGTGGACCGCCGACGAGGGCGTCGATGTCGGGGTGCTCGGCCTGGATCTGGTCGACGATCGAGCCGATCGGCTCGTCGACGAGCGGAATCCAGAGGTTGTCGTACTCGGCCACAGGGGAAGTGTTCACGATCTTCGCCGCTCTCGCCAGACAAGACGTGTTTCCGGTCTCGCCGCGGCGCCTAGTCTAGAGCCTTGGACCCGCTCTCCCGGATCGCTGCCGAGCCGGCCCTCGCGGCGCTCTTCCTCGACGTCGACGGGGTCCTCGCCCCCATCGCGGAGCGGCCGGGAGACGCGCGCGTGCCGGAGGCGACCCGGGCCGAGCTGGAGCGGCTCGCCGCCCGTTACGGCCTCACGGCGTGCGTGACGGGGCGGCCCGCCGCCGTCGCGCGCGAGATCGTGGGCGTCGACGCGCTTCGCTACGTGGGCGAGCACGGGCTCGAGCTCGACCCCCGCGCGCGTGACTGGGCCGATCGCATTCACGCGTTCGCGGCCGCTGCGGCCTGGCGCGATACGGAGTCGAAGCCCCTCAGCGCCGCGTTCCACTACAGAAGCGCTCTCGACGAGGCTGCTGCGCGGGGGCGGCTCGAGCAGGTCGCTGCGGCGGCGCTCGGCGAGGGATTCCGCACCCGCTGGGGGCGGATGGTGCTGGAGGTCCTGCCGCCGCTCGACGCGTCGAAGGGAACCGCGGTGCGGCGGCTCCTCGGCGAGAGCGGCCTCCGCCGCGCGCTCTACGCCGGCGACGACACCACCGACCTCGACGGCTTCGACGCGCTCGACGGCCTCGACGCGGCCGTGCGCGTTGCGGTCGTCTCGAGCGAAGGGCCGTCGGCGCTCGGGGAGCGTGCGGACGTGATCGTCGGCTCGACCGAGGCGTTCGTCGAGCTCCTGCGGCAGCTATAGGCCGAGCCGCTCGCGCAGCATGCGCGACTGCCGGCGCGCCACGTCCACCTCCGTCCTCGCCGCGTCTGCGAGCTGCAGGCGAAACCGGTCCGGCGCCGCGCGCTTTACCGCAGCGACCTTGCCGAGGTTGACGAGGTACGAACGGTGGACCCGGGCGAACCGTGCAGCAGGCAGCCGCTCCTCCAGCTCGCCGAGCGAGGCGGTGCAGAGGTAGGAGCGGTCATAGGTGTGGATCCGGCTGTAGTCGCCGTCTGCCTGCGCGTAGTGGACCTGGTCGTAGTCGAGCAGGTCAGTGCCGCCTCCCGCGACGACGGCGATCTTCTCGACGGGAAGCACGTTCTCGACGGAGCGCTCGTGGAGGCGTTCGACGACACGCGCCAGGCGGTCCGGGTCGACCGGCTTCAGCAGATAGTCGAATGCCTCGACGGCGAAGGCGTCGACCGCGTAGCGCTCGTGCGCGGTCACGAACACGACGGCGGGCGGGTTGCGCCGCTCACGCACGAGAGGCGCAGCCTCGACGCCCGTCAGACCCGGCATCTCGACGTCGAGAAAGACGACGTCATAGGTCGCTTCGCGTGCAAGCGCGAGCGCCTCGCCGGCGCTCCCTGCCTCGCCCGCCACCGTCACGCCGGGGTGTGCCGCGAGGAGGTACCGCAGCTCCGACCGCGCCGGTGCCTCGTCGTCGACGAGCAGTGCCCTCATCGTCATGCCACCGGCACCCGCAGCCGGACGACGGTGCCGAACGGGAACGAGCGCAGCTGCACACTCTCGCCGTAGTGCGCGACGAGCCGCATGTTGACGTTCGCGAGCCCGAGCCCGGTGCCTTCGCCGACGCCGGCCTCGAGCACCCGCTCGATCACCTCGCGCGCGATGCCGCGGCCGTCGTCGCGTACGGTCACACGCAGGCGGCCCCGGCGAACGCGCGCCCGGACGAGCAGGTGCAGCGGACGCTCCGTCTTGCCGTGCTTGATCGCGTTCTCGACGAGCGGCTGGACGAGCAGCGGAGGCAGCCGAACCGCGAGTGCGTCCGGCGCCGCGTCGATCGTCACTTCGAGCTGTGAGCCGAACCGCGCCTGCTCGAGCTCGAGGTAGCTCCGCACGTGACGCAGCTCCTCCTCGAGCGTCACGAACTCGCCGGGCCGCGCGAGCCGGCTGCGCAGGTGGTCGGCGAACGCCAGCACGAGCCGGCGCGCCCGCTCGGGCTCCGTGCGGATGAAGGCCGCGATCGTGTTGAGCGCGTTGAAGACGAAGTGCGGCTCCATCTGCGCCTGCAGCGCCGTCGTCGTCGCGGAGTGCAGCTCGGAGAGCTGCAGCTGGGCGGACAGCTGCGTCCCGAGCGCCTCGAGCATCTCGACCGCGGCCTGGTCGAGCGGCGAGCCGGCGGTGGCGTATGCGACGACGGCGCCGGCCGGCCCGTCGGTCAGGCGGAGCGGCACGACGGCGGCCGCGCCGAGCGGGCAGGCGGGGTGGTCGCACTCGGTGCGGATCCCGAGCGGTGCGAGGAGCAGCCGCTTCTGTGCGAGCGCTTCGTAGACCGGCCGGATCGGCTGCTCGCCCGCCGCGTGATGGTCGGCCCCGGCTCCGACGAAGGCGAGCACCGCGTGCGCGTCGGTGACCGCGACCGCGCCGTAGCCGAGCTTCTCGAAGAGCTCGTAGGCGACGGTTCGGGCGGCGCTCTCGGTGAGCCCGCGCCGAAGCTCCGGCAGCGTCGCCTCGAGCAGTTCGAGCACCGGCGCCCGGCGCCTGGGCCTGCGCACGCGAGGCATGATCGGGATTGTGCACGTGACCGAGGAGGTCCTCGCGCCGCTCCGCGTCCGCTACGGGAATCCGCTCGAGCTCGAGTGGTCCGGCGAGATCACGCAGCGCGAGCATTCGCTCGCGACATACAACCCGGCGCGGATGCACGACGTGACGCTCTTCATCCTCGACCCCGGCGAGCGGATCGCGCTGATCCGCAAGCCGCACTTCGCCAGAGGGATCTGGCGCCCGCCCGGTGGAGGGATCAAGCGCGGCGAGGACTTCGCGGCCGGCGCGGAGCGCGAGGCGCTCGAGGAGACCGGCCTGCGCGTGCGGCTCGAGCGCTACCTCGTCGACGCGCATGCGCACTTCGTCTACGAGCCCTTCGACGTGCCGTGGCGGACGCACGTGTTCCTCGCCCGCACGGAGGACGAGCAGCTCGATCCGCAGGACGCGGACGAGATCGCCGCCGCGCGCTGGGGCACGCTCGCGGAGCTCGCGGGGCCGTTGGCCGAGCGGCTCCTCGCCACCGGCCACGCGTTCTGGCGCTACCGCGTTGCGCTGCACGATGCGGCGCTACGGTCGCTGGCCGCCGGCTGACGGACTCTCGCGCGACCTCTCCTCCGCCGTCAGCGTTCGAGCACCTCGAGGACGCCCGGAATCGAGGTGACGCGCGGGCCGTCCCACCGTGCGAGCTCCGGCCACGGCGGATCCTCGCCGGGTCGGTGGATCAGGATCGCGTCCATGCCGACCCGCCGCGCGCCCGCGAGCTCGTCGTTCGCGCCGTCGCCGACGAACACCGCCTCGTGCGGCTCGACGCCGAGCAGCTCGCAGCAGTGCAGGTAGATGCGCGGGTCGGGCTTCGTCAGCGCGACCGCGTTCGAGAACACCTCCGCGTCGAAGAGCCCCGCGAACTCCGACTCCGGCCAGAGCGTCTCGACGTCCTCGCTGCAGACGGTGATGAGCCCGATGCGATAGCCGCGCTCGCTCAGGTGCCGCAGCGTGTCGACGGCGCCCGGCCGCGGTACGAGACAGCGCCGCACGTAGTCGAGGCGGATGCCGCACACCTCGTCCATCAGCTCGGCCGGGACGCCCGCCTCGGCGAGCGCGGTTCGCACGGGAGCCGTGTAGCGCGTCTGAGAGGAGCTCCAGCGCGCGTGGAACTCGTCGCCGGCGAGCGCGCGGACCTTCGCAAGCATCGCCGCGGCCGCGGCCTGGTCCCAGTCGATCAGCGTCTCCCAGAGGTCGAAGATCACGGCGCGGATTCCGGTCAGGCCGCGGCGCACGAGCGCAGCACCTCCCACGCGCGGCGAATGTCGGCCTCCGTCGTCTGCGCGTTGCCGATCGCGAGCCGGATCACGCTCTGCCCGCGCAGCTTCGTGGTCGCGACGAAGAGCTCCCCGCTCGCAGTCGCTGCGCGCGCGATCGCGTCGTTGTCGCCGTCGCGCCGGCGGAAGCACACCGTCGAGAAGGGGTGCGGCGCGACGACCTCCCACGCCGGGTCCCCCTCCACGAGCGACGCAAAGAGCTGCGCCAGCCGCACGTGCTCCCGGATCAGCGCCCGCAGGCCCTCGCCTCCGTACCAGCGCAGCACGGCCCACAGCTTCAGCGCGCGAAAACGCCGCCCGAGCGCGGGGCCGTAGTCCTTCAGGTCGATCGCAGCCTCCGTGGCCGCCAGGTAGTCGGGAACGAGCGCGAACGCCTCGTGGAACGCCTCCGGCCGCCGTGTCCAGAGCGCCGAGCAGTCCACGGGAGTGAAGAGCCATTTGTGTGGGTTGACGACGACCGAATCGGCGTTCTCGACACCCTCCATGCACCAGCGCAGCTCGGGGCAGACCGCCGCGGCGCCGGCGTACGCAGCGTCGACGTGCAGCCACACGCCGGCGTCGTTGCAGCGGCGCGCGAGCTCGGGCACGGGATCGACCGACGTGGTGCCCGTCGTCCCGACCGTCGCGACGACCGCCGTCGCATCGTCGATCGGGAAATCGGCGCGCATGCGAAACGTGTCGTCGACCGGGACGCTGCGGTATTCCAGGCCGACGAGACGCGCTGCCTTCTCGACGCTGAAGTTCGCCTGCTCCGATGCATAAACCGCGCCGCCGGGCTTCAGCGTTCGCGCCGCGGCGAGCGCGGCGACGGTCGCGGTCGACGCGGTGTCCTCGATGTGACCGTGCCATCCGCGCGGCAGCCCGAGGAGCTGCGCGAGCCAGTCCAGCACCGTCACTTCGAGCTCGGTCGCCGCGGGCGACGAGAGCCACGTCATGTTGTTGACGTTCAGCGCGGCGATCAGGAGCTCCGCGAGGATGCCCGGCTCGGAGCCGGTGTTCGCAAACCATGCGAAGAAGCGCGGATGGTTCCAGTGCGTGAGTCCGGGCAGCACGATCTCGTCGAG
>Ga0308176_10000216_pt1 | contig 39715 bp, 34 predicted proteins | sample PhyCR2_3_FD_203890 | JGI IMG/M metagenome (GOLD analysis project Ga0308176, IMG submission 203890) | Soil microbial communities from UC Gill Tract Community Farm, Albany, California, United States - DLSLS.C.R2 | ecosystem: Environmental > Terrestrial > Soil > Agricultural land | place: USA...
AATGGCTCGGCGAGCGGGGCGATGATCTGCCGCCCGAGGTGCGGGGCGCCGCAGCGGTCTCCGTTCCCTTCGACCTCGAGCGGGGCTCACGATTCATCGAACGCGGATTCTCGCGGGTCTACACGAGCCACTTTCTTCGTACACTCCGCTCGAAGGCACTCGCCAAGCTCGAGCGCGAGCCGGACCTTTTCGACGTAGCCGCCCTCGAGCGAGCACGAACCCTCTTCGCCTTCGACGATGCCGTCACCGCGCCGGTGCACGGTTTCGCGGACGCGCTCGACTACTACCGCAGGTCCAGCTCGATCCGTTTTCTTCACGCGATCCGTCGGCCTACCCTGCTCCTCAGCGCCTACGACGATCCGTTTCTTCCGTCGACAGTGCTCGACGAAGTCGCGGCAATTGCAGATGCGAACCCATGTCTCGTCGCCGAATTCCACCCGCGGGGAGGACACGTCGGCTTCATCGCCGGACGCTGGCCGTGGTCGCCGCGATACTACGCCGAGGATCGCGTACTGAGTTTTTTGCGAGGCGCGCTGGATGAAGGCCGCCCGTGCTGACGACCATCGTTATTCTGTCCGAATAGCGTCGGGACGCTGATCGCCCCCGACCCCGGCATCGCCCCCTGCACGTGACATTTCCTCCATCACCGGAGCCCAGCCCGCTATGATCGTCCTTGGCAGAGTTCTCAGCCCAATGTTCAGTGTCGCCGTGGTCTCGATTGCCCTGGCCGGTTGTTCACGAAGAGCGCCGGAGGCGGATGCGCACGCCGACCACGCCGCGATCTCGAGTGCTTCGGGTGCGGGCCCCGGCACTCAGGTACTCTCGATCCCGGCGGGCGCGAACACGGTGGCGGAACGGCTGGCCAGGTCCCCCCGCCATGGCGAGTACGTCATGATCCGCACGGGCCCTTCGGACAGCGTGCGCGCTTGGGTGGTCTATCCCGAGCGGTCGACCAAGGCGCCGGTCGTCGTTGTGGTGCATGAGATCTTCGGACTTTCCACCTGGGTGCGCGGTGTCGCCGACCAGCTCGCGGCCGACGGCTTCATCGCCATCGCGCCAGACCTGCTGACCGGCAAAGTTGCGCCGGAGCCCGGCTCCGACACGGTTGCAGCCGCCGCCGCGACGGCGGCCATCAGGAGTCTTCGACCTGAAGACGTTCAGCGGCAGATCGCCGCCGCCGGGCAGTATGGCATGGCACTGCCCGCTGCCGAGAAGCGCTATGGAGTGGTCGGCTTTTGCTGGGGAGGCAGCGCCTCCTTCGCATCCGCTGTCGAAAGTCCAAGTGGGCAGGGGGCAGCGGTGGTCTACTATGGCACATCGCCCACAACTGCCTCGCTCGCCCGTGTGAAGGTTCCAGTCCTCGGTCTCTATGGCGGCGAAGACGCTCGCGTCGGAGCGACCGTCCCGCCAGCGGATTCGGCGATGAAGGCGCTCGGAAAGCGCTTCGAGCCTCACACCTTCGCCGGCGCGGGCCACGGATTCCTTCGGCAGCAGGACGGTCAGGGCGGCGCCAACCTCGTGGCGGCCCGTCAGGCGTGGCCACTCACGCTCTCGTTCTTCCGCTCGACGCTCGGCGGCTGAATCGATGACCTTTCTTTTTCTCGCGGCGTTCATCGCCGGCCTCCTGCTCGGCGTACGCGTCATGTTCTTCGGCGCGGAGCGACGACGACCGCAGCCAGCGGACGCCATGCCGCTACGCCGGTCTGAACCTGCGATCGTCGGCTTCCTGCTGATGTTCGGCGTCGCGGGGTACCTCCTCACACGGTATGGAACCGTTTCGGGCGTGGTGGGCGTCGCGATCGCCGCAGTGCTCGGGCTCGCCTTTGCCGCGCTGGTTACGCGGTTGGCGGTCGCAACCGCTCGCGTGCAGCCCGAGCATGATCCCGACGATCCGCGTTATGTGCTCCAAGGGCACGTGGCCATGGTCACGGCTCCCATTCCGTCGGACGGGGAGGGGAAGATCACCTTCTCCGACGCTGGCGCGGACCGGACCATTCGTGCGCGCACCATCGACGGAACCGCGATTGCCGAAGGGCAGGAGGTCTGTATCGAGCGCATCGAGGATCAGGTGGCCTTCGTCGAGCTCTGGGCCATTGTCGAGCAACGGCTGTAGAGGTCGTGGATTCGTGACTGGCCCAGGCTTGGCATGGTGTACGCATTGCTGTGGCGGCAGGGCGGACTGAAAGGTCCGTCTTAGCGGCGCATGCCGAGGAGCGGTATGTCGGACACGGTCATCTTCCTGCTCATCTTCGGAGGCTTTTTCGTCCTCCGTGGCATAGCGGCAACGGTCGTCTTCTTCTTTCTGCTGCCGGACGGTGACCATTGTCCGAACTGCGACGCCGTGACGCTGCGCGTGCACTCCCCAGTCCTGAATCGGCTCCTTCCGCGATTCCGGACCAGTTGGTGTTATGAGTGCGGGTGGCACGGCATGCTGCGCCGCGGGCCACTCACCCCTGTGAATCCGGCGGCTGAGCTGACGAAGCTTCCGTAGGTTCGTCGCCCTGGCCGGTCCGCACGAGGACGTCGAGCCACTCCGGCCAGCTTCCGCTCAGCTCGAAGTAGTCGTCGTAGTACACGAGCCCGATCTTCTCCAGTTCGTCGACGAGCGCCCCGAGCGCATCGACGTCGTAGATCGGCCCGACGGCGACCAGCTTCCCCTCGACGCGGAATTCCCTGTCGGTGAGGCCAAGCCTGGCGTCGAGCGCCGCTCTCGTGAGGCCCGCGCGCTCGTATGCGGCTCGACGAAAGAAGAGGGTCGGCACCCCCTGATTGACGAATAGCGCCATCGAATCGCTCCGGGAATGTGAGGGCGACGCGAAGTTATCTCGGCGACACCTTCCCTTCCACCGCACGCGCTTCGATCGGTTCGATCGGCGCTATCTTATCGACATGTCTGGGCGATCTTCCGCATTCGAGGCTGAGTTCGACGTACTCGTCGTGGGCGCCGGGCATGCGGGCACGGAAGCGGCCGTTGCCTCGGCTCGACGCGGTGCGCGGACGGGGTTGGTCACGAGCGCGCTCGAGACCATCGGGCAGATGTCGTGCAACCCGGCGATCGGCGGTGTGGCGAAAGGAACGGTCGTGCGGGAAGTCGACGCCCTCGGCGGAATCATGGCGCGCGCCACCGATCTCGCCGCCCTGCAGTTCCGCATGCTGAATCGCAGCAAGGGACCCGCGGTCTGGGCGCCCCGTGCCCAGTGCGATCGGGGCCTCTACCGACGCGCCGTCCGCAGCTTGATCGAGAGCCGTCCCACCCTGCGGACGATCCAGGGCACCGTCGCTCGGCTCGTGCTCGACGGCGGCCGCGTCACGGGCGTGGAGACGCTCGAGGGTCGTCGCTTCGCCGCGCGCGCAGTCGTCATCACGACCGGAACGTTCCTTCGCGGCCGCATTCACATCGGGACGACGACGTCGATGGCCGGCGGACGCGCCGGCGAGCACTCCACCACACACCTCGCCGACCAACTGGAGCAGATCGGCCTCGAGGTCGCACGATTCAAGACGGGGACGCCGCCGCGTATCGATGGACGTTCGATACGCTGGGAGGATTTGGAGCGTCAGGAGAGCGAGATCGAGCAGTTCGATTACTCCTGGTCGCATTTCTGGACGACCCCGCGACGCACGGCGGATGGCGTGACTCGGCATCCCGTCCAGTTGCCGTGCTGGATCACCTTTCTCGGTCGCGATGGCAAGGAACTCATCGCCGAGCACATTGGCGAATCCGCAATGTACGGCGGCGCGATTGCGTCGCGCGGACCTCGCTACTGTCCGTCTGTCGAGGACAAGATCGTGCGGTTTCCGGAAGCGGAGCGCCATCAACTCTTCCTCGAGCCCGAAGGGCACGACACGCACGAGCTCTACGTCAACGGGCTTTCCACTTCGCTCCCCGCGCCTGTGCAGCTTGCGGTGCTGCGCTCCATTCCCGGTCTCGCGGATGTGGCGATGACGCGCGCCGGCTACGCGATCGAGTACGACTACTATCCGCCCACCCAGCTGGACGCGACGCTTCAGGTTCGTGCTCTCGACGGTCTGTACTTCGCTGGACAGATCAACGGCACGACCGGGTACGAGGAAGCCGCGGGGCAGGGCATGGTCGCCGGTGCGAACGCGGCTGCGCGCGCGCTCGGTACACCCTTGTTGCTGCTCGGCCGCGAATCGTCGTACATCGGCGTCCTCGTGGACGATCTGGTGACTCGTGGAGTGGATGAGCCGTACCGACTGTTCACGTCGCGGTCCGAGTTTCGACTCACCATTCGCCAGGACAACGCGCTCCGTCGGCTCGCACCGATCGGTCTGGCGCATGGCATCTACGACGAAGGCGAACGCGCGATCATCGCGAGTCGCTTCGCGGCAGAGGACGAAGCGAGGCGGCTTGCCCAGTCCACGTCGATCCGTCCGGAAGTGGCTGCGCCGGTCCTCGCTGCGGCGAACAGCGCACCGCTCGCGCATAGCGTCCGCGTCGCCGAGGTTGCCCGTCGGCAGGACATCGCGCTGCTCGATCTGTTTCGCGCCGTCGGCGTCGGTGAAGCGCTCGCGCCTGAAGCAGTCGTGAGCGCCGAGCTGGAGCTCAAGTACGAGGGCTACTTCGAGCGCGAGCGTGTGCAGGCGGACAAGCTGCGGCGGATGGGCGCCTTCGCACTGGATCCTTCACTCCCGTACGGCGAGATGCGCTCCCTGTCTGTCGAGGCGCGCCAGAAACTCGCGGCGGTCCGCCCGATCACCCTCGCCCAGGCGGCATCCATACCAGGCGTGAGCCCGACCGATCTACAGAATCTCGTCATCGAGATCGAGAAGCGTCGTCGCGATACGGTGACCCTGACCCCCACAGATCCGCGGTGACGGTTTCCGAACAGCGCACGAATCGTTGGTGGGCCAGGCTCGCCGCGGTGATCCTTCTTTTCTTTGGTTTTCTTCCCGTCGCAAACTGGATCCCTGGCGGGAGGGACTGGCCGCGCTATCGGGGCGACCTGGAAAGCTGGATCTCGGGAACGACGATCGTCGTCGGCGTCGGTATTCTCTATCTCATCGCCTCCCGGCGATATCCTGCACTCTGGCGAAGTGATGCGCTCTCGCCGCTGATCCGGTGGTGGGCGCGTCGTCCGCGACGGGCGAGTGCCGTGCTGTCCATTTCGGCACTCGTTCTCTACGCGATCACCGCACGGGTCGTCTTCGATGGACGACCGCTGCTGGTCGACGAGGTCGCCCAGGTCTTTCAAGCGCGTCAGTTCGCTCATGGCAGGATTGCAGGAGTGTTGGACAGTGTACCAGAGCTCTTCAGCGCGCTGCATCTGATTGAGCGGAACGGTCGGGTATTCTCACAGTTTCCGCCGGGTGGTCCGGCGGTGTTGTCATTGGGCCTCCTGATCGGCGCGCAGTGGCTTGCCGTTCCATTGTGCGGCGCGCTGGCTCTGTGGTTCTTCATCACATTTGCTAGAGGCATCGAGGCCGAGCGACCTGGGGTCTCGCTGCTCGCCTCTCTCCTCTTTGCCTTCTCCCCGTACATGGTGTTCATGTCGGGGTCGCAGATGAATCACGTGCCGACGCTGCTCGGCATCTGCGCGGCACTCGCCGCCTTCGAGCGCGCGACGTCGGTCGAGCAACCAGCGCACCGGCGAAAGGCATTTGCCTTCCTGGGCGGCTTGGCTTTGGGATTCGCGGCCACCGTGCGTCCCGTCGATGCGGCTGCGTTCGCGCTCCCATGCGCTGTCTGGTTGGTCTGGTGCGCGTTTCGTCATCGAGGGATGATCGTGCCTCTCGTGGCTTCGGGCGTTGGCGTGATGATTCCCGTTGGCATGATGCTCTGGTTCAACGCGCGCACGACTGGAGCGCCGTTGTTGTTCGGCTACGAAGCGCTCTGGGGAAAGGGACACGAACTCGGATTTCACGCTGCCCCATGGGGCGTTGCGCACACGCCGGCGCGTGGAACGGAGCTCGTGAGTCTCTACTTCCTCAGACTTCAGACATACCTGTTTGAGACACCCGTTCCTTCGTTGGTCGGATGTGCCGTCGCACTCTCGCTCGTCCCGCGTCTACGCCGCATGGACGGCGTCCTGCTCGCAGGTTCCGGTCTGCTCATCGTGCTGTACTTCGCCTACTGGCACGATGGGTTCTATCTCGGCCCCCGGTTCATGGTGTGTCTGCTGCCCGCGCTCGCGCTCTGGACGGCGCGCCTGATACCGGAGTGGCGCGAGCGTTGGGGACGCGGCGCCTCCTACCGCGTCTTGGTCAGCGCTTCCGTCGCCAGCATCTTCCTTTCACTGGCGCTCTCCACTCCACTGCGCGCCCGCGAGTATCGTGGTGGCCTGAAGACGATGCGCTGGGATGTGGAGGCGGCCGCGCGTGCGGCAGGTGTGCACGATGCGATCGTGTTCGTGCGTGAGAGTTGGGGTGCGCAGCTCATGGTCCGCCTTTGGGCGCTCGACCTGTCGCACGCCGAAGCACAAGCGCTGTATCACTTCGTCGATGCGTGTGCTCTCGAGCGAGGAGTCGATTCGCTCGAGCGCATTGGAGCACGTGGTCCCGCGGCGCGTGCGCTGCTTCTGCCTCTGCTCGCCGATTCGCTTCGTGTGGTGCGCTCTCCCTTCTCGGTCGACTCGACGGAACGTGTGCTTCCCGGCTCGACGTATGGACCTCGCTGCGTGCGCCGGCTGCAGGAGGACCACGCAGGGTTTACCGTCTATCTTCCGTTCCTCGTCGCCGACGGGCAACGCGTCGTGTATGCGCGTGACCTTCATGCGCGCGACTCGGTTCTCCTCTCGCGCTATCCGTCACGCGCGGTGTATCTGGTTCGGCCACCGTCGGATAGTGCGGGCGCCCTGCCGCGATTCTGGCCGCTCTCGCGCGATTCGCTTCTCGCCGATTGGGCGCGACACGACGCGCCCTGACGTCCGCACGGAGTCCGGTTGTTGCTGATGGCTCGCGGCGAGATCCATTGTGCAAGTTTCTGAAATGGTGACGTCTCCACTGTGGCGAGCGGTTTGAGGGGTACGGCTCGCGTCCTCACGCGACGCACCCGAAAGATTTTTGAGCGGATTCCATTTAGTAACATTGTGATACTTAATTCATTCGTCGCTCGCGATACCATCGGAGGTTGAGATCATGGTTCGACTTCGTCGTTATCTGACTCGCGCGATCTCGTGTTCAATTTTCGTGGCTTCGTCCCACGCGGTCGCGCTCCAAGCACAGTCGCCGTCGGCCGGCGCACTGCTTCCTCCCTCCCTCGCCACCTCCGGCCAAGCGGAAGAGAAGGTGACGCCGGATCGCGTCTCGGTGATGGTGAATGTCCAGACGCGGGCGGCAACGGCGGCAGCGGCGGCGGCGGACAATGCCAGGCGGACCCGCGCGGTACTCGATGCGCTCGCCGCGCTCGGGCTTCCGAAAGATCAACTGTCGACCGAAGGCTATACCGCGTACCCCGAGATGAACTACGACCGCCCCGGGAATACGCCGCGGGTCATCGGATACGTCGTGACGAATACTGTCCGTGCCGAATCGAAGCGCATTGATCAGGCTGGCCAGATCATCGATGCCGCCTTAGGTGCTGGCGCGAACATGATCAACAGCCTGTCGTTCTACGCCTCGTCCATCGAAGAGGCGCGCCGCAAAGCAATCGGTGCGGCTGTGGCCAGTGCGCGTGCCGATGCGGAGGCAATGGCGCAGGCTGCTGGAGGGAGTCTTGGGTCACTGCTCGAGCTCTCCACGCAGGGCCCTACGGCACCGCCTCGGCCCATGTTCGACCTCGGGGCGCGAGCGAAGGTCGCGATGGCTGAGCCGACGCCGATCAATCCGGGTCAGCAGACGGTCACTGTCTTCGTCACGGCCCGATGGGCTTTCGTGCCCAAGAGCTGATCCAGGTATTTTCTGCAAGGCACAGAAGGGCCCGCTATCCGCGGGCCCTTCTTTATTTGGTTCCACGTGGCACATCATAGCCTGCCTCATCTAGTTGAGGTTGTTGGGGCCACAGGAACGTTTCACGTGGCACATCGAGGCAGCTTTGCTAGTCCGGGTAACGCGGAGGGCGCCTTCTGCACTACATTGCGCACCTTGCCGGCAAGCACGCTTTCGCAAGCAGTCCTTCTCGTACAGCCTTGACGACCGAGCGGCCTGATGCTGGGGCCGAAGGACGCCTAGCCGACATGCGGCACTACGCCCTTTTTCGCGAAACAAGCTCACACAGCGACGGCTGTATCGTCGCCGCCCACAGCGCGACGCCGAACACGGAGATCAAGTGCCCCGAGTCATCGCCATTGCCAACCAGAAGGGCGGCGTCGGAAAGACGACGACCGCTGTAAACCTCGCGGCGAGTCTAGCCGTTGCGGAGCGGCGCACGCTGCTCATTGACGGAGATCCGCAAGGCAATGCCACGAGCGGAACAGGAATCGAGCGAACGACCTTCGAGCGGACGACCTATGACGTCCTCATCGGAGCAGCGACACTCTCCGAGACGCGTATCCGTGGGGTTCAGTTCGAGCACTTGGATGTCGTACCGGCGACACCGGATCTCGCCGGTGCAGAAGTCGAGCTCGTCGATACCTCAGACCGCGAGCGGCGCATGCGCAACGCGATTGCTGAGGTTCGGAATGACTACGATTTCATTCTGATTGACTGCCCGCCCTCCTTGGGACTGATCACCCTCAACATGCTCGCCGCCGCTGATGCACTGCTCATCCCACTTCAGTGTGAATACTACGCCCTCGAGGGACTAAGCCAGCTGCTGAATACGGTCCATCTGATTCAACACAGCGTGAATCCATCCCTCACCATTGCTGGCGTACTACTGACGATGTTTGACGCTCGGCTCAACCTCTCCCGCCAAGTCGCAACCGAAGCCAGGGAATATTTCGGCAATCAGGTCTTCGACACCGTCGTCCCGCGGAATGTCCGGCTCGCCGAAGCGCCGAGTTTCGGGAAACCCATCGTTCTCTACGACGTGCAGAGCGTTGGCGCGCAAGCGTACTTCGCCGTGGCTGATGAACTAATGCGGCGAGAGAAGGCGTCATCTAAGGAACTCCATAGCAACACTATCACGTCTACAGCTACGGCCCTTGAGGCCAATACATGAGCGCCGATCCGCCCAAACGACTTGGCCGAGGCCTGGAAGCGCTCATCTCGACGGCCCGACAGCAGCGCGAACCTCTTTCTGCTCTGGCCGCCGAAGCGAGCTCAGATGGGCCGAATCTGAAGCAGATCCGCTTGAGCGACATCATCCCAAACCGCTTTCAGCCTCGTCGCACCTTCACCGAGCCCGAGCTCCTGGAACTCGAGTCGTCGATTCGCGCCAGCGGGTTGTTGCAACCCATTGTCGTGCGCGCCAGCGGAAACGGAAAATGGGAGCTCGTTGCCGGCGAGCGAAGGCTGAGAGCGGTAACAAGACTCGGTTGGACCGAGATTCCGGCTGTAGTGAGAGACTTCGACGACCGAGCCATGCTCACGCTCGCCCTCGTCGAGAACCTTCAGCGCGCTGACTTGAATCCGCTCGAGGAGGCCGAAGGATACCAGCGACTCATCGACGAGTTCGGCCTGACTCAGCTGCAGGTGGCAGAGGCCGTCGGGAAGGACCGCACGAGCATCACGAACCTCCTGCGAGTGCTCAGCCTGCCTCCCGCGATCCGTCAACTCCTCGAAGCTCGCCACATTACCGCGGGGCACGCTCGCGCCCTACTCGCGATCAAGGATGAGCACCGCCAGCTCGATCTGGCCAACGAGACTGTTGCCCGTCAGCTATCGGTGCGTGAGGTCGAGGCCCGCGCACGTCAGATTGCCAACCCATCGCTCATCGAGCGTGAAAGGGCTGAACTTCGCTCCAATAATGCGTCAGAAACATCACAGCATAGTGCCAGTAATCCAATACTGAAGCGTGTAGAGGATCAGTTTCGCAAGAAACTCCAGACCGACGTACAGGTCCAATTGAATGGAAAGGATCGGGGCGTCGTACGAATCACCTTCTACAGCACCGACGACCTGGAGCGCTTGCTGGATGCGATCGTCGGACCTGCGCGGAGCGATTTCGACTGACCGCCTTCAGTCAACGCGGGATCGCAAGTTGTCAACATCGCCTAAGCCACTGTCATAACAGACGATACGTGGATACAAGTGCATCGTAAACAGATATTTTCCACAGCTTTCCACACGCGCCGAGCAGCATTCTATCTCAGTTGCGCGACCTTTCTTCTAGTCGCGGCGTGCAATTCGGGACGCGAGGATGCCCGCCCCAGCGCCTCCACGGCCAAAGGCCAGAGCACGGATCAGCCCTTCCGGGTTGCCCTACTTACCCCCGGACCAATCAGCGATCAGGCATGGAACGGGGGAGCCTACAAGGGCCTACTGCGTGTGCGCGACAGCCTGGGCGCCACGGTGAGCCATATTCAGACGAAGACGCCCGCCGAGTTCGAGGAGCAATTCCGGCAGTACGGCGCTCAGGGCTACGACCTCGTCTTTGGCCACGGATTCGAGTTTCAGGACGCTGCGATGCGCGTGGCACCGGATTATCCGCGCACCATCTACGTCGTGACCTCCGGATCGAGCGTCGGCGCAAATGTGGCTGGGATCGAATTCGCCTTTGGGGATGCCTCCTACCTGGCTGGCATGCTCGCCGGCGCGACGACGAAGACAAACGTCATCGGCGTCATCGGCGGTACCGAGCTGCCACCGGTCAAGGAAAGCTTCGCGGCTTTCGCGCGCGGCGCCAAAGCGGCAAATCCCAAGACTACCGTTCTTACTTCGTATCTTGGCAACTGGGACGACGTCAGCGCGGGTCGCGAACAGGCACTCGCGCAGATCGGGCGCGGCGCCGACGTCATCTTTCAGAATGCGGATGCGGCCGGGCTCGGAGTGTTTCAAGCAGCGCGCGAGACAAGGAAGGCGCTCGTCGTTGGATCCAACTCCAACCAGAACGACGTGGCCCCGGACATCACCATCGCCAGTGTGGTGATCGATTTACCACACGCCTTCCTGACGGTAGCGCGCGAGGTGAAGGCAAAGACCTTCAAGCCGAGGCTCATCAGGCTCGGCTCCGAGAGCGATGTCGTGACGCTTGTGGTCAACCCGGCCTTTCAGCCACGCATCGCCCCCGCCGCGATGCGAGCCGTGGATTCCGTCCGACGGGATCTCTCCGCTGGCCGGCTCGCTCCGCGTGCTCCGAACCCCTGAGGCGCGATGACGGCCGCCACACGCAATACGCTCGGCGACATCGCGGCATATCTCGACGACTTGCTGCGCACGAACGAGGTGCCCGACTACCGTGGCGCCTTGAACGGCATCCAGGTCGAGCACATCGGGCCTGTCACGCGCTGCGCCGTCGCCGTTGACGCATCGTCTCGTACGATAGAAGGCGCGGTGGCACAAGGCGCCAACCTGCTGATCGTTCATCATGGCCTCTATTGGGCTGGAGTCCAACCACTTCGCGGCCATGTCTATGAACGTATTCGCCGATTGATTGCGAACGACATCGCGGTGTATGCGTCGCATCTCCCCCTCGACCTTCATCCCGATGTTGGCAACAACGTGCTTCTCGCCCGCGAGCTCGGTCTCACGCCGGCCTCCGGATTCGGGCGATTCGAAACGATCGACGTGGGAGTGAAAGGCGCTTGCGATGTGGCGACGGCTGTCCTGGTGCAGCGCTGCGAGCAGGTATCCCGTCGAGAGGGTGGACACCTCGTAGCAGTGGGCCTGACTCCGGACCGCCGGACCACTCGCTGGGCCATCTGCACCGGCGCCGGTGCGTCGAGCGACACGCTGCGTGAAGCGAAAGCCGCGCAAGTCGACACGCTCATCGTGGGAGAAGGTCCCCACCACACCGCGATCGAGGCAGAGGAGCTCGGGATCGCGGTCCTCTATGTCGGGCACTATGCGACCGAGACCTTCGGTGTCCGCGCGTTGGGGGCCGAGATCGAGCGAAGGTTCGGGGTTCCGTGGAGTTTCATCGCCGCTCCCACCGGCCTCTGACCGCCCGATGACGTTGCCGCACTCGCACGACGCTCCCGTCGCGCTGGCGCTCCGCGGCATCGACAAGCGTTATGGCAACGTTCAAGCCCTCAGCGCGGCGACGCTGGAGGTTCGTCCCGGGACTGTCCATGCATTGCTGGGCGAGAACGGGGCCGGAAAATCGACGCTGATGCGCATCGCATACGGTCTCGAACGCGCCGACGCCGGGACATTGCTCGTCTGGAACGATCGTGTCCGTGTCACGAGCCCCGCCGAGGCGATTGCACAGGGAATCGGCATGGTGCACCAGCACTTCACCCTGGTGCCCGCAATGACCGTCGCCGAGAACATCGCCCTTGGAGGCAAGGGACGCCTCGATCTGGCGCATGTGGCAAGGCGTGTCGATGAGCTCTCCACCTTGACCGGTTTCGCGCTGGACCCGAACGCGCGTGTCGAAGCACTTCCCGTCGGCGCTCAACAGCGCGTCGAGATCGCGAAAGCTCTGATGCATGCCGCGCGCATCCTCATCCTCGACGAACCAACGGCGGTCCTCGCACCCAACGAAAGCACGGAGCTCCTGCGTTGGGTGCGCGTCTATGCCGATGCCGGCAATGCCGCCGTTTTGATCACGCACAAGCTACGCGAGGCCCTCGGCGTTGCGGACGAAGTCACCGTGCTCCGTCGCGGTCGTACCGTTCTCACGGCCCAGCGTGACGAGGTGACGTCCGATGCGCTGACTTCCGCGATGATCGGCGAAGAGCTGCTCAGTGCCAGGCCGAGATCGATAGGCAAGGTTTCGCGGTCCCGGTCGTCGGTCGAAGTCGTATTCCGTGCCGACAGGCTCACACTCTCCGACACGACCGGCATCGTACGACTGCGCGACGCGACGTTCGAGATCAACGCCGGTGAGATCGTCGGCATTGCTGCCGTCGAGGGCAACGGCCAGCGCGAACTGCTTCGGGCACTCGCCGGCCGACTCGGCCCCACGTCGGGCGTGCTCGCGCATCCACCGGCGGTCGGATTCGTGCCGGAGGACCGGCACCACGACGCAGTGCTACTCAATCGCAGTCTCTCGGAGAACGTCGCGCTTCGCGGTGCCGGTGCACGGCGAGGGATGATCGACTGGGACGCAGTGAGCGCGCAGACTGAACGACTCATGCTCGAGTACGACGTGCGTGCCGAGAGCGCGAACCTCGCGATGCGCGCCCTCTCGGGTGGCAATCAACAGAAGCTCGTGCTCGCGCGTGAGCTGGCGCTCGAGTCGAGCTCGGAGCAGGCACTCGTCGTGGAGAACGCTACTCGCGGGCTCGATGTGAGGGCGACCGCCGAGATACACGCGCGCCTCCGTACCGCCGCGCAGAACGGCGCGGCCATCGTGCTGTACTCGAGCGACATCGATGAGGTGCTTCTGCTCGCGACTCGTGCGTTCGTCGTCTTCGACCGCAGTGTTCGTGAACTGCCGCTCGACCGTGAGCGGATCGGGCAGGCGATGGTGGGCGCAACATGAAACGCGGAGCGCACACACGGACGTCTCGGCGCGCATCCGTTGCATGGGAGCTCGCCCAGGCGGGCGTGGTGTTGCTCGCGATCGTCGGCACCACGGCACTTCTGCTGGCCGCAGGCGGCTACGCCGTGGACTCGGGTCTTGCGGCCCTCTGGCGAGGGTCGATGGGATCGTGGTACGCGTTCACCTCTGCGACGCTCGTGCGCGCCATCCCACTGATGCTCACCGGGGTCTCGGTGGCGATCGCCTTTCGTGCCGGCGTCCTGAACATCGGCGCGGAAGGCCAGTTGTTGGCAGGAGCCGCGGCCGCGGCGGCGGTTGCGCTCTCGCTCGATGGTCTGCCCGCCGTGAGCGTCATCGTGTTCGCGCTCGCCGCCTCGGCCCTTGGCGGAGCGGGATGGGCATCCATCGCCGCGTTTCTGCGCGCCCGCTTCGGTGTGCTCGAGGTCATCAGTACGATCATGCTGAACTTCATCGCACTGCACGCGGTGTCGTACCTCGTTCGCGGCCCCCTTCAGGAACCGACCCACGTCTATCCCCAGTCATCGACCATCGGGGACGCCATCCATCTGCCCCGGATCGCCGGTGCCGGACGATTGCACATCGGGTTGTTGTTGGCGGTCGGCGCCAGCGTCGTGGCGGGCTGGGTGCTGCGGCGCACCGCGGCCGGGTTCCGTCTGATCGCGGCCGGGGAGAGCCCGAGCGCCGCGACGAGTGCAGGCGGCATCGACGTCATGATCACGACGACACTCACCTTCTTCGTAAGCGGCGCGTTGGCTGGCCTCGCCGGTGGTGTCGAGGTGCTCGGCGTCACCTTCGCCCTTTACGAGAACATCTCGCCGGGCTACGGATACACCGCGATTGCGGTCGCGTTGTTGGCCCGGCTCGACCCGTGGCGTGTCGCGGCAACCGCTCTCCTGTTCGGCGGCCTCGAAGCCGGGGCGGGCGCCATGCAGCGTGACGCCGGTGTGCCATCGACACTGGTGACCGTGATCGAGGCAGCACTCATTCTCGCGGTGGTCGCCGTGGGAGCGCTGCGCCGTCGATCGTCCGTTCCGGATGCCGCTACGGGCCCGATCGCCGCATGACGGACGTCGTCGAGCCCCTCTTGGCCGCGACGATTCGCACGGCGGTACCGCTCGCACTCGCGGCGCTCGGGGAGCTGCTGGTCGAACGTACGGGGTTGATCAACATTGGCTTGGAGGGTGCAATCCTCGCCGGCGCCCTTGGAGCGCTCGTCGGCGCCTCTGGTCACGGCGTAGCGCTCGGTTTTGCGAGCGCGATGGTCGCGGGAATGGTCGTCGCGCTGTTGTTCGTCGTGTTCGTCGTCTGGATTCGCGCGGATCAGATCATCGCCGGCACGGCGCTTACGCTCCTGAGTATGGGCGCTACTGGCACGCTGTACCGGGCCATCTATGGCAGTTCGGGCGCCGCGCTGAGCATTCCTACCAGCGCTGCACTTCCGATTCCCGGACTTGCCGCCTTGCCGGTCGTCGGCACAGCGCTGTTTTCCCAGCCTCCGATCACCTACCTGGTGTACCTCCTCGCGCCCGCTCTGGCCTGGTGGTTGGCAAGCACCCATGCGGGGCTCGCTCTGCGCGCGATCGGGGATCGGCCCGACGCCGCCGAGGCGGCAGGTATTGCGGTGGACCGGGTGCGGTCGCTGGCCGTCCTCTTCAGCGGAGCATTGGGTGGTCTGGCCGGAGGAACCCTCGTGCTTGCCCAGGCTGGCACCTTCGCCGAAGGCATGTCCGCCGGTCGCGGATTCATCGCGATCGCCATCGTAGCGCTCGGCCGCTGGACACCTTTGGGGGTGATCGGCGGGGCGTTGCTGTTTGGCGCGGCGAGCGCGCTGCAGTTCGCCTTTCAGGCGATGGGATGGAACGCGCCATATCAGGTCTTTCTCGCCGTGCCGTATCTCCTCACACTCGCGGCCCTGGCAGGGGCGGTAGGACGCGCGCGGGCGCCTGCCTCACTTGGACAAGCGCTCGAGCCTCGTCGATGATCAGGGACGCGTCACCGCAGCCGTCAGTCGGCGCACTTCGCCAGGCCGCTCGTCCAGCGCACTGCCCAGTGCCGAGGGCCGGTGCGCTCGATCAACGCATACGCCAGTCCGGCGTCACTATCGCGCGCGATCACCAGCGATGGAGTGCCATTCGACCCTAGTCGAACGGCGGCAACCAGCTCGGACGAAACGACGTCCTCTTCTTTTCCGAACGACCGCTCGGCATACGCGAGCTGATAGCGCCCCGTCGTCACACCGCTGTCGCGCTCTGCGATCACCAACGTCTGCTCTTCCTGAGGGTCCGCCTCCTGGTTGACGCGCCGGATGAGCTGCGCCGCCAGGGCCTGAACACCGGGAGCCGCTTCGAACCGGCGGATATTCTGCGCGGTGAAGCGCAGCCCCTGGAATGCGGGAGAGGTGTTCGCTGTGACGGCGGAGGCCAGGCGCGACGCTTCGGCGGCGAGCGCCATGCTGTCACGGGCCGGGAGCGCGTCCACCGAATCGAGCGGGATCGCCTTCACGTTCGCGCTGAGAAACCCTACCGCCCATGTACCGGCACCCGCGGTCGCATGCAGGTTCCGCAGCGGCCAGACCCGGCACTCCGCGTTGTCATTTCCGGCCGGCAGCTCGAGGGTCGCTGTGAATCGCGTACTATCACGCCCGAACAATGTCGCCGTTGCCTGATCGACCGCGCCAGTATCCACGGTTGCCGTCGAACCACCGGAGGCGCCAAAGAACACAATCGCCTCGTCGGGAGCCGCTCCTGCCACGAGCAGGACCGGACCAGCGACCGGACTCCACCCATTGGAGGGCGGCGTGACCACGGCAGAATCGACGTGCGTGCTTCCCGCGATCGTCCTCTTATCCACGCGAATCGCCGGTGCGTCCTGCTTGCACGCGATGATCAAGAGACCCGCGCAGAATGGTCCGACGCTGCGGTGCAGTGCGCGTACGAGGTTGAAGCGGGACGGGAGCATAGGAGGTAATTTGGACCGCCAATTCAGGGCGTCAACACGAACGGGAGTGGCCATGGCCGAATCCTTCTCCGTCGATCGATGATATCCGGTGCCCCAACAGAGCGCGCCCCCGTACGCGAGCGCGCAAGCTGGGCCGTGTACGACTTCGCGAATACCATCTTCTCGATGAATGTCGCGACGCTCTACTTCTCGGTCTGGTTGATCGCCGACCTGCACGCGTCGAACACCGTATATGCAGTGGGGAACGGCATCTCGTCCATCCTCGTGGTCCTGTCCGTACCCGTGCTCGGCGCCGTGTCCGACGCGCGCCGGCGGCGTAAGCCGTGGGTGGTAGGATTCACCATCGTCTCCTGTCTCGCTTGCGCCGCCATCGGCCTTCTCGGCCAGCTGACTCTGCCGATCAGCGGAGCGGAAACGATTGGTGGGACCGCGTTGCCGCCGACCTGGCACCCGACGATCTCGACCTTCGGCTGGGTCCTCGTCGCCTTCGTGATCGCGAACTACGCGTATCAGGCCGCACAGCCGTTCTACAATGCGATGCTTCCCGACCTCGCGCCGCCGAAGGAACGCGGCCGGCTCTCCGGGATCGGCACCGCGGTGGGCTACGTCGGCACGATCGTCGGTCTGCTCATGGTGGCTCCTTTCTTCAACGGGGCCGTCCCGCTCCTGGGCGCACTGCCAGCCGCCAGCATCTCCCTGCTGCACACCGTGGTGCCCTTCTCGTCACACGCCGGGCGTGTGTCGACCTTCGTGCCGACCGCGATACTCTTTCTGTTGTTCTCGCTGCCCCTCTTCTTCTTCTGCCGCGACCATCATCCGCGGCCGGAGCGAGTTCCGATCGCGTGGCGTGCCGCCTTTGCCGACGTCGGCCATACCCTCAGGGACGCCAAGCGTCATCCTGGAGCGCTCGCGCTCATCGTCGCCTCGTTTCTCTATCAGGACGCGATCGGCACCATCGTGTCGTTCATGGCGATCTATGCAGTGAAAGCGATGGGGTTCCAGCGAGGCAGCGAGATCACTCTCTTTCTCGTCCTGACCCTTCCGGCGATTCTCGGCAGTTACATCGTCGGCCGCCTCGTCGATCGCTATGGCGCTCGCCACGCGCTCGTGGCCATCGTCGCCGCGTGGATCGCCTTGCTGATCGCCATGGTGCTCGTGCCGACACAGGGGGCGTTCTGGATCGTCGGCCTCGGAATCGGTCTCATCTTCGGTGGCGTACCGACCGCCGAGCGTCCCCTTCTTCTCTCGCTGGTCCCGGAAGAGGAGGCGGGACGCTACTTCAGCCTCATGCTCCTGTCAGCGCGCGCAGCGGCGGTTGCCGGCCCTCTCGTGTGGGGTCTTACCGTCGACGGCCTCGAGCCCAGGTACGGGACCGGCCTTGCGTACCGCGCAGCGGTCATGAGCGTGGCTGTGATGTTCGCGGTCTCACTCCTGTTTCTGCGGTCCGTCCCACATCGGTCGCCGGTCCGCTGAGCGTCGATGCTCTATCGACTCCTCAGGGTCATCGCTACCATCGCCCTGAGATGGTACTACGGGGAGGTCGCGGTGCAGGGGGCGGAGCGCGTTCCGCGTGCGGGACCGTTGCTCATCGTCGCAAACCACCCCAACGCCCTCATCGATCCGCTGTTGGTGGGGACCACGCTGTCGCGACGTGTGCTGCTCACGGCAAAGGCGACGCTGTTCGAGAACCCCGCGCTTTCATCGTTGCTTCACGCGGTGGGGGTCGTGCCGTTGCGTCGCGCAAAGGACGAAGAAGGCGGCACGCAGGGCGAGACCAGTCGGGATCGGAACGCCGCCGCATTTCGGGCGGTCACCGACGCCCTGCGTCGCGGCGGTGCAGTGTTGATCTTCCCGGAAGGGATCAGCCATGACGCCCCCGCAATCGCGCCGCTCCGATCTGGCGCAGCCCGCATCGTCCTCCAGGCGCACGCAGAGGGGGTGCGTGGAATCCAGTTGCTCGCCGTTGGGCTGATCTTCGAGGAGAAGGAGCGCCCCGACAGTGATGTGCTGGTTCGGGTCGGTGAGCCTCTCATGCTCGATTCCCGGCTCGCAGCCCATGAAGGGGAAAGCGTCAGTCGGCTGACCCAGGCGCTCGACGCCGAACTGCGCGGCGTCACCCTCAACTTCGCCACGGCGGAGCGCGCAATCCGGGCGGTGCGGCTTGCACACATTCTTTCGGCGCTGGCGACGGAGCCCGCCCCCGTCGGCCAACCGAGGAATCTCGATGCGGAGGCGGATCTCGCACATCGGATCGATCGGGCTACCACCGCGCTGGCGGATGTACCACCGGAGATCATCAGCGCCGCAGACGAGCTGTCGGCCCACCTCGATGCCCTGCAGCGTGAGCTCGGTCGAAAGGGGATCGCGCTCGAAGACGTTCGCATTTCCGCCCGCTGGAGCGAGGGGACGCGCTTCCTGCTTCGCGAGGGACTGATCCTTCTCCTATTCCTTCCCTCATTCGTCGTTGCGCGAGTTGCCCACTGGATCCCGATCCGATTGGCCCGCGCGGTCGCGCTTCGCTCTCTTCGGCGCGACGGCGCTCGTGATCAGCCCGCGATGCGCACGATCATCTTCGGATTGATTGCCCTCGTCGTCTGGTACGCCCTGCTGTTCGTCCTCCTCGACCACCTCGTCGGTGTTGCAGGCGCGGTTGGCGGGCTCCTCGCGATCTTCGCGTCGGCTCATGTGCTCCGTCTCGCAGGTCGTCGACTCCGGCGTGCGCTGCGCCGAGCGCACTCCTTCCTGGCACTCCGGTCCAACGGCGCACTGCAGCTTCGACTGATCGGCGAGTTCGACGCCCTCGTATCGCAGGCGGTGGCGCTCGAGCAAGCCCTGGTGGAGAAGGGCTCCGCGCGCCCCTAGACGAGCACTAGGTGATGCGCTCAGGACACGGGCGTGGGAGGGGGAAGCAGGGGCCCGCCGAGGTCCCAATGCCACGCATCACGGCGGACGCCCGTGCGAGGGTCCTTCAGCGGTTTGAATTGGAGACGGCTCTCCCCGAGCCCGAGCGTCTTGCCGAATCGGAGCAACCGCTCACGATCAGTGGAGACGAGGTGCGCCATCTGGCGCCCTTTCCAGACGTGGCGGTGCAGCCACAAGCCGCCGTCCATCGCGTGAATCATCCCGGCACGGCGGGACCGAAACTCTCGATATTCCGGACCTGTCAGGGACTCTCCCGCTGGCTCCGGTCGGCTCACTTCAGTACGACGACAGTGTCCATCGAGCTCCAATCAGCGTGCGATCACTGACAGGCGGGAACCCCTTCCACCGACGCAGGGGTCGGCGTCGGAGAGACGGCCCCGTAGAACACCACGCACTGCAGCGGATAGGAGAGGGGATGCGTCGCCGTAGCGACCCACTGCCCCACACCAGGCGTCGAGAGGGTCAGGATCACTCCGGGCGACGGACGAAAGTTGAGGAGCGCCGTGTCACTCGCGTACGTGGCCGCCTGGAAGAAGTAGGCCTCCTGGGCGACTGCCAGATTGCGCAGGTCGCTCCGGAGCGCGGCCGCGTTCGCCTTGCCCTTGGTATTCTGGAACTTCGGAATCGCGATCGCGGCAAGGATGCCGATGATCACGACGACGATCAGAAGTTCGATCAGTGTGAATCCGGTCCGGGTGCGCGGCATCGCGGGATCCTGAAGCGAGCGGGAGAGCGGCGGGGCGCCGCGAGATCAGAACGATCGGGAAGGAGCGACAACAACGGCCATCGAGCGCACGGTAGGGGAAGGCAAGGGAAATGCCCAGTCCGGCACTACGCTGTAACGCGTTACGCCGCAATAGATTGCAACTATTTATACGGTGATTCAAAAGTGATCTGTCCGGCTCGAATTGCCAGAACCACCGCACTCTGCAATGGCATTTTGCCGCGATTTACAGCTCGGACTTTCGTTATCCGAGCTTCGTTTCCAGCCAGTTCCCGCCGGTCCCGACATCGACGACCAGGGGGACGGACAACTCCGCGGCGCCCTCCATCTCCTGCCGCACGAGCTCCGTGACCACCTCCATCTCCGGCCCGGGCACTTCGAAGATCAGCTCGTCGTGCACCTGCAACAACATGCGCGCGCTGTGACGCTCTTGCTGCAGGCGCTCGTGAATGCGGATCATGGCGATCTTGATCAGATCGGCCGCCGAGCCCTGAATGGGGGAATTCGCCGCTGTGCGTTCGCCGAACGCGCGGATGTTGAAGTTGCGATCCCGGAGCTCGGGCACATATCGCCGGCGCTTGAAGATCGTTTCCACATAGCCGTGCTCGCGAGCGTACTGGACCATCGAGTCCAGGTACTCGCGCACTTTCTGGAACCGTTGGAAGTAGCGGTCGATGAACTCCTTGGCCTCGGCATGCGAGATCTTGAGCTGCCGGGACAGGGCGTGCGGACCCTGCCCGTAGATCGTCGCGAAGTTGATCGTCTTCGCGCGCCCACGCATCTCGGACGTCACTTCCTCGAGCGGAACATCGAAGATCAGCGCCGCGGTCTGTCGGTGAATGTCGCCACCCGACTGAAATGCCTGCACGAACGCTGGATCTCCTGACAAATGGGCGAGCAACCGTAACTCGATCTGCGAGTAGTCGGCGGCGAGAAACTCCCATCCTTTCCTCGGGATGAACCCGCGCCGGATGTCGCGACCCAGTTGGCGGCGGATCGGAATGTTCTGGAGATTCGGCTCATTCGACGAGAGACGGCCAGTCGCCGCGACTGTCTGGTTGAACGACGTATGCAGTCGTCCGGTGTGCGGATTCACGAGTGGAGGAAGTGCGTCGATGTACGTGCTCTCCAGCTTCGCCAGCTCACGGTATTCCATCAACAGCGAGGGAAGCTCGTGCCCCGCTTCGGCGAGCTCCTGGAGGACGCTCGCATCCGTTGACGGACCGGTCGTTGTCTTCTTGAGAATCGGAAGCTTCAGCCGCTCGAACAGCACCTCGCGGAGCTGCGGGTTGGAGTTGATGTTGAACTCCCCTCCCGCCGACTGATAGATCTCCTGTTCGACACGCTGGCGCTCACGCGCGAACCGCTGCTTCAGCGATCCGAACCAGGGGATGTCGATCTGGACGCCGGCCCATTCCATGTCGGCGAGCACGCCGATGAGTGGTATCTCGACATCACGATACAGCTCGTAGATCTGCTGCGCCTCGAGCTGCGGTCGGAAACGCTGCTCGAGCTGCCAGGTCACATCCGTGTCTTCGCACGAGTAGTCTCGCGCGCACGCGATTGGAACGACGTCGAACGGTAGCTCCGCCTTTCCTTTGCCGCAGAGATCCTCGTAGCTCGTCATCGTGTGGTCGAGGAACTCGAGCGCCAACAGATCGAGTCCATGGGAGCGTCGCCCTGGATCGAGCACGTAGCTCGCCACCATCGTGTCGGACACCAAGCCGCTCAACGTGAGGCCAGCGCGACGCAATACGAGGAGATCGTACTTCGCGTTCTGCCCGACCTTGGGCACGGCCGGATCCTCGAGCAGCGCGCGAAGTGGCGCCATCGCGGGATCGTCGAGCGACGGAAGATTTCTCACCGCCGGAACACCTGCCGCGAGTGCTCGTGCCGCGATGCTCGACGGCTCGGGCTTGGCCCGCTTGGCCCGCGGTTGCTTCGGCTTTGCCTGGTTTGCCTTGTCCGCATCGCTTCCCGGCTCGGAGCCGGATCCATCGTCATCGAATAGCAGATCGCCCTGGATGGAGTGTGGCACGCGATGACGCAACGGCAGGTAGAAAGCCTCGCCGGGGCCGACAGCGATCGAGATGGCGACGAGAACGGACCGCAGCGGATCGACCTCCTGCGGGCTGTCGGGTTCGATTACCGTTTCCGTATCGACCGCGATGTAGGGCGCCTTTCGCGCACGCGCGATCATGCGCTCGAGGGCGGGAATTGTATCGACCGTGACGTAGTGCGTCGTCGGGCGCGTCGTCTCCGGCGTCGCCTCCGGTGTCCCGAGCGGAGGGGTGGCCGCCATGGCCGCGGCGGCCGCTACCTCACCGATCGAGCGGGCGAGCGAGTGGAATTCGAGCTCCACGAACAATTGTCGTAGACGCGTGGAATCAGGCTCCCGAACGCGCAAGGCATCGAGCGCTAGCGTGAGTGGGAGATCTTCGCGGATGGTTACTAATTCCTTCGACAGGCGTGCGAGATCGCCCTGTTCCATCAGTGCTTCCCGAGGGCGCTTCTTGGTCAGGCTCGGCGCCGCAGCGAGGATCGATTCCAGGTCGCCGAACTCGATCACGAGATCGCGCGCGGTCTTCTCGCCGATTCCCTTGACCCCAGGCACGTTGTCGGAGCTGTCGCCGACCAGCGCGAGGTAGTCGGTCACGTGCTTCGGCTCGACGCCGAGCCGATCGGTGCCGTTCTCCACCGACACCCACTGTTCTTCCACGCTCGCGGGGCCTCCGCGACCTGGATTCAGCAGCCAGACACCAGGACGGACGAGCTGTTGAAAGTCCTTGTCGCCCGAGACGATGACGACGTTCGTGCCTTGCGCGACCCCTTGCTGAGCGAGCGTGCCGATGACGTCGTCCGCTTCATATCCGGGCAACGACAGGATCGGGATCCGGTACGCTTCGAGTAGCTGGCAGATACGCTCCATCCCGGTATCGAAATCGGACTGGAGCTCATCGGTCAGCTTCTCACGCGTCGCCTTGTAGTCCGGATATCGCTCGTGTCGAAAGCTGAGGCCGGAGTCGTGAACCCAGCCGAGATATTCAGGACGGTGATTGGCCAGCAGCCGCTGAAGGAAATTGACGATGCCCCACGCCGCGGACGTGTTCTCTCCGCGCGCCGTCGTGAGCGGGCGCGAGATGAGGGCGAAGAAGGCGCGATAGATGAGCGCGTAGCCGTCCACGAGAAACAACCGCGGGCTCCCTGGCGGGGACTCGGCAGGCGCGGACGAGAAAGTCGGATCGGTCACGGAGCGGCAGACGAAGGGCTGGCGTATGCAGAGTGCTTCGCTCCAAACAAGCTACCCTGTCACCCGGGCCGCATGGACCGTGGACACATGACGGAGCCACAGGTGGAAACAGCACCGCCTGCCACACTACGCGGCAGGCGGCAGGAAATCCGAACTCACAACCGCAGGAGCTTAGACGCGCTGCACGTTGGCGGCGTGGAGTCCCTTCGCACCCGTCTGGATCTCGAACTCGACCTCCTGCCCTTCAGCGAGCGTCTTGAAGCCGTCCATCGCGATCGCCGAGAAGTGCACGAAGACATCCTCGCCCCCTTCCTGCTCGATGAAGCCATACCCCTTGGCATCATTGAACCACTTTACTTTCCCTCTGGCCATTGCGCGCTGCCTCCAACGGAGTGAATCGAACCTGCGCTTCGGGTGCTGGGCACGCCACTCGACGTGCGGCGCCTATATAGGAACACCCTGCACTTTTGTCAAGAAACGCGACATGGCCTGCGGACAGCATCGCATGATTTCTGCTCGCCGTCGCTTGCTCCCACCCCCGGCGCGGAGTTAGGTTCGCGCCGTGCCAAAAGAAAACTTGATTGGACAGACGATCGCCGGATACACCCTGCGCAACGAGGTGGGCGAAGGTGGGACGTCGGCGGTGTTCCGCGCCGAACATCCCGCTCATGGGGTCGTCGCGGTGAAGGTGCTGCGCGAGAAACTCCGCCAGGACAAGACGGCTGTCGCACGGTTCGTTCGCGAGGCAAAGTACGGCGAGCGCGTGCAGCATCCCAACGTCGTGCGTACCATCGAGGTCGGCGAAGCCGGTCCGGGACTTCACTTCCTCGCCATCGAGTGGGCGAAGGGTGAGCTGCTCGAGCGCTACGTGAAGCAGAACGCGCCCCTGCCGGCGGACGAAGTCGCGGCGATCATCACGCAGATCGCGGATGCCGTACAGGCGGCGCACGCGGTCGGCATCGTGCACCGAGATCTAAAGCCGGATAACGTCATGTACGATCCGGCCACGAGACAGGTAAAGTTGCTCGACTTCGGCATCGCGACGGATACCGACATGGCACCCGAGCAGCGCCTGACGCGTGCAGGCTTCTTCGTCGGTACCCTCATGTACGTCGCTCCGGAGGCGCTGTCCGGAGAGTTGGTCACGCCAGCCGCCGATCAGTACAGTCTTGCGACGATTGCCTATCTGCTGCTGAGCGGGTGTCTCCCGTTCACCGCGAAGACGCCACGTGAGATGTTCTCGCAGCTCCTCTCCCAGCCTCCGACTGCGCTGAACAGCGCGAAGCCAGGACTTCGTTTTCCGGCCGCCGTAGAGCACGTCGTGATGCGCGGTCTGAGCAAGGATCCTCGCCAGCGCTATCCGGATTCCGTCGCCTTCGCCGCGGAGCTCGAGGCCGCGCTCAAGCAGGGCGAGGCGGCCGGCTCACCCGGACTGCTCTCGCGCGTCAAATCGATCTTTCGCCGCTGAGCAGATTTCAGCCAGTCGGCACCGTGTGAACCTCCCCCGTCACCGGCCGTTCCCGCGCCAGGTCGGTGGGGCTCACCGGAAGCCAGATCGTGAACGTCGATCCGCGACCCAACACGCTTTCGACGCTGATGTCGCCACCCAGGAGACGCGCGAGGCGACGCGAGATCGCGAGACCGAGACCTGTCCCTCGCTGCATCGAGTCGCCGCGCGGGCCCGCATTGACCTGCTCGAACTCATCGAAGATGCGCGTCAGGTCGGACGGCGCGATGCCGACTCCACTGTCGATCACCTGAAGCGCGACCCAGATGCCGCTGCGTGGCGCCCGGGCGAGCAGGGCAGCCGCGGACGGATCGTCCATACCCGCCCGCGGGGTCGGGGTGCCGGCCCCCAGCTCTTCCGGCGCTCCAAGAAGGCGGGCGCGTACACTCACGGAACCCGCTGGAGTGTACTTCACCGCGTTGCCGATCAGGTTGATCAGGATCTGACGAAGATGCGTCGGATCGGTGCGGACCCGGGGAAGGGAAGCCCCCACGGTGATCGACAGAGCAAGGCCCTTCTCGCTGACGAGTGACTCGAGTTCGCTAGCCACGTTCAGCACGAAGGGGCGCAGCACGATCGTCTCCGCATGCACTTCCAGTCGGCCAGCGGCGATCTTCGCGATATCCAGCACCTGATCGACGAGATGCCGCAGGTGAGTCGCCGACGCGGCGATGCGGTCCACCGGTGGCACCTGCCGCGGTGTGAGATCGCCGTAGAAGCCGTCGCGCAGCAGCTCGACGAAGCCGACGATCGCGTTGAGGGGTGTTCGCAGCTCGTGTGAGACGTTCGCCAGGAATTCACTCTTCGCCTGATTGGCACGCTTCACGTCACTATAGAGCCGCTCGAGCTCGACGGACCGCGCGGCGACATGAAGCGCCCGTTGCTGCTCTCGAAGGAGGCCAAGGGCGAGAAAGAATACGCCGGCGACTCCGAGCGCCCACATGCTCCACCGCAGGGACTGTGTCGCGAAGGCGTGCGTCGCATCGATCGTCCAGGTACCACCATTCGGCAACCGAACGAGCGCGCGACTCGATGTGCCGGCGAGTGCGCGACCACTGGGCCAGGCGCTCAGCGACGCGATCGTATCGGAACCCGACAGCACGACGAGCGCTGCCCTGCTGTCGGACGACGTGCGCCTGAGCAGTGCACGGAGAGTATCCGTATCGATCAAGACACCGACATGACTCTCCGCTCCTGTCGGCGGTAGGGCAGGCGCACCGCCAACGACCTGGAGAGGGATTGTATCGTAGCGGACGATCGCAACGACTCCTCCCGGCGTCTCGCGGCCGTCGGATCGGAAATAGTTGATCATCGTGCGGGCGCCTGACCGCGCACGGTCCACGCTGTCGATCGAACGACCGCTGCCGATACCGACGTCGACGACGCGCCGACCCTCCGGATCCGTGACCCATATGCGACGGGCCCCCGACGTGCCGTGGAGCAATCGCGCCATGGCCCCTCGCAATTCCAGGCTGTCCGCGGGATTCGAGTACATGCTCACCAGCTGCGTGACCCGATCGAGCAGGACGTTCTGGGAATTGACGTAGGCTTCTGCAATCAGTGCCGCGGACCGTGCGTCCAGCGAGGCCTGATGCCGATTCGCGCGGCCCAATGCACGATCGAGGAGTAGCAGCCCGCCGAGCAGTACGAGAAAGACCGCGCCGATGAACCGCAGCAAGAGGCCCAGGCCGACGCGTTGTTCGGCGTCGCGGTCCGTCGATTGACTCGTTTCTACCGGCTCACTAACGTCAGCCACAACCATGACCACTCACGAACGTTTAGTCTCGATTCTGGCCGAGCGCTCGGCGCGCCGTGGACAGTTCACCCTCGCCTCGGGACGGCAGTCCACCTTATACATCGACGCACGGCTCACCACAATGAGCCCGGACGGTCTGGCGCTCATCGGACCACTCGCGCTCGCCGCGGTTTATCAGAGCGGCTGGCAAGTGGATGCGATTGGTGGGCTCACGTTGGGCGCTGATCCGATCAGCTATGCCATCGCGTATGCCAGTGCGTCCAGCGACACACCACTGCGCGCCTTCACCGTACGCAAGGAAGCGAAGGCACACGGAACGGGACGCCTGATCGAGGGCCCGTTCCGCGAAGGTGATCGCGTCGTGGTTGTGGAGGACGTGATTACGACGGGCGGCTCCGCGCTCCGTGCCGTGGAAGCCGTCCGGGGCGCCGGTGGGTCGGTGAGCGGCGTCCTCGCTCTGGTCGATCGCGAAGAGGGGGGGCGCGCCGCTCTAGAGGACGCTGGCCTGTCCGTGATCGTCCTCGCGCGAGCTTCGGAGATTGTGGGACGTCTCCACGACAGCTGACTCGCTCGCTTCCTCTGGCATCCCATCTCTGGCGACGACCCGGGTCTTCCGATCGTTGCCATGCAAGGGAAGGGAGATGACGATCGGATCGGCAAACGTCACCGAAGTGCCGATCCTGCGCGCCAATGTCGCCAAGCGGTCGAGAGCACTGCGGCGTTCGATGGGGGGGTGACTCGAGTTGTGCGACAGGCAGATCGCCACCCGACCCTCGCCAGCCTCGTCGAATGTGAGGTGCATTTCCTCCCCCGCATGCGACTCCTGCAGTGCTGCCTCAAACACGACTTGCAGCAGTAGCTCGAGCCCAGGAACATCGAACCGCCCCCGTAACTCGGTCGCGTCGATGAGAATCGTGACGCCGCGTCGTTCCGCTTCATTTCCAACTCCGTGACGCACTGATTCAGCAACGTCCTGCAAAGAAACGTCACGATCGACCGTCGCGGGCATGGCCACGGTCGTGTCGCCAAGTCGATCGGCGATCATTTCTTCCAGCGAGCGTGCATTTCGCTTTGCCATCGCTCGGAAGTTCGCGTTTGCTCGCGCTTCGGCTGGAACGGATTCGTCATCCATCAGTGCCAAGACACTCTTGATCGTACCAAGAGGATTTCGGAGATCGTGTCGCAAGTGCCTGAACTGGTCGCGCAACGCGTCACCCTGGGCCTGGGTGTAGCCTCGAATCACCGCGAGCGAGAGAAGTCCACCGCGGCCTTCGAGCGCTCGAGCCAGCCAGATACCATCTGCAACGCTTCCTCCCGACGGTGGGTCGTCTGCTGCGGTCTTCTGTGACGCATGCATGACCATCGCGATGAGGACGTTGAGCGCCTTCACGGTGTGGTGCAGCGACGCGCCGCACGCGAAAGCCTCGGCGCCGAATTGGAGACCGGCGGCGATGAGCGCCGCCTCCGATTCCTCATCGCTGACCGCAAGCGCGGCTATCAGCTCGTTGGTCAGCTCCAGTGCGACCTCCGGTGCTGGAGCTGGATGATCGTCGCTCTGCAGTGACTCCAGGAGCAGGATCTTCCGGGACTGGATCCTCCAACGGGCAGCCAAATCTGCCGCCTGGGCGCTCAATGCGGCGTGGAGCGCCGCCTGGAGCGCTCCAGCCACCCGAGCGCTGTCAGCGCGACGAGACTCGTCACCGGCCTGAGACATGGAGGAGTCGGCAGATATCGTCACGTCGACCTGCCAGTGCACCAAGCTTGCCAGCGGACCTCGGGCATGAATGGGCCCGCGGAACCACCTACACCAGGTGGTTCCTGGACCTGCCTCGAACGAGAAGGGAAGAAGCCGACTCTATGGCCAGAGCTCGCTCCGAGATTTTCTTACCTCGCACTTTCACCGGACGCGGCCTGCTTTCCCGACGTTCGCGCCAAGCGATTGGGAGACCAGCCAGTTGGAGGAGTGAGCGGGCGGAGGTTACGGAGTACTTCGGCGTAAGGGATGATCAGATCCGCGCGAAACCGCGCGAACATGCTGACGCAGTCATAGCGCGCGCGGAATTCGCCTGCCGTGATGTGCAGCAGCGTGCGCACGTGTCGCCCGAAGCTCTGCGGAGAGCTGTAGTCGAGGTGGTTGGCGACGTTTGCAATCGAGAAGCCAGAGTTCTCGAAGAGGCGCGCGGCACGAACGAGTCGGGCCATGGCGAGATATTGTTTCGGCGTCGGCGCTCCGGCTCGAAAGAACCTGCTCATCAGCGTACTTGGTGTGACGTCCAGAAGCCGTGAAAGCTGCCGAACGTTTCCCACTCGAGGTGAACAGGTGAAGATCGTCTCGAAGAATTGCCAGCAATCCGGCGCCGCGCCCGGAAGGTCGACGGCGAGTTGACCGAGCACGCCGCGCTGACCGGCGTCACCTGTGTCAGCCATGAGTGCACCGCGGAGCTCTCGCCATCCGGCAGGAAGCCGCACATCGATCAGGCGCCGGATCCCGCAGTGCCCGAGCGCAAGCACAGCGTGCGGCGTTCTGAGCTCGAATTCACTGAGCAGTGCAACCGCCGGAATACGAGGGAATTCCCGCACCAATGACGCGACCCGAGCCGGATGCTTACTCGCACACGTGACCGAAACGAGAACGGCTTGAACTTGCCGCGACTTCAGATCCTGGATGAGATCTTCGACGGTCTCTCGGTGCAGCGTCCGATAGCACCCTTCTCCGGCTGCATCGACACGTAGTCGTTCTTCCGGAGTAAGCAGTGTGGCGATTGGCGGCAGCTCGTGGCTTTCCTGTGCTGCAGGGGACATGGATTCACCTCTGCGTGTCGTGGAAGGTAGCGACCCGTTCAACAGTCGCCGGCACTGTAAATCCACTGCGTCATCTCCTCGTCATCAGCGGAAGCTGCTATCTTCAGTAGGGATGCTGTCGGCCGGATGGTCGCGAGTGGGATTCCTACTCGAGGAAAGTCCGGGCTCCATAGGGCACACTGCCAGGTAACGCCTGGGCGGGGCGAGAGCCTCGACGGAAAGTGCAACAGAGAGTAGACCGCCGATGGTCCGGTACGCCGGACACAGGCAAGGGTGAAACGGTGAGGTAAGAGCTCACCGCGCGAGCGGCAACGTTCGTGGCACGGCAAACCCCAGTGGGAGCAAGGCCAAATAGGCAGCGAGGGACGGCCCGTCCCGACCAAGAAGCTGCGGGTAGGCTGCTCGAGGGCGTGGGCGACCACGCTCCCAGAGGAATGACCATCGCGAGGTAATACTCGACAGAACCCGGCTTACAGGCCGGCAGTATTCCCCTCCCCCACACAAGAGAGAATGAATCCTAATAAGTAATAAAACGATAATAATTATCTTATTACTAAATAGTGCCAGCGGCGGCTCGCTGAATGGAGCCTATTGGTCTTCTTCCCGGCGGGCGAGACGGTCACTCGTGCGTGCATCCTGGCGAAAGCCCCGATATGGGACCCAGTGACCCGAAAACACTTGGCGGAGTGTTCGCCAGATCAGTCGTACGACGAGCATCAACGCCACCAGAACGGCTAACGCGGCCCCCAGTGTCAGGTAGGGGTGGTGCCAGATCAGCGTGACGATGGAGGCGATGAGTCCAAGCTCACCAACGCTCATCACGCTGTTGCTGATCGGCTCCGGGGACGTATCGATCGCGTAGCGCAGACCCAGCTTGGTGGTGTGGGTGGTGACAGCCAATCCACCGCCAAGCAATGCCGCGACGAGAACGAATGCTGGGTCCCCATGCCACGCCGTCGCTGCCGCCAGAGCCGCGGCGGCTGGAGGACGAATGAGAGAGTGCATCGTGTCCCATGCCGACGCGACTGCGGGGATGAGCGATGCGAGAAACTCGATTGCCGCCAGGGTCAGCGCGGTGATGATCACCCACCAGGACGACACGCTGGTCAGACTACCAGGAAGTGGCCCGATCCAGCCCAGCTTCGTCGCAAGCCCGATGATACCGACTGTCGCGTACAGATTGAGTCCGGCCGCGTATGCAACGCCAGCTGCCTGCGCCAGCGTCTGCAAAGCGTTCACGCGGACCTCACAGTCAGTCTCAGGTCACACAGCGCGGTGATCAATCGACGAGACGAAGCGGCATGACCAGGCAAAGATACGTCGCAGGGTCATTCCATCCTTCCGGTTCCACCGTAGCTGCCCGTTCTGGTGCCTTGAATGTGAGCTTCACTTCATCAGTCGGGATGTAGCGCAAGATCTCCAGGAGATAGCTCGCATTGAATCCGATATCGAGCTGATCTCCCGAATAGCGCACAGCTAACTCGTCAGTTGCCTCACCCAGGTCCGGCGTCTGCACGCTGAAGCGGAGCATACCACTGTTGAACGAGAGCCGAATCCGGTGTGTTTGATCGGAGGCGATGACGGACATGCGCTTGAGCGCACTCGTCAGCGCGATCTTGTCAGCAACGGCAACGCGATCATTATCCCGAGGAATGACCTGGTCGTAGTTCGGATAAGGCCCCTCGATCAGCCGTGTAAACACCGCGGTGAATGGGGAGCGAAAGCCCAGATGATTATCCCCACGCGCGATCTCGAGCTCCTCGTCGGCGGGAAAAAGCCGGCGGATTTGCTCGAGAGCCTTTGGCGGAACGATCAGGTCACTGGCTGGAGCCCCGGTGGACTTGATGGGAACTTCCATCTTGGCAAGCCGATGACCATTCGTCGCCACCATCCGCATCGCGTCTGGTTTCAGCTCCCAGAGAACTCCATTGAGAATCGGGCGGCTTTCCTCGGTGCTGACCGCGAACGACGTATGAGAGATCAGCTTCTGCAGATCTCCAGATCTGATCCGCCAGCTCTCATTGAACCGTACGGTCGGGAAGCTCGGAAATTCATCTCGAGGCAATCCAAGAATCTTGAAGTGCGAACGACCGCAATCGAGTGTCACCCGCTGCTCCCCAGCAGCTGCGATCTTCACCGGTGACGGTGGAAGCTCTCGAGCGATCTCACTCAGCTTCTTCGCCGGGATCGTGATCGCTCCACTGGCTTCCACGTCCGCGGCGACTTCGGTACTGACGGCGATGTCCAGATCGGTGCCGGAGAGACGAATCCCCTTGTCCGTTGTCTCCACCAGGATATTGGCGAGAACTGGGAGAGTGGTCTTCGCCGGAATACTGGCCGCGACGGCAGCGAGACCCTCCTGAAGCTTCTCCCGGGAAATCGTGAACCGCATCACCGCTCCTGTGTGGTGAGTATGTGCAATTCTGCCTGACGACTATTCTGCTTTCTTGAAGAGTTCAAAACAGTAGTCGTCGTAGTAGCTGTGGACATGTGGGTGAAACTTGGAAGTCTCAGCTGAACCATCGGTTAGCGCTCATAGACGATCCTAGATAGCATGTGGAAGCCGAGGTTCATTCACATGATCTCTAGAATGTTGATCTTTCCTTCGTGGAAAGAATGGTCTCCAGCCCCGCGAAATGTGGATAAGCTGTCCGAATAGACTCAGGTGGCAAGCCCCTCGAGCAGAACGCGGAGACGGGCGAGCCGTTGTGCAAACGTTGGATCCTCACGAACGGTCGTGGCCACCCGTTCGAGACTGTGAATCACAGTGGAATGATCACGGCCGCCAAAAGCTGCTCCGATTTCGACCAATTGCAGACCAAGGAGCTCCCGCATGAGGTACATCGCTACCTGGCGAGGAGCCGTGAGGGCCTTAGTTCTGGTCTTGGACCGCAGACCCTCCGGTGTGACTCCCCACTCCTTGGCGACCGCCTGCTGGATCGTATCGCCGTTGAGGCTTGCTGCGGACGCGACCGTAGACTCTCCCGGTCGGAGCTTGTCCCTCAGCGCTTCCCGTGCGACGTCCACCGTGATCTCGCGGTGTTTCAGCGAAGCATAGGCGAGGAGCTTGATGATCGACCCCTCGAGCTCGCGAACATTCGAACGTACATGTTCGGCGATGAACCGGATGACGTCTTCGGGGATCGTCATCTCGAGGTGGTCGATCACCGCCTTGTTCCTCAGGATCGCGATCCGATGCTCGAGGTCCGGGAGCTCGATGTCGGCCACCATCCCCCACTGGAAGCGACTTACCAGACGGGCTTCCAAACCGGGAATCTCCGACGGGGGCCGATCGCTCGTCAGAATGATCTGACGGCCGGCCTCATATAGAGCGTTGAAGGTGTGGAAGAACTCTTCCTGGGTCGACTCCTTTCCCTTCAGGAATTGCACGTCATCGACCAGGAGAAGATCAGTCTCCCGATAGCGCCGCCGGAACTCCTGGGTGGTCCGCTCTCGAATTGACCCGATCATCTCATTCGTGAATTGCTCGGTTCCGATAAAGGTGATCCGGATATCCCGCTGCCGCTCCATGACAGTATGCGCGACAGCCTGCATCAGATGGGTCTTGCCGAGCCCCGTATCCCCATAGAGGAAAAGCGGGTTGTAGACTCGCCCGGGCGCCTGGGAGACGGCATGGGCTGCCGCGGCGGCCAGCTCGTTCGACTTCCCGATAACGAAGTTGTCGAACGTATACCGCTCGCTGAGTTGTGCGTTGATACTGCCTTGTTTCTGCTTTGGTTCTGGCACACTCGGCGGGGGCGCGACAAACAGGTCCATCTGGTTCCGCGTCTTCCGCTCCTCATGGACACGGAATACCACCGACAACGGATGTCCGAGCGCAATCGGAGCCAGGCTGCTCAGCAGAGGAGCGTGTTTGGACTCATTCCAGTCAGCTGCGAACTGATCCGGCGATCCGACAATGATCGTGTCCCCCTCGAGTGCGAGAGGTTCCGTCGGCTCAAGCCATGTCCGAAACGTTTGTTCCGGAAGCTCACGGCGGGCGCGGTCCAGAATGCGCGTCCATACTTCGTTCGCCGAGAGCGTCATGAGGATGTGGATAACTCGGGGGAGGCGGGGGTGCGAAGCTATCCGAGCCGTGTGGAAAAAGCAATCGAGCGGATCGCGAATGCACCGAGCGGAAGGACGGACCCGATTCGTGTCTCCCTCGCGAGACCATAGTGCATGGCAGTTGCTCAGATGCTTGATCCAGGTTGACCTATCTATCGACGGAGGCTAACTTTACCTGTCTGTGCCTTAGTTCCGCATCGACCGTACGCAGGAGCAATCATGGGAAAGCCTACCTACCGTCCGCGAAACACGCGACGGCTCAAGACGCACGGATTTCGTGCGCGCATGGAGACCAAGTGGGGTCGTAAGACCCTTGCACGCCGCCGCAAGAAGGGACGGAAGCAGCTCACCGTCCGTATCCCGGACAAGTACGCAGGAGCCTGACGCGCCAGCGGCGTCGTATGGCTTTCCGCGACGCGCACGCATTACTCGAGGCGCGGAACTGCAGCGTGTCGCGCGAGAGGGGAAGCGCATCCGAACTATGTTTCTCTAAGTTCGGGCGGTCGCTTCCCCTCTCGCGCGTTCCACGACTCATCAAACGCGCGTCGGCCTGATCGTTCCCCGCCATCGTCAAAGCGCAGTGGCGAGAAATCGTGTCAAGCGACGTCTTCGCGAACTTTCACGCACTCGACTACTGCCCCTCGACCTTATGGCAGATGTCGTGATACGGATTCGCCCTGAGGCATATCGCGCGTCGTTCCCAGATCTAGCGTCCGACTTCGACCGTGCCGTCGTCCAACTCAACCGTTGGCATGACGGCGCGCGAGAAATGCCCATGCAGGCAGCCAGCACACCAGTTCCGCTTCCGCCCAAGGCTTCTGACAAGTGATGCGGACACTGCTGGTGTTGTGCGTCCGGGGCTATCAGGTCACGCTAGGCCATCTACTTCCCTCCGCGTGCCGTTATTATCCGAGCTGCTCGGCTTACGCCATCGAAGCGCTCGAACGTCACGGAGCGCTACGAGGTAGCTGGCTCGCAATCCGCCGCATCGGGCGGTGCCACCCATTCCGTCCTGGCGGATACGATCCAGTACCCTGAAGAGCTCCAGGCTCCCGGGCAGCCACTCTATGGACAAGCGTTTCTTTCTCGCGTTACTGCTGACGGCGATCGTCATCATCGCACCGCCCTTCTTCCTTCAGCGAGGGGCGGTTCAGCGAGCAACATCAGGCGTCGACACCACTCGTACACGCAATGGCGCGGACAGCGCCAATAAGCAGGCAACAGGCTCCAGCACTGTCGTTGCTATACCAAGTCCCGCACCGACTCCCAAGGCCGTCACTGAACCGTCTCAGAGCACGCCGCGGACACAGGCTCCCGCCGAGACCACGACAGTAACGACTCGACTCGCGCGGTATCGCTTCACCTCACAAGGAGCGGTGCCGATCTCAGTCGCGCTGGACAGCTATCCGTCGTGGCGACCGGGAGCGGCCAAGGGGATGTCGCAGCTCCTGCCGGCGAAAACGGCTCTCGCCCATCTCCGGCTTGCCCTCGGCGCCGACACGATCGCGCTCGATACCGTCTCGCTGCGAGGCGAGACCACGTCCGGGACAACGGGTCCCGTCGTCACGTATACAGGCACCGTAGCCGGCCGGCCGATTACGCTCAGCTACTCGGTCGTTGCAGACAGCATCCTCCTCCGTGTGGCCGCGAACGTGGCGGGGGCACCGCCCGGAAGTGCGCTCCTTCTCGCTCTTCCGCGAACGCTGCTATCGAACGAGCCCGATACGCTGGACGACATCCGTCACCTCGCGGTGAGCTACCGTCTCAAGTCGGGTGACATCGAGAGTGTTGCGTTCTCGAAGCTCGACTCAGCCGAAATCCGATCGGAGGCTCGGCCTACCGACTGGGTAGCGATGCGCAACAAGTATTTCCTCGTAGCGTATCGTGCCGTGCCCAAGGCCCCTTTCAGCGGGGTAGTGCTACAGGGCGGTCCGCGTTCAGGGAAGGTGGCAAACGCGATCTCCACCAACGTGGTGCTTCCGTTCACGCCCGATGGCCGCGCTGCGTTCGACATCTACGCTGGCCCTCAGGACTTCGAACGTCTGCAAAAGCTCGGGAGCGATCTGGATCAGGTGAACCCATATGGCGGATTCCTGCGCGGGCTCGTTCAGCCATTCGCGGCGATCGTCATGCGTGTGCTCCTGTGGATCAAGCACACGACCCATCTCAATTACGGATGGGTGCTGGTGCTGTTCGGCGTGATCATCCGCCTGGTGCTCTGGCCGCTCAACCAGGGCGCGATGCGGACGAGCCTGAAGATGCAGCGCCTGCAGCCGGAACTGCAGGCGCTGCAGAAGAAGCACAGCGATGATCCGCGGAAGCAGCAGGAAGCGATCATGAAGGTGTACAAGGAACACGGCATGAGTCCCCTGAGTCCCCTCATGGGCTGCTTGCCGATGCTCCTGCCGATGCCTGTGCTGTTCGCGCTCTACTTCGTGTTCCAGAACACGATCGAATTCAGAGGTGTCCCTTTCCTCTGGTTACCGGACATCTCGCTGCGCGACCCGTACTTCATCACGCCGATCCTGATGGGACTCTCCATGTTCCTCATGTCGTGGATCGGAATGCGGAACTCGCCGCCGAATCCGCAGGCGAAGATGATGATGTTCATGATGCCGGTGATGCTCACCGTGCTATTCTTCAACTTCGCCTCGGGGCTGAACCTCTACTACGCCGTCCAGAACATCGCGGCGATCCCGCAGCAGTGGCTCCTCGCACGTGAGCGGGCGAAGGAGCCAGCGCCGGCGACCGCGGTGATTCGCGGCATGCCAGCCCCAGCGCAGAAGCGACGCAGTTAGCAGCACGGCCGGGAGAGTGGCGTGTGAAGATCACCTATATCGGGCATGCCACGCTGCTGTTGGAGATCGGTGGGGCACGTGTCCTCACCGATCCAAACTTCGATCCTCGGCTCGGCAGGATCCTTCCTCGCGTAGCCGCGCCCGGCATCGAACTCGGTGCGCTGCCGAAGCTCGACGCGATCCTGCTGACGCACGCCCACGCGGATCATCTGTCATTCGTTTCGCTCGATCGACTGCCACGGGACATCCCGCTCTACGCTCCTCCCGCGGTGGCTCGATGGCTACGCGGCAAGCGATATCATCACGTCGAGCCGCTGGCCCCAGCCGGGTGCACGACGATCGCGAGCGGTACGGTGCGCATCCATGCCGAGCGCGCAACGCATCAAGGCAATCGGTACGGGATCGATCGTTGGCGGAGCGCCGCCAACATGTATCTCTGCGAGACGGACGACGAGAGTCTCTTCTTTGCGGGCGACACGGCGCTAATGCCGGACACGCACGCCCTGGTGGAGCGCATCCTCTGGACGGCAGGCAGAGAGCTCGACGTGGCGTTGTTGCCCATCGGCTATGCTCCCCCATGGAAACCCGGCTTCCGGCGCGGACACCTGACGCACGATGATGCGCTGACCCTCTTCGAAACGCTGCGCGCGCGGGTGCTCGTTCCGTATCACTGGGGCACCTTTCGCCACGTGACGGCGTCGGCGCACGACGCGATCAATCGTCTTCGACGCAGCCTCACGTCGCACAGGGCAAGGGACAGGGTGCACATCGTCGAACCAGGCGAATCTCTTGTCGTGTCTCCGCCTGCCACGACATGATCGTGATGCACCCAGCACCTCGCCTGGATGCAAGCGTGCTGAGCGACGGGCGAACGATCGCAGCGATCGCGACGGCTACAGGGCGCGGGGCGCTTGCCCTCGTTCGGTTGTCCGGACCGGACATCTCGGTCATCGCGCCAAGGCTGCTTCGCCGTCCTCCTCTTCGACCCCGCCAGGCCAGTCGCGCTCAGGTCATCGACCCGGAGGATGGCCATGTCCTCGACGAGGTCGTCGCTACCTTCTATCGCGCGCCGCACTCCTTCACGGGCGAAGATCTCCTCGAGATCTCGACCCATGGCGGCCTGCATGCCCCCACCGCGGTGCTCGCTGCGGCGATACGAGCGGGGGCGCGCCAGGCCGAAGCGGGTGAATTCACCCGCCGGGCCGTCCTGAACGGCAAGCTGGATCTCCTCCAGGCGGAGGCAGTCGGCGATCTGATCGATGCGCGCTCTCACGCTGCTCACCAACAGGCACTGCGGCAGCTCGACGGAGGTCTCTCCTCACGGGTGAGCGCGCTGCGTGCGCGCGTCCTGCAGCTCGAGGCGCTCCTCGCGTACGACATCGACTTTCCCGAGGAAGACGACGGCCCCGTTCCGCGAGCGCGCATCGTCCACACGACCGAGTCAACGGTGCGGGACGTTGGCTCTCTGCTCGCCACCGCCACCAGGGGAACGCTCATTCACGATGGCGCACTGGTCGTACTGGCGGGTGCGCCGAACGCCGGAAAGTCGTCCCTCTTCAATGCACTGCTGGGCGAGGCCCGCGCGATCGTGACTGAAATTCCCGGAACTACCAGGGACGCGATCGAAGCGGTGCTCGACCGCCCACAATGGCCCCTGCGGCTGGTCGACACGGCGGGCCTGCGCGATACCGCCGACCCGCTGGAGCGACTGGGAATCGAAACGTCGACACGCTACGCCGCCCGTGCGGCGATCGTGCTGGCGTGTGCCGAGCATCCCGGCGAGGTGAGCGCTGTCGCTCAGGCCATCGCGACCCAGACCGCCGCACCGGTTCTCCCCGTGATCACGAAGTCAGACCTTGCATCGAGCGAGCCGTACGTTGGGCCGGCGATACGGGTGAGCGCTCGAACTGGGCACGGACTGTCCGAACTCCTCGAGGCAATCGATCGGCAGCTCATGACGGAGCACGGGGTCCGGCACGACGATGCGCCTGGACTGACCCGAGCCCGGCATCAAGTAGCCGTCGCCGGAGCGGTCGACGAGCTGGAACGCTTCAGTCGGGCGCTCAGTGAAGAGACGATTCCGATGAGCATCGCAGCGATCCACGTCCGTCGCGCGGCCGACCTCCTCGGTGAATTGATCGGCGTGCTACACACCGAGGATGTGCTCGACGTGGTCTTCCGCCAGTTCTGCGTCGGCAAGTGAGCCGGCGCAGGACACGTCAGGCCGTTGCCGCCGCTCCGCGCGCGAGTGCGGCCAGCTCCCGAGCGCTCGCGCGAACGGCCCATGCGAGACCACGTTCGGCAACTGCGCCATCCACCATCCGCGCGCCGAGATAGTATCCGCTGCGTTCGGGGAGTACGTAGCGGTCGACCATGCGCGCCTCGTCGCTCATTCCGCCTGAGAGATAGCGCAGCCGAAGGCCCAACCCTGCGCGATCAAGATCCTCGCTCACGGCGCGGCCGATCACAGATTCGAGCTCGCGGACACGGGCGTACTGGCGCCGACCGAAGCCGAAATATTCCCACGCTGCATGGCCGGGGCTAATCACCTGGGACACCTGGACGGCGAGTCCTTCGTTCACAAGGTGTTCGCGCAGCGAGGCGAGTCGCCCGGTCTCCCAGTAGGAGTAGTAACCGCCCGCTTCTTCGATGAGCGTTCGCAACTCACTTCGGCTCGCCGGTGACGTGTAACGGATGGCGTGAGCGAACTCATGGGCGAGCCAGAGGGGCAGCAGCTCGGGATCGAGACCCAGTCCTTGCGTATCGGGATTTGCGACGGAGGTGAAATGCTCGAGGCACGCGAACGCGATTCCCTGTCCATCGACCACCAGCTCGCCGGCGTTTGCCGCTCCGACGCCGACCATGAGCACGACCTGCACGTCGACGTCCTGTTCGAGCAGTCGGCCGCATTGCTGCTCCGTGGTCCGGGCGAGCGCGACCACATCGGTCCGCTCCAGCATCTCCTTCAGGTCAGCGCGATCGGCGAGTGCCGTTGCTCGCACGACGTCTCCGAAGTGCGGACCTTCGGGATCGACGACGTAGTTCTGCCAGTACGGCTCGAGGAGACGGCGGTGGGCTTCGAAGTAACGGTGATAGGCGGAGACGCGGTCGGTGCTATTGAGTACGGCGAAGAAATCGGGCAGCAGGTTGATCAGCATTCGACCGGGAAACCACCTGCGAGGGAAGCCGCGCGAGGCCCATCAGCGACGGGAGCGCCGCATCGTGGGCGCGTCGGACGCGGTATGATAGCGGCGACCAGTGGGTGGAACAAGAGATACATACGGTGCACAGCCATTGGCGGCAGAACGCCAGCGTGCACCGCTTTCCGGTTGCCATCGCGCGGCACCCGGGCGAATGGCACGAAAATTTCCTTTGCCACTGGTGAAGAAGAACGTCGCACGAAGTCGCTGGGGGATACGGAGTCATGACGACGCTTCAACAGATCGAACTGCGCTGCCCGATCTGCGATACGCGCTTCAA
>Ga0308176_10000219_pt1 | contig 39576 bp, 57 predicted proteins | sample PhyCR2_3_FD_203890 | JGI IMG/M metagenome (GOLD analysis project Ga0308176, IMG submission 203890) | Soil microbial communities from UC Gill Tract Community Farm, Albany, California, United States - DLSLS.C.R2 | ecosystem: Environmental > Terrestrial > Soil > Agricultural land | place: USA...
CAGGCCCGCTTGAAGCGCAAGCCGTGATCTGGACGCCCCTACCCGCCGTGGGGGGTGGGGGTGGGGGTGGGGGGTGGGGTGGGGTCTGGAATCACCACGGCTCGCTTGCAGCGCCCAGGCCGGGCCTCGTGCCGCCGTCCCCCGCGCTTTGATTGCACAGCAGGTGAGCGGCGTGCAGGTTGGCCGGGTCCTGGGCGAGGTGCGGGTGGGTGGAGAGCGGGTGCGGGTAGTGGTCCACCGAGAACGACGCGGGGTCAGGCCACGCGAGACGGTAGTCGATGGGTTGTCCGCACCGACAGCACGGCTCATGTCGTGCACGAACCTGCGCCTTGAGCCGGACCCACGGTCTGCCGCTGCGCCCGGCCACCTTGCTCACGGCATCCACCTGTGTGCGGGGTCGGCAAACGGGCTGGGCGTTATGCAAGCACGGACCTGACGCAACGTCGTGCCCGGACACGCCCGACGATTCACACCAGCCCCTCGTCCTCGCGGCGTTGATGAGCGTGGGCGTAGCACAGCAGGAGGTACGTGCCGCCCTGGCTGCGCTTGTAGTGGGCCTGCCGACTGGCCGGTGCGTTGCCGTGGTTCGCTGCCAGCACAGCCATGCAGTCGTCGCACTTCATGGCCAAGGTGCCGTGATACTTCGCCCACGTCACCTTGCCGGTGCCCGGCTTGGGCGGTGCCTTGGGCACCGGGCTGTCGGCCACGTCGAACATGGCCAACTGGTCGGGGTCGATGCGCCTGGTCACGAGTCGGCCCGCCGCACCATCACGTGCCGGTCGGGGTTGATGACCTTGCCGAGGCCGCGCCGATGGTCGGCCACTGGGCTGTCGCCCCAGTCGTGCGGCTCACGTACGCACACGAACGTGATGCCGCTCGGGGTGCGCACCGTGTGGCCGCACGTCGGGTCAGGTGTTGCTACCAGGGTCTTGGTCATGACGCGTTCTCCTTGGGCTTGGCCCGTTGCTGGGCGGTCAGGTGTTGCTCACGTACGTGCGGCCACCACACCAACAACCGCTTGGTGTCGGGGTCGCGTGCGGTGTCCACGAGGCCACGGCGAATCCAGGCCCGCACCGTCTGCTCAGGTCGTTCGATGGCTGCGACGGCATCGGCAATCGCCACGAACCGCTCAGCCCCCTTGCTGGCCAGGTGTTGGTGCTTGGCCCGTTGGTACCGGCCCGCGTCGTACCGCTGCCCACACCTCGGGCACACGTGGTGATCCTCGGCCACCGTGTTGCCGTAGGCCTTGACCAACCGCGCGCCACAGTCGAGGCACGGCACGCGGCTCACCTGGTCCCGCTCACCCTCGTGCAACACGTCCTCCATCTGGCGCACCAGTCGGGCCACGGCCTTGGCGAACGTCGGGAACGTGTGATGCCGGGCCATGGCTTGGAGGCGGTCATCGAGCCACCAACGAGCCATAGCGGGGCTACCGGGTCGGTGGGTGGGTTGCCCCAGGGTCTTGCGCCATTGGGCTTCCCAGGTCAGTAGCCGGGCTCCGGGCGGTTGCACGTCGCCGCGTAGTTCGTCGTAGGTGTGGCTCACGTCCAGGTCGTTGGCCAACCGACGCGCCAACTGTCGGTGCATGCCCTCGATGTCAGCGCCGGGGCTGGCCATGACCAGGGCGTCACCACCCGGGACACGTGCCCCCACCTTGAACGCCAACGCACCCCACCGGGCCTCAGCCGACAGGCGGCCCATCAGCCGGGCCACCTGCCGCAGGTTGGACCGGACTACGCCTACGCACATCGCACACGTGCCCTCGGCGTGGGTCCGTTCGCACGTGTCGCAATGGGGCTCCGGGCACGGTTGGCATCCCGGGCACAGCATCGGGTCGGCGCACTCGTCGGTGTGCCGGTTCGCCAACACGTACAGCCCGCCGTGGAAGATGCACCCGGTCACCGATCCGCCTCCCTGTCTGCCCGGGGTTGCCCAGCCCCCGCACCCATGGGGTGCGGCGGGGGCGGGCAGGTGGGCTCGAGGGCCTGCCCGGGCCTGCCCGGCGGATCAGTCGGGCAGGATTCATACCGCTTGACCTGGGCTTTCACGGCGGCGGCCAGCATCCTGCTCGCACCTGCCCAGCAGTAGTCCGGGCAGGTTGGGTAACAGGCCTGCCCGATAGCGTCTCGGGCAGGATGGGCCGTGCTCATTCGTCCACCTCCGGCAGCCGGTAATCGGGATTGGGCTTGCCCTTGTACTCGGCCAACGCGTCCTTGGCCGGGGCCTTGGCGATGTTGAGCGCGGCCATGGTCTTGCCATGGGCCGCTTTGAGCGCGTCCCACCCCGACCCGTTGCCCTCCTTGGGCCACGGCGGGTCCAACGACCGGAGCCAGTCGAGGGCGTGGGCGACCTTGCGCAGGTGGGCATCCCGGGCCGCCGTCGTGGACACCGTGTGCTTGAGCGGGAACGAGTGCCGGGTGATCGTCAGGACCTTCTCAGCGATGGGGAGCCGGTTGTCGGTGCATTCCAACCGGAGCGTGGTGTCATCCAGGGCGGTCAACTGCCACACCGCGTCCACGTCGCCGTACTTGGCCGAGCCGCCGCGCATGCCCTTGCTGGTGTCCTTGCCGGTGTGGTCGAGCCGCACGCAGGCGATGCCCGCGCCCTTGAGCCGCACACCCGTGTTGCGATAGAAGCCCAGCCACGTGTCGTTGTCGTTCTCCTCGCCCTGCACCGCGCGGCTGATGGTGTCGATGACCACCAGGTCCACGCCGTAGTGCTGGGCCACGGCCAGCAGTTGCATGCCGCCCATCGCGGTGTCGAGGTACGCCAACGACGGGAACGACAAGTAGCACAGGTTGTCGAGGTGGTGCGGGCCGTAGTTCATGGCGATGAGCCGAGAGCGAATGTCGCCGCGCGGGTCGTTCTCAAAATCCACGTACAGCACCCGAAAGGCCCGGTCCACCTTCTGGCCCAACGTCGTGTGACCCAACGAGATGCGCACCGCCAACTCCAACATCAGCAGCGACTTGCCCACCTTGGGCGCGGAGAACAGGGCGACCAACCGCCGCGCCGGGATGATGGGCTCAAGGATCCATTCCTCCTCGTCGTCCTTGTCCCACAAGTCGTGCCAGTCCACCAACGGGAACAGCGCCTCGATGCTCGCCGCCATGTCGGCGGCCTCCTCCGGGCTGGTCGGCCCGCCCTCGGTGTGCGTGCCCTCCACGGCCATGTCGGAGAGCACCGGCAGGGCCACGGGCGGCACCAGTTGCAGGTCCGGCACGTAGCGCGGCTGGGCCTCCCCAGCCTTGAACGCGGACGCCAACGTGGCCTCCGTCTCGGACGGCGTGAGCCCAATGGCTACAGCGGTGTCGCGCAGGGCGTCCCACACCACCTCGCGGGCCAGGTACCCGCCCGCCACCAACTGCGCGAGGTTGAACCCCGACTCATTCAACTGGTCGTTGCGGCGGCCTTCCGGTGCCCGGGCCAGGTCGTCAAGTTCGGACGCCAACGCCTTGGTGGCGTACGGCTTGCCCTTGTCCACCGGCATGGGCGGGAGCGGCACCACGGTGCCGTTGCGCTTGGCCCGTGGAAACAGGCGTTTGAGGAACTCCGGGCGCTCGTCCGGTTCGTCAACGGTCATGACCACGGCGTCAGTCCTGGTTGGAAGGGGCGCAAGAACTCGTACGTCCCTTGACCCGTTCGGCTCGGTGGCGCGAGCACGTAGCCGCCAGCGCCTCGGTAATCGACCCCGGGCACCATCGAGGCCCCGTTGCCCTGCCCGGTGGCCCGCACGTACGCGTGCAGGCCACCAGGGCGTGGGGTGGACACGGTGGCCAACAACGGCACCCCGGGGGTCAGCCCGTCGTCGGGGTGATCGCGCCACAGTTCGGCCCACGCCTCGTGCCCGCGTACGCCGTCGAAGTCCACGACATCAACCAGGTGGCCGGTGGCAATGCCGATGTTGGCGCGCGGGTCGGCCTTCCACCACGCGGCCACCCGGTCCATGTCGCTGGTGCCGTCCTTGCAGCCCCCGCTGCCCTTGTACGGCACCTTGGTGCCCGGGCTGATCGGGAACACCCGGAACCCCTGCTCGGCGTACCAGAGGGCCGCACCGGCCAGGCTTGCGGACGGACGAACGGGCAGGCCGTCGAGCACCACCATGATGCGCTCGACAGCCTCCCAATCGTCGTTGGCCATGGCCTCGCGCAAGTCCTGCTCCACAGCGTCGCGGTGCAACATCACACCGGCTCGGGGAACTGCTCGGGCTTGGCACCACCGGCCCGCCACGACAGCACCGAACAGGGCTCCCCGCGACGCCACTTGTTCCAGGCCTTGAAGATGAGCGCCAGGTGCAGCCGCACGTCGCTGGTCTGTGCGTGCTTGGCCCGTCGCATGAACACCTCGCGCAGTTGGTAGATCGGGCTGTCGGCGGGGAGGTTCGTGCCGGTGCGCAGGAGGTCGAAGAACGCGGCGGCGTCGGCGGCGTCCACCTGCTCAAGCCGCCAGATCGCCAGTCCGGCAACGCGTGCCGGGATACGGGTGGCGACGTACACGGCCCGGGCCAACGTCAGCACCTCGCGCAAGTGGGGGTTGCGCTCCAACGTCTCGTGCAACTCCGCGTTGGTGGGGTCGGCGTTGGCGAAGTTGGCGGCCAACGCTTTGACCTGTTGCCGCTCCCACGCCCACACGATGCGCACCAGGGCGGCCAACTTGATGCAGTCCACCTCTCCCGACATCTGCAACACGTTGGAGAACTGGCGCTTGCGGCCCGTGTCGATGCTCGCCTGGGCTTCGCGGGTGATCCCCCGCACCACCAGCATGCGCACGGTGCAGCCGGACTCGACCACGGCGGCGAGGCGGTGCTGGCCGTCCACCAAGATGCCGTTGGCGGTCACCTTGATGGTTTCGCCGTTGTCGGACCAGTCCCCGCTCAGCATGTCGCGGGCCAGGGCGCTCACCGCACGCTGGCTCAGGTTGCGGTTGCCGATGTTGCCGCCCAACAGGTCGTGGGCCTTGGCGGGCGTGATGTCCTCCCACTCGACGGTGGGGGCTCGCAACGTCAACGCTGCATACGGTGCGGGCCAGTCATGGGGTGTTGCTTGCGCGGTCATGCCGTTCTCCTTGGTGGTGTTCATCGCTTCCACTCCGTGCCGTCGTGGAATCCCTCGGTGTAGCCGTTGGCGTACGCGGTCTCTACGGGGCTACGGCGACGCCCGTGCAAGCGCGCACGGCGGTTGCCGGTGGTCGTGGTGCACCAGTCCCCTGGCCGCGCTTCACAGCGCGGACAGGGGACCAGCAGCACCAGCCCCTCGGTGGGTGACTCGTGACGGTTCATCGGGGCGACGCCTGCCGGGGTATCAGCCGGTAGCACCACAGCCCGTTGCCGTGATACCGACGCTCCACGGTGTGCCCGCCGTGCTTGGGCTTGCGGAGGTCACGCAGCCGGGCGCTCACGGACGCCTCGGGGTATCCGAGGCGGGCCGATAGTTCGCTCAACGTGTGCCACCGCCCGTCAGCCATGGCGGCCCGCACAGCCCGTTGCTGGCGGGCCAACCGCTCCCCGTCCCGGTCGGCGTCGTACGTCGCACCGTCGTAGGCGCGAGCCATGCCCTGCATGCTCATCAGAAAGGGGGCTCGCTGCTGGCGGGCTGGCTGAACTGCCGCGACGACAGCCGCCGCATGAAATCGCCCGCCGCGTTGCGGTCGGCGTCGGTGACCTTGCCGTCCAGAATCCACGGAGCCGACTGGCCCTTCTTCGCCTCGCCCCGACCGAGGCGGGCAAGCACCTTCTGCCCGATGCTCCCCCGCAACTGGCCCTGCATGACGCGCGGGAAGATGAGCGCATCGCTGCGCACCAAGCCAGCGTGCGGGCCGTCGATCACGTACACGTTGGCGCGCACGGCGCTGGTCTTTTGGCCCGGCTCGGTGAACGCCGTCTGAATGTGCTCGATGTCCTCGGTTGGCTCGACAACCAACAGGCTGCCCATCAGGCCTTGCAGGTCGAGGGGATCGCCGCCCGGCGCGGACGGTGCTGCGAACTCATCGGACATGGTGGTGGTGCTCCTTCTTCATAGGGGTTGGGTGTTGCATCACGCCAGGGCCGCAACGCGGGCCTTGGCGAGGTTGGTGAGGTCGTCAGTCCATGCGGCCCGGTGGTCGCGCCACAGGGCGTCCAGGGCCGCACGGTCGGGGGCATTGGCCACGGCGGTGGCGAGGTCGATCAGCACCTCGCCGTCCTGCACCGGCTCGGACGGCACCGGGGCATCCCACGGGGCGAACAGGTCGCGCATCTTCTTAGCCCGTTGGGCGCGCACGGCCCGGCACACCTTCACCGCCTCCCATCCGGCCAGGAGGTCCACCCAATGCAGGGTGCACCGCCCGGTCCCAGCGGGCAGGTGGATCACGATGCCCCGCTCGATGCTCGCCCCGTGCGCGTCCATGCGCTGGTCGGTGGTCACGTCGTAGGGCGTACTGCGTGCGTACACAGCAAGTTGCGCCGCGATCTTGAGCGAGCCGAACTGCACGTCTCCGGTCTTGAGGTCCGCGATGTACCGCTTGCCGCCCACCTGCACCACGCGGTCAGGGGTGCCGCCGATCCCGAGGAAGTCCTGGACGGTGAACTGCTCGATCTGCACGTGCTTGAGTGGCCCGGTGGCGACCTTGTACGCGGCGAGGTCGGGCACGTACGCGTCGGCAGGGCGCGGGTGCACCAGGTGGGGCACCGGCACGGCGGCGGGGTCCTCGCCACGGTCGGCGGCCTCGGTCACCGCGTGCATGTACGTGCCCCACCGAGCGGAATCGCCTGCCCCCGCAGCCTCCTTGGCTTCCTCGCACAGGTCGTTCAACGGCGTCTTGTGCTCGTCGTTGTCGAGCGACAGGCCCGCGATGGTGTCGCGCAGGGTGGCGCTGGTGGCCACGCCCATGGCGACGTGCCGCTCCTTCCAGCGCACGATGTTGAAGTTGTCCTCAATGGCTCCCACGTACGTGGTGCACCGCGTGTAGGTGGTGCGACGCCCGCCCGGGGTCAGCACGTACGGACGGCCCCACCGATCCCGCTCGGGCTCGGGCCTGGGGCTGGTGAACTCAGTCATGCGGTCGCTCCTCGGTTTGCTTCGTGGTCGTAGGGCTGCACCATGCGGAGGCGCTGCCGGTAGGTGGTCCCGGCCCACACGCCGAACAGCGCGCGGCCCGCACGGGCTTCGCCCAGGGCGTAGTCCAAGCACTCACGACGCACCGGGCAGGCCCGGCACGTCAGCACCGCCATGCGGTTCTCAGCCGTGTAGCCGTCCGGCTGCGGGAACCAGGCCTCGGGGTTGCCGGTCGTGGCGCAAGCCGCGTACTGCATCCACGGCTCCCCCGTGCCGATGTCGTCAATGCGGGCCATGCATTCCTCGCTCGGGTTGGGCTTGGCGCGGTCGCACGTCCACCAGGGGCGACGCATGACCAGGTGCCGGTCGGGCATGTCGCTGTGAACTCGCACCTGATCGGTCATCGCTCGCACCGGCTCAGGACGATGAGCGCGCCGGGGCGGTCGAGGAGGAACGGCAACGGGTACCGGGCGACGGTGCTCGGGTACACCTTGGTGGCGAACACCTGGCACACCCGGCTGTCGTCGGCGTACACCCCGGCGCTGGTCAGGGCGTCGCACGTGCTGCGGATCAACTTGTCAATGTCGGGCTTGGTGGCGTGATAGGCCGGAGCGTTGTCGCGCAACAGGTGCGCGAACTTGCCGGTCCGGTAGTGGCTGCGGGGGCGAGGCAGCGCGAACGTCACATGCATCAGCAGCCGGTCGGCGGCGGGCTCCCACCACGGCGACGTGGCCATGGCTTCCAACGCGGCTTGGCGAACGTCCGCGCGCCACGGCTTCACCTTCGCGCTTGATTCGACCATCACGCCGTGGCCTACGTGCCGCTTGCTGCCCTGGGGGGCGGGCGTGCCGTAGACGAGGATCACCAAGCGGCGTTGGGCTGCGGCGTTCGGCGGGTGCAACAGGGTTGGGGCAGTGACATCGGGCATAGGGGCTCCCGGAGGTGTCGCGGAATGGGGGGAGGGGTGTTACCGGGTCAGCACGCCCACGACGGCGGCGAGCAGCACGACCCACAAGGTGGCGAGGGCGAACAAGATCGCTGCCCACACAGCGACCACCGGCCAATCGGTGCGCCGGTTCACGGACGCTCCCGCTCGGTGGGCAGCGAGTGCAAGAAGGCCTCGATGCTGGCCACCGGGATCAGTCGCCGCCTGCCGATGAAACGGGATTCGATGATCTGCTCATCGAGCAGTTGGTAGGCCCGGGCGCGGCTGATGCTCAACATGCGGGCCATGTCCGAGACGGTGACGGCGAGTGGCCCGGGCGATGTCGGCCTGGGCGGTGCCGCGCACAACGGACAGGGGTCGGTCGTGATGGTGCTCACCAGGGGGGTGTCCTTGCTTGTCGAGACGTGTGAGGGCGGGTGCGGGCATGGGGCACCCGCCCTCCCGAGAGGGCGGAATCGGCTTGCAGGCTTGGGCTTTCGGCTCCTCGGACGGTCCGTTACCAGCCGTGCACCTGGTTGGTGACACGGGGCACGTGGACCCCGGGACCGCTTGACCCGGATGGGTCATTGCGGTGTGTCCACACAGTACCGATGAGTACTACCGACGTAGCAATACCCGGTCAGGACCGGGTTTCTCGGGGTCCGTACCCGGTCCGCACCGCACCCCCGTGAGACCGTTTTGTGTACGGCTCGGGGGGTGCCTTACAGTGATGCAAGCACCAAGCATGTCTCCCCTGACAGCAGCCTGACGACCGACAACCGAACACGCAGGAAGCCACGACCCATGCCGCGCATGCCCAAGTTCGATTACCGCTGCCCCGCCGACCTCCACCACCGCGTTGCTATCAAGGCCCAGCGCAACGGCGAGTCCATCGGGGCGGTGATCCGCCGAGCGTTCCAGGAGTACGTCAGCCCCAAGGCCACGGAGCGCAAGCACCCCAACCGCCGCGCCACCGACGAGGAGCGCGCCCGCCAGTCCCAGCAGCGCAGCGCATGACGGGCCAGGACCGGCCCGTGCCTCGCCCCAAGGGCGTGCGCTACGTGATGCCCAACGGCGACACGTTGCCGCTGGAACTCACGTACGTGGGGCTGGACCAGGAGGACGGCACCCATATGTGGTTGGCGGCCACCCCGTTGCCGCCCGGTGCCGTGGTCCGCGCCGACATCTGGCCAGCGCACACCGGGGTGTCGTTCCCCGTGGGGCCACCCGATGCCTGAGCCACCCCGTCCAGGGCGACCGCAAGGCGGCATGAAATCCGACGCGGGCCGGGCCGCCTACTGGCGGTTGCAGTGGGAGTCGGCCATTGGTGCGTTGGCCGACCTCATCGCGGAGCACGCCGAAACCGTCGAGGAACTGGAACGGGCTGCGCGCCGAGGGTCAGGTGCCCCGAGGACGCCCGGACATACGACGAGGCCCCCACCCGGAGGTGGGGGCCTCGTCTCCCCTTGCAACGCCTGCCCGGCAACGCACCGACCCCCGGTGAACCGGAGGAGCGAACCTGACGGCTCACCGGGGGCGGCGTGCCAAACATTACCCCAGCGGCTCCATGTGCCCCGCTGGCGGCCCGGTGGCCCCGGGCCGGGGTGTCCGTACCCCCAGCCGGGGCCAGCGAGCCACAGCGCCCGCTACAGCCCTTGCGCGGCCACGTCGGGGTCGGGGTGCCCCGTGGCGTTCAGGTGCCGGGACAGCGAATACGACGGCGAACGGGTGTCCTCCTCGGTGACCACGAAGTCACAGCCCGGCTCGTAGCATTTCCACACGCCGTTGAGCCGGTCGCGCTGGTGCGGAATATCGGGCCGCCCGGGGCCGGGCTTGCCGTACCGCTCGACGTATTCCGCTGGGGTGATCGCATGCCGGGCATGCAAATGCTGGTGGAATGCGTCGAGGTTGATGCTGGGCGCACGTTGGGTGCAGCCCTTCACCCGACACTTGAACGGCCCCCACACCTTGGTGCCCGGCTTGGGGAACTTCCGGCCCCCGCTGTCCTTGGCTCGGTGTGATCGGTCGCCCGTCGTCGTCCTGACGCCCGGTGCCGGTTGGGCGAGGCCCACCGGCTGGCGTCCCACCATGCTGGGTTGCAGCGACACCCCCCACGCGTTGAGGGCGTCAATCAACGGGACCACCAACTCCTTGTGGTGCCGGTCGCACAGGTCGATGGTGCGTGGCTTGGCCCCCTTGGCGCTGGTGTCCAGGACCATCGGCGCGGTGGTCGTGGCGGGCTCCTGGCTCTCGGGGTCGGCCTCCAAACACGCGTCGCACCACGCGATGATTTGCTTAGCCATCACTTCGCCCCCGTACTGCGTGCAATCGACACCACGCGGAGCATGCCCCGGCCCTCGCTGGTGATGCGTCCCATGCCCTCGACCAGGTAGCCCTCGGCGTGTTCGTACCGGGGCGAGCCGATCAGCATGCCGTTGATGTCGAGGTGTTGAATCTTCCGGGTGCGGCACCGGCTGCACCGCAACGTGCGCTCGTACCCGCCGTCACGGTGGCGGCCCACGTTGAACGGCAACCAGTTGTGGGTCAGTTCTCGGCATTGCAGGAACTTGTCTGACATGCCCTCGGCCAACTCGCGTACCTCGTCCAACGACGCCTCGCCAGGCGGTCGGTCCGATGTCGCGTTGGTGTCGGGGTGTGGCACGGCCTTGAGACGGCGTGCCGTGGCGGTTTGCGCCATGCGTTGCTCCTCCATGTTGGTTGCCCGGGCGGGGCGGTTGGGTGGTGCTTGGGTCACACGGTACGCGGGGTCATGTCGCGTGGGCGACGACCCCACGCGGGCGAGTCTCAGGGGCGCGGTGGCGCACCTGTTCGCGGAGTTGGTGCACCGCTCGGTCCAGGGCGGTGTCCACCTCGTTTCGGGTGGTCCCGTCCGGCCACAGCAGATATAGGTCGGCGGTGACCACACCGCCCTCCGGCAATGGGACGTTGATTGCCACGTAAGCCGTGCGCCGAGTCGCCACGATTTCGCTCCTCCTCGACGGGCGGAATAGGGGAGGGGCCGCCCGCCGTCGAATACCAGCAGAGTAAAGGCACCGGACCGGGACAAGCAAAAAGCCCCCCAGCCCGTGGGATGGGCTGGGGGGCTCTACGCGGGCCGTGGGCTGGCTGGCTAACGCACCAGCACCTCGGTGGGCGACACCACCACCACGCGGCTGTACGAGCCGGTTTCCACCAACTCCTGGGCCACCCGCATGGCCACGGGGTCCACCCGACTGGTCCGCACGTCACCCGTGCGGGGTCGGCCCAACGGTGCCGGGCGGCGGCGACGCTTGGCCGGTGCCTCGGCCATGGCCTCCACGGTGCTGGGGGCCACGGTGGCCGTGGTGCGGATCGTGGGGCCTGCCGGGTCGGGCTTGCGTCGGGGGTCCTTCACCCGGCCCACCTTGGCGGTCATGAGGCCACCACGCCCAACGTCGCGCCCTCGCCCATGAACTGGTCGAACGACTCGGCGGCCTGCATGGTCGCGGCCTCGTTGCCGTCCTGGTAGCGGTACGTCACGGCCACGGTGCTGTGCCCCAGCCATTCGGCCACGACGCGCGGTTGGTTGCCAGCCGACTCCAACAATTGGGCGCACGTGTTGCGCGCGCTGTGCAGCGTGTACGCCCCCACCCCGGCCTTGGCCAACACCCGGTCCCAGTTGTAGCGGTCCTGGGTGGCGCTGTACGGCGTGCGCTTGCCGGTGCAGAACACCAACTGTTCGGGGTCGGCGGTCCACCCCTTGGCGGCGTGTTCGGCCTTGAGCGCCCGCAGCCGGGCGGCCACGCGGGGCACCAACGGCACCACGCGGTCCCGGCTCGCCTTCGACTTGGGCGTGGTGAACACCAGCCCCTTGCCGACCTCGCGGCACACGCTGCGGCGAACCACGAGGAACGGCCTCGGCGCGTCCAGGTACACGTCGGACCACCGGAGCGCCAACGCCTCGCCCTGACGCAGCCCGCACAGCAATGCGACGTACGGGCGGGGGTTGTCGCCCGCCGCTGTCAGCACGGCCTCGGCCTGGGGCTTGGTCATGACCTCGCGGCGGCCCTGTTCGGTGCCGGGCGCGTCCACCAACTCGGCCACGTTGCGGCCCACCTTCCCCCAGCGGAAAGCCACCTTGAGCGCCTGGTGCAACAACACGTGCACCTGACGGATGGTGCCCTCAGCCTTGCCCGCCTCGCGCATGGTCGTGTAGAGCCGCTCCACGTGCTCGGGGCCGAGCCGGTCGAGCCGGTGGTGGCCGAGGTGCGGGATCAGCCACGTGTTGACCCGCTGGCGCGCGCCCTTGATCGTGTTCACCTTCCAGCCCTTCTTGGCGGCGGTGGTCACGAGCCATTCCTCGATCCACTGCCCCACCGTCACGGCCTTGCCGATCACCGCCACGCCCTTGCGGTCGGCGGCGGCCAGGTCGCGCATCTTGGCCGCCACCTCCTCCTGGCTGCGGCCATACAGCGTCTTGCGCACCCGCCTGCCGTCCGGGGCGGTCACGGTCACCCGCGCCCGCCAATAGCCCTTGCAACGGTGCTTGGGCCGCTTCCCGTCAACCAGCGCGGGGCATTCCTGGGTGTGGTGGCGGTCGATGGTGCCCTCGCCGTTGGTCCTACGTCGTGCCATGTTCGTTTCGCTCCTCGATAGGGGTTGATGCCCCCCGGCCACGGTGGCCGGGGGGCGGGGGGTTGGTTAGGCGTCGCACGCCCGGGCGCTGCACGTCCAGGCGCTCAGCCGCACCACCTGGCCGGTGGTGTTGTCGTACCACTCGGAGAATCGGACGGCGTGGTCGCTGCCCTCCTGCACCACGTGGAAGCCGAACGCCATGAGGTCCTGACGGGCGGCCACGATCACCGGGGCCAATTCGGCCACCGTGGCGGCGGTGCCGATGCACACCGGGCGCTCGTCGTCGGTGCGCTTGCTGGCGTGTGCGTGCGGCGTGGCGGTCATGCGCGTGCCGCCTGGTCGGCGTCGAACCCACAGTCGTCGCACAGCCGGGCGTCGCCCCGCTCGTGCACGTCCTCGACGGCGAACACCAAGCCGCAGCCGGTGCACGTGTCGGTGTCAATCAGCGTGATGGGACACCCGCCGATGCACGCGTCACCGCATGATGCCTGGTCGCACTCGGGGGTGTGATCGGCGGCGGCGTCGCCCTCCGGGTAGAGCCGGTCGAGTTCGGCCTGGCAATCCGCGCTCGGTGTGGTGAATCCGTGGGACATGTTCGCTCCTCATTTGGCCGCCCGGGGTGGGTCGGCGCTACGCGCCAACGGTACCCCAACGTATGGCCCAATTAGCAGCCCAACGCCCCTGGACGCCCCTGGACGCCAATGGACACCGGAGGTGGGGAATCGCCTTACGGCTAAGACGATTGTGGACGTGGGTGGACACCAATGGACACATGCCGGGGGGCATGGTGGATGTACTCGAAGTAATCGCAGTTTGGCAAAGTTTCGTGGGTGCCATTCGCGTACTGACCTGCGGTTTTACCCCCGTGGGGGTGGCCCAACGGGGCGGCGTGGCCCCTTTTTTGGCCCAACGGTGCACGGCGCGTGCGCGGAGCGAGTTTGCGCGGCCCCCGGTCGGCTACTTAGGGTGTCGTTCGTCCCACCGTCAGCACGGGGCATGGGAGCGCCGCCCGGAATAGGGGCCGGTCGGCGTTCAACGCGTAGCACCCAGGGGGGGCAGGCGCGGACGTGCTGGCGGTGGCACCAAATCGGCCCCCGGGGTGCGTGTCTCCCCCGTCGCGTACCTCGGGGGTCAAACCGGCGCATCGGGGCGCGAGTCGATCCCAGGTCCACCCCGGTGCGCCACCCGGTGGCCTCGCCCCGACGCCATGCCCCCCTATCGGTGCGGCCAGCGGGGCCACCGGCTCAACGTGAAGGAGCGCCCCGGTATGGCCGTCCAGGTAGGCAGCGCCGTCAGCAGCCCGTGCCCCGCATGCGGCACCGTGGCCAAGCGCACGGCGTACGACGTGGGCAGCGGCCCCGAACTGTCCTGCGCCAGTTGTGAGTGGTGCTGGGGGGCCAACGGCCAACCCCTGCGCCCGGTCACCCTGGGCGATGTGTGGGCGCACCGCACCCAGGGCACCCTGCCCGCCACGCTCCCCGAGTGGCGCGAGGATGACCGCTGATGGAGCACACCGCCGAGAATGACGCGAGGTTCACAGTCCAGCCCGGGACGGAGAACTACTACGACCGGATGACGTTGCAGGCTGCCCTGGCCGACACGATCACGATGATCCAAGAGTGGAACTACAGCCAGGACCCACACGGCTACTGCCACTTCCGTCCCATGTTGATCCGACTGGTCGAGGCCGCCGAGCGCGTCATTCCGCCCGAAAGGGGGCAGGTGCAGTGACCGCCGACCTGCTGCGCTGGTCCGCCGTGCGGGCACAGCGGCGGTGTGCGCGGCGCGGGCACGACTGGTTCCCCAACCTTGGCCCCAGCGAGTTCATCGTGCAGGAGGACTTCTGCCTGCGCTGCGCCATGCACCGGGTGTTCCTGCCAACCGGCCAGTGCCTGGGTGGCCACCCGCTGGCGGACCACTACGACAACGAGGGCGCGCCCGTGCCGGTGGCGGGCTGCCCCGGCCCCCAGTAGCCCCGTGCCGGGCTGTGGGGGCTGTCAGGGCCTTGGGGCTCACCGGCGCTGGTGCGCCTGGGTGGTGGGCGCGCAGGCCGCCTACCTGGGGCGGCTGGCGCAGCAGGCGGACGACCTGGGCGACGCCATAGGGCCTAACGAGTTCGGGGCGGCCAACCACGCCTGGGCGGCAGCGGCGTTGCTGCGGGAAGCGGCCAGCCAACGGGCCAGGCAGTACCGCGAGGTGCACCCCGACGCGCCGCCCCGCGACGGACATGCCAGTAGCGCCCCACCCCGGGAGTAGCCGGGGTGGGGCGCAGTGACGTACTGGGGGCCGTGTGGGCCTCGCTGGGGCGTTGCTAGGCCTCGGGTGGCCCGTTGCCCTTGGTGGGGTTGACCAGCAGGCCTATGAGGCCCGCCAGCGCCCCGCTAGCAATGTTCTGCAAGATGTCCGGGATGGGTCGGCCCGAACCGGCCCCCCACGCCAGCCCGATGATGCCGAGGACGCACACCAGCAGCGTGGCCCCCACGAACAGGATCGCTGCCCGGTACGTGCCGTGATTCATGCCGCCACCTTCCCCCGGGCTTGGACGTAGATGTGCGCCCACCGGGCCGCGTGGTCGGTGAACAACTGGTCTGTGCCCAACGTGCCGGTGGCCACGGCCTCGACCGTGCCGCCGTTGCTCGCCTCGCATGTCCACAGGTGGTCATAGCCGCCGTTGATGAGCCAACGGTGGCCCGGGGCGAAGCCGGGGAACGCGCCGGTTCGGTTGAAGTCCCCGCCACCGATCACGGTGTAGCCCTGGCTGAGGAAGCCCTGCACCAGCGCGCTCATCTTGTCGTGCGCCACGGCCCACATGGCTCGCCGCCACTGCTCCTCGGGCTGGCCGGGGTTGCTGTACGCCCCCGAGACAAAGTGGGTGTTGACCACGACGAACGACGGAGCGGACGAACCGTTGCGCTGCAACCGGACCCACGTCGCCACCCGGTGCGGGCTCACGTGCTCCTTGCCGCCGTGCAACGTGACCTTGCCGTAGTCGAGCACCTTCCAGCCCTTGGTCCACACGCTGATCGGGCACTCGGTGTCCGTGTGCATGTGCGTGTAGCCGGGCACGGTGCTGCGGAGGTCGGCCACGTCGTCCGGTTCGGCAATCTCCTGCCAGCAGATGACACCGCCCAACTTGCGCACCAGCCCCATGTCGTGGCGCACCTGATCCCGGGCGAGGTCGGGCAGGTTCTTGATGTTGCTGGTGACCAACTTGGCCCCGGTGCCGCCAGCCTTGTGCGGCACGGGTGGCACGGGCTTGATCGGCGGCGGCGGCTTGGCCACCAACGACTTGGCCTCCTGCTTCACCATCGCCATGAACGCATCCCACGGGAACCCCACCCCGGGGTCGGTGTGCGTGGTCTGGTGCCATGCGTTGGTCACGTCGATGTGCCCGCAGATGCCACGGATGCCCAAGCGCAACTGCAACGAACCGACCTTGCGGATTGGCACGTCGTAGGCCAATGCCAACTGAGCCACCAGGTGCGCGGCCCGGGTGAGCATCGCGTGGTGGTTCGTGTCGCCCCACCGTGACGGGTTGCCGGTCTGCGGGTCGCACAACTCCACGCCGATGGTGTCAGTGTTCGGCGGTGCGTGATAAGCGATCTGGTGGTCGTAGACCACCTGCACGGCCTCGGCGGGGTCCACCACGTAGTGCGCGCTGCTCGGCGTGGTCACCGTGGTCTTGAAGTAGCCCGCCACGGCCCGCGCGCCACCAGCCACGCACGGGCTTACCGTGCAGTGGATCACGATGCGCTTGAGCGGCTTGAGCGCCTGGGGGCCGCCGTGGAACTTGGCGGGGCCGAGGTACGGCGGGGCGGGAGGTGACACGGGCACGGCGTTACTCCTCATGGTCGTGGTGGCCAGCCACCAGGGGCGGCGGCGGCGGGTGCTCGGGGTTGACTTGCGACAAGATGGCGAAGGCCATTTGGTCCCAGGCCTCGTGAACGGCGGCCCGGGTGAGCATGTGGCGCTCGCGCTCCTCAAGGAGGGTCAGCCGGTGCTCAAGGTTGTCGATCCGCTCGGCCTTCTTGGCCTCGCTCTGCCGCACCTCCGCGATGATGTCGCGCAGGTACTTGACTTCCCCGGCCACGATCTCCTGCTCGGTGGCCCTGGTTTCCACGCGCGTCTTGTCAGCAGCGGCGGCCCGGCTGGCCCGGCCCCACATCAGGTCAAGCACGCGCAGCAGGCCAGCACCGGCTGCACCAGCGGCGGCCACCAGTGCCGCCGCCTCGCTAGGGCTCACGTGCATGCTTGCCGCCTCCGTTCTTGGGCTGGTGGCGGCGCAGCAGGCGCAGCGTCCACAGGTGGATCACCAGCAGCGCCAGCAGGCCCGCGTACACCGCTATGGGGTAGCCGGGCACGTAGCCGTGCGGCTGTGGTTCGTGCGGCCCCAGCACCCGGTAGTTGTTCTGGTGCACCCGCGCCCAGGCCAGGCCTGCGGTCATGGCCAGGTCCCACAGCGCGATCAGCGCCAGGCCCAGGCCTTCCAGGTGAATGCTGCGGGGCCGCCCCAGCAGCCCGCCGATGAGCGCGATGCCGCCCACCACGGCGACCGGCCCCATGATGAAGCGAGCCCCCGGCCCGGCCACCTGCTCTATCTGCGAGGCGGTGCCCCACAGCATCATCTGGATGCCCGCCAGCGTGGCCACCAGGCCGTGGACCCATAGCAGGCCCAGCCGGTTGGCTATCTCGTAGGCCTGCCGGGACTGGGTGCGCTGCACGCGCGCCGTCACCAGTTCGGCGGCCTCCTCTAGCCGGTCCAGGGGGTCGAACGATTCCACGGTGTGTCGCCCCCGCCTGTTAGGAGTCGGTGAACCAGAAACAGTTGCCGAAGATGTTTGACCCGGCTGGCAGGGTGGACGCGGTGCCGTAGCCGTCAAAGGCGGCCAGGTGCAGCACCCCCACGTTGTTCATGTAGGCAATGCCCGCCCTGCCGTTGGCGAGCAGGAATACCGGGATGCTGTCGTCGCTGGGCCGGTAGCCCACCGGCAGGGTGGACAGCATCACCGGGTCACCCGTGACGTTGCCGGTGTTGGCGAAGGACACCGCTGCGTTGTTACTGATGAGGAAGCGCAGGTACACCACCGGCCCGATCTTGCGGTAGTGCGCGAACACCTTGGTGTAGCCGGTGCCTGCGGTCAGTTCCAGCCACCCGGTGTCGCTATAGAGCCCCTTGGTGTCCTTGCCGGTGGCGTCCCAGGCCCACGGCCCCACGCGGCCCGAGCCGTCACCGGACAACTTCACCAGCGGGCCGCTGCCGTCGCTGGCTTGGGACACCAGGGTGGCCGGGGTGCCCGTGCCGAACGAGGACACCGTGAGGTTGTTCAACGGCGTGAACGTGGCCGCCGTGATGACGCGCGACGGCGTACTGGTGCCGGTCGTGGACCCCTGCAACGTCATGGATGCCGTGGCCACGTTGGGAGCCGTGGCCCCCTTGGCCAGGTACACCCGGGCCTCGGTGGCCCCCGATGCCACGGCGGTGGTCTTGACCGTGAGTTTCGCCCGCCGCTTCATGGTGAACGCTTGGGCCGGGGAGAGCGTGGTTTCTGCCGGGGTGTTGGCGTTGCGCCAGGAGTAGGCGGCGTACCAGGTCGCATCGGCGCTTGCCGACCACTTGTTGCCGTTCTCGAACTTGTACTCCATGCCGGTGGAGGACACGGCCCGGAAGTTGCTGCCGTCCCACAGCATGCCGCGCAGTTGAACACCGGAGGGCGCATCCCACACCTGCGTGGTGTCCAGCACCCCAGCGGTGTCCACCACCTGCACCAAGGCGCTGCCCAGGTCGGTGCCGAACACGTACCGGCTGGCCCCCATGTCGAACGTCCCGAACATCAAGTAGCGCAGGTGATAGGCGAACGCCGTTGCGCACACCAGGTCAGCACCCCACGTCACTGCCGGGGCCGCGCCGATGGTGGTCGAGCCAGCGGGCAGCGTGAACCGTCGAATGTGCACCTTGCCGTCGCTGGTGTACGACTGGGCGTAGATGAACTCCCCCGTTGCCGGGTCACGGGTCAGGGCGGGTGCCCAACCGTTGACGCCCGTGCCCTGGGGCGAGCCAGCGCCGCTCAACGCCCAATAGCGCCTGTCGGCGTTGACGCTGGCCGCCAGCGTCAAATACCAGCCCGCGTGAAGGGTGCTGTAGAAGATGACGTACGGGGCCGAGTTGTCGGGGGCCATGACGAAGTTGGTTGCCTGCCACGCGTCCCCGGACTCCGTGGGCTGCGCATTCCAGCCCGCGTAGGAACTCCCCAGGTCCCGCCAGATCGTGAAGCCGGGAAAGCCGACGCTCGGGTAGTTGGTCTGCAACCAAGCACGGCGCACCACCCCCAAGGTGTCGGGGCACAAGTTCCACCCGTAGACCTTGGACCAGTCCCCATTCACGTCGTATTGCGCCGTGTCGTAACCCACCGTGATGGTGGGCGGGTTGCTGGGCGCGGCCACGCTCATGGCCATGGTCAGGGTGGAGCCCTGGGACAACAGGGTGGCTTGCAGGGTGGTGAGGGTCGCCACCGTCAGGTGGTCAATCTCGGCATCGCCGCGAAACACGTTCGGCAGGTTGGGATCGTCGGGCATCTCCACGCGCTTGTTGCCGGACTGGTCGTAGGTGAACAGGCCGGTAGGCGTGAGGTCGATGCCGGGGCCGGTCAGGTTGCCGTTGGCGTCCAACGTGCGGGTGCTGATGGTCGTGCCCAAGATCACGACACTGGCCAACGTCGCGGCGGTCACGGACCCCACCGCCAGGTCCCCGCTGGCAGCCCGGTCCATGGCCCCGTTGGTGGTGGGGCTGGCGGCGGCGTTGCCGTCCTCGTCGTAGGCCTGCACCACGAACGCGTAGGAGGTGTCGTACGCAAACGGCGTGCCGTCCGCGAGGTACTTGACGGCGGCCATGGTCCCCGCCGTCTCGGCCAACAACGTGGTGGCATCCAGGGGCAACGGGCTGCCCGATGGTGCGCCATAGACCCGGTACCGAACAGGGGCCGTCTGCGGGTCGCCGTTGGCGTTGGTGGTCACCACGGACCACTTCACGAAGATGAGCCCAAGGCCCCCCAGCGTCGTCACGGTGGCCACAGCAGCGGGCACGACACCATCGCGGGCCGGGGGCACGCTGGTGGGGTCGAGGACCACGCTGCCTTGCAACGTCGGGGCCGTCTGCGGCTGGCTGGTCACCCGGTACGTGCCGCGCACCAACTCAAGTTCGACCGGCACCGGGTTGTCGTAGGAACCCTCGGGGAAGTAGCCGACCAACGCCGTGGGGAGTTCGGCGGGCACCGTGTCCCCGGTGCTGTCGTCGTCGGCGTCCACCAGGGCCACGTGGGCGTACCACTGCACCATCGGCGTGCCCGCTTCGATCACCTGCACGGGCTCGGAAACGTCCGCTGTGACCCCAGCAGCGGCGGCCAGGTAGATCAGTCCCGCGTCCTCGTCCAACGCCGTGTAGGTCAACGTGGCCCCTGCCACGAGCAGGAGGCCGCCGTCCTCGTTGAAGTCCGCCGTGTGGTCCACGGTCAGCACGGTGTCCGTGGCCAGGAGCGGGATCACCAGACTGCTGCCCAGCAAGCCCTTCTCGACCGCCACCACCGTGCCGTACTGCATCAGGGCCTCCGCTTGTACGTCTTGGGAATCGAAACGGCGTCGGTGTAGCCCACCGTCATGTCGCCGCCCGTGAGGGGGAACGAGAACTGCCGCAACCGCTCGGTGCTGGCGTACGCCGTGGTGCTGATCCGCACCATGTCCAACTCATCGAGGAACGGCACCGGCAGGGCGTTGAACGTCGAGCCGAACGACAAGTTCGTGACGCGGGCCAGGTCGCGGTCGGCGCGGGCCTGGGCCGCCTTCTTGCTGCCGATCTTGTCGTCGGTGATCGTTTGGCGCAGGTAGGTCCACACGCCGTTGCGGGCAAGCGATTTGGGGCTGGCCGGGTGCCAGGAGGGCAACGTGGCGTGGGCCGTGTGGTCGGCGGGCTTGTGCCCGATGACCACCACCTGGTTGATGATGTTGGACTTGTCGTGCGAGACGGTCAGCGGTGCGGTGATGTTGCCGCCCTGGCCGTCCTTGAACGTGTAGACCGGGGCGCTGGGGTAGTCGCGCAACCGGAGCACCCCGGCCCCGTCGTAGTACAACTGCATGTCCAGGCTGCTGGCGATGGACTTGCACACCGCCCACGGCTGCACCTCGTCCTCCCACCCCACGTGCACGTCCTTGGGCAGCCGCCGCGTGACACCCGAGGGCAAGCCGAACGTGTCCTCGCCCGCCCGCTCGCTCATGATCGTGCGTATGGCCGCCACAGCGTTGTGGCCCTTGCGCAACGTCATGGTGGGCACGCCGTGCATGGCCAGAGCCTCCTTGCCCTGGCACTCCACGCTCACCTCGTCCCCCGTGCGGTCGAACTTCACCAGGGGGCCGGTGAACACCGGGCACGTGACGACGCGGCCCAACGCGGGCACGAACATGCGCACCCGCACCTGAGCCATGTTGTCGAAGTAGACGGCCCCGTCTGCCGGGCTGTCGGGCTCAAACTGCAACGCCCCGGTGGGGTCGAGCCACGCCAACGTGGCCGAGCGGGTCACGTCGGCGGTGGTGTCGAGGTTCACCTGCCCGCTGTCGAGCGCCGGGGCAATCGTGGTCACGAGGTCCCCGGACAGGGTGAGGATGCGCACCTGCACGTCCATGACGTACGAGTGCGACCACGCGGCGACGTAGGCCGCCAGGTCGGCGCTGGTCAGCCCGAGGGTCTGCACTACAGCACCGCCGCGTATGGGAGTTCGCCCACCTGCGTGAAGGAGAACGTGACGGCGATGTAGCGGCTGCCGTCCTTGCTCAACGGGTGCGGGGCCAACGTCATGGCGTGCAACTGCACCGGGATATTGATGTCGCCCGCCACCATGCGCAGCACCTTGGCGGGGTTGCCCTTGAGCGCAAACAGGTTCGCCTCCACGGTGGCCACGGTCGGGTACCCGGGCACCTCCACCGCCTCGCCCGACCAGTCGCCCTCAAGGCCCCGTTGGCTGCTCACGACGAGCACCGGAGCGTCGGCCCCAATGGGGTTGAAGATCGTTGAGTCCTCGCCGTACGCCCACGAGCCCTCGTCGTTGCCCCACAGCACCGCGTCCAGGCCGGTGTCGGGGTCCGCGAGCCAGAACCCTGCACCCACAGGGGTCAGCGTCACGGACGGCCCTTGCTGGCCCGTCTTGCCGTTGACGATGGGCACCACCTTGTACGTGGTGGGCCGGTTCGGTGCCACGGACCAGTCGCGCCACGCGTAGTTGTTGGTGCTGCCCACCCGCACGTCGGTGTAGTCGGTGGTGCGGTACACCTCGGTGCCGTTGCGCAACACCACCCAGCCGTCCGGGGCGGCTGCACGGCTCCACGTGAGGTCCACCCAGGGCGCGGGCTTGGCCTGCACGGCGGCCATGGTGTCCACGCCCGCGATGGTGTTGTCCTGGGCGTACGTGAGCGCCTGATCGACTTGCACGTAAGCCGGATCGCCCACCGTCTCGTCGCGCACCACGTTGTCCCACGCCCGCACCCGCAGCGTGTAGGCGGCGGTGGGGTCGGTGAACACCGACGAGGGCGGGGTGTAGTCCCCGGTGGTGGTGGCGAATACGCCGGAGTCGAACACCTGCACCCCGGCCCGGTACGCCAACACCTGCATGCGGCGCAGGTTCGCCATGGTGATCGCCACGGGCGGGCTCGGGTCGTACACGGTAGCCGGGGGCTGGTTCGCCACCATGGCGGGCTTGACGTGTCGGGAGAACGACGCCCACGCAGACCATGCGCTCAGTTGGCCGTTGCTACTGCGCACCCGCACCCGCCATTGGGTGCTCGCACCATCGGCCAGGCCCGCGTACGTCGTCGCCGCGAGGTCGTAGGACTCGGTGTCGGTCGCCACCTCGCCGCTGTCGTACGCGGGGGCGGCGGCGTTGCCTGCGGGGTCCACCTGCACCTGGTGGGCCACGGTGTCCGTGCTGCTCACGTACGACAACACCGGCTTGGCCAACGACACCGCTGCGGCGCTCGGGTTGAGCGACGTGGGCGTGGGCGGCGGGTAGCCGTACGTCACGACCAACACCGGCTTGAGCGTGCTGGCGCGGAAGCCCCACACGCGTTGCGTGGTGGTGCGGTCGGTGCTGATCCGCCAGCCGTAGTTGGGCTGTCCGTCCACAATCGACTGGACGTGCGCGGTCACGTCGAAGTCCCACAGCGCACCGGCAGCCGGTGCCGTCAGGGCGACGGTGGCCACCGGGCCGGTGACCCCGGGCCGGTTGGACCACGTGGCCTTGCTGGCCGTCCACTTGGCGCTGATCCGCTGTGCGGACAGCGTTGTGGTGCCGGTCAACGCACCGACGCCCCACAGCCGCAGCCGGGCGCTGGTGACCACCGCGCCCTTGTGGAGGTCCTTGGGTAGGCCCAACTGCACCAGGGCGTACGCGGTCGGCGCAGGGCCGAGCAGGGCCAGTTGTGCCGGGCTCCCGTACACGTAACTGGTCTTGGCCTGCGACACCATCACGGAGACACCGGAGCGCAGCGTGGTGGTGGTCATCGGCTCTGCCGTCCCATCGTCGCGGAGTGGTGGCGGTGCGCCCGGATACGGGAGTCGGCCACGTCGGTCAGGTACGCGTCGAACGTGCGCTCGCCCACCACCAGGGCCACACGACGGCCCGACAGCCCTTGCTGTGCAGCGTCCTGGGGCTGCACCGAGGCGTACGTGCGGGCGACGTTCGGCACGATGCGTCCGCTGGCGTCCGGCTTGAACACCTCCGGCCCGTTCTCGCCCACCAGGTACGCGGCACCTCGGCGCACCGGCCCACCAATGGCCCGACTCCCCGCGATGTCGGCGTGCTTGGCGGCTGCCGTGTTGGCGTTGACGATTCGCGTCGTCCGGGTGGTGATGATGTCAATATGCACCGGCTTGGGCGAGTGGATGTTGTCGAGCCCGTTGCGAACGTCCTTCAACTTGTTCTCGACCCCGGCCAGGTGGCCGATCACCGAACGCCCGAACGAGTCGAACGCCCCGGCTGCCTTCTTCACCTTGGGACCAATGCCGGGTATCCAACCCAGGCCCCTGGCCGCCGCGTGCACGATCCCGCCGAACACAGCGAATGCGGCGGTGAGGAGGAGCCGCAGGGCGTGCACGCCAAAGATGCCCACGGTCAACCAGGCCTTGGCCAGCAACTTGAGGTAGCCGACGAACACCTTGCCGATGAACGAGCCCACCACCTTGAGCACGCCCCACACGCCGTTGAGCACCGTGCGGAACTTCTCGCTGTGACGGTAGGCGTACACGATGCCCGCCACCAGGGCGGCAATCGCTATGACCGTCAGGCCGATGGGCGACAGCAGGAACGCGGAGTTGAGCAACCGCTGGGCGGCGGCCCATGCCTTGGTGACCCCCACCACCGTGGCGATGATGCCCACGAACGTGCCCACGGTGGCCTTGTTGTGCGCGATGAAACCGAGCACCTTGCTGATGTACGGCAGGGCGGCTTGAAACGCGGTGGCAATCCGGCGCACCACATCGGCCAGCCGTCCACCCGGCCCGGTGCCGTTCTGCATGCCCTGGATGAACCCCTCAATAGCGGGAATCACCTTACGGGTAACGACATTCTCGAACTTGTCGATGTACGGCAGCAGCGCGGTGCCGATCATCTCCTTGAAGTTGGCGAACGCCGTAGACATCTTCTCGCCCGACGTGGCCGAGGCGGCGGCGGTGCCGCCGAACTCCTTGCGCAACTCGCCCAGGATGACCTTCTGCGCGCCCATGGTGTCGCCCGACTTCACCATGTGCTTGATCTGCTTCTGCTGTTGGGCATCGAACGAGACGCCGACCTTGGACAGGGCGGTGAGCCCCTTCACCGGATCGTTGAGCGCCTTGCCGAGTTGGATCGCGGCGGCCTTGGGCGGCTTGCCCATCGCGGCGGCCATGTCGGTGGCCGCCTGCGTGGCCTGGTCAAAGACCTTGTTGCCCTTGCCCGCCTCGTTGCGCACGTTGGTGAACGTCAGCAGCAGGTTGCTGGCCGACTGCACGGCCTCGTCGTCAATGCCGGTCTTGTTGCTGATCGCCGTGGCCAGGTTGCCCACCTGCTTGGCGGTCACGTTCGCCGCGCCACCCGTGGACTTGATGACGTTGGCCGTTATCGCGCCAACCTTCTGGCTCTCCCGGGCCTCGGCCACGGAGTCCTTGAGGAAGTCCACCACCTTGGTGGCCGCGAACGCCCCACCAATGGCCGCGCCGATCTTGGCAACGCCCGGGATCATCCCGGCGTGGAAGCCCTTGCCTGCCGCCCTGCCGCCCTCGGTACCGGCCTTGGCGCTGGCCCCGGCCACCTCCTTGGTGATCTGGTCCGTGGCCCCCTTGGCGGAGAACATCAGCGACACGTAGGCCGATGCGACTTCGCTCACCGCTGCACCTCCTTGAAGTCGTGGCCGTATCGGTTCAGCACCGCCAGCACCTCAGCCCGGGACATCGTGGTGCCGCCGCGTCGGGCGGGCCGGTGCTCGGGTTGCGGGCGCGGGTAGGGCGGGGGGTTCTTGGCGTGCGCGCGGTGGGTCAGGTCGAACAGGTCGGCCAACAGGAACCACTCGGGGCTACGTGGCCCGGACCAGTCGTTGCGGGCGGCGAACACCTGAGACGTGGGATCGGTGAGCAGCACGCCCGTCAACCGGATCGCCTCGCCCCAACTCATCGTTGGGCCGCCAACCTCGTGCAGCCCCAGGCGAAACCGCGTGCGCCAGTCGTACTCAAACGCGGGTCGGTGCTCCTCGATCAGTCCGAGGAGCGCAAGGATTCCCCCACGCTGGGCTCGCCGTCCGGCTGCGCGGTGCTCATCCACGCCGCGACGTGCTCCAACATCACCGGGGCGGGCATGTCGTACAGGGCTTCCAGCGTCTCGGGCTCGGCCACCAGTTCCAGCATGGCGAAGCCGAGGCGCATCTGGCCGTTCTCGCCGTCCAGGTAGGCGTCCCGGATGAACCGGCCCGGCACCTGGTCCACGACCGATGCACCGCTCGGCAACACGTGCTCCACGCCGTTGTGGGTGAACACGTACGTTGAAACGCTTGTGGGCTTGACGTTGATTGCCTTGGGCTTGTGGTCCTGGGGCTGCTTCTTGGTGGGCATGCGCGGGTGCCTTTCCGGTTGCGCGCGGATTCATGGAGCACCAGGGGCGGGAGTCCGCGCAGTCCCCCGCCCCTGGTGTGTCTTGCGGGGGGTTACGCGGTCTTGAGCGCCGTCATCCAGACCTTGGCGGCACCGCCCAGGGTGGCGTCCAGGTACGCGGTCACGGTGACCTCGTAACCAATGGCCTCGCCGTTCTGGTACACGCGGTCCCCAACCTCGGTGACTTCGCCCTGCGGCACGTACACGCGCAGCAGTTCGCTGCCGTCGATCACGTCGAGCACGAACGACTTGCGGCCCCCGGTGGAGGTCGGCACGATCACCAGGCTGCCGTCCGAAACGTCGGCCACGGACGTGGCCCCGTAGAACAACTCGGCGGTGGCCTTGCTCGTCTCCAACATGATGAAGTGATACGTGAGGGTGCCGTCCGTCACGACGGTGCGAACGAGCGCACCGCCCTGCCAGGCCTTGATGTCGTTGGTGGATCGGCCTCGGGACTCGGTAACTCCGTCCTCACCGATGAGCCCCAGGTCGCTGAACCCCGTAAGCGCACCACTGGTGCCGGTCGGTGCGGTGGCGTCGGTATCGCCAACGGACACAGCACCCGTGACGGCCACGCGCACGTTCTGCGAGTTGGTAGCCATGCGTTCCTCCTTCGTGGCCTTACAGGGGCCGTTGTTGGTGCGCGCGGATAGCCCGCCAGCCGTACGGGTGGCGGGTGATCGTGGAGGGGCTAGACCTGCTGGCCCCGGGTCGTGACCTCAAAGGTCTGGTAGCGCAGCGGTTGGCCGCTCGGATCGGCCACCGGGGTGTTGCCAGCCGGTTGGGTGACGCGCACCACCGGGTCACCCGTGGGGGCGCTCCACAGCAGCGCGCCGACGAGGCGGGCCAGGTCGCTGGCCTCCTGGTCGGTCTTGCCCCACGTGCGAACCGACAGCCGCGCGACCTCGCGGAGCATGTCGGTGCGGAGCCCGCCGTCGCGGCGAACCACCACCATGCGGTCCCGGCGCTGGGTCGGCACGGTGTTGCTCACGTACACGTCCACCGCGTAGGGCTCCACGCGGCCCGCTAGGGCTTCACGGAGCCACGTCGTGGCCCACAACTCCACGTCCGGCTGTACGACGACGGGAAGGGCCATTACGAGCCTCCTGCGGCGTCCAGCGCGCGGGCGAGGTAACCGTGGTGGGTTTCCTCCCACAGCGCACGGGGGCCGGTGGCCACCACGCGCACCACCGCGCGGTCGTGGGTCACCTGCTCCACGTCCACCGTGGTGCGGGAGTCCAACTTCTCCTTGGGCACGGCGGCCAGCACCCGCGTCATGCGGCGGGTCAGGTCGGCGCGCAGTTCGCTGCTGTTGAGCAGCGCGACGATGCCGGGGCCTTCGATCTTCACGCGCACGGACTTGATGGTCCCCACGGCTCAGCCCTCCGTCCGGTAGGCCTGCACGACCACGCCCACCGGCCATTGCTGCGGCGTGCCCTGCACGGGGTACGTGACACCGCGCACCTGCACGCGGTCATAGGCGGTGATCGGGTCGTCAGGGGGCAGGTACAAGGTCCACCCGCTCACCACCGCGTTGCGGGCGTCGATCACCTGCTCGTCGGTGGGCCGTGGTTCGGGCGGTGCCAACGTCGTGACGGTGCGCGACGTGGGGTTGTCCCAATCGGCCTTGGGTTCGTTGCTGTACGGGTCGGTGGTGCTCCCAGCGGTGAGCACCACCACGTCCTCGCCCTCCACCGTCAGGGCCTTGCCGGTAGCCGGTAGTGGGTGAGCACGTCGCGGTACTGGCCCAACGGGTCCTCGCCTGCCATGAACGTTTCGGAGAACGGGCCGGTTGACTTGGACTTGAGGCCGGGCAGCGCGGCCTTGGCCTGTTGGGCAATCGCCACCACGGCGGCGGTCACCTCGGGCGGCGGCTCGTCGTAGCCGTGCGTGAACGTGACGGCCACCTCATCCACGCCCCACCAATGGAAGGGCTCATGCGTGAACGACTGCCAGAACGTCGGATACACCCGACGCAGCACCCCGGACTCGGTGGTCCGGTAGGTGCTCGGGTCGAGCACCGTGCCGTCGTCGGTGACCACCGAGTCCACGGACACCAGGTGCAGCGTGGGCAGCACCACGGTGCCGTCCGCGAACGACGCATGCATGGTGCTCTGTCGTACCGGGGCGATGTGCCAGCCACAGAACGCGCGCACCAACGCCTCGGCTGCAGCCAGCCGGTCGTCGTCGGTGACAACCAGGCTGGTGGCCAGTTCGGTGGGCGGCATCGCGGGTCACTTGTTCCGGGTGCTGGTGGCGCGGGACTTGTTGGCGGGCGTGGATGCCTTGCCCTGCACGGGCTTGGCGTCGCGGGCCTTGGCCTCGTCCTCGTCCAGCCGCATGGTGTGCTCGGTCCCGTTGATGGTGACCACGTACTCCTTCATGGTGCGAACTCCCTTGCTGTGCAGGCGATTGGTGGTCGGGGAGCCGGGCGGGGGTGTGCGCTCAAACACCCCCCGCCCGGCCCATGTCACTACGCGGTGAAGGTCACCTCAACGATGGCCGAGGGCCACCGAACCGCGAGCGCGATGCGCTCCTCGATACGGGTAGTGATGATGTTGCTGGTGAACTTGCCCTGGTCGGAGTTGGTGGACTCGACCCGAACACCGCCCTTGCGGTACACCGTCGCGGCCTGCTGGAAGGCCCCGACCACCGCCGTGCCAGCCGCCACGGCCTGGGTCACGATGGTGCGCATGCCCCAAATCGGCTGGTTGAGGGCGAGCGACTGGCCCAACTCGCCGTACTGCGGCTGGAAGAAGCCCCCGCCGTAGTACTGCTGGTTGGCGTCCCGACGCAGCCGCAACCGCTGGTAGTCGGTCGGGTTGATGATGATGCCGTCAGCGCCGAGCCCGGTCGCGGTCATGATCTTGGTCATGGCCCGGAACAGGGCGTCTGCGTCGTCGTCACCGCCAGCCGCCGACACCTCGGTCTGGATGCCCGAACGGTTGAGCAGGCCGCGCACGTTGTTGCCCGCGCCCGACCCGTTGAGCAACTGCTGCTCCTCGACCATCGCCAGCCGGTAGAGGCCGCGCTGGTTGATTTCGGACACCAGGAACGGCAAGTCCTCCACCATCTCGTCCGACACGTCGAACCAGCCCGCGATCTTGCGCAGCGCGTCCGTCACCTGGGTGGGGTCGCCCTGGTGGAACTGCGGCTTGGCCGCACCCTCGGCAACGGTCGCCAGGTCACCCTCAAGGGAACCCTCAAGGAAGTACGTCACCGCGTTGCCCGCAAGCGTTCCGCTCCCGAGGAGGTCGGCCACCACCGGGCGCGGGCGGTAGCCCGGCACGATGTTGCGGTCGTACTCGGTGAGCAGCGGAGACAGGGCTGCGCCCGTGGTCACCTGCGGGTCGGTGGCTGCCTTGGCAGACCACGCGGGGGCCGCCACGGTGAAGCCGCTCTGCGCCTTGAGGCGGGCGAACCCATCCTCACCCACGGACTTGGCGAAGTGCTCACCGAGGGAAAGCCCCTTGGTCTGCACACCGCCCGGCTGGTCGTCGTCGGGGTCCTGGTCGGCGCTGTCGAGCGACAGCACGGACTTGACCAGGGCCTGACCCTTGATCTGCTTGTCGAGGGTGCCAACCTCATCCATCTTGCTCTCGACCAGCGTGTGCTCGTCGTCGGTCAGTTCGCGCTGCTCCTTGCGGGCCAGGTCCACGACATCGCGGGCGGCCTTGAGAGCAGCAGCGCGCTGGGCCTTGAGGTCCATTGCGTTACTCCTTGTCTTGAAGGTTGATGAGTGCCGCCCAGGTATCGACGGGCACGTGGCGGTTGGGCTCCTCGGCCTTGGCCCCGTGGGGCTCCTCGGCCTTGGCCGGTGCGTCCGTGCTGGCCTGCTCCTGGTGCTTCGTGCTGTCGTCGGTTCCGACCGACGCCAGAACGTCCTTGATCTGCTTCGCGCTGGCCTCAATGGCCCCGAGCGCGTCTCGCAGGGTGTTCTCGTTCTTCGCGGACAACGTGCGGCCCGCCTTGGCCTCGACGGTCAACGCGTCCACGGCGCGCTTGACCCCGAGGAGTTCGGTTTCCGGGTTGGCCCCCACCGGGGTGGGACCGACCTCGTACAACTTCAACTTGCGCAACTCGTAGAACGAGTCGCCGTCCTTCTCGACCAGCCCGCCGTCGATCACGTCGTAGGCGAACGAGAACTCACGGACGCGGCGGCCCTTGAGCAGCCGGTAGGCCTGCCGGGCCTTGGGGCTCGCGCCCTCGTCCATGTCGATCTGTGCCAGGACCTCCAAGCCCTGGTCCGTCTCCGTGGCGTCGAGAACCCACCCGATGTTGAAGTCGGGGTCAGCCATCTGGTGCGACCAGTAGACCGGGATGCTGTCGCCGCTGGACTTCCAGTCGGCCAGGGTGTCGGTGAACGCGCCCGGCTGCACCACATCGCCGTACGAGTCCTTGTTGCCGAACACCGACACCAGGGCGCGGAACTGACCCTCGGCCAGGCCGTCCTCGGTGCCTGCGGCCTTGATCTGCGCGGGGGCGGACTTGTGCATGAGTGCCCTCCTTGGGCGTCGGGGTGCGCGCGGCTTGTGCGTGGCCGTACGAGGCCGTGTGCTGCCCGTGGGCGGGCGTTGGGCACCGGGGCGGGGGAATCACCCACCCGGGCGATACGGGGCCGTGCAGGGCCGCTTACGGCCTCGGCCAGGGCGGCACGGGCTTGGGGCCGGTGCCGTCCCATCGCGCGGCCCAGCCGGTGCCGATGAGGTGAGTCACCAGATCACCGACACCGGGCAGGGCCACGGATACGTCGATGCGGCCCGCGTACTTGTCCCACGCCATGCAGGTGATCGCTACGACCGAACCCACCGGGATCAGCGTGGCCAGGTGGTCGCGCGCCTCGGGGCCGCCGTCGTCGTGTAACTCCCGAGCGTTGCAACCCCATAGCCGCAAGCCCATGCCGGAAGCCGAGAGCCCGTGATTCCACTGGCCCAACCCCTGGTCCACCCAGCCGTACAAGGTGTCCCCGTCGTGCACGTCGCGGATCAGGGCCTCAAGCCCCCACGTCCTCATGAGAGGTTGATCTGCACCGTGCAGTTGCAACCGGAGTCATCGGGTGCACCGCCACCGCCCGGCCATTGCATGCCGTTGGAGAACGAGTCATCGAGCGGCACCGTCTCGCCGTCCATGTCGGCGTGCGACTGGCGCGGGTTGGGACCAGCCACCCACGTCTTGGTGGGCTCAAGGTCGTGCGTGCGCGCCAACTGCTGCGCGGCCTCGTGGGTGGCGAAGCCCGCCACGAACGTGGCCACCTGGCCCGCAACGCCCTTAGCCCGTTGGGCAACCGCCTCCGGTGCGTACACGTCGGTGGGGTCGCCGTCGTCGGCAGCCAGGGCCGCATCCAACTTCCCCTTGGTGGTCATGTTCACGTTGGTGGCGTAGCGCGCGGCGGCGGCTTGCAGGAAGTGGACCGTTACGTCCTCGTCGTAGTCGTCGGCGCTGTAGCCCAACGCGGTGGCCTCGGCCTTGCCCAACGTGGTGGCCACGGACAGGGCCACGGCGTGGAGGTCGGTGGCCAACTCGCGGTCCCATCGGTCGGCGTCCCACCAATCACCCTCGCCCACCTTGGGGAGCACCGCGCTGCCCTGACGGGTGAGGTATCGGTGCAGCACGTCCGCGATCTTCTCGGCCTGCCGGTCGGTGGCGCGGGCCTTGAGCAGAAACAGGTTCCCGGCCTTCGTGCCGACCTCGCGGCCCTTGGGCGGGGCCGAGTCGGTGGGGCTGGCCTGGCCGCCCACCAGCACGTTGAGCGGGGTCACGAGTTCGTCCCCGCCGTCAATGGCGGGCATGTTGCGCAACGCCCGGGCCTCGTTGGCGGTCATCCACGGGCGGCCCACGCTGCTTTGCAGGGCGGTCGTCTGCTCCTCGAACGACCCCTGCAACTTCTCGTCAATGTTGAACTCGACATAGAGGTCTGCGCGGCTGTCGATCCGGGGCAGCAGAAACGTGTTCAGCCGGTCCTCGATCATCGCCATGGTGGGGCCGAGGGTGTCGCCGTAGAGCATGCGGCGGAACTCGCGCACGTTGGAGTAGTTCGCGTTGTCCAGCAAGCCGATCATGGTCGGGTTGACGTGATACACGCTGGCCACGGTGTTGAGCGCCAGCCGCGCGCCCTCGACGTACTCCATCTCGTGCGCGGAGAAGTCAACGCGGTTCAGCGTCATGCCGTCCTCAAGCAACGGCGTGCCGCCCACCTCGCTGCCTGCGCCGGAGAACCGCGCGTTCCAATCGGCCTTGAACTGCGCCCGGGCCTCCGGTCCCCAATCGGGTGCACCGGCAGGGCGGGAGAGCACCGCGCCGACCTTGCCGCCGCGCTTCCACACCGCCTCGCGGTACCGCGCGGCCTGCACCTGCTCGGCCAGGATTTCGCGCAGCGCGTGCACGGGGCTGCTGCCCGCGTACAGGCTGCCCGGGTGCCAACCGTGGAAGGCCAAGATTTGGTTGGCGGGGATCGGCGCGGCCTCGCCCCGGTCGTTGCGCTTGACCAGGTACTCCTCCGGGGCCATGGCGTCACCGCCGCGCGGGGTCACCCATGCCACCGGCAGCCGCACAATCCGGTTGGTGGGGTCATCGCTGATGAGCCAGTAAGCCACGTCGTACAGGGCGAGGTCGGCCACGAGGGAGAACACCAACTCGTAGGGCGTGGTCACCGCGTTGGGGTGCGCCAGTACGGCGGCGACACCATCGCGCACCCGGTGCCGGTCGTCGTCGCTCACCCGCTGGAAGGTCTGCAAGCCGAGTTGGGCGATGTTGCGGGCCAGGAACGTCACGACGGTGCGGAGGTACGGCTGCGTGCGCCACATCTCTCCCGGGGCCAGGCCCAGGATGCGCTCGTACTCCTCGGTGCTCAACCGCCAAGCGCCGTAGTAGTCGGCGGTGGTGGGCACGTAGACGCCCTCCACGGACGACACCTTGCGGAAGCGGTCGAACAGGCCCATCTACAGCACCTCCAATCGGCGTGACTCGTATGCAGAAACGGGGCGCGGTGCGGACTGGCCATTGGTCAAGCACCACAGCGCACCCGTGACGGCCACCAACGGGCTTGCATCGCTGCGCTTGCGGTCCCACAGCCACGCGTCCCCGGCAGGGCGAGTGCTGGCGGTGGCGGCGGCGAGGTTGAGCACGGGCTGGTTGCGGTGTCGCAACGCGGTGGGGGCTTCGCCTTCGCCCACGGCGGCCCGTACGCGGTCGTACAAGGCCCCCGTGGCTGCTCCCAGCGCCGCGCCGGACCATTCCACGACGTTGACCCCCGCCTCAGCCAGCGGGGCAGCCAGGCTGCTGGCCGGTGCGCCCTTGGCTTGCACGGCAACGGGTGCGCGGCGTACGTCGTCGCTGCGCTCGGGGCTGGTCAACCAGTCGGCCACCCAATCGGTGCCCGCCCGGCTCGCCACCACCTCGACGTGCGCCAGCCCGTCGCTGCGCGTGGTGGCCAATCCCACGTACGTGGTGCCCCGGTCCCACGACACGTCTACGCACAGGGCCACGGGTGCACCCGGTGCGCGTCGGCTGGCCGAGTCCCCGCAGGCCTCCCAGGCTCCTGCGGGGAACGGCCCCTCAAGCGTTCCCTCGCTCCACTGGCACAGCACCTCGGTGCGGAATATCCACTCGGGGTCCGTGCGGCACGCGCTGGCGATGGTGCGCTCGCTGATGGTGTAGCCAAGGCTGGGGTTGGCCATGGCCCACGCGTCCCGGTCCAACACACTGCACCCCGGTGGCGCGCTCCATTCAAAGATGGCCAGGGTGTCGTCGTCGTCGGGTAGGTCGTCCTCGTCCTCGGGCAGGATCACCGGCACGGCCTCGGCGTGCTCGTGCAGCCCGTCCGGGTCGCCCAACGGTTCGTGCGCCAACTTGCGGAGGTAGCGCAGGACCACGCTCGTGGCGTCGCCCGCGTTGGACAGCGCGAGGATGAGCGCCTGGGCTCGCGCCATGGTGGTCTTGGTGATCGCCCCCCACGCGTCCCACGTCTGGTGCTCGCGCAACTCGTCCAGGAGCACCACGTCACCCGACAGGCCACGGCCCGCGCGCCGGTTCGCCGCCTTGACCTTGTATCGCTCACCGCTCTTGAGGTTCAACGACTTCTTGCCGTTGACCATCACCACGCGGTCCAACAGGTCGTGGAGGTCGGGCCGCAACGGCATGCCCTCGTCGTCGGTTTCCACCACGAGGTCCACCGCCCCTTGCCACACCTCCTCGGCGGTGTCGAGGTCTTGCGCGGTGCCGAGGACCAACGCGGTGCCGTACACGTACAGGAACCACAGCGCGAGCACCTGAGACAACGTGCTCTTGCCGTTCTGCCGGGCCACCAGGATCACGACCGTGCGGAAGCGGAGCGTCCCATCGGGCAGCAGTTCCAGCATGTGCAGGAGCAACCATCGCTGCCACGGCAGCAGGTTGATGCCGAGCACGTCATCGGCAAACGTGATGACGGCGTGCCCCAACGTGGCGTCCGGCTCGCTCAGGTCACGCAGCGGCGGGGTGAAGATGCGCGGCTCGGTAACCCCGGTGACCATCAGCCCGTGGCGCGGTTGGCGTGGATCGCGCGCAGTTCGGCCAACCTGCTGCCCTTGGCCTGCGTGGCCGCCACACCAGCGGCGTTACGGCTGGCCGGTGTGGCCAGCATTTCGCGCAGCACGTTGAGCATGTGCGGCACCAGGTACAGGGCCTTGGTGGCCTCGATCCCGTCACCGCTCGCCACCGCCGCGTCCACCCGATCCGCGATGGTGCGCCCGGCCTCGATGAGTGCCGCGTCCACGTCCTGCGTGTGCTGGCTGGTCGCCGCGCTGGCGTCGAATGCCTTGCGCAACGTGTGATCGTTGGCGGCGGGGTCGGACAGCACCTTGTCCCGGCGCTCGCTGATCTTGAGCACCCGGTCCACGGCGTCAAGTTCGCCCGCCTGAGCCTTGGGCCACACGGCCATGTGCAGCCGGTCGAGCCGGTCCACCTCAAGGGCTTGCTGCACCTGCACGTCCACGGTGCCCAGGGCCACGTCGAACCAGGCCCGGGCTGTATCGGGCGTGATGTTCAGCGCCTGGCTGATCGTGTCGAACGACGCGCCACCACGGCGAAGGCCCAACACCCGTTGGGCAATCTCGGGGTCGTACCCCTCGGGAAGTTCGCGCTTCATCTTGCTCACGGCGTCGTCGCCGCCAGGAACTCGGCGCGGAGCGCGGGGTCGGACTTCATGACCCCCCGCACGTCGTAGGTGCGCATCTGGCCCCCGGCCTTGGCACCACGCAGCCGCATGCACGTGTGCACGCCCTGGATGAGCACGCCCACCCCTGCGGGCTGCACGTACTGCACCAGGGCGTCAGCGATCTGTGCTGTAAGCCGTTCCTGCACCTGCGGGCGGGCGGCGTAGTGCGCGACGGTGCGGGGCAGTTTCGACAGCCCCACCACGCGCCCGACGTTGGGCACGTAGGACACCCACGCGGTGCCGGTGAACGGCAACAGGTGGTGCTCGCACAGCGACACGAACGGAATCGGCCCCACGGTCACCGGGGTGCCGGGGTGCCGCACGTCGGAGAACACCACGCCCAGGTCGTGCTCGGGATCGCCCGGCTGGGCGGCCATTTCCAGGTACGCGCGCACCACCCTCTCGGGGGTGTTCACCAGGCCGGGCCGGTGCGGGTCCTCGCCCATCAGGCGAAGGAGCGCCCGCACGCCCGCCACGGCGTGCACGTAGTCCGGCTCCTCCTGGGCCTCGTCGTACGTGCGGGGCCGCTTGGCGGTGGTGGTGGTCATCGGCCCCTTTCCTCTCCGTACAGCAGCGTGTGCAGCCTCGTGGTGGTGTTGAAGCCCTCGCGCTCAATGGCGGGGGCGAGTGTGCGGTGCCGGTGGATCAACTGCCCGGCGTTGGTGCCCTCGGGCATGATCCACACGTGCTCGCGGGCGATGCCCAACTCCTGCGTGAGGTCGCGCACGGTGGCCACGTCGGCGGGTACCGAGCACACGAACTTGAACGCGGCGAGGCCCGCCCGGGCGAGCACCGCCCAACCGGCCAGGGCCTCGGGCTTGAGGCGGCGCTTCAACGGGTCGCGGGTGTTGATCTTGGGGCTCACCGTCGTGTGCTCCACGTGCCGGTCCCACCACCACGGCGGGGCAATGGTGCCGTTGGTTTCGGCGTGCCACGTCCACTCGTCGGTGAGCAACGGGGCGAGGTTCTTGTGGTGCACCAACGGCTCGCCACCGGACAGCACCGCGAGGTCAACGCCCAAGCCACGCAGCCGGTCGTGTATCTCGGCCACCTCGGTGGGCGGGCATTCCTTGGCCACGTCGTACCGGGTGGTGTCCCACGTATAGGGGGTGTCGCACCATTCGCACGACAGGTTGCACAGCCCGAGCCGCACGAACCCCGTACGCCTCCCCGCGTACGGCCCTTCCCCTTGCCACGTTGGGCCGAACACCTCCGACACCGGCAACGGGGCTTGCGGCGGGGTGATGGTCACGGGGTCCACCACGCCCACGTCTTGGGCGTCTCGCTCACACCCACGGCGACCTCCACGCCCTCGGGCAGGCTGAGGATCGTGGGCGCGACGCGCGCCACCGCGTAGGCCAAGTTCTCGGCGGTGGGGTTGGCGTCCATCCAGTCGTTGAGGTGCCGGTGGTCCAGCACGTCGTCCACCATGGCCTTGATCGGCGCGAGGTCGCCGTAGTCGAACAAGAACCCTTGCGACATCAGCGATTCACCGGCCAGGGCGATGCGGAGCACGTAGTTGTGGCCGTGCAGCCGCCCACATTGGTGCCCCTCGGGCAGGCCGAGGAGCACGTGACTGGCGGAGAAGTGAAAGTCCTTCGTGATGGAGAAAGTCATGCGCGCGGAGGTCCCATCTTGTGGGCGGTGATCGGTTCACGGTTGGACGGGCTGGCGGCGAGGTACAGCCGAAAGCCCGGGTTGCGTACCTGCTGGGCCGCCTCCACCCGCATGTACGCGCGGGCTGATGCGACGGTGGCCCAATCGGTGCGGGCCTTGGCCAACTCCGGCCCCACGTGCTTGGTGGAGGAGTAGCCGTACTGCGCCATGGCGAGGGGATCGCCCCCGTAGGCGCGGACAAGGGGCACGTAGTGCGGCGGCACCGGCTGGCCGTAGGTGAACGACACCAGCCGCCCGTCACGGTTGGCCAGGTACACCATCGGCATGCGTCGCGGGATCGTCCACGACGACGAGTCGCACGATGCCCACGGCAACTTGCGCAGGGCGTCGGTAGACGTGATCCCCAAGCCATGCAGCGATGTGCCGTACTTCCGGGCGATCTTGTGCACCTGGATGAACTGGCGCATGAGCATCTGTTGCTGGCGGAAGCGCGCCACCGCGCCACCAATCGAGACGTATTTCGCCACCCGGCACAGCCGGTCCAACTCGGCCACGGGTGACCCGATGTGCCACGTGGGCACGATCAGCACCGTGTCCCCCATGCGCTCCACGGCGGTGTCGTAGTTGCGCGCCGAGGATCGCCAATCGTTGATGACATCGAGGGCGAACGCGAAGCGCATATGGCGTTTGTGCTGGTCGAGCCAGTCGAGGTAGGCCCGGTGGTTGATCGGCTTGCCGCTAGTCCACGCCGTGAAGGCCCCGCTGTCGATGACCAGATCGACGCCCGACAAGGAGGCGAACGCGGCGGCGTCCATCTTGGACGCGTACGCGTACGACAGGAGCATGCGCGGCTGGTCGGGCCACCGCTCGGTGGCGGTCACGCCGATTCACGAACCTGCGCACGGTTGAGCAACTGCACCAACCGCTCGGGCTCGGTGTCGCCGTCCTCGGCCCCCAACGCGTCGTAGAACTGCCGGTGCACGTCGGGCGGCACCTTCATGGAGATGGACAGCCACAGGTCATCGTCCTTGGGCTCCCCGTATTGGGCTTCCAGGGCGTCGAGGTCGGAGGCGGTGACCTTGGCCAGGATGTCGGCCACGTCGTCCGGGGTGTACCCGGTGCCGTCAGGATCGCCCAAGCCCGCAAGCAGTTCGGCCAACACCTCGTCCTCGTACGAACCGAGGTCGGCGGCCCGGTTGTCCACCAGGACGATGCGCGCGGCCTCGTCGTCGTCCACGTCCACGAACGTGGCCGCGATCTGATCCCAGCCCAACTCCTTGGCGGCGGCCAACGTGTGGTTGCCCGCCAGCACCTCAAACGTCTTAGCCCGCACGACGATGGGCCGGTACTGGCCGTGGTGTTTGAGGCTGTCCACGATCACATCGACGTTGCCCCGGCGCGGGTTGCGCCCGTACGGCTGTAGCCCGTCGATGGGAACCGCCAACGGGGTAAGCGTTTCGGGGATGGTTGCGCGGACCACCGGGGGCTCCTAGACGTTGAAAGCGATCAGCAGTACGGCCAGGACGAGGACGACGAGCGCCACGAGCAAGACCAAGTTGGCGTTGTTCACGGGGTGCCCTCGCTGTCCGGGGTGCGGGCGGCGGCCTTCTTGGCGGCACGCTTGCGGGTGGCGGCGGCGGCCTTCTTCGCGGGCTGCTGCACGACCCATCCCTGGGTCTGGTACTCCGCGACGGTGGCGGCGGGTACCTCGATGCTGCGGCCCCCGCTTGCGTGCTTCACCTTGGGCATCGGTCCTCCTTGTTGGTCATACGGTGGCCAGTTGCATGTCGAGGTCGCCGCCACGGCACGAGAACGGCCCGCATGACGAGTCGTTGTTCTCGCGCTCGGCCAGGGCGTCACCACGGCGGCGGCGCTCGCGGTCGATGGGCGCTTGGGCGAGCGGCAACAGGCTGGCGTGGAGGTACATCTGGCCGCGCAACGTGTGGCCCTGGGCGTTGGCCCGGGCGGTGCCGTTGCGGATCGCCTCATCGAAGGCCACAGCGTCGGCCCATTCGTCGGGCCGGGTGTCGCGCAGTTCGCGCCACTGCCGGTTGCCGTGGAAGGGGCACCCGATGCACGCGGACTTGGCGGTACTGCCGAAACCGTGCGCGTCGAGGAGCGCCGCACAGTCGTCGCGCGTCATGTCCAGTTCCAACAGGGGGAAGCGGTTGCGGGCGTACTTCACATCGCTCGACTTCGCCCGCATGAACTCATCGCGGCTGATGCCCACCCATTGCTCGACGTACATGCCGCGCGGCACCCGCCTGGGGTGCGGGTAGCCGAGCAACTGCCGAACCTGCCGCTTGATCGGCTTCAACTTGTATTCGTTCGTGCATTGCCGTCTGACCATGCCCTTCTTGCCGTCAGGGTTGCGCACGAACATGGGCATGGAGGCGAACCTGTGCTCGGGGTCGAGGGCGTCGGCGCGAATGTTGCCCTGGCTCACCCGGTGCAGCGGGATGCCTGCCGGGGCCAGCACCTCAGCGTCCAGCCGGTCGAGGTGTTCGTACACGGCCCGGGGCTCCCAGCCGGTGTCCGCGAAGATCGCGGCGTCCACCTTGGGCAAGTCCCCCACCGCCGACATGACGGCCAGCGCCGTGCTCTGCACCCCAGCCCCCAACGACAGCACCCGCAGCGCGGGCTCCGTCGTCATGCGGGCGGTTGGAGGTCGGCGGCGGTCACCCCGGCCATGGCGTCCCACACCTGGTTGACCTGGTACAGGAGGTCACCGTCGGCAGCGTCCAAGCCCGCTTGGGCAATGGTCACGTTGGCGAGGACCGGCCAGGTGAACAGGTCGGCGTAGTTGTCGGGGTTGGCCAGCACCTCGCGGGCCAGGGCCAGGCGCTTGTCGTGCCGCTGCTCGCTCATGGTGCTGGCGTCCTCGGACCACACGGCCACGGCGGCGGTGGCAATGGTGACCTTCACCCGGGCCTTGAACGTGGCGGCCTCGGCCAGGTCGGCGGTGTTCATGTACGACACGGCGTTGGATCCTTTCCACGTACGTGATGGGGGGCCGAGGGGCCGGGGGGGGATGGATCAC
>Ga0308176_10000220_pt1 | contig 39475 bp, 30 predicted proteins | sample PhyCR2_3_FD_203890 | JGI IMG/M metagenome (GOLD analysis project Ga0308176, IMG submission 203890) | Soil microbial communities from UC Gill Tract Community Farm, Albany, California, United States - DLSLS.C.R2 | ecosystem: Environmental > Terrestrial > Soil > Agricultural land | place: USA...
CCTCGCCGTCGTTTCGCGAGCGCGCGAAGACGCAGATCAAGGGCGCGCTCGCCAAGGATCCGGACGCCGCGGCCACGGCGCTCACCGGCCTCATCTCGCTCGATCGCGCGCCGACCGACGCCCGGGTGTTCGCGATCGAGCTCCTGCGCGACGTCGATCCGCTGCCCAAGGCCGGCAACCTGGTCGAGGCCGCGCGCGCGGCGTCCACGTCGAAGTCGCCCGCGGTGCACGCCGCGGCGCTGCCGCTCTACGCCAAGGTGGATCCGGTGCGCGCCGGCGGCGATCTGGCGGCGATGCTCGACGAGAAGAAGCTCGACAAGCCGCTGCGCGTCGCCGCGGCGCTCGCGTGGGGCGAGGTCGCCTCGGCCAACAAGGAGGCCGCGCAGAACGCCCTCGATCGCATGCTCAAGGACGACGACATCGACGTCCGTGCGGCGGCGGCGACGGCGGCGGGCAAGGTCGGCCGCTCGTACCAGGACAAGCTCTACAAGATGGCCAAGGCCGAGAACTACACGGTCCGGATCGGCGCCGCGCAGGGCCTCGCCGTGAGCGCCGAGAGCGGCGGCAACCTCGGCGTCGCCGTCGACGGCATCGCGCAGCTGTGGCGCGAGAAGGGCCGGCCGCGGCGCGACGCGGTGAAGATCTTCGCGCACCTCGCCAAGAAGAAGCCCGCGGCCGTCGTCGAGTACCTGTTCCAGGCCGCGCACCTCACCGACGACACGGGGCTGCACCCGATGGGCGTCGAGGGCCTGTGCAACGGCGCGCTGGCGGGCTCGAGCGACGCCCGCGCCCGGCTCGCGCGCTCGGTCGACGATCCGTCCGCCGAGGTGCGCCGCCTCGTCATGGCGTGCGTCGCCGACGGTCCGGATCCGGTGAAGAACGGCGCGCTGATCGCGATCAAGCTCGTCCGCGATCCGGACAGCACGATCCGCGGCGACGCCGCCCGCGTGCTCGCGATGTCGGCGGCCAAGGGCAGCAAGGCCGCCGGGGTCAACGAGGCCATCGTCCAGCTGCTCGACGACTCCGACCACGACGTCCGGCTGATCGCGGTCCGGGCCGTCGGCGGGCTCGGCGCCGATGCCCCCAAGACCGCGGCCGCGGCGATGGCGCGGATGTTCGAGCGCGGCGATGAGGCCGAGAAGCTCGCGCTGGTGCGCAGCGCCAAGCAGATCGGCGCCGCCGACCTGATCGGCCTGGCGATCGCCGACGGCTCGCCGCTCGTGCGGGTCGAGGCCGTCGATGCCGCGCTCGCCTCGGGGCTGCGCGCCGCCGCCACGCTGTCCGCCGCGCTCGCCGACTTCGACCCGACCGTGCGCAAGGCCGCGCTCGAGCGGCTCGCCGCGCAGAAGACCAAGCTCGAGCCGGCCGTCCTCGAGCGCACCCTCGCGCTCGCGGTGCGCGATCCCAACCCCGAGCTCTCGCAGCTCGCGCTGACCACGATCGCGCGGGTCGCCGCCAAGGACGCCGTCGTCGCGCGGCTCCACCGCGCCCTCGGATCGCGCGCCGAGCGCGAGCGCGCCCAGGCCGCCGCCGCGGCGATCGGCCTCGTCGACCGCGACGCGGCGCTCTCGGTCCAGCTGCTCGATCCGCTGATCGACGACGCGTCGCACGACGTGCGCGCCGCGATGCTGCCGGCGCTCGCCGCCGCCTACGCCAAGACCAACGATCCGGACAAGCTCGCCGGCATCCTGCGCGATTCCGAGACCCTGGCGATGCGCCGGCTGGTCTCGGCCGCGGCGTTCGTCGTGCTCGCCCGCACCGACACCGGCCGCGCCGCGTCGCAGACCGTGCTCGGCAAGGTCGCCAAGGATGGCCCGGCGATGGCGCGGCAGACCGCCAAGCTGGTTCTGGGCCTCATCACGAACAAGGCCGACGGCATGGCGTTCCTGCAAGAGCTGGTGCCCTGAGCCGCGCAATTCCCCGGCCGGCCATCGGCGAGAAAGGCCCAGCTCGTGGCAAATTCACCTGCCCCCCAGCTCCCATGCATCTCGAGTCGACGTGAGTGACAGGCAGCGCCATGTATGAATTCATAGGGATCAAACGATTTCGACAGTTTCAAGCGTTCGAACTCTCCGGGCTCACCCGCGTGAATCTTCTGGTCGGTCGGAACAACGCGGGAAAAACGTCGCTCCTCGATGCGGTCGAGATCTTGGCGCTTGGCGGGCGTACGTCGTCGTTACTGAGGAGCCTTCGACGACGTGGTGAATTCTCATCGGTCACCACCGAGGAGCGGCCGGGCCGCGTGGACCTCGATGTTCGGCACTTGTTTCCAGGCCACAGGCTCGAGGCCGGGTTGTCCTTCGAGTTCGAGGCTCGATCTGGCACCGTGGCGACCCACGTCTGGTGCGAGGTCGAGCGTGACGAATCCCAGCTCGAGTTGGTTCCCGACACCATGGATCTGGAACCTCGCCTCACGCTGAAGCTGCAAGGCCCCGAGGCACGGGAAGGGATCGAGCTGCCTGTGTCGACTAGGGGCACGTTGCTCAGTGACCCTTCCCGTCGGGTCCAACCGGCGGCACCGCAGGGAGGGGCTCCTGTCGTGTTCCTGGGTACCGAGGGAGCCTCCGCCGAGTCGCTTCAGCAGATCTGGGACAGCCTCGTCCTCACCTCCGAGGAAGAGAAGGTCACTTCGGCCATGAAGATCATCGAACCCAGCATCGAACGGCTCGCGTTCACGGGCCGAGAATCGCGGGTGTCGAGCGTCGCGTTCGTCAAGCTCGCGGGTGAGGACCACCGCGTGCCGCTGGGAAGTCTCGGTGATGGCACGCGGCGGCTTCTCGGATTAGCGATCTTCCTGGCACGCGCCGCCAGCGGCGTGCTGCTGGTGGATGAAATTGACACCGGGCTCCACTACACGACGCTGGAATCGATGTGGAGATTCGTGATCGAGACCGCCCGCCGGCTTGATGTTCAGGTCTTCGCGACCTCGCACAGCGGCGACTGCGTACGCGCTCTTGCTTGGTTGCAGTCGGACGATCCGGCTCTGGCGTCAGAGGTCTCCGTTCACCGAGTGGAGAGAGGGAGTGAGGCAGCGGTACCGTACTCGGCGGCAGAAATCGAAACGGCAGCTCGACACCATATCGAAGTGCGCGGATGACAGCCAAGGTCAAGCGGAACGCTCCTCACCGTCTTATTGTCGAGGGCCGAGACGATCAATACTCGATCATTGCCCTCACAACCAGAAATGGCTGGGACTGGGGCAATCCAGCTCCACATTTCCCGTACATCGACAACGCGGAGGGCGTCACGAACATCCTCGATGCGATCGACGTGAGCGTACGAACTTACCCTCGTGTCGGGATCGTGCTCGACGCCGATATTGTGCCCATGGATCGATGGAACGCTGTCCGGACCCGCCTATCGCCCTCTGGCATATCTCTGCCGGACTCGCCCGCTCCTGATGGGACGATCGTGGAATGGCATGGGAAGCGTGTCGGAATCTGGCTCATGCCCGACAACCAGCATCCCGGAAAACTAGAGGATTTCTTGGCGGTGCTCATACCGCCGGGAGACCGCTGTTGGCCTTGGGCTGAACAGGCGACGCTGAAGGCCAAGGGGGAATTCGGGGCGAGCGTTTCTACGCCCGACTTCATCAAAGCACGGATCCACACGTGGCTTGCCTGGCAAGAGGAGCCTGGGCTGCCGTTCGGCACTGCGATCACGGCAGCGACGTTTGCTCACGATGCGACGCTCGCCACCACATTTGTCAAGTGGATGTCACAGCTTTACACGTGATCTTTAATGTAGCCAGTGGCCTGCAGGTCAATTTACCGGCCGGTCATCGCGGCGAAACCAACTCCCGAGTAGTGTCGGGCTGGCCAGCCCTCGATCGCAACAAGGAGCGTCCATGACCACCGTCGCGCCTCGCCTTCTGCCCATCCTGCTCATGATTCCCGTGATGGCCGGCGCCGGCACTGGAATCGCGGGTCCCGCGCCCACCGGCAAGCACCACGTGCTCAAGGCCACGCCCGACGACGTGCAGTGGGGCTGGCTCGATCCGCGCGAGAAGCCGCGGCTCACGATCGAGTCCGGCGACACCGTCTCGATCGAGACGCTCATGCACGCCCGCGACAAGATCCACAAGGACGTCTCGATGGACGACATCGTCGCGCTGCGCAAGGCCAACCCCGGCGGCGGCCCGCACTCGCTGACCGGGCCCGTGTTCGTCACCGGCGCCGAGCCTGGCGACGTCCTCGAGATCCGCATCCTCAAGATCGTCCCCAAGAAGGTCGGCGCCAATTTCAACCTCCCGGGCAAGGAGTTCCCGACGATCGGCGCCTTGCCGGCGGAGTTCCCCGAGGGCTTCGTCAAGTACTTCGACATCGACTGGAAGACCCGGACGACCGTGTTCAAGCCGGGCATCACGATCCCGGTGCGCCCGTTCCCCGGCACGCTCGCCGTGGGCATCGATCCCGACGATCCGTCGCCGCGCAAGGGCGGCGTCAAGGACGACAAGCTCGCGCCGGTCAGCTCCCTGCGGCCGTGGAAGAACGGCTCGAACATGGACATCAACGAGCTGACCGAGGGCTCGACGATCTTCATCCCGGTGTTCCTCACCGGGGGCCTGATCTGGACCGGGGATTCGCACTGCGCGCAGGGCAACGGCGAGGTCAACCTCACCGCGATCGAGTGCTCGTTCGAGGAGATCGAGCTCCAGCCGATCGTGCGCAAGGATCTGAAGCTCACCTGGCCGCGCATCGAGACCCCGACCCACTACATCCAGGTCGGCTTCGATGAAGATCTCGACAAGGCGTTCAACAACGCGCTCGCCGAGACCATCGACTTCCTGGTCACCACCAAGGGCCTGACCCGGTACGAGGCCTACTCGCTCGCGGCGGTCGCCGCCGACTGCCGGGTGAGCCAGGTCGTCGATGTCCGCAAGGGCGTGCACTGCATGGTGGCCAAGAGCCTGTTTACCGGCGGAAAGCCGAAGAAGTAACGAACCGGTGGCGAAGAACTGAGCCCGGCAGCAGAATCGGCCCGATGAACGGTGCACGCGCGCTCATCCAGACCCTCGTCGACGCGGGGGTCACCGTCTGCTTCGCCAACCCCGGCACCTCCGAGATGCACTTCGTCGGCGCGCTCGACGAGGTCCCCGAGATGCGCGGCGTGCTCGCGCTGTTCGAGGGCGTGGCCACCGGCGCCGCCGACGGCTACGCCCGCATGGCCGGCCGCCCCGCCGTGGTGCTCCTGCACCTCGGGCCCGGGATGGCCAACGGGCTCGCCAACCTGCACAACGCCCGGCGCGCGCGGTCGCCGGTCGTCGCGGTCGTCGGCGATCACGCCACCTACCACAAGCGGTTCGACGCGCCGCTCGAGTCCGACATCGAGACCATGGCGCGCGGCGTCTCCGGCTGGTACCGGGCGTCGCGCCGGAGCCGCGATGTGGCAGGGGACGCCGCCGACGCCGTGGCCGCCGCCTCGGGGGCGCCGGGGCAGGTCGCGACCCTCGTCTTGCCGGCCGACGTCTCGTGGGAAGCCGGGGCCGCGCGCGCGATGCCGCGCCGTCCGCCGCCCGCAGAGGCCGTCTCCGACGCCGTGCTCGAGGATCTGGCCGGCGTGCTTCGCTCCGGCGAGCCGGCCGTGCTGTTCCTCGGCGGCCGGGCGCTGCGCGAACGGGGGCTCGTGGCGGCGGCCCGGATCGCCGCGGCCACCGGCGCCGCCCTCCTCTGCGAGACCTTCCCGGCGCGCCTCGAGCGCGGGGCCGGGTTGCCGCCGATCGACCGCCTGCCGTACTTCGCCGAGCAGGCCACCGCGAAGCTCGCGCCCTACCGGCACGCGATCCTCGCCGATGCCCCGGAGCCGGCCTCGTTCTTCGCCTACCCGGGCAAGCCGAGCGAGCTCTTGCCGGCTCGCTGTCAGATCCACCGGCTCGCGGCCGGCGCCGACGACGTGATCGGCGCGCTGGTCGCCCTCGCGGACCGGCTGGGCGCGCCCGGCGAACCACCGGTCGTGGCCGCTCACCGCCCGGAGCTCCCGGTGGGCCCGCTCACCGTCGAGGCGGTCGCGCGCGCGCTGGGCGCGCTGATGCCCGACAACGCGATCATCTCCGACGAGGCGCACACCTCGGGAGCCTTCCTGGCTGCCGCCACCGCGGGCGCGCCCCGCCACGACTGGCTCATGCTGTCCGGCGGCTCGATCGGCGATGCCCTGCCCGTGGCCGCCGGCGCCGCCGTCGCGTGCCCGGGGCGCAAGGTCATCTGCCTGTCGTCCGACGGCAGCACCATGTACACGCCGCAGGCGCTGTGGACGATCGCGCGCGAGCGGCTCGACGTCACGACGATCATCTTCCACAACGGCGCGTACGCCATCCTGCGGCTCGAGCTCCAGCGCGTCGGCGCGGGCGCGCGGGGCCCCAAGGCCGACGACATGTTCAGCCTGTCGCGCCCCGACCTCGACTTCGTCGCCCTCGCCCACAGCATGGGCATGTCCGCCAGCCGCGCGACGACAGCCGACGAGTTCGTCACCCAGCTCCGCCGCGCGCTCGCCGAGCCCGGGCCGCACCTCATCGACGCCGTCGTTCCGCCGATGATCCCCTAGTCGAGCGTGTGCATCGGCGCGCAAGATCGCGGTCAGGCCTCCAGCTTGCGCCGCGCGCGCGTCTCGGCGGCGTAGAGCCGCAGCACGGCGATCGCCAGCGCCATCAGGACGGGCCCGAGCAGGAGGCCCTGCAGGCCGAGCACCTCGACGCCGCCGAGCAACGCGGCCAGCGTGACGATCGACGGGACCTTCTCCTCGCCGCGTACCAGGCGCGGCCGGATGACGTAGTCCGAGACCCCGACGACGAACACGAGCCCCCACCCGAGCGCGACGATCGCCGCGCCGACGTGACCGCTCACGGCGAGGCCGATCGTCGTCGGGACGATCACGAGCATCACGCCCACCACCGGCACGAACGACGCGAACGCGGTCGCCGCGCCGAAGAACAACGGCTCGGGGAGGCCGGCGATCGCAAAGCCGATCGTCGCGAAGCCGCCCTGGACGATGGCGGTGACGACGCTGCCGAGCAACGTCGCACGGCCGACCCGGCGAAACTCGGCGACCAGCGCCACCGTGTACGCGGGGCGCAGCGGCACGACGTCCGCGAGGCGCTGCGTGATGCGCTCGCCGTTGCGCAGGATGTAGTGCATCGCCAGCATCGCGAACAGGAGGCCGAGCAGCGCGCTCGCCGTCGTCGAGGCGACCACCGCGGCGATGCGCTCGGCGCTGTTGGCGGCGTCGCCGGCGAGGCCGCGCACGTGTTCCCGCAGCTGGTCCGACGACACCCCGAAGCGGGCGGTGATGTCCCCGGCGCGGCTGACCACGCCGTCGACGAAGCCCTGCGGACCGACGGCGGCGACCAGCCGGGTCGCCAGGACGGTGCCGCGCGAGACCAGCAACCAGCCGAGCCCGCCCAGCGTCACCGCGACGGCGAACCCCGAGCCGATCACCGTCGCCAGCACGGCCCATCGGGCACCGATCCGGTGCGTCAGGCGGGTGGACGCCGGTTGCGCCAGGAACGCGAGCAAGGTTCCGACCAGGATGCCGAGGCCGATCGGCCGGATCAGCCAGAAGATGACCGCGAGCGATGCAGCCGCAGTCCACGCCAGCGCGCGGTACTCACGTGCCGATTCAGGCGTACCGTCGGGTGCCGTGATCATAGATTCATTCACAGCACGATGTGTGCCAGCTTGTCGACATCGAGCAGGATCACGCCGAGCTCAAGCGTCGAGATCACCATTGTGTCCAAACGGGGCGACCCCTGTCCCAGACCTGACGGGACAGGCCAGTGCTGTGCGATACCGCACCTGTGACGATTCCGCGGAATCGCCAGCACGTGCGCTTGCACGCTGCGGACCTGGTAGGCGGTCCCGACCGGGCGTGTGGTGAGGTCGTGCTCGCCAGCGTGCCTACCCGGCGGTCTGCAGGCCGGCGGCGATGCCGCCGATCGTGGTGTCGATGATGCGGCTGAGCTGGGCCGCCTCGGCGGTGCCGGCGGTGCCGGTCCGGCGGCGGCGCAGCGCTTCGATCTGGACGTGCGAGAGGATGTCGAGGTAGGCGTTGCGGCGCGCGATCGAGGCGGCGAGGTAAGGCCGGCTGGCGAGCAGCTCGGTCCGCCCCAGGGTGTCGTGCAACGCGGCGACGGTGCGCGCGTGTTCGGCGGCGATCAGGGTGTAGATCTGCCGCGCGTCGGGGTCGGCGAGCGCGGCGTACTCGCCGGCGACCTCGAGATCGGAGCGCACGAGCGAGAGCTCGCAGCTGGCCACGAGGGCGCGGAGGAACTTCGAGCGCTCGACGAGCGCGCGGGCGGCGGTCTGGCCGAGCTCGGTGGCGAGCGCCTCGATCGCCGTGCCGACGCCGAACCAGGCCGGGATACCGTGCCGGCTCTGGGTCCACGAGAACACCCAGGGGATCGCGCGCAGCGAGTCGAGCGCGAGGCCGGCCTTGCGCGAGGCGGGTCGCGAGCCGAGCGGTAGGTGGGCGATGTCCTCGATCGGCGTCGCCGCCACGGTGTAGCGCACGAGGCGATCTTCGTCGGCGATGAGCGCGCGGTAGCGGGTGCGGGCGGCATCGGCGGCGCGCTGGATCGCGGGCTCGGCGTCGACCGGGTCGAGCTCGCGCTCGGCGGCGGTGGCGGTGAGGACGGCGGCGAGGGTGAGCTCGAGATCGCGCTCGGCGATCTCGGGATGGGCATAGCGCGCGGTGATGGTCTCGCCCTGCTCGGTGACGCGCAGGCGGCCGCGGATGGCCTCGGCAGGTTGCGAGCGGATCGCGTCGCTCTCGGGGCCGCCGCCGCGGCCGAGCGCCCCGCCGCGGCCGTGAAACAGCGTGAGGGTGATGCCTGCAGCGCGCGCGGCGCCGGCGAGCGCGCGCTGGGCCTGGCGCAAGGCGACCGCGGCCGCGACGTGGCCGGCCTGCTTGCCGGAGTCGGAGTAACCGAGCATGACCTCGAGCTCTCCGCCGAGCTCGGCGCGCAAGACCGGCAGGGCGAGCAGGTCGCGCGCGATCTCGCCGGCACGGTCGAGATCTTCGAGTTGCTCGAGCAGCGGGACCGGGCGCAGCTCGCCGGGGGCGAGGCCGGCGGCGCGGGCGAGGAAGGCGACCTCGAGCAGATCGGACACCTCGCGGGTGAAGCTCGTGACGTAGCGCTCGCAGGCGGCGGGGCCGAGCTCGCGGCGCGCGCGGCCGATGACGTCGAGGGTGGCGAGCACCTCCTGCGCCTCGGCGGACAGGCCGCGGCGATCGCGCTCGGGGGCGAGCGCCTGCGCGAGCACGCTGCCCAGCGTGGCCCGCCGGCCGGCTTCGTCCAGGGCAAGGTAGCCGGGGCGCCCGCCACGCGCGAGCAGCTCGGCGACGACGCGGTCGTGGACGCCGGAGTGCTGCCGGACGTCGAGTGAGGCGAGGTGAAAGCCGAACACGTCGACGCGGCGGAGCGCATCGCGCAGCGCTTGATCGGCGATCGGCGCGAACCCCGCGGCGCGCAGGCTGTGGTCGAGCAGGGCGAGCTCGCCGCGATAATCGGCCGCCGCGAGGTAGCCGTCGTCGCGGCGCTCGAGGGTAGCGCGCAGCCGGGCCTGCACGTACCACAGCTTCTCGCGCCACGGCTCGTTGATCGTGCGTGGCCGGGCATGCGCCGCGATCTCGGGTAGGCGCTCGCGATCGACCTCGAGCGAGGCGAGGAGCTCGCCGAGCGGGCGGTCGACCAGGCGATCGGAGCGGTGGGTCGCGCGCAGCGCGGAGACCGACAGGTTGCGGCCGAGCACCCGGACGTCGTCGAGATAGTGGTTCAGGACCGCGGCGCGGTGGCGCGCGAACGTCGCGCGGGTCACGGCCGCCGTCACGTTGGGGTTGCCATCGCGGTCGCCGCCGACCCAGGTGCCCCAGCGCAGGAACACGGGCAGCCGCCAGGGCTCGCCGAACCGCGCGGCGAGCCGATCCTCGATCGTGCGATACAGCCGCGGGGTGACGTCGAGCAGCGAGCGGCGGAACACCTCGAGCGATTGCTCGACCTCGTCGAGCGGGGTTGGCCGGCGTGCCCGGGCGTCTTCGGTCGCGTAGAGCGCGAGCACCTCGGCGTCGAGCGCGGACCGGTCGCGGTCGCGGCCGCTCGCATCGAGCTCGTCGAGGAGCTCCTGGATGCGCGCCAGGTGATCGAGCGTGGACCGCCGGCGCGCCTCGGTGGGATGCGCGGTCAGGACCGGCATCACGAGCGCGTGGTCGAACAGGGCGCGGAGCTCGGCCGACGTCATGCCGCGATCGATCAGGAGGTCCACCGCGGCGGTGAGACCATCGACAGGGTGGTCACCGCGCGCCCGCAGCGCCCGCAGCCGCTCGCGCTGTTCGGCGACGTTCATCAGGTGGCACTGCAGTGCATACGCGCGGGCGAGCTGTTCGAGCTCCTCGGCATCCAGCACGGCGATCTGCGCGGCGAACGCGGCGCGGCCGCCGGCGAAGCTACCGGCGCGCAGCTGCTGGGCCGCGAGCCCCACACGCTGGCACAGCTCGCGCGTCGCCGGATCGGCGAGCTCCGTCACGGCGGTGTCGAGCGCGGTGATCAGCCGAGTGATATCGCGGTGCAGTTGCGCCAGGTCGGACATGGGCTTCCTCGGCCTTGCGGATCTATGACACCTCCTCACGCACGATGGCCAGTTGATACAGATCGTGAGATCTCTCGATCCAGCTCGGTAAACCGCGGAGTGCGCCCCGGTCGCAGGCCTGAGCCGTCGTGCGGCTCAAACCCCTCGCGCGCTCCACTCCCCTGTGGCCCCGGAGCGTAGCGCCTGGAGACCTCGCACACGCTTGCTTGCGCCGCGGGTCTGGGCCCGTCGCTCCTATGAAGTAGACGTTCGCGTTCTCCTCCGCGCGCAGTGCCTGGAGACCTCGCACACGCTTGCTTGCGCCGCGGATCTGGGCCCGTCGCTCGTCCGTCGACGGCCGTATTGCGACCCACGGTCCGTGCCATCTCCACGACCGGCCGGCGCTTGACCTCCCGGCCGTGCAATTTATCTCGCGCCGAACCCAGCCCGCGTCGCTGCGCGGCGCGTTGTCGTCCTCGCGGGACCAGCATACGTTTCGCATGAGCCGCTGGGTGTCGTTGGCAGACGCAGACGGCAAGAGCAACACGCGCCGTAGCTCGAGTAGCTGCGCTCCTCCACCGACAGAAACGAGCGCACTCGTGGAGCAGCTTGCGACGGACGGGGTTCTCCGGCTCCGCCTTCGAACAGCACGTTATCGGAGACGACAACCGCCGCGCGGACGTAGACCTTGAGCAGCGACTTGACTTGCTGGACGAAGTTGAACTGCTTGTTCGAGTGGTGGCCTAGAGCTCCGGGCGATCATAGACCAGCGCCTCCTTGTCGGTCTCGCCTTCTCCGTTGACTACGGTGACGTGCTCTGGTCGGCCGGAGTGACGTTTCGCTACCTGACAGCACCTAGCTTGCACGTCACGTCGAGTACTTTCGCAGTTTCGTCATACTCGATCGTGAAGCCTCGCGCCTTCACCGCGTTCTTGCATTCGTGCGAGTCGGTGACCGCGACTGCAAATGCTGACGTCGGTCGCGATGCGCCGAGTAACCGGTCGAGTGCCGCAAGGCTGTTGCCGCTGTGAACATTGTCGTCCACGAGAACGACAACGTTCGATCTCGGAATCGAAATCGAGGTTCGTACGAACCCGTCGAGGGTTTGGTCCGCGGTGCGCCGGGAGCCCTTGGTCTTCGCGATCACCATCTCTCGCTGAACCGCGAGGACGGCGACCGTACCGAGACCTACGCCCGCGGTGATGTACTCGATCGCGTTCGTCCGATCGACGGCCACCGGTCGCGGCGATGGATGCAGCGGGTGCGCCACGAACTGCTTCGGATTCGGAGGATCGCGGTTGTCCTTTACGGCATACACCAAGCCTCGCATCGATGATGCGTTCGCCGTCGCCTTGGCCGCGTTCGCCCCGGCTGCATAGTATGTCCCCAACGCCACACCGCGGATCAGCCTCATGTGGCAAGCGCGAAGTCGATCACATCAGAGGTGTTGCGCAGGACCCGCCCGAGCGGCTTGTCGTCACCGATGAAGCGCTTCGGCCAGGTTAGCTTCGGATCTTCGAGCATGCCGGCGGCGATGAACACGGGATGACCGACCTGGGCACTCTCCACCGCTTGGTGAAGCGATCCGCTCGTGTCGCTCGCCTCGATGATGACCGTCGCGAGCGCGAAGGCGCGCCATGATCCGGTTTCGTTCCGGAAAGTTCGACGGCACGAACTTGTCGCCCCAGGTGAACGGCGAAAGCAGGAGGTGCTCGTGATAGATCCGACGCTGGAGCTGGCCGTGCTTCGTGGGATAGACCTTGTCCAGTGGCGTTCCAATAACCGCGATCGTGCTCCCCCATGCTCGATCGCAGCGGTGTGCGCGGCATAGTCGATCCCCTCCGCGAGCCCGGAAACGACGACTACGCCGGCACGCACGCAATCTCGGGCGAGCTGCGCTGCGCGGCGGCGGCCTTCCTGCGTGGCTTTACGCGCGCCGACGATCGCGATCCGCGGGCGCTCAAGCAGCGAGAGGTCGCCGACCCCATGGATCTGCGGGAACTTGAGCAACAGCCCGTTCGTCACACCGACACGCTCGGACGCCACCGTGACCACATCGCCCCTTGCCGGGGGAACGTATTCTTCGGCGTTCGTCGTGGTCATCACCAAGGCCGGCGGAGCGTAACCAGGCCGTCTGACATCTGGGCACGAGCCGGATCGCCTTGCAACCACCGGGACGGCGCAGATGCTTCGAGCCGATAGGCGATGAACTTGGATCTCGGTCGCGCCCCAACCGATTGACCCGGGCTCCTCCGTTCGCCCGCGCGGGCTGGCTTCGAGGAGGGGGACGGAAACGTCGCCAATAGCGACACCTACACAGATCAACCCGCAGACCTTCAATGGGGCCGTCTCCCTCCTCGAAGCCAGCTCGCCGACACGAGGATCAGCGCGCAGCAGCAACGATCGCTACGGCCACTACGGCGACGATCGCCACGATCGCCACTACCATCCATCGCCATCCGACCGCCGAACCGATGTACGTCCAGACAACGGCGGCAGTACCGACGCGCACCAAAAGCGTCGCTCGGTGCAAGTTGATAGTTGTCTGCCGGTTGCTCTGTGGCCGGTAGCCGGCTACCCCCTTGAACGAACATGTGGTGCGTCGTCTTCCCATCTGTTCCGCGAGGACGACAACGCGCCGCGCAGCGACGCGGGCTGGGTTCGGCGCGAGATAAATTGCACGCCGGGTGGTCATGCGCCGGTCGGTCGTGGAGATGGCACGGACCGTGGGTTGCAATACGGCCGTCGACGGACGAGCGACGGGCCCAGACCCGCGGCGCAAGCAAGCGTGTGCGCGGTCTCCTGAGAGTTGCGCCTCCGCGCAGATCCTCTGCGATACGGGAGTGGAGAACGCGAGCGAGTACTTTCATAGCAGGTGGCCATGGGGGTGCCCCACCCACGTGGAATGAAACGTTCCGCATGCTTGGTGAGGCGCACGAGCACGTGACACGCAGCGCCCCAGGGGCCGGAGGACCGCTAGGAGAGGCGACCGGTGGCGGCCCAGCGATCCTGAGGCCTGCTCGAGGGCTCCATCAGGCGCTTCAGCTGGGAGCCTCTCTCGAACGGCCCGCGGCCATGATCGGGACGAGCTTCTGGTACACGGCCCGTTCCACGTTCACCACAAAGGCTCACTCGAGCCGTCGGGCAATCGTCCGGGCAGCTTCCGAAAATTCCGTAGTGCGTCCTGGTCACGGAATTCGCTCGCCGTGCGGATCTGCGCAGTCACCCTGCAGGGAGTATGCGTTTCACGCGCCTGCGATGGAGGTGCAGTCCTTGCAATGGTAATCGGCAACAAAGGAGATTCCCATGGGCCAGAAATCCACCATTGCTCAGCTCAATCATTACCTGCGCGGGGAGATCTCGGCGGTGGAGACCTATCGCATGGCGCTCGAAAAGCTCGACAATGCGAGCACGGCGCGTAGCGATCTCGAGACCTGCTTGCAGTCGCATCAAGAGCGGGTCGCGTTGCTCACGGACGCGATCATCGCGGCGGGTGGCAGGCCCGTGGAGAGCTCGGGGCCGTGGGGTGTGTTCGCCAAGATCGTCGAGGGTGGCGCCCGCGTCCTCGGCGACAAGACGGCGGTGGCGGCGCTCGAGGAAGGCGAAGACCATGGCCTCAAGGACTACACGGCCGATGCCGACGAGCTCGACACGGAAGCGCATGCGCTGCTGTCGAGCCGCCTCATGCCGGAGCAGCAGCGCACGCACGACCGGATGAGCTGGCTCAAGAAGCGGCTGTCTGCGTAGCGCAGGCTACCGCCTGCGACCTGTCGCGTGGTCGCGCCTTCCCTCGTGGAGGATCCGGCCGACGTTTGCCGCCAGATACAACGGCAACGAGACCAGCTCGTAGGTGGCGCGCGCTCCGCTGCTGGTCACCATCGACACCGGTGTCACGGAGGGGCGGTCGGTGTTGAAGCGTACCGCACGCTTCCATGGACGTGCGGCCATCAAGGCGTGCAGGGACCGCAGCGTGCCGGTCGACCCCGCCTTCACCTCGATCGGGACGATGCGGGGGCCTTGGTGGATGAGGTAGTCGACCTCGGCTTCGGCGCCCGGCGTGTCGCGTGCCCAGTAGTAGAGTGAGGGTTCGTGGAACGGAGGTTCGACGACACGTAGCGCCTGCCCGACCGCCTGCTCCGCAAGCGCGCCCTCGTTGGCCATCACGAGGTCCTCGGCCCGGCCGAGGTCCGCCAGCGAGATGCCCAGGCTCGCCGACACGAGGCCGATGTCGAGCAGCACCAGCTTGGATCGGCGATCGTCGACCTCGGCTCCCAGGGGCACGCCGGTGGCATGCGTCGCCGCCACGCGGTGGCACACGCGGGCGCGGCACAAGAGGTCGACGGCCTGGCGCAACGCCGCGGCGCGCTCATCGCGATCCACGCGGCTGTAGACAAACTTGTGGCCGATCATGCGCGGCACCGCATCGAGCACCTTGATCAGTCGATCGCGATGCACGGCGCTTGCGTACTTCGCGAAGTCGTCGCGGAACGTCGCCAGTAGATCCTGGTGGACGCGCGCACAGTCGAGCAGCGATCGATCCTGGCGATATGTGTCGACGGCCTCGGGCATGCCACCGACCAGCACGTATTCGCGGAAGCGGTCGAGGAGCCGCGCGTGGAGCGGCTCGGCGACACCGCGCCACGGGTCGATCTCCTCGATCAGCGCCGCGAGCTCGTCGTCACCGAGTCCACGCAGGAACTCCACGAACGACATCGGCTCGAGGTGGAGGTAGGTGATCCGCCCCACCGGCATGCTGAACGCGTGGTCGGCCAGCGCGAAGTCGAGGAGGGAGCCCGCGGCGACCACCGCGAGCTTCGGCGTCTCTTCATGCAACCAGCGCAGCTTCGCCAGCACGTGAGGTGCCGCCTGGATCTCGTCGAGGAACACCAGCGAGCGGTCATAGGCGAGCCGCTTTCCGGTGAACGCCTCGATGCCGCGGAGGAGGCGCATGGCATCGCCCTCCGTGAACAGCGCCGCCGCCCTGGGATCGCGCTCGAAGTTCAGCTCGACGAGGTCGAGGCCGTGCGCCTGGGCGAAGTCGCGGACCAGGTAGGATTTTCCCACCTGACGGGCGCCGCGGATGACGAGCGGCTTCCGCCCGCGGCGCGCGAGCCAGGCAGAGAGTTCGCTGGTTGCCGTCCTTTTCATCGATCGATCTGCCGATATTACCGCCTTTTTTGTCAAGCGACTCGATAAATATGCCGGCATATTGGTCAGCTCGCTGGCGGCGAAGCCTCCGCGCGAAAGCCGTCGAGCGCGCCGAACGTGCGGGCGAACACATGCAGAACGAGCACGAAGCCGCTGCAGGACGACAAGCCCGTGCAGGTGAAGCACGTCAAGCAGCTATGGAAGCACGGCGCGCGGATCGTCGACGACGGCGAGTGGTAGCTGCGCCAGGTTGCGTGCGCCGCGCTCGCAGCGCACGAGATCCCGGTTCCGATAGACAAGGGAACGCGAGACAGGGGAGAGTGAGCGCGATGTCCAGCATCGCCACCGCCGCAGGGCGGGACGGTCTCCGATTACGGCGCAACGCTCTGTCGCTGCGGCACATCGTTGCCTCGACCCTGGCCAACATCGCACCGGCGATGAGCTTCTTCTTCGGCTTCGCGGTGATCGTCGAGGGTGCGGGGCTGGCAGCGCCGCTCACCATCCTCACCGCGATGGGGGCGATCCTGTTTCTGACCAACACGCTGGCGGAGTTCACCCGGCTCACGCCCTCGACCGGATCCTTCGTGACCTTCACCGGCAAGGCGTTCGGTCCGGCGGTCGGCGCCGCCATCTCGGTCTTCGTCACTTTCGGCTACATCATCGCGGCCTCGACGGTGGTTGCCATCGCCGGGGCCTGGGCTTCCGATACGCTGCAGAACTTCCTCGGCCTCTCGATCCATTGGGCGGTGCTGACCGTGATCGTCTCCGTGGTCGTCGGATGGCTGGTGATGCGCGGGGTGTCGCTCTCGACGCTGTGGGCCGGGATCTTCTTCTACTTCGAGGCGGCGCTGCTGCTGCTCGGCGCGATCCTCATGATCGCAGCCCATCCAGGCGCGATCAGCTTCGCCCCCTTCAACCCGGCCAACCTCACCGGCGGCTTGGCTGGGCTCGGCGCAGGCTTCCCGCTCGCGATCTACCTGTTCATCGGCTGGGAGAACTCGACCATGCTGGCCGAGGAGACAAAGGACCCGCGGCGCAACATCCCGCGCGCGCTCATCACGGGCACGCTCGCCATCGGTGTGTTCTACGTGATCCTCGCGTTTGCCACGGCGGTTGGCTTCAAGATGGATGCGAAGGCGATCAGCGGCGCTTCCATCCCGTTCATCGATGCCATGAAGGACGCCTCTCCCAGCCTCCTGATCGTCGCGTATATCGCTGGCATCACCAGCATCGTGAGCTCGCTCATCGGCCTCGTGAATTCGCAGGCGCGCATCCTGTTCAATTCGGGGCGCGAGGGGTTACTGCCGCGGTTCTTCGGCAAGATCCACCCGCAGCACCAGACGCCGCATTCGGCGATGTGGGGCTTCCTGATCATCGCGCTCGCCCTGGTGCTTGGTTTCGGGCTCCTCTACCACGTGGCACCCCTCGATTATTTCGGCTTCGCCGGCACGCTCGGCGCAATCCCGATCATCTTGACCTACCTGTTCACGAACCTCGCCCTGCCCGTCTATGTGCTGAAGCACAGGCGCAATGAGCTGAACGTACGGGTGCACATCATCCTGCCGCTGCTCGGCAGCCTCGCCCTGCTGCTGCCGCTTTGGGGCCTGCTCCAGCCCGGCCAGGCCTGGCCGTTCAAGGCCTTTCCGTGGGTCGCCCTCGTCGCGCTGGTCGTGGCCGGCGTCTACGGTGCCGTCCTGGCCCGGCGCTCGCCGGGTCTCGTGCACCGTATCGGTGCGTATGTCGCCGACGAATGACCCGGTCATCGAGCTCGGCGACGCGACATCGCGCTGGTCTGGGATAAGATGAAATCGATGAGCGTGCCGCGGATCGGCCTGCGGGTGGTGACGATGCTTGTCGCAGGCTGATGCAACCGGCGGGGAGGCGACTCAGGTCGATGTCAGTCCTCGAACACACTTTGTCCGAATTCCGGCCAATATCCGGACAAGCAGACAAGCACCCTCATAAGCGGTAGCCCCGTTAGGGTGCTTCGCGGTACACGGTCCACTGCCGGACGGCGACGGGCTCGGGGAGGGCCTTCGAGGTGTAGGACAGGAGCTGGAGCTCGGCGCCCTGCTCGGCGAGGTAGTCGGCGACGCCTGGGGAGTGGTAGGTCGCGTCGCTCATGGCGATCTGGTAGCCCTCGGCGAGGGCCTGCAGCTTGGCCGCGACGTTGACGGTGCCGCCGAAGAAGTCGGCGTTGGCGTTGAGCCGAACGGCGATGCACGGGCCGGTGTTGAGCGAGATCCGCAGGCGGATCGGCGTATCGGTGCGGCCGGGGTGGAAGGCGTCGTGGATCTGGCGCGACGCGCGCACGGCGTCGACCGGGTTGACGAACGACGCCATCACGGCGTCGCCGATGGTCTTGACGACGGCGCCGCGGTTGTTACCGACGATCGCGAAGACCTCGTCGAAGTGGCGCTTGATCTCGACGAAGGCGGCCGGATCGCCGCGCGAGGCGTAGAACGCGGTCGAGCCGACGACGTCGGTGAACAGGAGGGTCTGCTCGCCGACGCCGAGCCGGACGTCGGCGCCGATGTAGTCCTCGGAGAACAGGTCGCGAAACTCCTGGAAGCTGAGGAGGTGGCCGGCGCGCAGGGCGTGGTCGCTCCAGGTGGCGCGCTCGATGCGGAAGGTGCCGGCGTCGGGGGTCTCGTTGGCGAGCTCGATGGTCGCGTCGGGGCTGGCCGTGATCGCCGTGCCGCGGGGGTGCGCCGCCCAGGCGATGGTCTGGGCCCCGCCGCCGCCTACATCGAGGTACCAGCCGCCGGCGCGGTCGCGCCACACGGTGTAGCGGCCGGGAGCGAGGCCGGGGTGGAGCTCGACGCGCCCGCCGGGGGGCACGGTGCGCTGGACCCGGATGTGGTCCTTCTTCGCCGGCTCGGCGCTGCAGTAGACCTGATCGGGGATATCGCGCACCGAGGGGTGGACGCGGAAGGTGACCTCGACGGACTCCTGGGTATCGGTGGTGAACTCGACCTGGCAGGCGTCGCAGCGCGAGTGCGCCGCGAGCTGCGCCAGCGTGGGGTTCTCGTCGCGGACGCCGCGGCAGTGCGGGCACACGGTGTCCCACGACAAGGTGAGGAGCCCGGCGCGGGTGGCGTGGAGCGCCGTGCGCAGGAGGTCTTGCTCCGGAAGGCCCCAGGCCCGCGCGCGCTCGCGGATCTGGATGCGATGGAGATCCTGATCATCGCCGGTGCGCAGCCACTCGATCAGCGCGTCGATGCACGCGGTCGGCAGGCCCTCACCGATGAGCGCCTCGCGCTGCTGCCGCAGGCGTTGCTCGGCGGACGCGGGGAGGGCCGGCGGGGGCAGCATCAGCACGGCGGGCCGGGAGCGATCCAGCTGATCGGCGAGCGCCGGGAGCACGCGCTGGTAGGCGCGCCGGAGGGTCGGAAACCCGAGGCGCAGGGCCGCCGCGCCGAACGCGCCGCGCGGCACCGCGCCGAAGTAGAGGTAAACCCGGGTCCCGGTCGGGATCGGCTCGAGGCGGTGGATCGCGAACATCACCTTCATGAAGCCGCGCTCGTAGATCCGCAGGCAGGTGAGCCACTGGTTGGCGACCCAGTTCCACGGGACCTCGATCCAGTCGTGACGCACGCCGCCGTTCTTGGCGGTGCCCCAGCGCTTGCCGTCGCGCTCCTCGAAGCGCATCTCGGCGGTGCCGAGCGCCCGGTTCATCCGCGAGGTGTCGGCGATGTGGGGCCACAGCGCCTCCGGGGTGCCCTTGACGTCGAACACCCAGAGCTGCTCGATCCGCTTCTCGCCGGCCCACGCGTCGGGAAATGGGTGCAACGCGAGGAGCTGCGGCGCGGTGAGCGGCGCAGGAGCGGAGGTCCCTGCCGAGGTCGGGGCTGCCATGCGGATGACACTATCGCAGCTCGCCACGCCGCGAGGCATCGGGGGCTGTCCCGGGTGTGACGCACGCGGTCGCATGCGGGCCGAGGACGGGGCCGTGGCTGCTGTCGTGACGTGTGCCGCGCGTAGAAAGAACGTCCCCGAGCCGATGATCGGGAATGCGAATCCTACTACTACTGTAGTCACCCTATGCGCAAGACCACTGCTGCCCCCGTTGTCGTGATCGCGCTGTCCTGCTTGACCTCGATCGCCTCCGCCCAGGCCGTGCTCGAGGTTCCTGCACCGAGCCCGAAGGCGCGCATCGAGCAGCGCGTCGGTATCACCGACGTCTCGCTTGACTACTCCTGCCCCGGTGTGAAGGGCCGCAAGATCTGGGGCGAGGTCGTGCCCTACGACAAGACCTGGCGCGCCGGCGCGAATCAGCCGACCAAGCTGACCGTGAGCCGCGATTTCAGCTTCGGCGGCACGGCGGTCAAGGCCGGCTCGTACTCGCTGTTCATGGTGCCGGGCAAGGCGTCGTGGACGGTCATGCTCAACACCAACCTGACGGCGAGCCAGGAGGAGCACGACGCCAAGGACGACGTCGCCCACCTCACGGTGAAGCCGGTGGCGCTGCCCGCGTTGCGGGAGCGGCTGCGCTACACGTTCGATGAGCCGCAGGACGACCGCGTCATGCTCGACCTCGAGTGGGAGCGCATCCGGATCCAGGTGCCGATCACGATCGACACCCGTGGCCAGGTCACCGCCGGCATCGACAGGGCGATCGGCGACGTGTGGCGGCCGTACCTCACGGCGGCGGGTTACCTGAACGACGCCGGCCAGCTCGATCGCGCGCTCGAGCTGGTCGACAAGGCGATCGCGATCAAGACGGGCTGGCGGGCCGAGTGGCTGCGCGCCCAGATCGAGCAGAAGAAGGGCAACAAGACCGAGGCGATGGCGTCGGCGAACCGCGCTCAGGAGCTCGGCAAGGGCGACCAGGTGTTCGAGCAGAACATCAAGGCCACCCTGCTGAAGACGATCGCCGGCTGGAAGTAGCGCCCGTGGGTCCCGAGATCGTGCCACCACGTCGCGACGCCCAGGCCGGGTCGCGGGCTCCGGGCGACGAGCCCGCCGTGTGGCCATGCGAGCCGCTGGTGCGGGCGCGCGCGGTGGCCCGGGCGGCCCGGTCGCTTCTGCCCGAGGTGCATCGGGTCGTCGTGGCCCAGAATGCCGGCCTTGCGCCGAGCGCGGCGCGCGACGCTCACCTCGAGGCGCTCGGCCGCGGCGCCGCGGCGGTGGTCACCGGGCAGCAGGTCGGGCTGTTCCTCGGGCCGCTGTACACGATCTACAAGGCGGCGTCGGCGGTCGTGCTCGCGCGCGTGCTGGCGGCCGAGACCGGGACGCCGGTGGTCCCGGTGTTCTGGCTGCAGACCGAAGATCACGACCTCGCGGAGATCGCGAGCTGCGGCGTTCCGAGCGCCGCGTGCTGCGAGATGATCACGGCGCCGGTCGACGCCGGCAACCGGATCTCGATCGCGCATCGCCTGCTCCCGGCCGAGGTCGCCGGCTGCCTCGACCGGCTCGCCGAGCTGCTCGGGGACGGCAGCCTCGCCCAGGCGCACGTCGCGCGGCTCGGCCGCCATTATCGCCCGGGCGCGTCGTGGTCCGGGGCGTTCGCGGGGGTGCTCGCCGAGCTGTTCGCGCCCGAGGGCCTGGTGATGATCGATCCGCGCGACGCGACGCTCGCCAAGGTCGTCGCGCCGGTCCACGCCCAGGCGCTCGATCAGGCAGAGTCGATCGCCGCGGCGATGATCGCCCACGGCGCCGAGCTCGAGCGGGCGGGGCAGCGCACGCCGGTCCACGTCCGGCCCGGCGCGCCGCTGTCGTTCTTTCACCCCGGCGGGGCGCTCGGCCCGCGCGTGCGCCTGGAGCCGGCCGGCCCGAACGGCTGCGACGGGTTCACCGAGGTCGGCGGCGGCCGGGTCTACGAGCTGGGCGCGCTGCTCGAGGCACTCTACGAGGACCCTCGGCGGTTCTCGACGAGCGCGCTCTTGCGGCCGATCGTCCAGGACACGCTCTTGCCGACGGTCGCCTATGTCGGCGGGCCGGCCGAGATCGCGTACTTCGCGCAGCTCGCGCCGCTGTACGACGCGTTCGATCGGACGCCGCCCCTGGTGGTGCCGCGCGCGCGGTTCCGGGTCACCGACGCGCGGACGCGCAAGCTGCTCGCCCGGCTCGGGCTGTCGGTCGCCGACGCCGAGCTGCCGGAGCCCGCGCTCCTTGCCCGGCTGCGCCCGCCCGGGCCGGACGCCGGCGAGATCACGCGCCGGCTGCTCGCGCCGTTCGTGGCGGCCCACGGCGAGCTGGCGGACACGCTCGCGAACGCCGGCCCCGAGATCGCCCGCGCGCTGGCCCGGACCCACGGCTCGGTCGAGCGCGCCGTCGGAAAGCTCGCCGGCAAGGTCGAGCGCGCGCGGCTGTACGCCGACGCCGAGCACGTCGCGGCGGTTCGCCGGCTGCGCGCGCTGCTCGCGCCCGATGGAGCGCCGCAGGAGCGCAAGCTCGGGCTCGCCGGGCTGGCCGCACGGATCGGCGATCGCGCCGTGATCGAGCAGGTGCTGGCCGCGATCGATCCGTTCGACGCCGCGCTGCAGGAGCTCGCGGCGTGACCGAGGGCATTGGATCGATCGCGGGGCAGGGGCCCCGCGACTCCCTGGCCCGAGGAAACCCCGGCGGGGTGAGCGACTACGGCGTCGACGTCCTGGCGTTCGGGCCTCACCCCGATGACGTCGAGCTGTTCTGCGGCGGGACGATGATCCGGCTCGCCGAGCTGGGCTACACGACGGGCGTCGTCGATCTCACGCGCGGCGAGCAGGCCAGCCACGGCTCGCCCGAGGAGCGCGCTCGCGAGGCCGAGGCGGCGGGCGCCGAGCTCGGCCTCGGGTTTCGCGACAACCTCGGGCTGCCCGATACCGGGCTCGCGCCGACCCCCGAGCAGCTCGCGGCCGTCGTCGGGGTGTTGCGGCGGCGGCGCCCCGAGCTGGTGCTGGCGCCGTGGATCGAGGATCGCCACCCCGATCACGCGGCGGCCGGCGCGCTGGTCGCGCGGGCGGTGTTCTTTGCCGGCGTGCGCCGGTTCGCGCCGGATCACGGCCCGCGGTTCGTGCCGCGCCAGCTCCTGTACTACGCCATGCGCCATCGCATGACCCCGAGCTTCATCGTCGATACGTCGTCGTCGGCGGCGAAGAAGGCGCGCGCGATCGCGTGCTACGCGAGCCAGGTGTCCCGCCGCGGCACCGGCGGCGACGCCGATCCGACGCTGATCAGCTCGCCGCGCGCGACCGAGGCGATCGACGTGCGCGATCGCTACTACGGCAGCATGATCGGCACGAGCCACGGCGAGCCGTTGCGCAGCCCCAACGTGCCGGGGCTCGTCGATCCGGTGCGGCAGTTTCGTGACAACCCCTTCGCCGAGGCGCACGCCTTCGAGCCGCTCACGCCATGAGCCGCCCGTTGACGATCGCGGTCGTGTGCTACCCCGGCCTGGGCGGCAGCGGCGTCGTCGCGTCGGAGCTCGCGCTCGGCCTGGCGGGGCGCGGCCACCGGGTCCACGTCGTCGCCACGGCGATCCCCGAGCGGCTGCGTCCGCGTGGACGCGAGGTCAGGCCGGAGGCTCGGCCGGACATCCGGCCGGAGGTCCAGTTCGAGCGCATCGAGGTGCCCAGCTCGCCGGTGTTCGAGCACGCGCCGTACGATGTCGCGGTGGCGAGCCACCTCGTCGAGCTCGCCCGGCGCGAGCCGATCGACCTCGTGCACCTGCACTATGCCGTGCCGCACGCGGCGAGCGCGCTCCTGGTCGCCCGGGTGCTCGGCGCGGCGGCGCCCGCGATGGTGATGACGCTCCACGGCACCGACGTCACCCAGCTCGGCGCGCACCCGAGCCTCCACGCGGTGACCGCGTTCGCGGTCGCGGCCGCCGACGGCATCACCGCGCCGTCGCAGTACCTGCGGGGCGCCGCCGCCGAGCAGTTCGGGCTCGCCGCCGAGCGCATCGAGGTGATCCCCAACTTCGTCGACCTCGAGCGGTTCGCACCGCCGGCGAGGCGCGATCACGAGGCCGGCGGGCTGGCGTCGCTGTTCGAGCGCGGCCAGGCCGACCACGGGCCGATCTTGTTCCACGTCTCGAACTTCCGGCCGATCAAGCGGCCGCTCGATCTGATCGAGGTGCTCGCCCGCGTGCGGCGATCGCTGCCGGCCCGCGCGGTCCTGGTCGGCGACGGCCCCGAGCGCGACGCGGTGGCCCGGCGCGCGCACGAGCTCGGGGTCGAGGGCGCCGTGCGCCTGCTCGGCCGGCGCGAGGATTTCTGCGTCTTGCTCCGCCACGCCGACGGCTTCCTCCTGCCCAGCGAGAGCGAGGGCTTCGGGGTCGCCGCGCTCGAGGCGATGGCGGCCGGCGTCCCGGTGTTCGGCTACCGCGTGGGCGGGCTCCCCGAGGTGGTCACGGACGGGGCCGGCACGCTGGTGCCGCGCGGCGACGTCGATGCGCTGGCGGCGGCGGTGGTCGCCGGCGTGCGTGATCGCGCGGTCCGCGACGCGATGGGGAGCGCCGCGCGCGCCGCGGCCGAGGAGCGGTTCGGCCGCGAGGCCGCGGTGGTTCGTTACGAGACCTACTTCCGGCACGTGCTCGCGAGCCGGGCGAAAGGGAGCTCTCTATGATGAAGATGCGAGGAACCGTCGTGATGGCGTGCCTGATGTCCATCGGGTTGTTCGGACGCCCGGCCGCGGCCGAAACGGATCTGAACGCGGGCGCGCTCGCCCACGCCCTCGACCGCGTGGCGACCACCGGCCGCGTGCTCTACGTCGCCGCGCACCCGGACGACGAGAACACCCGCCTCCTGGCCTACCTCGCGAACGTCCGCCACCTCGAGGTCGCGTACCTGGCGATGACGCGCGGCGGCGGCGGCCAGAACCTGATCGGCGGCGAGCAAGGCGAGCTGCTCGACGTGATCCGCACCGAGGAGCTCCTGTCCGCCCGGCGGATCGACGGCGCCCGGCAGTTCTTCACGCGGATGCGCGACTTCGGGTACTCCAAGCGCGCCGACGAGACGCTCGCGAAGTGGGGGCACGACGACGCGCTCGGCGACGTCGTGTGGGTGATCCGGACGTTCCAGCCCGACATCATCATCACGCGGTTCGACGAGTCGCCGCCCAACCACGGCCACCACACCGCGTCGGCGATCCTGGCCCGCGAGGCGTTCGCCGCCGCCGCGGACCCCAGGCAGTTCCCCGACCAGCTCCACGATGGCGTTACGGTCTGGCAGGCCGATCGGCTGCTGCAGAACACCGGCCGGTTCAACGCCCAGTCGCCCGCGGGCGGGGTCGCGCTCGAGATCGGCGCCTACGATCCGCGGCTCGGCCTCGAGATGGGCGAGCTGGCGGCGCGGTCGCGCAGCCAGCACAAGAGCCAGGGCTTCGGGGTCGCCGCCGATCGCGGGCCGGTCTCCGAGCACTTCCTGCCGACGGCCGGCAAGCGCCCGACCGGCGATCTGTTCGAGGGCCTCGAGCTCGGCTGGCAGCGCTACGGCGCCCAGGCGGCGGGCTACGCGCAGGCGATCGCCCAGGCCCAGCGCACGCTCGATCGCGATCACCCCGAGCGCGCCGTGCCGGCGCTGATCCGCGCCAGCGAGGAGCTCGACAGGCTCGGCAAGGTCGAGAAGCTCCATGACGATCCGCGGGTGCGCGACGCCCGCCACGCGCTCGGCGAGGTGCTCGTCGCCGCCGCCGGCCTGTACGCGCGCGCGACGTCGTCACGCCCGGTCGCCGCGCCCGGCGGGACCGTCGACGTGACCGTCGAGCTGGTCGCCCGCGCGCTGCCGGTGACGGTCCAGCGCGTCGAGCTGCCGGGCGCGACGCCCTTGACCACGCCGGCCGCGGTCGCCACCGGCCACAAGGAGCAGCTGAAGCTCTCGGTGACGCTGCCGGCCCAGGCGGCGCCGTCGATCGCCTACTGGCTGAGCCAGCCGCCGACCCCGGGCCACTACGTCGTCGCCGATCCGCGGCAGATCGGCGCGCCGCGCCAGCCCCCGGCGCTCGAGGCCGCGCTCGACGTCACGATCGCCGGCCGCGCCGTGCGCGTCACCCTGCCGGTGATCCACGCGTGGACCGATCCGGTGCGCGGCGAGCTGACCCGGCCGTTCGTGGTTGTCCCGCCGGCGACGGTGACGCCGGTGCGCGAGGCCGTGATGGCCGCGGGCAAGAGCGCGCCCCTGGTGCTCCGCGTGCGCGCCGGCCGCGACGCGCTCGCCGGCCGCGTCGAGCTCGAGCTGCCGAGCGGCTGGACCGCGAAGCCCGCCGGGCACGACGTGGCGCTGGCCAAGACCGGCGACGAGACCACGATCCGGTTCGACGTCACGCCGGGAGCCGGCGCCGCGGCCGGTGACGCCCGCCCGGTCGTCCGCGTCGGCGGCGCGGCGTGGTCGCTGCGCGAGGATACGATCGACTACCCGCACCTCCCGCTGCAGGTCGTGCTGCGGCCGGCACAGGTCCGGCTGGTGCCGCTGTCGATCCGGCTCCCCGCGGGCAAGGTCGCCTACGTCCGCGGCTCGGGCGACTCGATCGCCGCCGATCTGACGCACGTCGGGTTCACGGTCGACGAGCTCGACGACGAGGCGCTGCGCGCCGGCGATCTCGGCCGCTACCCGACCATCATCCTGGGCATCCGCGCGTACAACACGCGCGCGGCGGTCCGCTCGGCGCACGACCGCCTGATGGCGTACGTCGAGCACGGCGGCACGCTGATCGTTCAGTACAATACGCTCGCGCTCGACGGCCCGGTCGGCCCGTACGGGCTGGAGCTCGGCCGCGAGCGGATCACCGACGAGACGGCCGCGCCGGTGTTCCTCGATCCGAAGGAGCCGCTGCTCAGCACGCCCAACAAGATCACCACCGCCGACTTCGACGGCTGGGTCCAGGAGCGCGGCATCTACTTCGCGAAGAAGTGGGACTCGCACTACCGCCCGGTGCTGCGGTTCTCCGACCCCGGCGAGGGCCCGCTCGACGGGGCTCTGGTGGTCGCCCCGCACGGCAAGGGCCGCTACATCTACACCGGGCTCGTGCTGTTCCGCGAGCTCCCGGCGGGCGTGCCGGGCGCGTATCGCCTGTTCGCGAACCTGATCGGCGCCGGAAGGTGACGGTGACGGTGATCGTGATCGATCGCGAGGGGCCGACCACGGTCAGGCGTGGACCATGCGTGAGCCCGGACGCGACCCGATGAGCGACGTCGATCGGCCACCGCCGTTCCTGGGGCGCTGGAGCCGGATCTACGGGCTGGTCACCGGCCTGCTCGTGGCCGAGCTCGTGGTGTTCTGGCTGCTCCGGCGGTGGGCGTCGTGAGCGGGCTCGCCGCGCTCGACTGGGTCGTCCTGCTCGGCACGATCGCGACGATCGTGCTCTACGGCGCCTGGCGATCGCGCGGCGTGCGCAGCGTCGAGAGCTACGTCCGCGGCGACGCGCTGCCCTGGCCGACCATCGGGCTCAGCATCATGGCGACCCAGGCCAGCGCGATCACGTTCCTCTCGACGCCCGGCCAGGGGTTTTCCGACGGCATGCGGTTCGTGCAGTTCTACTTCGGCCTGCCGCTGGCGATGATCGTGATCAGCGCGGTGTTCGTACCGGCCTACCACCGGCTCAAGGTGCGGACGGCGTACGAGTACCTCGAGCATCGCTTCGACGTGCGCGTGCGCGTGCTCGGCGGCGCGCTGTTCCTGATCGGCCGCGGCGTCGCCACCGGGATCACGATCTACGCGCCGTCGATCATCCTGTCGCAGATCCTCGGCTGGCCGCTGCAGGCCACGATCTGGGTGATGGGGCTCATCGTCGTGGTGTACACCGTGCTCGGCGGCACCCGCGCGGTGAGCATCACGCAGAAGCAGCAGATGATCGTCATGCTGGCGGGCCTCGGCGTCGCGGCCGTCGTCGTGATCCTCCGGCTCCCCGACGGCGTCTCGCTCGGCGGCGCGGTCCAGATCGCCGGCGCGGTCGGGCGCATGAACCCCGTCACCTTCGACCTCGACGTCACCAGCCCCTACAACGTCTGGTCGGGCATCGCCGGCGGGTTCTTCCTCCAGCTGTCGTACTTCGGCACGGACCAGTCCCAGGTCCAGCGCTACCTGTCGGGCAGCTCGGTCGCGGAGAGCCGGCTCGGCCTCCTGTTCAACGGCATCTTCAAGGTGCCGATGCAGTTCCTGGTCCTGTTCATCGGCGTGATGGTGTTCGTGTTCTACGTGTTCAGCCGCCCGCCGGCATACTTCGATCAGCCGGCGATGGCCCAGGCCTCCGCCCGCCACGGGGCCGAGATCGCCGCGCTCACGGCGCGCAACGATCAAGCGTTCGACGCTCGCCGCGACGCCGCGCTCGGGTTCCTCGCGGCGCGCGGCACGCCCGGCGAGGACGCGGCGCGCGAGACGTTGCACGCGGCGGCGACCCGCTTCGATGCCGTCCACCACGACACCAAGCAGCTGATCGACCGGGCGATCGACCACAAGACCAACGATAACGATTACGTGTTTCTGTCGTTCGTGCTCGCGCACCTGCCGGTCGGCCTGGTCGGCCTGCTGATCGCCGTGATCCTGTGCGCGGCGATGAGCGCGGTGGCGAGCGGGCTCATCTCGCTCGGCGCGACCACCACGGTCGACTTCTACCTGCGGATCCGTCGGGCGCTCGGCCGCCCTCCCGCCTCGCCGGTGCACGACCTCCGGATCTCGCAGCTCGCGACGATCGCCTGGGCCGCGATCGCGATCGGGTTCGCGAGCGTCGCGTCGCTGTTCGCCAACCTGATCGAGGCGGTGAACATCCTCGGCTCGATCTTCTATGGCCCCATCCTGGGCCTGTTCGTCGTCGCGTTCTTCCTGCGCCGGGTGACCGCGACGCCGGTCCTTTTCGGCGCGATCGTCGCGCAGGCGCTGATCGTGATCCTGTTCTTCACGTCCAGGATCGCCTATCTCTGGTACAACCTCATCGGCTGCGCGGTGGTCGTCGCCGTGTCGCTGGTGGGACAGGCGTTGTGGCCGGCCTCGCGGGCCACGCAGGTTGACACGCCGTGAGCCGACTGCCGTACTCACCCCGCCACTTGTTTCGATCCATCCGCTCGAACCCATGGATTCTCTTCGACGAGGACAGACCCAGATGAAAGCGTTATCGACCGTCGCCATCCTGTTTGCCGCCGCCACCACCGCCCACGCGCAGGTCTCGCTCAAGCTGCCGGAGGCGAGCCCGGCGGCCACCGTCTCGCAGACCATCGGCATGACCGAGGTCACCGTCGTCTACCATCGCCCGGCGGTGGGCGGCCGCGAGGTCTGGGGCAAGCTCGTGCCGTACGGCGAGCCGTGGCGCGCCGGCGCCAACGAGAACACGACGATCACGCTGTCCTCGGACGTCAAGATCGGCGGCAAGCCGCTCGCCGCCGGCACCTACGGGCTCCACATGATCCCGACCGCCAAGGACTGGACGATCGCGTTCAGCAAGATGTCGGCCGCGTGGGGCAGCTTCACCTACGATCAGAAGGAAGACGCGCTGCGCGTCACCGTCACGCCCAGGGCCGCCGCCACGAGCGAGGAGCGGCTGGCGTACCGGTTCGACAACCCCACCGAGACCAAGGCCACGCTCGTCCTGTCGTGGGAGAAGCTCGAGGTGCCGATCGCGATCGACGTCGAGACGCCGAAGGTCGTGATGGCGAGCGTCCGCCAGCAGCTGCGCGGGCCGGCCGGGTTCTCGTGGGAGGGCTACGCGCAGGCCGGGAACTACTGGCTGAAGAACAGCGGCCCGCTCGACGAGGCGCTGAAGCTCGTCGACCGCTCGATCCAGATGAACGAGAACTACCAGAACCTGACCTTGCGCGCGGCGATCGTCGAGAAGCAGGGCAACGCCAAGGCGGCGGCCGACCTGCGCGCCAAGGCGCAGACGGTCGCGACCGAGACCGATCTGAGCCAGGCCGCGTTCCAGCTCCTGCGCGGCGACAAGAAGGTCGATGAGGCGCTCAAGATGTTCCAGTCCAACGTCGCGCGCTTCCCGGACTCGGTGCTCTCGAACGCCGGCCTCGGGGAGGCGCTCGCCCAAAAGGGCGACAAGCCGGGCGCGATCGCCGCGTACACCAAGGCGCTGTCGCTCTCGAAGGATCCGGCCCAGAAGAAGCGGCTCGAGGGCCGGCTCAACAAGGTCAAGGCGCCGTAGCCCGGTCGCCGGTCCCCGCGGTTCGCTGCTTGCCCGCCCCCTTGCGTTTCACTCCCTGGCTCACTTCGACGAGGCTCTTCCATGAAAGCATTCCTGGCCACGCTGGTTCTGTTTGTCTCCGCCACCGCCCACGCGCAGGTCTCGCTCAAGCTGCCGGAGGCGAGCCCCGCGGCGACGGTCGCTCAGACCGTCGGGCTCACCGAGATCACCGTCGTCTACCATCGCCCGGCGGTGGGCGGCCGTGAGGTCTGGGGCAAGCTCGTGCCGTACGGCGAGCCGTGGCGCGCCGGCGCCAACGAGAACACGACGATCACGCTGTCCTCGGACGTCAAGGTCGGCGGCAAGCCGCTCGCCGCCGGCACCTACGGGCTCCACATGATCCCGACCGCCAAGGACTGGACGATCGCGTTCAGCAAGATGTCGGCCGCGTGGGGCAGCTTCACCTACGATCAGAAGGAAGACGCGCTGCGCGTCACCGTCACGCCGCGGAGCAACGCCGCGAGCGAGGAGCGGCTGTCGTACCGGTTCGACGACCCGACCGAGACCAGGGCCACGCTGGTCCTCACCTGGGAGAAGCTCTCGGTGCCGATCGCGATCGAGGTCGACACCCCGAAGGTCGTCATGGCGAGCATCCGGCAGCAGCTCCGCAGCCTGCCCGGCTTCAGCTGGCAGGGTCCCGTTCAGGCCGCCAACTACTGGCTGAAGAACGGCGGCCCGATCGACGAGGCGCTGAAGCTGGTCGACCGCTCGATCCAGATGAACGAGAACTACCAGAACCTGTCGGTCCGCGCGGCGATCCTCGAGAAGCAGGGCAACGCCAAGGCGGCCGCCGACCTGCGCGCCAAGGCGCAGACGCTGGCGACCGAGACCGATCTGAACCAGGCCGGCTATCAGCTCATGGCGGCCAAGAAGATGGACGAGGCGATCAAGGTATTCCAGACCAACGTGGAGCGCCATCCGGACTCGTGGAATGCTAACGACAGCCTCGGTGAGGCGCTCGCCATCAAGGGTGACAAGCCGGGCGCGATCGCCGCGTACACCAAGGCGCAGGCGCTCGTGAAAGATCCGGTGCAGAAGAAGCGGATCGACGCGACGCTCGTCAGGCTCAAGGCGCCGTAGCCCGGCCCGGCGGCTCTGCTAAGGTGGCAGGCGCATGGCTACCACCGTCTACCGGAGCTGTCCGCTCTGCGAAGCGACCTGCGGCGTCGCGATCACCACCGAAGGCGACCGCGTGCTGTCGGTGCGCGGCGACGACGCCGATCCGTTCTCGAAGGGCTACATCTGCCCGAAGGGCACGGCGCTGGGGGATCTGCACCACGACCCCGATCGCCTGCAGCGGCCGGTCGTGCGCGACGGCACGGAGTGGCGCGAGCTGCCGTGGGAAGCGGCGTTCGATCTCGTCGCGACCCGGCTGCGCCAGGTGCGCGACAGCCATGGCAAGGACGCGATCGGCGTCTACCAGGGCAACCCGACCACGCACAACCTGGGCCTCATGACCTACGGCCAGCTGCTGCTGCGCTCGCTCGGCACGCGCAACCAGTACTCGGCCACCTCGCTCGATCAGCTCCCGCACATGCTCGCGGCGCTGCTCATGTTCGGCAACCAGCTCCTCATGCCGGTGCCCGACATCGATCGCAGCGACCTGTTCCTCTGCCTCGGCGCCAACCCGCTCGTCTCGAACGGCAGCATCATGACCGCGCCCGACGTCAAGGGCCGGCTCAAGGCGATCCGCGATCGCGGCGGGCGCGTCATCGTGATCGATCCGCGGCGCACCGAGACCGCCGACAAGGCCGATCGCCACATCTTCATCCGGCCGGGCTCCGACGCCGTGCTCCTGCTCGCGATGATCCAGGTGGTGTTCGCCGAGGAGCTCGTGCAGACCGGGCATGTCCCGGTGACCGGCGTGTCCGACCTGCGCCGCATCACCGCCGCGTGGACCCCCGAGCGCGCGGCCTCGATCACCGGCATCGCGGCCGGTGACATCCGCGACCTCACGCGCTTGCTCGCGACCACCCGGCGCGCGGTGCTCTACGGCCGGATCGGCGTCTGTACCCAGGAGTTCGGCGGGCTCGCCGCGTGGCTGTGCAACGTGGCGAACGCGCTGACCGGCCACCTCGACCAGCCCGGCGGCCTCATGTTCACCACGCCGGCCGTCGATCCGCTGCCGCTCGCCGGGAGGTTCGGGTTCGACGGCGGGTTCGCGCGCTGGCTGTCGCGGGTCAGCGCCCGGCCGGAGTTCGGCGGCGATCTGCCGATGGGCGTGCTCGCCGAGGAGATCGAGACGCCGGGCACCGGCCAGATCCGTGCGCTGATCACGGCCGCGGGCAACCCCGTCCTGTCCGCGCCGGGCGGCCCGCGCCTCGAGCAGGCGCTCGGCAAGCTCGACTTCATGGTCTCGATCGATCCGTACATCAACGCGACGACGCGGCTCGCCCACGTGATCTTGCCGCCCACCTCGCCGCTCGAGCGCTCGCACTACGATCTCGCGCTCAACGCGTTCGCGGTGCGCAACATCGCCAAGTATTCGCCGCCGACCTTCGAGCGTCCGGCCCACGCGCGCCACGACTGGGAGATCTGCCTCGCCCTGTGGCGGCGGCTCGGGGCGCCGTCGAAGCTCGGCCTCGTGTCCAGGGCCGTCGAGGGCGCGCTCGGCCGGCTCGGCCCCGAGGCCATCCTCGACTTCGGGCTGCGCACCGGGCCGCACCGGCTGTCGCTGCGCCGCCTGCGCGACGCGCCGCACGGCCTCGACCTGGGCCCGCTCGAGCCGCGGCTGCCCAGGCGGCTGGGGACGCCCGACGCCACCGTTCACCTCGCGCCACGCGAGTTCGTCGCCGACCTCGCCCGCCTGGCGGCCCGGTATGCCGCGCCGGCCTCGGCCGCGGGCGGCCTCGTCATGATCGGCCGCCGCGACCTGCGCAGCAACAACTCGTGGATGCACAACAGCCAGCGTCTCGCCAAGGGCCCGGCGCGCTGCACGCTTCTGATCCACCCCGACGACGCCAGCGCCCGCGGGCTCACCGACGGCGGCGTCGCGAAGGTCTCGACCCGGCGCGGCGCGATCGAGCTGCCGGTCGAGGTCACCGACACGATGATGCCGGGCGTGGTCAGCGTCCCGCACGGCTGGGGCCACGGCCGCAGCGGCATCCGGCTGCGGGTCGCCAGCGCCACGCCGGGCGAGAGCATCAACGACATCCTCGACCCGGCGATGCTCGACGATCTGTCGGGCACCAGCGCGCTCAGCGGCCAGACCGTGGAGGTCGCGGCGAAGTGAAGCCCTCCACGCTGTTCGACCGGATCGGCGCCCCGGCGCTGCGCGCGGTGCTCACCGACTTCTACGGCCGCGTGTTCGGCGACGTGATGATCGGCTTCATGTTCCGCGGCAAGGATCGCCAGCACCTGATCGATCGCGAGTACGAGCTGACCGCGGCGCTGCTCGGCGCGCCGGGCGTGACCTACACGGGGCGGCCGATGCGGGTCGCCCATGCCCAGCACACGATCTTCGGCGGCCAGTTCGAGCGCCGGCTACAGATCCTGCGCGAGACCCTGCGCGATCACCGCGTCGACGCCGAGGTCCAGGCGGCCTGGATCGATCACCAGCTCGCGCTGCGCAGCCAGATCACCCGCGACCACGGCTCGGAGTGCAAGGACACGGCCGCTGCCGGCCCCAAGCTCGCCATCGCCACGCCCGACGATCCCGATCGCCCGATCAAGCTCGGCCGCCGATGAGGCAGGTTGAGCTACCCCGACGGGATCCCAGGTAGTGGGAATGTGCGGTCACTGCTTCTCTTTCTTGGGCCCTTCGTCGTGTTCGCCATCATCGAGGAAGTCCTCCTCCGGGTGAAAGTCATACTTCTTTGCGACGTCGGGGTCGTAAGTAAAGAGGGTGGCGTAGTCATCACCGGTGCCGCCTTGCGGATCGAGCTGTATGCCGTCTGCGCGCATCGCCTCGAGCATCGTTGCCGCAGCGCGGAGCGAGGCAACCATGTCCTCGATCGAGGACGCCTCCGTCGTCAGAAACTTGTTTCTCCAGAGTAGCTCATACCGTTTCCTCGCCGGCCTCGCGGCGCTCCATAGCTCGACGTACTTCTCTCGGACGAACGAATGTAACTTGCCGGCGAAGTCTTCGGGCAGATCAAGAATCTTGACGAGCTCGATGACGTCGGCGAGGTCTTTCTGTCGGCCGGCATCTGTCATTCCAGATGCAAGCTTCAGCTCGATGAGCGTGGGGAGATTGAGGCACCGGATCCCTGCGTGGGGCTCCGCCACTGCGGAAGGCTCTGGGAAGGCGATGGGTTTCGGCTTTCCGTCGCCAGGGAATTGACCCGCGACAAGGAACTCTATCCTCACGCCGAGCTCAGTATCCCGCAGGTTCTTGGCCTTCGGGAACGGCGGAAGATATCCACGCCCTTCGAGCTGCTCGTGGATCGTTTTTAGGTCGCGCTGGGTCACGAGGATATCGATGTCTTCCGTGAACCTGCGGTAGCCGTGTTCGAACAGCGCCATACCACCGGCGATCGCGTACGGAATCCCGAGCTCGTCTAGCCGTGCCGTGATCTTGCGGAGCGCTTCGTGAACGTTGCCTTGTCTCTCGAAGAATCGGCTACCCTCGATCAAGGCCCACCTCCGGTCGCGGTCAAGCTGCTGTTCATACGTCAAGCGCAGCGGCGCGGCATGTGTATCGTTCCATTCGCGTGGCATGCCTCCCGCGCGGCGGCTCATTCCTCTAGTTTAGCTCGATTGGCTGGGCGGGGGCGAGGGCCGAGGCAAGAGCTGCAGCATGAGCACGGAGGTTGGCACCAGATCTTGAAGCTGCGCAGGTGACGCGATTTCCGGACGTATCGGAGCTCAGGGTGCGGTACCTTCAAGTGGCCGTGCCCGCCGCGGTGGCATGATGGAGCCTGACGCGGTGCCAGCGATCGATCGGCTTGTTGTCGTCTGGCGGGATCCCGCGCAGGATGCCCGGCACCTGATCGGTCACCTCGCTCGCACCCTTGGGGAGATCCGTTTCTGGTACGAGCAGGACCTTTCGGCTGCATTCTCGAAGGGATTCAAGCTATTGCCAGAATTCCCAGAGCACCGCGTTGAGGCGTCGCCCTACACCGAGCGCTACCTGTTCGCGTTGTTCGCAGAGCGCATCCCGTCACAGGCACGCCCCGATGCTCGCGCGATGCTGGCAGGGTGGGGTGTCGAGCACGTTGACGACCAGTTCGAAGTGCTCGCCAGAAGTGGTGGGATTCGCGCGACCGATCGCATCGAGCTCGTCGAGTACCGGCGCGATGATGACGAGCTCATGGCTCCGCTCGAGTTTCGGGTAGCGAGTCGCCGGCACCTTGACGACCCGGCACCGCTTTCGATCGGCGATGAGGTCAGGCTGACTCGCGAACCGACCAACGACTACGACCCCCGCGCGACCATCGTCGATCGTTCCGGTCGCCACGCGGGGTATGTGCCGCGCCCGTACGTGCCGATGTTCGCGCGTCTCCTCGACGCTGGCGTCGAGGTTGAGGCAAAGGTGGTTCGCCGGCTGATGGTCCCCGACGATGTCGATAAGTGGGTTGTTCGCGCCACCCGGCGCTGATCTCCGCGTGCGACCAGTTACGGACAACCGATGGCAGTGAGCGAGCCCGCATCGGCCTCGACGTAGTACGTTCAGGCGATGCGGACGGTGATCGCGATCGGCTCGTGACGATGCTCGGGTGCAGCAAGGCCCAGGACGCTGGTGACAAGCCAGCCCCGGCGAGCGCGGGAACCTCCGCCGCGGCGGGCAGCGCCGGCAGCGGCAGCGGCGGATCGAACACGAAGGCGGTTCGGGGAGCGGCGGATCGGCGAGCGGTCACCGAGAGCTTTCTTGGCCAGATGGCCGAGTGATGTCGAGCGGCCACATCGCCACGCCGTCCGCCATAGAAGGACAAAACCAGCCCCTGCTACCCAACGATCGCCCCGACTGGTGGCACACTGCCGGCGTTTGCATCGATCTTTCCCCCTCGCCTAGGAGTCAGGTATGCGCTCGCCCTCTGCCCGCCACATCGTTCACGCCGTGCTCGCCCTGTCCATCAGCCTACCCGTCGCGGCCCACGCCGGTGGCGATGCCGCCGCCGGAAAGGCGAAGAGCACGGCCTGCGCGGCCTGCCATGTTTCGGCCAATTCAGCCTCGGACATCCCGCATCTCGCCGGCCAGCGCGCGACGTACATCGCCAAGCAGCTGAAGTCGTACCAGAAGGGCGAGCGCAAGAACCCGTTCATGGCGGCGATCGCCAAGCAGCTGAGCGACGCCGACGTCGACAACGTCGCGGCGTTCTGGAACGGCCAGGCGACCGGTAGCGACACCACGCCCTCGCCAGAGGTCGCGGCGATCAACAAGTCGCACATGGCGTTTCCCAAGGACTTCCCGAAAGGCTTCACGCTGTTTCTGACCGCGAACGACGCCGAGAAGAACGAGATCAGGACGTCGTACATCAACGGCGTCGGGTTCGCGGCCGCCAAGGCGGGCAAGGCGATACCCGACGGCACCGTGATCATCGTCGTCCACCAGGCCGCCAAGCTCGACGCCAACAAGAAGCCGGTCGTCGCCAAGGACGGCAGCTGGGTCGCCGACAAGGTGGCGTTCTATGCCGGGATGGAAGCGGAAGCTACCTGGGGCAAAGACATCCCGGACCTCTTGCGCAACGCCGACTGGAACTACGCCGCGTTCAGCCCGGCCAAGACGGCGCTCCCGTCGCCGCCGGTGCCTTCGCAGGCCGAGTGCCTGGCGTGCCACAAGCCGCAGTCCGAGATGAGCTTCATGTTCACGTTGAAGGAGCTCAAGGACAAGGCGGGCGCGAAGTAGCAGCGGAGGACATCAGCGATGCGCTCACCGGACGACAGTACCCGAGCATGCCACTGATCCCTACAGGAATTATCAACTCGGTGCGCGACGAGGAGATCCCCGGCGCCGATCGAAACGGCCGTCCATGTAGCCTCGATAGCCATGATCGACCGACGCTCAGATGCAGACATCGTCGACTAGCAGCGCGCCGAGGTCGGTGAAAGGCGATCTGGATTGCTTCACGGGCCGCAGTTGACGCAGGTTGGCGGGTCAGGGTTTCAGATCGTTGCTGAGCTGCTCGTGATGCGGAAGCGATTCGTGGACGACGTCCGCTTGCTCCTTGGACTTGCGCGCCTTCTGCCGGAACAGCTCGGCCTTGTCTTGGCGTCCGGTCTCGGAGTAGTGCGTGGCGATATGCTCGAGGAGCATCGCCTGTTCTTCGAGCCCGCGCATGGCTTGCCACAAGGTCTCCTCGACAGCTTCGGTGATCCCCGCGAGCAGCGCGCTAGGCGTGAACGCGTGCCCAGTATGGCAGCGGTAACGGATCATCTGGCCTTCCTGAAGCTTCACGAGCGCGCCATGGCATTCCGGGCACGTGTACTTCGCCATGTCTCCCCACTCCATGATTCCCTTACCGAATGCATTGCCCCGGGCGGCGATCTCGACTTCAAGCCCGAGCCTGCGAAGCTCAGGCTTCGAGAGGTCTTGACCCTCCGGGATGATCTGTCCTGCGAGTCGCCCGAGGAGCGGGCCTATGTCTTTGGCCGCACATACGTGGTCACAATCTACATACTCCAGCACGCTGCGTGGCATCTCGGGATGCCGTGCGTCGTTGGGCTCCTGGATGACGACGATCCCACCCAACCGTTTGATCGACCATAACCCTGAGGTCCCGTCGTCGAGCACCCCGGAGAGCACCACCCCGACCGCGCTTGGGCCATATACGTAGGCGGCTGAACGAAACAATGCGTCGATCGACGGACGGAACCGGTTCTCTTTGGGGCCTCGCTTCACCATGATGCGACCGGCTTCCAGGAGGAGGTGCTTGTCCGGCGGTGCCACATAGATGCGACCGGATTGGATGCGTTCGCCATCCTCTGGGTGAGAGGCCTTGAGCGGCCCGGATCCGCTGAGGATCTCCGGAAGTGCGCTCTCGTGGTACGGCGGAATATGTATGACCACGAACACCGCTGCCGACAGGTCGGCGGGTAAGCCGCCGATGACAGCCCTGGCCGCTTCGAGGCCCCCGGCAGACGCGCCGATCACGATGACGTTTCGCTTGTGCATCTGGTAGTTACGTGTTCACGCACCATGCCATCCAGGCGAACCTTCTCCCCGTCCCGAAGGTCCTTCGAGGCTGAAAGCTGTGTGGCGAAGCCTCGTGCGGCGGAGCACGCTGTGCCGATCCGCGCACTCGCAACGTGCTCGACCACGCGAGCATCCCGACATCCCGTGCGACCAGCTCCGGTCGGTGAGATGCCGGCGAAAGGCGACGTAGGGTAACAGCTCGATCTGTGCGCTCCGGGCAGCGATCGCGCGATGGGTCGGCCGCACGGACCGAAAAGCGATCCAGGGCCGTCGGTCAGGGTGCGCGCTTGGTATCGTAGGCCGCTCGATGTCTGCGTCTGGTGATCCTGCAGACCTCCCGCCCGAAGCCACGGGCGCGCCCGAGCCTCGCGAGCTGCGCGGCCTCTTGCCATTCGAGATCGCGGCGGTCCTCGCGCTGGCGATCGCGCCGCTACCCGACGCCCTCCCGGTCGCGCTGCCGCTGCTCGTCGTCGCGGCCGTGTCGCGCGGAGTTCGCCGGCGCAACTTTCACGAGCTGATGCACAGCGACGGCAGGACCGTGGCGATCGGCGTCGGGGCGGGGCTCTGCGCCCTGGTGCTCGCGGTCGTCGCCGGGGCGCCGTGCGTCGAGCTGATGAGCGGGCGCACCGTCGAGTGGTCGGCGTTTCCGGTCGTCCGCGGCAACGCTTCGCAGCTGGTCCTCGTGGCGATGATCGTGATCGCCATGGCGATCGCCAGCGAGCTGGCGCTGCGCGGCTGGATCGTCGAGCGCGTGCTCGAGTTGTCGCCGGGCCCGCCGGTCGTGCCGGTGCTCGTGGGCGCGATCGCCGAGGCGCTCGTCACGCCGGGCGACCTCGCGGCGCGCATCGGCGCCGGGGTGTTCGGGGCGGGTCTCGGCTGGATCTACGTCGCCGCGGGCCGCAGCGTGATCGCGCCGATCTGCGCGCGCATCGCCTTCTCGCTCGCCGCGGTCGTGCTCGAGGCGCTGCGGCTTATCGGGTAACGGGCCTTGGTCTTTGTTCTTTGTCCTTTGTCCGGGATCTGTCCGAAGCTCGGACGAGCCGCCCGCCGGCTGGACACTCCGGACAATCGCAGGTCTGATCTCGCGGTGTTGCAACGGCGCACGGCTTGCTCCTCTCGCGCGGCATGATATCGACGAGATCGCCCCGAATCCCGATACGCCCATGGATCCCGCGGAGGTATGCTGGAGCATGTCGTCTCCCGACGCGATCCGCGCGAGATCTGAGCTGCCGGCGGTCGACGAGCGCCTGGTCGCGGACGAGACGCGCTACGAAGTCCTGGACGGAGGGTTAGTTCACGTGCCGCCGGCATATGAACCGCACGGCTCGCGGCACTCGAAGGTCTCGGCGCTGGTGGAAGCCCACGTCGCGCCGGAGTTCGACGTCGCGAGCGACATGCTGACCCGCACCTCCGAGACCGACGACGTCGCGCCCGACGTCAGCGTGTTCCCGTACGCGCGGGATCCCGCGACCGAAGGTCGTCAGGTCGAGCACCTGGCGTTCGAGATCGTCAGCACCGAAACGCTCGGCCACGCCGGCCAGAAGGCGGCCAAGCTCGTGGCGCGCGGGGTGCGACGGGTGTTCGCGATCGACGTCGG
>Ga0308176_10000221_pt1 | contig 39362 bp, 25 predicted proteins | sample PhyCR2_3_FD_203890 | JGI IMG/M metagenome (GOLD analysis project Ga0308176, IMG submission 203890) | Soil microbial communities from UC Gill Tract Community Farm, Albany, California, United States - DLSLS.C.R2 | ecosystem: Environmental > Terrestrial > Soil > Agricultural land | place: USA...
ACCAAGGACATCGCGTGGGTCCGGGTTCCGGATGGCTTCGTTCCCGGACCGGTGTGGGCGCGGGTCGACGGCAGCCAGCCCGACCGCGAGATCGACCTCGGCCTGCACCGCCTCGCCGAGCCGCATCGCGGGCCGATCACGTTCGTCGTCGCCGCCGACACGCACATCTCGCCGGCCAACCCGTTCGGTGGAGATCTCACGCACGCCGCCGCCGATGCGATCGCGCTCGATCCGCCACCGGCGTTCTTCACGATCCTGGGCGATATCACGCAGAGCAACCAGCGCGAGCAGTTCGAGCTCGTCGACCGCTCGCTCGCGGGCATCGCCGCGCCGTACGTCCCGGTGCCCGGCAATCACGACTGGTACGACGGCGGCGCGGCGTGGTTTGCCCACTACGGCCCCGACAACTACAGCTTCGACATCGACACCACGCACTTCGTGGTGTGGAACATGGCGATGTCCCAGGACGAGATCCGCAGCTACCTCGGCGCGGAGCTCGCGCAGGTCGCCGGCGGGATGGCGATCGTCGCGCTGACCCACGCGCCGCCGAGCGCCGCGGTGATCGACGTGCTGCGCTCGCTGGGCGTCGACTACGTGCTGACCGGTCACACTCACTCCAACCGCGTCGTCGATCACGACGGCGTGATCGAGCTCAACACCGAGCCGTTCCTGATGGGCGGCCTCGACTTCTCGCCGGGCGGCTACCGCGTGATGACCATCGATCGCGGGGTGCTCGGCACGTACCACCGCACGGTCGTCGATCAGCCGCTGCTCCAGATCATCTCGCCGGGCGTGGGCCAGTGCGTCCCCGCGACCGGCGGCAGCGTGATCGTCGCGGCCGAGTACGACGCCGGCGATCCGGCGGTGACGGCGCGGATCGACTGCGCGACCCCGATCGCGCTGCGCTACGCGGGCGGGTGGAACTGGCAGGCCCAGCTCCCGGCGATGGCGCCCGGCCCCCACAGCTTGACGGTCGTCGCGCACGCCGACCGGACGACGCGGTCGGCCGGCTTCGAGGTCTGCGACGCCGAGCTGGCCCCGCCGAGCGGGCTCGACTGGCCGCAGGTCGGCGGCGCCCCGGATCACGCCGGCGTGCGCGCGGACGAGCTGGCCCCGCCGCTGGTTCCCCGGTGGGCGACGGCGATCGGCGGTCACGTGCTCCAGGCCGCGCCGGCGATCGCGGGCGGCAGCGTCTACGTCACCGCGACGGATCAAGGCGACGGCAACACCGGCGGCGTCGTCGCGCTCGACCTCGCGACCGGCGCGATCAAGTGGCGCAAGACGACGCGACTTCAGACGCGCGGCGGGCCGGCGGTGTCCGGCACCACGGTGGTCGCGGCAGAGCTCGACGGCACGGTGTTCGGCCTCGACGCCGAGACCGGCGTGGAGCGCTGGCGCAGCGCGCTGGGCAGCGGGCTGTCCGCCGGAGCCGCGGCGATCTTCGCGGCGCCGACCGCAGACGCCGGGGATATCCTCGTCGGCAACCAGGGCCGCCTGGCGGCGCTGTCGGCGCACGAGGGCGCGATGCTGTGGTCGGTCGATCCGGTGTCGGGCGGCGGGGACAGCCAGGCCCTGGCGGCGATCGCGATCGGCGACAACATCGCGCTCGGCGCCTTCCACCGGTCGCTCGGCGGTGTAGGCGCCTGGGATCGCACCACCGGCGCCGATCTCTGGCACTTCCAGGGCGCGCTCACCACCGCGATCAACGCCTCGCCGGTGGTCGCCGACGGCGTCGTCTACATCGTCAACGGGGTCGACGAGGTGTTCGCGCTCGACCTCGCGACCGGCACGGCGCGCTGGCAGGTCAAGCTGGATCCCAGCGGCGGGGAGTGGGGCAACGCGACGGTCGGGACCCCGGCGGTCGCCAAGGGCGTGCTCGTCGTCCCGACGCTGTATCGCGATCTCGTCGCGCTCGATGCGACGACCGGCTTCGAGCTGTGGCGCTATACCGGCACGCCGAGCCCGGTGCGCTCGACCCACTACCGCGGCGCCCACGAGGCCGGCTTCGAGGCCTCGCCGGTCATCACCGGTGACCTCGTGTGGGCCGCCGACACCGGCGGGCAGCTCACCGCCCTCGACCTGCACACCGGCGCGGCGCTGTGGAAGACCCAGCTCGGCACCCCGGTGCTCGCCGGGCTCGCCGTCTCCGGCAGCTGGCTCGTCGTCGCCTCGTACGACGGCGCCGTGCGCGCGTTCACGACGACCAGCACCGAGCCGAGCGCGCCCGACGCGATCGCGTGCCAGGTCATCTCGGCCGGCGGGTGCTGCGAGGCCGGCGGTGATCCGACGGGCCCGCTGGCGGGGCTCTGCGTCGTGGGCGCGGCCGTGCGGCGGCGCCGGCGAGGTGAGGGCAGGCCGATCAGAGCGTGAAGATCCCGGCGCCCCAGGTGAAGCCCGAGCCAAAGACCGACGACAAGATCCGATCACCGCGCTTCACACGGCCCGCGCGCCGCCAGTGATCGATCGTGAGCGGCACCGAGGCCGCGGTCGTATTGCCGTACCACTGGATCGTGTTGAGCACCTTGTCGCGCGGGATGTTCGCGACCTCGGCGACCTTCTCGTTGATCCGGAGGTTCGCCTGGTGCGGCACGAACCACTGGATGTCGTCCCAGCCGAGCCCGGTGCGCGCGAGCGCCGCCTGCGTCGATGTCACCATGGCGCGCACCGCGTGCAGGAACACGCGCTTGCCCTCCATGTGCGGATACATCATCTCGTTGTGGTCGCGATCGCGTGCGTCGTAGTCGACGAACGGCCTGCGCGAGATGTCGAAGATCTTGAGGTACAGATCCATCGCGCCGGTGCCGTCGGCCTGGGCCGAGGTGTAGATCACGCCGCTGCGCGGATCGTCGGACTCCATCGGCCCGAGCACCATCGCGCCAGCGCCGTCGCCGAACAGCACCATCACGTCGCGCCCCCGCGTCGAATAATCGAGCGAGTGGCTGTGGAGCTCGGCGCCGATCAGGAGGATCCGCTGGTACATCCCCGTGCGGACGAACGCGTCGGCCATCTGCAGGCCATAGATGAACGCCGAGCACTGCTGGCGAATATCGAAACACGCGCAGTTGGTCTTCTCGGCGATCCCGAGCTTTCTCTGCAGCAGCACGCCCGTGCCCGGAAAATGGAAGTCCGGCGATAGCGTGCCGAAGATGATGCAATCGACCTCTTCCGGCGCGACATTGGCATCTTCGAGGGCGCGCTTGGCGGCGATCAGCGCGAGATCGCTGGTGGCGACCGAGCCGTCGGCCGGCACGTACCGGCGCGCCTGGATCCCGGTACGCTTCTGGATCCACTCCTCATCGGTCTCGGTCTGCCTCGTGGCCTGGCGCACGTGCTGATCGTTCAGAAACGGGAGCTCCTCGTTGTCGACGATGCGGTCCGGAACGTAGCTACCCAGCCCCAAGATCTGCGTGCGGATCATACGATCTGGATATGTCATGGCGTGCGCTGGCGACAAGGGTCACCGGCAGGTCTGGCGTTCGTGATCGGGTTGCGGCAGCCTCGGATCGTGCGCTGGGGAGCATTCGCCGTCATGGGGCTTGGATCCGCGCTCGCCCTGGGCGCATGGGCCACGCCGCCCGCACCACCGCAAATGCTGCGCGGCTGGCCGCTCTACGAGAGATTCTGCCTGCCTTGCCATGGCTCCCGCGGCGACGGCCACGGCCCGGCCGCGCCCTATGTGTGGCCAGCACCGCGGGTGTTCACCCGTAGCGAATTCAGGTGGCGCTCGGCCGCCGCCGGTCAACCGGCCTCCGATGACGACCTCCGCACGACGATCCGGCTCGGCGCTCCCGGCACGTCGATGCCAGGTTTTGCCAGCTCGCTCGTCCCCGTGCAGATCGACGACTTGATCGAGGTCGTACGCGCATTTGCGCCCGCGGGCGAAGATCGTGCCGCACCGCCGATCGCTCTGGGGCCGCCGCCGCCGCCCGATTCGGTGCGCGGGGCCGCGCTCTGGCGCGACAAGGGCTGTCCCACCTGTCACGGGGCCGGCGGAGACGGTCACGGCGCAAGCTCGGCGTTGCCCGCGCCACCCTACGATCTGACGACGGTGCTTCATCGCCCGCGCGAGCCCGGCGTGGAGGCGTATCGCTTCGCCGCCGCGCAGAGCATCGCGACCGGCCTGCCCGGCACCACCATGCCGAGCTATGCCGGCACCCTCGCCCGGGCCGACCTCTGGGCGCTCGCCGATCACGTCGTCGCGATCGCGGGCCAGGGCGATCGACGCGCTCGACACGCCATGGACCCGGCCACGATCGACGCCGATCGCCGGGCGCCGATCACCACCGGCACGTGGCCCGGCCAGGGGGACGCCGGCGCGGCCGCGGTGTTCGGCGAGCCGATCGCGCCGCAGGGCCCGCCGCCGGCGAACCTCGCCCCGGCGCAGGCGTCGCTGCACGCCCGGCAATGCGCGCGATGTCACGCCAAGCAGTCTCGCGAGTGGGAGACCTCGCTTCATCGCGGCGCAGCCTCGCCGGGCCTGCTCGCCCAGACCGAGTACGGCATGACGCCGGCCGATCGTGCCGGCTGCCTGCGCTGTCACGCGCCGCTCGCCGAACAAGCCGGCGACGCCGCGCTGCGCGGCGACAGCGTGTCGTGTGCCGGCTGCCACGTGCGCGGCTGGGTGCGCCGCGGCCCGCCGAACGTCTCGCCACAGCTGTTGCCGCTGCCGGGCTATCCGCTCGTCACCCTCGGCCTCTACGAGCGCGCCGACTTCTGCCTGCCGTGTCACCAGTTGCCGCCGCGCGACGCCGTCGCGGGCCGCCCGCTGCTCGATACCTACAAGGAATGGCTCGAAGGCCCCTATATGTCGCGTGGTGTGCAGTGCCAGCACTGCCACATGCCCAATCGCGAGCACGCCCTGCTCGGCATTCACGATCCGCCCACGTTTCGCCAGGGCATCGAGCTTGGGGCCCGCGCGCACCGCCACGGCGCCGCGGTCACCGTGGTCGCGACGCTCAAGAACATCGGCGCCGGCCACTACCTGCCGACCACCCCCACGCCCGCCGCGTGGCTGTCGATCACCCTGCTCGACGCGCGCGGCCGCCCGATTGACGGCGCCACCGACCGCCACCGGATCGGCCGCGACATCTGGTTCGATGGCACCTGGCACGAGCGCGCCGACACCCGGATCCCGCCGGGCGAGACCTTCACGTTCGCGCGCGCCTGGACGGCAGGCCGCACCGCCCAGGCCGCCGCCGCGCGGATCGCGATCGAGGTCCACCCCGACGACTTCTACGAGCGGTTCTACGCCGAGAAGCTCGCCGGCACGCTCGCCCCGGCGCAGCGCGCGCTCTACCAGCAAGCGCTGACCCGCGCGCTCGGCTCGCGCTACCTGGCCGAGCAGCGCGACGTGCCGATCGAGCCATGACGGTCGTCAATGCGTGCCCGAGGCCGCGCCACGGCCGTGCGTCTACCTGGTCTTCTTCAGCACGACGACGCCGCGCCCGTCCGTCCCGAGGTAGACGTCGCCCTCGGGCCCGACGTACAGCGGGGCGGCAAACTCGACGGACGCCGCGCTCGAGCCTACGACGCCGTAGCCCACGGCGAGCCCGTCGGCGATCACGCTGATGGCGAGCTTCTTCGGGTCGATGCGCAGGAGCCGGCGCCCCACGACGTCGAGCGCCAGGAGCGCGCCGGTGCCGTCTGGGGCCAGCGCGCCGATCTTGCCCACGCCCGAGGACACGAACACCTCCGGCTTGCCACCGCCGAGCGCCACCTTGCGGATCCGGGCGGCCCGCGCCTCGGCGATGTACAGCGTGTCGTCGACGATCGCGAGCGAGATCGGCCCGTCGAGCCCGGTCACCAGGGCGCGCTTGGCACCGTCGGCGAGGCTGATCTCGGTGACCTGTCCGGCGCCGTATTCGGCGACGTAGATCTTGGGCTCCCTGGGGTTCATGAGCACGGCCACCGGGTGGTTCAGGCCACCGGCCACCGGCTTGAACTCACCGGTCGCGGGGTTGCCGATCGCCACGGCGTTATTGACCGCGTCGGGCCACAGCACCTGGTCCCCGGGGCCGTCGGCGAGCCCGAGGGTGAGCGGCATGCCGTGCGCGGCCCAGGCGTTCAGCTTGGTCGGGGCGTACTCGCCTTTCTGCACCGTGCGCAGCATGATCGCGTCGCTGATGAGCACCTGCCCGTGCTTGACCATCACGCCGGTGAGCGTGTTCGCCCCCCTGGGGAACAGCGTCTTCCACTTGCCGCTGCCATCCGTGGCGACCTCGTAGATGGTCGCGTCCCAGTAGCTGGTGACGAACAGCCGCCCGCCGGGAGTGATGGCGAGGTTGTCGAGGCCGGGCGGCAGCTGGGCGAGCTTGTCGCGCGTCTTGCCGTCGAGGCTCAGGCGATACACCGCCCCGCCGAGCTCGGGGAAATACGCCTTCTTGTCGGGGCCGATCTTGAGCGCGATCGGCGCCGTGAACTTGTCGGCGATCGGCTGGATGGCCCCCGACTCCGGATGAACCCGGAGGATTCGCCCCGAGCCCATGTCGGGGATGATGAGATCGTTGGTGTCGGGATCGAAGTCGAAGCCCTCGGGCACCGGGATGACGTTCTCCTTGACCACGAGGCGCGGCTCCTTGACCCCCGCGGGGTCGATCTCGAACACGCGGTTGGCCTGGAAGCACTCGCTGACGAACAGCCGCCCGGTTCGCTTGTTGAACTGGATCCCGTTGGGCGCGGCCAGCCCGCGGGCGATCACGGTCTTCATGCCCGCGGCGTCGATCCGGTAGACCTCGCCGACCAGGGGCGTCGTGCCGGTGCTGTAGAGGTTGCCCTTGTCGTCGGCGGTGATGTCGTCGGTGATGAACGTGCCGGCGTACGGGTGCACGAACTCGGTCGCCGCCATGGTCTTGAGATCGATGCGGGTCGTGGTGCCGTCGCCGGTGTGGACGACGTAGAGCGCCCCGTCGGCGCCGATCACCGCGCCGTTGGCCCCGGCGAACACGGAGTCCTTGACGACAGTGTTCGCCTTGTAATGGCCATCGACGACATGGATTCCGGCCTGCGCGATCCGGGGTCCAGCGTCGATTGCGTAGAGCGCGCACAGCATCAGGATGGTCTGTCTCGAGCGCCGTGCCGTAGCTGTGATTCCCATGCATAACTCCTCGTCCAGGGTGCGGCGAAACTTACGGTCCCGCCGGAACGCTGTGGGACCCGGCGAAGCGGCTGCCTACAGCGCTGGTGAAGCTTTACATCGTCTGAAGACCGCTGGGGAAGCCAGGATCGCATTCGTTGTCGATATTCGCCGAAGCGTGCATGAGATTGCTTGACGGTCGCGGCGAGCGTAATCGATAGTGCGCAAACCGGCGGCCTGGAAAGCTGCTGGAGACCATGCTCGGGGCGATATTGCGCGCGGTGACGACGACGGTAACAACGACGATGGCGACGATGATGGTCGTCGGGTGGTTGGCTCTGTGGTCGGCGTGTGGCGCAGCCATGCCGCCGGTGCCGGGGAAGGGTGGGCCGGCGTGGATCGAGCTGACCAGCGAGCACTTCACGGTATGGACCGATGGGCCGCCCGACCGGGGGCGCGAGCTGATCCGTGAGATGGAGCGCCTGTGGCAAATCGTGGCAGGTGTGGTGTTTCCGGGCGTGGATAGCTCGGGTCGCGATCTGGTGATCGTGTTTCGTGACGACGATGAGCTGAGCGCGCTGTCACCGACCGGCGAGCCGCGGGCCTATGCGATGTCGGCGCAGCCCCCGCTATGGCAGCCGGCGTTCGTCTTGTCGGCGTTCTCCAATCGCGAGGTGGGGGACCGCACGGTCGCGCACGAGCTGACCCACGCGATCTCCTTCGCCGTGGTTCACCATCAACCGCGATGGCTCGCCGAGGGGATGGCCGAGTACTTCGAGACCGTGGAGCTCGATCCGGACCGCACGACGGCCGACATCGGCGCTGCGCCGCAGTACCGCGGCCAGCCCATCCTGATGGCGCACCTCGTGCCGATCGCGAGGCTGTTCACGTGGGACGCGCCAGGCAAGAACGAGAGTCGGGAGTACAGCACCGCCTGGGCGCTGTTCACGTTCCTCATCAACGAGCACCGCGCCGAGCTCGTACATTACATGCAGCTGCTGGGCGGCTCCTTCGATCTCGTGGCGACGGAAGAAGATCGGGTCGCGCGTGCCTGGAGCGCGGCGTTTCCCTCGTTGCCGCTCTCCACCGTGGATGCTGTGTTGCAGCAGTGGCTGGTCACCGGGCATCACCTCGTGCTGCACGTCGACGTCCAGCTGCGCGCGCGGCCGGTCACCGAGCGCGGTCTCGGCGACGCGGATGTCTACGCCCTCCGGGGCCTGCTGCACGCCCGGATCGCCAGCCACGAGGCGCAGGCCCACCAGGACATGACCGCGGCGCTCGCCGCCGAGCCCACCAACGTCCTCGCGCGGATCCTCTCGGTCGCGCTCGACCAGGCGAAGCTCACCCCCGAGGCCGGCCGCGCGCTCACGGCGGCTCATGAAGACGACTGGCGCGCGTGGTTGCTCGCGACGATGGCGTTGTCGGATGTGCCCGGCAACGAGGCGGAGGCCCAGGCTGCTCGCGGGAGGGCCTGCGAGCTCATCGCGGCGAACCGGGCGCTGGTCCCCCCGGCGGCGTTATGTCGTCGTGCGAGTGGGCAGCCATCGCCGTGAGCGGCGAGTCCTCGGCGGGCGACTCCGGTCCGGCGTGACCGGCAGCTGGCTAGACGGGGCTCACGACTCCTTCAGGCCATAGTCGGCAATACCGGGCTCGTTCCCGTAGTACTTGTAGGGCAGGAACTTGCCCGACATGGTGATCTTGACCCGGTCACCCTTGGGGTTGGGCAGGCGCTCGATGTCCAGATCGAAGTCGATGGCCGACATGATGCCGTCCCCGAACTGCTCGCGCTTGATATCGAGGATCTTCTCCGTGAGCTCTTCACGTCTCATGGGGTCTCCTGGGGCGTCATCCTCGCCGATCTGCGGCCGGCGCGTCAGGCGTGGCGCGGCACTGCGACCGCGGCTTTCCGCCGGGGCACGTGTTCATCGAGCGCTCGCCGGCCCTGTTCGAGGCATCGGTGGTATCGTGCGGTGCTCGTGACACGCGCCGTACATCACCCTGTTGCCGTCGTATCCGTCCTCGCCGCGGCGCTGGCAGCTTGCGCGGGTCCCGCGCCGCGCGTGTCGGACGTGCCGAAGCCCGGGACCGAACCTCGCCTCGTCGTCCTCCTCGTGATCGATCAATGGCCCGAGTGGTCGTTCGAAGCCAAGCGGCCCGCGCTGACCGGCGGCTTCGACCGGCTCTTGCGCGAAGGCGCGTGGCACGTCGGCCAGCACCCCTCCGCGGCGACGCTGACCGCAGTGGGCCACGCGCTGTTCGGCAGCGGCGAGCCGCCCTATCACTCCGGGATCATCGCCAACGATTGGTGGCATCGCGACATCGACAGGTCGCTCGCCTCGATCGAGGCCGAAGACGGCTCGCCCACGACCAAGTGGCTGCGCGGGCCGGGCCTCGGCGACGCGATCGCCGCCGCCAAGGCCGGGGGCAAGGCGGTGAGCATCAGCCTCAAGGAACGCGCCGCGATCCTGCCGCTCGGACATACCGGGACCGCGATCTGGTACGACCACAAGCGCGTCGCCTGGACGAGCCTCGACGAACACGCCGGGCCACCGGCCTGGCTCGACGAATGGAACACCTCGCATCCGATCTCGGCGCACCTCCACGACGTGTGGACGCCGCTCGCCGACACCCCACGCCTCGCCGGTATCGCCGACGACGCCCCTGGTGAGGTCGGCGAGAAAGGCTTCGGCGTCACGTTCCCTCACGCGCTCGACACGACCCAGGATCCGTCCGACGCAGTGTTCGCGATGCCGCTCGGCAACGACCTGGTGCTGGACACCGCGACCGCGGCGATCGACCACGCGCAACTCGGCGCCGACGCCCACGCCGACCTGCTCGTCATCAGCCTCTCGGCGAACGACTACATCGGCCACGGCTGGGGCCAGGAGTCGTGGGAAGCCTGGGACGCCATGCTGCGGCTCGATCGCCGGCTCGACAAGTTCCTTGCCGACCTCGACACCAAGGTCGGCGCTGGCCGCTGGGCGATGATCGTCACCAGCGATCACGGCGCAACCCCGATGCCGGAGTCCATCCACGGCGGCCGGATCTCGTTCCAGCAGATCAAGGAAGCCGCAAACCGCGCGGCGATCGCCGAGCTCGGCCCCGGCGAGTGGATCGCCAGCGCCAGGTACCCGACGGTCTACCTGTCCCGGGCGGCGCTCGCGCAGAAGCCCAAGGACCTCGCGGTCGCGATGACCAAGATCGTCTACGCCCTGCGCGCGTTCCCCGGCCTTGCACGCGTCGAGAAGTCCGCCGACTTCTGGGGCCACTGCGAGACCCGCACCGGCGACGCCTTCCTGCTCTGCATCACCCTCGACCCCGAGCGCTCGGGTGAGATCATCTATCTCCCCGCGCCCGGCTGGATCGTCCAGAGCTCCGACGCTGCCATCGCGACCAGCCACGGCTCGCTGCAGCCCTATGATCGGCTCGTCCCGGTGATCATGCTGCCTCCCGGCCGCGTCCCCCACGCCGCCCTCACCAGGCCCGACGGGACAACGATCCAGCTGGTGCGGGTCGCGACCATCCTCGCCCGCTGGCTCGGCGTCACCCCGCCATCGTCGCTGCGCTGACGCAGGCGTCACCATCGCGGTGATCCCTCCGGCAACGTTGCGCGGTGCCCTGAGAACAACGGGGAGCACAGCGTTCAGGGAACGATTCAAGAAATATAAAGTGATGCTGCCATTCTGGCCGCGCACCCAGCCCGCATGTTGTGGCACCGATTGCAAGTGCAGCAGCTGAGACGAGCAAGAGGAGAACCACGGTCCGCGCTGGCATCTACTACCTCGTCGCGCTGGTTGTGATGGGTTGCCGTGGAGGTCCCGCATAGCGGGGTATCTCGTCACCCGCGGGCGTGGCCGCCGAGGGCCATGCCGCGCGCAGTTCCGCAGCGCTCCCAATGCGAGCACACGCCACGCTGGCCCTCATCGAACCCGACCGGGCGGGTTTTCGCAGCGCGAGGACTGTTTGAGCACGGCATGGCCCATCGGCGAGCCAGCCCGCGGGCGCTCGCGTTCTTCCTACCGCGGCGCGGATCAACCGGTCATCTTCACCCGCCCGAGTACTAAGTCGTACTCAAGTCGTACTAAGTCATTCACGGGGGACGGAGATCGACGAGGCGGGTGTGGCCCGGGGCCCAGCCGGACCACACCCTCGACCGAGTCACCACAGCTCGGTCGATCTCGCCAAGACGTTCGGGTCGGCTCAGCTGACGACGGTCGCGCCGCCCGCGGAGACCACGCTCGACTGGCGGCGGTTCATCGCCATCATCATCGCCATCGGCAGGAGCATGTTGTTCTGGTTGTTGTTGGGGTTGTTCGTGAGGTTCGTCAGCGTGCTCTGGATCGTGGAGAGCGACTGCGTGAGCGCGGCGCTGCTGCTGCTGCTGCTGCTGCTGCTGCTGCTGACGGCGCCGCCGGTAACCTGCGTGAGGGTGTCGAGGTCGAGAGTGGTCATGTTTCGGGTCCTTCCTGGGATGTGCCTTCGCAGTGCAGCGTCCATGCCGGCCGCCATGCCCGAGGGATCAAGGAGTTCCAGCCGGCTGGCCGTAACCCCGGCGCGACGGATCGAGTCCCCGGCGCGACGGCTCGAGCCCGCGAGCGCACTCGAGCCCCTCGCCGCGCGGATCTCCCCGGCGGTTGTGGCCCCGCAGACACGAGCGTACGCTCTGCCGCCCGAAGCGAACCATCACGTGAGGTGACGACATGGACACCAGAGATCTGTTCTCCCTGAAGGGACGTACCGCGCTCATCACCGGAGGCTCGCGCGGCATCGGCAAGATGATCGCCGAGGGCTTCCTCGCCCAAGGCGCGCGGGTCTACATCTCGTCGCGCAAGGCCCAGGTGTGCGACGAGACCGCGGCGGAGCTGTCCCGGGAGGGCGGCACCTGCCTCTCGCTCCCCATGGATGTCTCGACGATCGATGGCGTGCGGCGGCTGGCCGAGGTCTACGCGACGCGCGAGCCGGCGCTCGACATCCTGGTCAACAACGCCGGGGCCGCCTGGCTGGCCGCGTTCGACGACTTTCCCGAGAAGGGCTGGGACAAGGTCGTCGACCTGAACGTCAAGTCGCCGTTCTTCCTCACCCAGGCGTTTGCCCGGTCGTTGCGGGCGGCGGCCAGGCCGGAGCGCCCCGCCAAGGTGATCAACATCGCATCGATCGACGGCATCTACCTCACGCCGAACGAGACCTACTCCTACGCCGCGAGCAAGTCGGCCTTGATCCAGCTCACCCGGCTCATGGCGGCCCGGCTGATCAAAGACCACATCGTCGTCTCGGCGGTCGCCCCGGGGGCGTTTGCGTCCGATATGAACATCATGGCCCGCGACCATGAAGCCGAGACCGCGGCCAAGATCCCGGCGCGGCGCATCGGCACGGATCTCGACATGGCCGGCACCGCCATCTACCTGGCCTCGCGCGCCGGCGACTACGTCGTCGGGTCGGTCGTGACCGTCGACGGCGGGGTCGCCTTCGCAACCTAGCGCCGGCTGCTACGACGACGCCTCTCGCTTTGCGCTTGGCATCGTGGTCGGGCCCGTCCCATCCGGGCATCGCCAGCGGTAGCGCCAACTCAAGTCACTTGTGAGCAGCACCGGCAGGTTTGAACTCGAGGCCGCGCACCTATCCAGTACGTGTGGGCTCGCGCCGGTGGTGTGATAGGTTGAATAGGACGGCTCCATGAGCACGACGAAGTTGTCCACATTGCAAGAGGCCCAGCAGTCACTTCAAGAGGCCGCCCGGCGATTCGGGGAAGCACCGTCCGCCGATGACAGCAGCCATTTCGTTGACCTCCACTTACGCCGCGCCGCGATCGAGTTCACGCGCGAGCTGCTGTGCTCGTTGCTCGGCTTCAACCACAGCAGTCTCGAGGAACATATCGATGACCTCATGATCCTCGCCGAGGAGTCGCTGAAGACACGCGCTGGCATCACGGACCCACAGCTCAGCAAGAAGGTTCGCGCCTACCTGGCCAAGTGGGGACCCCTGTGAGCCCGTAACTGCGCCGCAGAGATGGCGGTGAACCAACCGATCGTCGCGGCGCCGGCACACCATGGGCGGAGGCGTTCAGGGCGCTCGTGCGCACCGGACGCCCAGGTCTCGAGCTCGATCCTTGGGGCCGAACAAGTCGCGGCGCCCGGTCCGCAGGTGGACCAAGGTGTCCCGAGCGCTGCCGCCGCGGAACACGTGGAAGTCCTCCGTGACCTTGACGTTCGCGCAGTCCGTGCACGGGCTTGGATAGTGGTACACGTACGCATCGAGTGTCGGCTCCCAGATGTTGCCGGCCAGGTCCGACTGGCCAAAGCGACCATCGCCGAGCGGCTTGGTTCCAACATCGACGACGCCAGGGCATGCGGGCTGCGTCGCTAGACCACAGCTTGACCCATCGTAGTAAGCGGCATGCGCGGCATCGAGGTTCAAGCTTTCCGGTGGGCTAGACCATGGAAACGCGCGCTGCTGGTTTCCGCCGGCCGCTGCATAGTTCCATTCCGCCTCCGTAGGCAGATAGCCACCGTCCCAGATGCAGAACGCCATCGCCTCGTACCACGTGATGCAGTTGATCGGCCGGTTCTCGTTGCCACCGGCTGTGTCCGTCCAGGTGTTGTACGTGGCCGCGTCGCATTTCAATGCGGCGACCAACGCCGCCTTGTCCGGGGCGAGGCTCCCGTTCCACGCGGCGTTCCAACCGCTCCCGGGGACGTTGGCATGCTGCCCCGAGCCGTCGGTGGGAGGAGTTGCCTGCGTTCCCATCCCTGCCTCCACGAACTTGCGGAAGCGACCGACGGTAACCTCGTACTTGTCGAGGCGGAAGTCGCTGACGGTGGACGGAGACTTTGTGTCCCCGGATTGGCCATCGCCAGCGAGATCATAGCTCCGGTCGAAGGTGCCACCCGTCACCGTCGGGCTGTTGCAACAGTTGTCGCTACCGCCGCACGTCGCGGGAAGCCCTGCACAGCTGGCGTTCTGCGGCGGGCCCACCTGGAGCTGCGTCGAATCGACGACGGGATCGCCTACGACAACGGGGCCATTGGCGTGGCCGTCGCACGCCGTGGATGCAGCGAACAACAGCAAAATCAATGAGATGGGCCGCACCATTAAGGAACCTCGCCACCGCCGACCCTCATCGAAAATCGGGTGGATGCCAAGGAGCAACAGCGCAAATGTTGTCGGCCTCGCACCTTCAACCACCCACCCCAGACGTGCGAGCACGACGAGTTCGATAACGTGCGCCTCTCGCGCGGTGGTCCAGAGCCGGGACTCGCCAGCGACAAAGCGGTTCCCCGACTCGCCACCACTATCGCTGCGATCTTTCCCGACCGGTTCAGGGGGCCCGCGCACAACGCGCACCCACGTTTCTGACACGGGCCCGCGGGCTGATGAGCTCCCGGTCACCCGTTCGCAGGAAACGAGACAGGTCCCTCTCGCTCCCGCCCCGAGCACGGCATCTGGTTCGACCGCGAGACCAGCGTCTTACCGGTGCCCGGTTGGCCCTCGCGCTCCCGCTCCGAGCACGGCATCTGGTTCGACAGGAGCGGCCACGACGTCATCGACCGCTCTAGCCGCGGCGATCGCCAAACACCGGGAGTTTTGAACGCGTAAGGTGGCTCATCCTCGTGGTCGATGATTGCGCGCTCGCGTGCGTCGATCCGACGGTATTCCCGCCGCCGCGGAGACTCAGCCGTAGTCGGAGAACCAACTGGTTCACGCTACTGACATACCGCCGTAGACAGTCGCACCTCCCGTGCGTGGCTCCCACCGAGCGCGTTGAACAGGTGCAGTCCACTGCCATCAGATCCGACCGTGCCAATCTGACTTGTTACAACGCCTTGTGTCGTGTCGGTGATACGAGAGAGAGAGATTGTGTTTCCGTCAGAGGAAGTAGAGGATACAAAATCGCTGTTTCTTGTGCCGTCCGTGTTCGTAACCTGCGAAGCGACGCCCCCCACGGAAGGGACCGACCAGAGATCGAAATGGCGGCTATCATCCACACGAGAGCGAGAAAACACGATTGCATTTCCTTTTTTCGTGACCACGGCGCCACTAATTGCAACGGCTGGGTCAGCATTTTGGGTAACATTAACGATGCCACTGCCGTCGCTGTTGACGGTGAACACGTTGTGTTCGTTATCAAAGACAATTCGCGGAAACGGCGCCCAGCCGTCGCCAAACTCGTCAGCGTTGCCAGTGTTTAGCTTGAGCGGCTGACCGCCGGTACCAATACGGACCACGTAGAGAGTACGGACAATGACACCATTTTGCGGCGACTGCGAAAAAAGGAGCTGCCTGCCATCGGGAGACCACGCTACGATGTTGGCCACTGTACCAGCCGACAAGGTCGTTAGTTGAGCCACGCCTGAGCCGTCTGCATTCATCGTCCAGATATTGCCACCTAACGTAAAGGCTATGCGAGACCCGTCTGGTGACCATGCGGGCCTGCTGGCACCGGCGAGGCTTGGAGTCAGATTGGTTAGCCCAGTACCGTCTACGCTTACGACGAATATCTGATAATGCCCAACGGTGTTAGAGCGATTTGAAGCAAAGGCCACCTTCAGGCCATCCGGAGACCAGCTGGGGTGTGCATCATCGGCAGTCGCGTTGTTTGATAAATTGACCAGGCCGGAACCATCAGGATTTGCAATCCATACTTCGCCCTGCCCGGAACTGTCATCTTCTAGGCCGAAGGAGGGAGGCTTCCCATCTACAAAGGCGACACGGAGCTTACACGTGGTGTCCCCCACCGCATCGATCCCGGCATCGACGCCCGCATCGGTTCCAGCAACGCACATTCCTGATACCCCATCGCCAACGTCCAGAGTCGAGTATCGGTAGCCGGTCGGGCAACCCGAATCGGGGTACGCGCACCATCGATCGGTGGTTCCGGCTGCTGCCGTACAAGCGCCTCCACCGCTCAGGTTGCAATCGGAATCCTGCCCGCACTGCACGTTGACGTGGTTGATGCAGGCCACGAGCGTACCCGCAAATGCCATCACGATCAGATTAGCAAGACGCATCGGCTACCACCTCATTCTCGCATGAGAATCATCGAAAATCTACCCCAAGCCAAGCGGAAGCGCCCGGGATGTCATGGACGTCACACCGTCGATATGCCGGTAGGTTCTCGACCCACGCTGGACAAACCAGGGACAGCTCGCTCGGGTCATGCGTCTCCCTCGACGAGACCACTGATCTCTTCGAATACGCGGTCGCCGACCATGCCTAGCGGCTGCTTGCCGATGTGATGGAAGACGATCCGCGCGACCCACAGGATCACTTGCTCATCGATCTGGTGGACGTCCATCAGCGTGACGGCAACGGCCATGAACTGCCGCCAGGCTGGTGCCACCTCGTCGAACGTGGCCCCCGTGAGCAGCGCACCACCGAGATGGGCGATCAGCCCCTGCATGTTGAACTCGAACGTCGCGCGTGGAACGAACGGAACGTTCTGCGTCGGAAGAAACCCGGCGATCGCGATCCACCCGAGGCGCTCGCCCAGGGCGAGCGCCACCAAGGCTTTGGTCCAATGTCTCCCCGGCATGTCTCGGTGGTCGGTCTCGACGCGTACGATCAGCGGACGAAACGAGTCGAGAACCTGGGACGGAACTTCGAGGCCGACGATCTCGAAGATGTTCGTGATGTTCGTGTACTCGAGGAGCATCGATGCCAGCGTGTAGTCGCCGACGCAGTCTTGCACGTAGGCATCGACCGACTGCGGCAGAATGTGCTTGAGTGGATCCAACTCTCGGCGCACGAACGCAGTGCCGCGCGCGATCAGCATCAACGACAGCGAGAACGCCAGCTGATCGGCGGCCGCCGCGGACCCCTGGCGGAACAGCTCTAGGTGCCGCGGGACGAGGTCACGGAACAGCTTCAGCTCGTAGCCATCGAGCAGCTTGTCGTAGTGCTGGCGTACCGCAGTCCAGGTCATGATACATTCTACCTTTCACGAACCTCAATCGGAGATCGCGTCGATCGCGTTCTGGTCCACGGGCTTGGGCGGCGCCTTATCAAGGACGTCGAGTCCACCGAAGTCAAGGGACGCCTTCAACTCGGCGCGTAGCTTCGCGAGGATCGTGGTCGAGCTGTGGGCTTCGTCGCCGATCCTCGTCGAGGGACCGAGTCGAAGCTCGACGCGGAAGTTGTTCGTCCTCTCCGCGATACGGAGTGCGTTGAGCTGCTCGTCCGTCAGGTTGCGAAACGGCGCCGAACGCTCGCCAGGTGTGCGGACACGCCCCGCCTTGACGATTTCTTCACGAAGGCGATCCAGGTTCGCCCGGCGGTTCTCGCGGATCGCGGTCATCTCGCCCATCGCCACGTTGCGGTTCGGGTAGTCCTTGACCTCGATGATCCGGATCAGCGCCGTCGGCGGATCGCCGCGGAACTCGATCAAGACGTCGTCGAACCCGCCGCCTTGCGGCGTCTGGTTGTCGACGCGCACGAACTCGACGAGCCGATCCGGATCCTTCGATGTGGGGTTGTGAGGATCGGTGGCCGCCGCCTTCTCCGCGGCCAGCTCGTCGTGGAGCTGGTTGCGCGCGGCTTGCGCGACCCGCGCGCCGCGCCGCGTGGAATGCTCACCGGCCTGGACCCAGCGGTCGCCGCGCTTCCTCGAGTAGATCTCCAGCCGCTGATCGACGGTCCCGTTTGGCTTCTCGACGTTGACCAGCCGGTAGCGCTTGGCGGGCTCGGTCGCGAGGAGCTGGCCGGACTGGACCTCGGCACCGGTCTTGACGTGAAGCTCCGCGCCATCCTCGAAGACGTAGCGGCGACCATCCACGCGAATGGCGTGACCCTCGAGCTTCACCTTGCCGCCGTTGGTCGCGAGGATCACCGTCACCTGCGTCCACGGTTCGCCGACCTGCTTGACGGTGCCAAAGCTCGTGGCGGGGCTATCCGTCACGATCCTGGTCGCGAGCTTCGTGAGATCGGCGCCCGCTTCGTTGAGGTCCACGCCCACCGTCGTCGTGGTCTCCTTCGCGAACAACCACGCCGGGTCGTCCAGGAACGCCGGACGCGTGCCTCCGGCCTTCATCGCCAGGAGCTGGTCGTCGGTGATCGCCTTTGACCGGGCCTCGAGCGCCTGGAGGTTGGTCAGCTCGTCGTGGATCGGCCTCCAGTCCGGATCCCCCGGCCGCAGCTCGGCGAGCCGGCGTTGCTTGGCGTCGATCTCGACGGCGAGCTTGCGCTCGAACAGCTGCTTGCGGAGCTCGACGTCGAACGTTTGCCACTGTCCGAGCGTCACCGCGCTGAGCGTGCGGATGTGCTCGGCCAGCTTGGCGCTCCTGGGATCGTTCAGCTGCGCGAGGTGGATCGCTTCGTCGGCGACGTCCCTCGGCCTGGCGTCTGGGCGCGCGTAGACCACGGCGCGACCGTCCTCGACGGCGGTGACCATCGAGCGGCCCTTCTGGGACTGGAATCGCTTCGCGAACTCGGCGGGCGTCAGGACCTCGACGCGATACGGCTGGATCGTCTGGGCATGCTCGAGGTGCTCGTCGATGTGCCTGCGGACCTCGGCTTGCACCGCGACGAGGTGCAGCGGGGTGTGCGCCGACAGCGTCGGATCGTCCGCGAGCAGGCTCGCCTCGGTGAGCTTGGGAACGTCCTGGAATTTGCCGGCGAGGCGGTCGTGCACCGCCGGGTCAACCGCGCAAAGGATCGCCAGCAGCTTCTGAACGTCGGCGGTCAGCGCCTTGCCTGCCTTGAGCCGGGTGTGGAGCTCCGCCTCCAACTGCTGGGTGACGTGGTGCCTCACCTTCGCATCCGCGAGGATCGGCGCCAGCTGCTTGCGCAGCTCGCCGACCGTGCGCGGCTCGGAACGCACGGCCGTGTACGCATCGCCGATCTGCTTCGCGATCCCGTGGCCGAGCTTCTGCGCGACCCAGTCGCGCAGCGTCTGCGCGAAGCCATCCGCGATCGGCACGAACGTGAACGCCCAGCCCTGCGCCTCGCGAAACGACCGCGCGCTGGTAGCGCCGTCAAGCCACGCTGCGAACGCCATCGCCGCCGAGAGGAACTGCCGCTGGTCCTGGCGGTACATCGCGCGCTGGAACAGCTCCGACGCGACCTGACCGACCGGACCCAGCCGCTCGAGCGCCCAGAAGATCGCGGCCATCTCGATCGCCTGCTTCGCGAACTCCCAGAGCGCCTCGGGCTCGATGTGCCGCCAGATCGCCGCGTCGAGGCCGTGCTCCTTGACGGCGATGTCGAGGATGATCGCCTTGAGCTTCTCGCCGCCATCGGCAGTGGAGAAGAACTCGTCCATCGCATGCTCGATGCTCGTGCGGACATCTCGCGTCGCCGTGGCCATCGCCCGATCGCGGCCGCCACCGTCGAGCGCTCGGTGCTTCTCCGCAGCGAACGCCGCTCGTGTCGCGCTCGCGTCCTCGCTCGCCTTGCGATCCGCGGGATCGCCGTAGATCGCCGATGCGTTCGCGCGGCTGCTCATCACGTCACCCGAACGACCAGCCGCGTCGCCGAGCCGCGACGCGTTCGCGCGCTTGCCGTCCTTGATCTCGTGCCTCTGCGTCAGCGTCTGCAGGTGCTGAGACATCGCCACGAGGTAGCGTGCGACCTCGTCGCGCATGACCTTGTGCTCGTAGACCTGTTCGAGCCGGCCGGTCGCGTGGCCGATGGTCGCGATCAGGAGGTAGTTCCAGCCCGCCTTCGCACCGTCGCGACCTTCATGATAGTCCTCGTCAGCGTAGAGCCACAGCGGCGGGTTCGGCTCGCCCGGCGCCGGCCCAGGTGCGAGCCCGCCTTGCACCACGGCGGCATCGCGTGCACTTCCTGGCCGGGCCGCATAGACCTGGTCCATCGCCGCCCTGCGCTGCACCCGCTTCTCGTCGATCGCACGGTCACGCGATGACGTCTCGTCGCCGTCCTCGTGCCCCCCTGCGTCTTCCTGGAAGCGATAGGTGACATCGGTGGTGCCGTTGCGCGTCGCTTTCCCGACGACCTCGGTCGTGCGTGTCAGCGGAATCGCCGAAGGCTCGCGCACGAAATCGTCGCTCGCGCCCGACGAGGCGAAGCCGGTCGACACCGCCAGCTGCGTCCCGATGCGTGCCGCGTGCCCCGACATGCCCGCCATCGGCATGAGGTTCGTCGCCTGCAGGTAGAGCTGCATGAACGCGCCGTCCTGATCTTCGCGCTCCGCGCGGCTGAAGAACCCGAACCAGCGCGCGTAGACCGGGACAAACTGCGTGTAGGACGTCACGCCCCTGGGCGCGAGCACTGCCTTTTGCCGCGCGAGCTCACGCTCCTGGCGCCGTGATTGCCACTCGATCTCTTGCTGGCTCCGCGCCATCAATTGATCGGTGTGGTGAGCGAACGCCTCCTCGGGGAGCACGGTGTCCGAGACCGGTGCCGCCGTCGCGGGATCCACCGCGGTGACGCGACGCTCGCCGATCAGCTCCGGCGAATTCCCGAGGCCCTCGAGCGTCTGTTGCTCCGAGCCGATCAGCGCTGCCGAGGCCGACAGCGTCGCGGCAGCGCCACGCATCGTGGCCAGCGACGCGGCAGGTCCTGGATGGGCCTTGCGCTGGATCCGCTGCTTTGGATCACCGAGCCTGTCGCTGAGGAGCAGCACATAGCGCGCGAGGTGCGCGATCTGGCCGCCGATCGCGGCTTGGTCAGGGGCCGTCTTGGCGTTCGCCAGCTCACCACGCAGCGCGACGAGCTTGGAGATCCCTCCCTCGAGCTCGAGGTCGACCAGGTCCATCGGATCGTCCCACGCGCCGGCGATCTGCTCGATCGCCGCCTCGATCATCGCGCGATGGCCGCTGATGATCGCCGCGATCGTCGCCTGGATCGCCCTGGGGTCGCCCACGATCGCGGTGGTTCGCAGCGCGTCGTCGAACGCCGCGCCGACCTCGTCGATGAGGGGGTCGAGCGCGACGCGAGCGCCGAACGACATGGGCAGGCCGTACGCTTGCAGTTCGCGGTTCTGAAATACGTCGCCGAGCAATGTCAAGAGATCGTCGAGCGTGACCAAGGCCGGAGCTCGTTGACCCTTGGTCTCGATGTTTGCCGTGAACCCACCGATCTGCGCGGCGCCTGCCATCAGGGCGTCGTGGATCGCGGTTGTGTGGCCACCCTGGACCCTCGCGAGCGTTGCCGAGAGCCCCGGAATCGTGCCGAAGACGTCACCGAACCGGCGCTGGTCCCTCTGCGCGCGGTCGATCGTCTCGCGAACGACAGTCACGAGCGTCACCGGCGCGTTCATCTGCGCAGGACCTGGATCCGGCGAGAACGAGATCGCTGCGGTTCGTGTGGCATGAACCGAGACTCGATTCGCGCCGCGCGCCACAGCATGTGCCACCAGATCCGCCTCACGCTCAGATGCATCGCCAGCCTGGCTGAACGTCTGCCCAGGAATGGCGCTTCTTCGCTGCAGGACGTGGGCGATTTCGTGTGCCACGAGCGAAAGCGTCGGCTGGCCGGCAAATGCGACGCTGTCATGCCAGGCAGCCGCATGCGCATTGTGTCGTGCTAACGCTGCGTGTTGACCGAGGTAGGCGCGTACCGAGTCGAGTGGCGTGCCGAATATAGCTTCGATCGTGAAACGAAACGGAAGCTCGGAAGGGGGCCCGCTCGGCGCGATCCTTGGTTCAGAGTCATCGCGGACGAGCCCATCCGCTGCGCGTTCGTTCTCCCGTTGTGCGCGCCAAGCTGCCGCCTCCTGGTTCCACGGCTGCCATGAGCCGTCGCGACCCGCGCGCATCGCTTGGTTGCTCATAATCGGCGCCTTCGCGAGGAGATCTTCCGCTCGCTCGGCGAAGTCGGCGAGCTCGCGCTGCAGCTCCTCGTGATGCGTCAGCCCGTTGGCAACGTGCCCGCGCGCCGCCTGCAGGTTCTGCTTCAAGGAGGCGCTCGCCTGGAGCGCCGCGGCGTGATCGGCGGATGAGATCGCGCGCGCAAGCCTCGATAGATCGACGCGGCCCAGGGTGACGGCATGGCGGAAGAACGCAACTGATTCTGCTGTACTGCACCCGGTCGGCCATGGCTCGGCCAGCGTGCGCCTGCCGGGCGCAGCTCCGGATCCATGCAGGCTCGCCGCCGCCTTGCCAGGCTCCGCGTCCCGGGCATGCTCGGAGCCCTCTGCGCACAGCAGACGCTCCCTCGGCTTGCGGTTGCCTCCCATGGCTGGCCGCTACGGCTTGCCCTGCATCGCCTGGTGGTCGTGCTGGAGGCGATCGCCGTCATTCGGTGCGGCGCCTCCGAGGACGCTGGTGATCTTCTGTGGACCTTCATCGTGCGCGACCAGAAGGCTACGCTTGAGCTGCTCCAGCATCCGATGCAGCGCGGGCGCGGCGATCTGCGCCAGCGTGCGATCGAGTTGATCGACCAGCGCGACGTGAGCTGTATGGACCGCACGTTCGGCGTGTCGCGTTTGCTCGCGGGCCGCGGTCTCGCGGGCCTTGATTCGCTGGAGCGCTGCTCTGGCGGTGAGCCACGAGCGTGCGGCTTCGTTGGCAGAGACCACCGCGTCCTCGGCGTCCTGCTGCTCGACCGCCATCGCCAGCTGGTCGCGTTCGAGCAGGACATCGAACAGCGCGTTGTGGAGTAGCTCGAATGGATCGGGATACTTTGGTTGCGTCGGCGCTTTCAGCGTCCTGTCGTCGTCCACCGGCTACTCCCTCCCGTGATGCTGGATACGCCGTGACATGGCTCGTGCGCGTGCAGAGATCGCCATCGCCGCACCTCCCGTGGAGCGTGATAGGTCGCGGACCGTAGGTCGCGCGGTCGTGGGTCGTAGGAGATCGCTACTTGCTGGACTTGGCGGCCGGCTCGCGTAGCAGCGGCAAAGTCAGGTTGCGCGCGTCGAGCCAGCGCTTGACGTTGCTCCGCGGGATGTTGACTTCCTGCGCGGCCTGGCGCTCGGACTGATGCGGCGCGAGCTGGATCAGGAGATCGGCGGCCTCGCGCAGCTCCTCGAGATTCTCGGGCCAGCGGTAGGCGCGAAGCGCGGCCTGGTTCTCGTTGGTGAAGTCCGAGAACCGCAGCCGGGATTGCCGATCGATGAACCAGCCCTCCAGGATCGCCGCGATCTCACCCGAGCGCTCGCGTACCGGCGGGATCTCGACCCGGTACGCGCTGCTCGCCAGGGTCTCGGTGACGCCGTCGATCGCTTCCTTGAGCGACCGCGCGCAGAGGATGGCCCGGACATTCGCGTCGGGGCTGAGCAGCGCTTCGACAAACGCGGGGTCGAGCTTGGCGCCGGTCGCGTCGAGCCGGAGCAGGAGCGTCCCGTTGCGCGCATTGGCCACCAGCTGCGGAACGGGTGCCGAGTCGTGGGCGCCGGGTTGCGCGATGACGAAGCGGTGGCGGCGCCGGAGCGACATCCGATGGACCGCGCGCCCGAGCCGCTCCTGATCGCAACCCGGCTCGGCCCGCAGGAACACATGCCGCCCGTGGACCGCCTCCATCAGCAGGTCGTCGATCGCAGCCATCCGCTGGGGGCCGAGGACCTCGGATACCAAAGGGCGAGACAGCCGCATCTCGTCGTTGAGCGCATAGAACACGGTCTCGTCGATCGAAAACGCGTCCCCGGAGCCGATCTCGAACTGCTTGCGCTTGCGTCCCTGAAACACGATGCCGTTCTTGCTTTCCAGATCAGTGACCTGGATCCGGTCCGCGCGACGCTCCAGGAGGGCATGCGAGTGGGAGACGTGTCGGCGTTCCACGCAGATGTCGCAACCTGGCGCCGTGCCGAACGTGAACTTCGACTTACCGGCCAGCATGACGTGCTCGATCTCCGTCCCCCGAATGTGCAGGGCCGTGACCAGGTCAAGGCCAGTGAAGACGCCCTCTTGCCGGCTCTCAGGAATCGTTTCTGTTCTCGAAGGCTCCGCCACAAAAGCAGGAACCACGATTTCGATCGAGCAAGCAAGGGGTGGTCCGCGATCAGCGCGACTTTTTCGGTAGAAGGCTTTTGGGGCCTCGCAACTACGCGAACGCTCGTCGTTGCCTATATCGCGGTGGTCCAACTACATGTGTTTACGGTGGGTGCGTGGACCATTTCGCACCCCCAACCGGGGTGTTTTGGCAACAGTCGGCTATCCCAGGTTGTTGAGATCACATGATCGACGATGATGCGATCTCGTCGATCGCCACAAATCGCGGACCACCCCTTGCAACTCGCGATCTGACCTCTTCACCATCCCCGTATTCGCCAGCTGAGGATCGGGATGAAGCATCGAATCATGTGTGTACTTGTGAGGACCGGGCTCGTACTTGCCGTGCTCCTGATCGCGACCACGGCTCACGCCGAGGATGAGCTCCTCGCGAAGCTCCCCAAGGTGAAGACCCCCGAGGCCCACGCCCATATCGTCGCGGGGAATGCCCACTACCGCACAAAAGAATTTGAAAAGGCTCTGGACGAGTACAAGAGGGGATTGCAGCAAGAGGATGCCGCCATCTTTCTCTACAACATCGGCCAGTGTGACCGTTTCCTGCATCGCTGGGAGGATGCGATCTGGGTCTTCCGTCGCTTCCTGGATCGCGCCAAACCCGAGCCGGCGCTGGTCGAGCGCGTCGAGGGCTTCATCAAGGACGCCGAGCAGCAGCAAGCCGCGGACAGGGCACGCGCACCGATCGGGGAGCCGAGTGACGCGGCGTCGTCCGGTGAGCTTCGATCGCCGCACGCCCCCTCGGCGCCGCAAGCACCGCCGGCCGGTCCCGTGAAGCCCACGATGAGGATCGTGCCGGGCGAACCCTGGTATCGCGATCCGGCAGGGTGGACGGAGACCGGCGTTGGCATCATCGGGATCAGTGCCGGTGCCGTGTTGCTCGCCAGCGTCGCGAACCTCAATGACGAGGCGCACCAGACGATGAACACGAATGCGCGTCAATCGCTCTACGATCGCGCGAGCACGCGGCGCACCGAAGCTGCGATCATCGGGGGCGCCGGTGTGGTCGCGGCCGTCATCGGTATTGTGACGCTGATCCGCCACCCGGAAGCTCACGAGGAACCGGTACGCAGCTCGTGGCACCTGGGCATCACCGGAAGCGGCGTTGCCGTGTTCGGGCAGTTCTGAGAGCGCGATGATCGGTACCCAGATCGGCCAGCTGACGATCACCCAGAAGCTCGGCGAGGGCGGCATGGGGGCCGTGTATCTCGCCCGGCATCACATCCTCGATACGCTGTGGGTCGTCAAGGTGCTGTTGCCGAAGTGGTCGCAGGACGGGACCATGGTGCAAAGGTTCATCAACGAAGCGAAAGCTGCCTCGTCGATCGCGCACGCCAGCATCATCGAGGTCGGCGACTGCGGCCAACTCGCTGACGGCACGTGGTACATCGTGATGAAGTACCTCGACGGCGGCACCCTCGATCGGTTCCTCAAGTCACAGGGCGGTCCGATCTCGATGCACCTCGCGCTCCAGATCGTGGTGCCCGTCGCCGACGGGCTCGAAGCCGCGCACGCACGTGACATCATCCATTGCGATCTCAAGCCCGAGAATATCTATCTCGTCCACAGAGGTGCCAATCCTCACCATCCCGTCATCTTGGACTTTGGCATCGCGCGGATGAGCGAGGAGGTGAGCAATGTCCACACCGCACCGGGCATGATCGCCGGCACGCTCGCCTACATGGCCCCGGAGCAGATCTTCGATCGGCGCACCGTGGACCGTCGCAGCGACGTCTATGCCCTCGCCGTGATCCTCTATCAGATGGTCACGGGCGGATGGTTACCGTTTCAGCAGAGCGACGCCCCGGCCGCGTTCTTCGATCTCGCGCCGACGGCGGTCTATCAGCTCCAGAGGGAGACCGCGCCGATCGATCCGCGCAAGCGAGGCGCTCAGATCTCGGATCGCTTCGCGAGCGCCATCCTCGCGGCGCTTCAGTGCGACCCCGCACGCCGTCCGCAGACCCCGCGCGCCTTCATCCTCTTGCTCGCCCAGGCAACGCCCGCCGGCGATCGATTCCAGCCGAGCGGGGTCGAGATCGTACAGCGCTATGCCGAGAACCTTCTCGAGATCGGCAACCTCACCGAGACGGTACGAGGCCCCAGGCCGGCCGTGGTCGCGCCGCCCACCAAGACCTGGCGCTACCTCCTCGGCGAGAAGCTCGGCGAAGGCGGCATGGCCGAGGTGTTCCGCGGCACGATGACGGGCGCCGAGGGCTTCGCGCGTCTCGTGGCGATCAAGCGCATCCTCCCGGAGCTATCAACCCTGCCGCGGTTCGCCCAGATGTTCGTGCAGGAAGCCCAGATCGTCTCCCGGCTCGCCCACCCCAACGTCGTGAGCGTGCTCGATTTTGACCACGACCCCGACGGCCGCCTGATCCTCGTGCTCGAATTCGTCGAGGGCCTGGACCTTCATCGGCTCATGGCGAGCGGTCCGATCCCGCACTCCGTGGTCATCTTCGTGGTGACCGAGCTCCTGAGCGCTCTCGGCTACGCTCACAACTTGCCCGCAGGCGGCAACGTGCGCGGCATCGTTCACCGCGACGTGTCGCCGCACAACGTCCTCCTGTCGTGGGAAGGAGGCGTGAAGCTTGCCGACTTCGGGCTGGCCAAACCGCGCGAAGCGAGCGAAGCCTCGGCCTCGGTCCAGCTCAAGGGCAAAGCCGCCTACATGTCGCCCGAGCAGATCAATGGCAACGCGCTCGACGGCCGCTCCGACTTGTTCGCGGTGGGGATCATCCTCCACGAGATGCTCACCCGGGAGCGCCTGTTCTGGAAGGACGACCTCCAGACCACGATCTACCGCGTGCTGGACCGGCCGATTCCGAAACCGAGCCTCAAGGTCCCCGTGGCGCCCGATCTCGAGGCGGTCGTGATGCGGCTCCTGGAGCGCGATCTTGCCTCGCGCTACGCCACGGCCGAACAGGCTGGAGAAGCGCTCGCGGGGTGCGTGGATGCGTCGCTGCGGAGCCGCGGCCAGCTGGCGCGCCTCCTGGCCGAGCGATTTCCGCAATCCTCACGAGCCTCGCGGCCATCGAGTCTCGATGGCCGCGCCGAACCACCCTCCGAGCGAGACCGAGCCTCCACATCTCGCTCCCGTACCGGTCCCTTGGCGCCACCCTCCCAGGCAACCAGCCTGAGCCTCGCCGCGAGCGAGTCGATGCCGTCGTCACAACACGCGCCCAAGCATCAGCGCTTGCTGGCCGGTGTCGCGATCACGGTCATCGCGAGCGGGGCCTTAGGAGTGTTCGTCGGCATCCGCGGGCGTCACGAGCCTCGCCTTGACTCTGCGGCGGAAGTGCCAACGCCACCGGACGGTACGCAATCGCCGCGCGCCGCGGCGGCGGTCGTCCCCACGCTACCCGCCAACGCCTCCGGCCTGACAGCCCCACCGGATGACATGCTAGCGACGAACGCCTTTGGCGTGACCTCCGGCGTGACCGCCCCACCCCATGCGGCCGTATCGGATGCCGGGGGTCGTGACGCGGCGGTACCCGACGTCCTGCCGATTCCCGATGCCGCGCCGCCCGTCGCGGTGGTTCCCGCCGCATTCCCGTCCACGATGCCCATTGGCCGCCCACCGGCGACAACGCCAGCCAAGGTGACCAAGCCACCCCAAGAGGTCCCGACTCGCCGGCCGGGCAAAGCCGACTCCGACGACGTGGGCGGAGACTGAGGTGCTCCGAGATCGAGCCGGCCGATGCTAAACCGTCCGGTCGAAACCCACTACTCCGGTTCGCTGCTCAGCTGGTGAATATGTATACGCATCGTCGGTATATGCATGGGAACAGGTCAGATCGCGAATTTCAATGGGTGGTCCGAGATTTCTCGGTGATCCGCTCCTGGACGAGACTACTGTTGCCCAAATACTCCAGTCGGAGGTGCAAAACGGTCCACGCACCCTCAAACATCGTGTGTGGTTGGACCACAGCAATGTAGGCAAAAACGAGCGTACAATTAGTTACGTGAACCAATCGCCTTCCAACCGAAAAAATCGCGCAGATCGCGGACCACCCCTTGCTTGCTTGATGGAAATTGTGGTTTCTGTTTCTGTGGCGGAGCCTTCGCGAACAGAACGATTCCTGAGAGCCGTCCAACTCGCGCAGAAACAACATGACGATGAACTCCTTGATACACCGGTCACTCGCCGAAGCCTCGAGCCTGACGAACTCGACGGAAACGGAGAATTCGCGACCAACGAACTTGAAGCAAGCAATTCGCCGCTCAGTGATGAGGTCTTCAGGTTGCGTGAATGGGGGACTCATCGTGTAGTTCCATTGCGAGTGCCAGCAAATCACCACAAGCTCATCGAACCTACGAGCACAAACGCGCTACAGAAATCAAGTCGCTACCTTACGAGAGGGATTGGAGAGCTCGCCTACGAAGGACATTCGTGGCGAGTCAAAGACTGGGCGGGCGTCGCAGACCTAAAGCAAGATGGCGCGCCCACGCGAGAAGCGATTCTGTTTGCGGGCACTGAGATTACTATTGCCGGCAGGACCCTGATCGCCGAAAGCCCGCGCACCATCCGCTTGCGGGCCTTTTGTTCGCGGCTACTTGGATGGAGCAATGAACGCATTGGTACTGTAGATCAGGCATTACGAGCGATTCGTCTCGCTAGTTCTGGCCGGGCGGTACTCGTTCTAGGCGGTAGAGGAAATATGGTGCCCATCGCAGTCGCCATTCATCGGCATGTGCTAGGGGGGGTGGCACCTTTCGTGATTAGCGATCCACGGCGAGAGAACACGCCTGAGACAGTTCGCGGACCGGCGAATGACAGAGAGGGCGCACGCGCCTTTCGCAAAGCCCTCGGCGGCACACTCTGCGTACGTGCAGAGCGGCTGCCGCAAGATTTCGGTGATATCTTGAAGGCCTTCCGAGAACCTGATAGCGGCGTTCGACTGCTCGTCTGCGTTGGCAGTTCAGCACGCGGAGCCTTTTCCATGGAATTTTCCTCGATTGATATTCCGCGACTTGAAACGCGTCGCGATGAACTGGCTCGTATTATAATAGAGTGCTCGAATGATGCAATCGAGCTCCTGGGTGCACCTCGGCACTGCTTAACGCCGCAAAATCTTGAATGGGTGTCTCAATTGCCAAGCCTTACGCTCCCCGAGATCGAAAAGGCACTGCGGCGAATTGTGGCCATAAAGACCTCACGCAATATTTCGACAGCCGCAAGCAGGCTAGGTATGACCCCCGTGTCGCTCACTCGATGGCTCGCTCGCAGGAAGGTTTCGACGGGCGACGCACGCTACGCGTTTCGGCCTGCTGTCTTCTAGGGTGACGCAGTTCGTTCACCAACCGGCAATTCACGGTGGGCACGGCGCCAGGAACAGGCCGATATCCGAGTTGGGCCGAATACGCTCCGCGCGACGCGGCTCAGAAGTTCGCCAGCGCGTAGGTGCCGCGGGCGTAATCGGTGAGCCGCGCGGCGCCTGCGAGCGATAGCCAGCCCTGGTACACCCCGCACAGGTAGATCTCCAGGTTGGCGAACGAGCCCGACGCCTGCTTGCCGACCATCGGCTGGGTGAAGCTCGTGGCGGGCAGCACGGTGCTCGGCGCGGTGCCTTCGACGCCGTCGTACGCGAAGCCGCCCTGAAACAGGGGCGCGCCGCCGCCGAGTCGTGCGATGAACACGAAGGGATCGGTGAGCTGGTGCGGCGACGCCTGGGTGAGTGTGGCGATCGTCGTGCTCACGAACGCCCGCTGCGTCGAGATCTGGGCGCCGATCGTCAGCGCCCCGGCGGTGATATCCGACGCCATCATGGTCGCGAGCGCGGCGGAGCCCGACAGGAACTTGCCGACGACGAACGCGGTCCACTGGGGGTACGGCGTCGCGATCGTGCCGCCGGTGCCGAACGCGCCGGTCGCGCCCTGGACGAACTGCGCCACCCCGTCGAACGTGACGCGCTGGTGGCCGCCGGGGCCGCCGGTGCTCACGGTGGGTTGTGCGGCGGTGGCCGCGGTCGCCTGCACGAGCGCGGGCGCGAGATCGCTGCCGGTCGCGCTGTTCACCCAGGGGTTGGTGGAGTCGTTGATGACGCCGACCGCGGTGGACAGCGTATCGGGGTCCCACAGGCCCTTGAGCGAGACGCCGTTATCGACCTCGGACGCGGGCGTCCAGACGAGCGGCGCGGGGGCGCGCGCGCAGGTGACCTGGTAGGTGATCGAGCTGCAGGCGCCCGGCGGGACGGTCGTCTGGAGCCCGACGCCGTTCCGGAGCGGCGTGGCCGTGACGACGCCGGTCGTGTGGGGCGAGCCGGACATCGCGACGATCGTGATGGCCGTGATCTGATAACCGGCGTCGAGCTCGCCGGTGAGGAACCCGCCGAAGCCCGCGGTCGCGTTGCCCGAGAGCTTCACCAGCGCGACGGTGTTGGCCTGCGGCACGCCGGTGCCCGAGACCACCGTCGCGCACCGGCTCTGCCGGGTGAACGGCGCGGGGTCGGGTTGGCCGTTGATGTAGTAGTTGTCGAGCGACGCCATCGAGGGCACGCCACCGCCGGTGAGGTTCGAGAAGTCGACCAGCTTGGTGGGGGCGACGACGACGTGCTTGCGCGCGCCGCCGGTCGCCGCACAATCGACCAGCCCTTGCGAATCGACGCGGAGCTGGGTGTCGGCCGGCGCGGCCAGCGGCGTCGTCGGGAAGCCGAGCTTGGCGTTGGCCGACCCGCCGGTGACATGGATGACCGTCTGCGGTGAACCGGCGCCCAGCGTGTAGACCTGCAGCGTGCCGCCGTCGCCGAACCCGGCCCCGCCGGTCGCCGAGATGATCTCGGCGGGGAGCTGGACCGACGAGACCCACTGCACGGCGCCATCCGTCGACGTGACCCCCGTCGTGCTCGTGGTCGCCCAGGCCGCCGGATCGCCGGAGCCGGGCGCCGTGGTGCCGCCGGTCGTGCACGTGAAGTAGACCCCGGGCGTCGAGCTCGCCGCGCGCACCACCTGGCCGGGCGTGTACGCGACCCCACCCGCGCGGGCCGGCGCTCGCGTGCGGAGCGTGACGGCCACCTCGTCGGCGCGCGCGTCGGCGAGGCCGTTGCGGAAGCTCGCCGCGGTGAACGTGATCGAGCTCTGCTGGAACGTCACCATCGCGTCGGTCGAGACCCGGATGTCGAGCGTGGCGTTTGCCGTCAGGTCCCACGGCCCTGGGCGTGCCGCGATGCGCGAGGCCTTGATGCCGGTGCGCGGGCGCGACGCGGAGAACGTGCAGCGACCGCCGATCTCGAGCTCGACGGTCGTGGCGCCGATCGCGCTCGCGTCGGCGAGCTTGATGTACATGGCCCCAGGCCGCCGAGCGAGACCAGCTCGCCGCTCGGGTGCATCCCGCCGAACTGCGGGTCGGCGAGGTTGCCATCGCAATTGGCGATCACGAGCGGGCCGCCTGCAACCGGGGTGCCGGCCTCGCCGCCGTTACTGCCGCGTCATGATTTGGATATGTCGCTGATCGAGTGTCCCACCGACGTGGGACGCTCGGCGTGACGGCTTCGCCGACAAAAAGCCGCGTCGCCGCCGGCACAGGCGGGCCCGATCGGCGATAGTGGCGTACATGCGAGTCGTCTCCCTGTTGCCATCTGCGACCGAGATCGTATGTGCCGTCGGCGCGGGCGAGGCGCTGGTCGGCCGGTCGCACGAATGTGATTTTCCCGCGGCGATCACCGATCGGCCGGTGTTGACGCGCGCGCGGATCGCGCTCGGCGACACGAGCGGCGCGATCGATCACGCCGTCCGTGCGGTGATCCGGGACGCGCTCAGCCTCTACACGGTGGACGAGCAGGCCCTCGCCGCGCTCGCGCCCGACGTGATCGTCACCCAGGATCTCTGCGAGGTCTGCGCGGTCTCGCTCGATGACGTGCGCCGTGCGGTGGCGCGGCTCGCGCAGCGCGAGGCGGTGGAGGTCGTCAGCCTGCGCCCGACGCGCCTGGGCGACGTGCTGGACGATGTGGAGCGCGTCGCGCGGGTGCTCGGCCGTGCGGCGGCCGGCGCTGCCGTACGCGGAGCGCTCGACCAGCGGATCCGGGAGATCGAGGCGCGCGCGGCCGTGGCTGCGAGCGAGGTGAGGCCGCGCGTCCTGTCGATCGAGTGGCTGGATCCGCTGATGATCGGCGGCACGTGGATGCCGGAGTTGATCGAGCTGGCGGGAGGCCGCGCGGTGGGCGCGGCGGCCGGTGCGCCGGCGCCGACGATCGACGTGCGCGAGCTCGGGCGGCTTGTGCCCGAGGTCATCGTGGTCAAGCCGTGCGGCTTCACGATCGAGCGGGCGCTGCAGGAGCGCGCGCTGATCGAGCGGCTCGCGCGAGGCTCGGCACGCGTCTACGTCACCGACGGCAACGCGTACTTCAACCGGCCGGGCCCGCGGCTGGTGGAGTCGCTCGAGATCATGGCGGCGTGCGTGCACCCGGGCCGGTTTGCCGACTTCGCGGAGAAGCACGCCGCGGCGATCGTGCCGATCGCGTAGCAGGTGCGAAAATCCCAGTCGATCGGCGCGGCGCCGCAATCGTGTACTGGGTGTCCATGACAAAGCGCCAGGATAGACGCACGGACACATGGGAGTTTCCTGTGGCCGTTAGATCCGCGTGACACCTACCTACCCAACACGGTGATCGGTGCCAAGGTGTATTGCTACGACAATGGACCGCTACCCATGGTGAAACCAACGAGACGACGATTCCTGCAAGGGGCAGCCGCCGGCGCCGGCAGCGCGCTCCTGCTTCGTGGCAAGCCCGGTCGCGCCAACCTCCTCGATCTCCTGCCGCATCCCCCGTCCACCGGGATCGAGCACATCGTGGTGGTGATGATGGAGAACCGCAGCTTCGATCACCTGCTCGGCTGGCTGCCGGGCGCCGACGGGCGGCAGGCCGGCCTCAGCTTCCCCGATCCGAGCGGCGTCCTGCACCCGACGTTTTCGCTCGCGCCCTCGATCGGCTTCCAGGGCTGCAACAACCTCGATCCCGATCACTCCTATGAGGGCGGCCGCGTCCAGTACAACAACGGCCAGATGGACGGCTGGCTACGCGCCCACAGCGATCTGTTCTCGATCGGCTACTACGAGCGGCCCGATCGGCCGTTCTTCAACGAGCTCGCCGCGAACTTCACGACGCTCGACCGCTACTTCTGCTCGATCATGGCCGAGACGTTCCCGAACCGGTTCTTCATGCACGCGGCGCAGACGCCCGCGCTGCATAACCCGGCGGTCCAGAATGCGCTCACGTCGCCGCTCACCATCCCGACGATCTGGGACCGGCTCGCCGCCGCGGGCGTGAGCGGCCGCTATTACTACTCCGATGTCCCGTTCCTCGGCTTCTGGGGCGACAAGTACCTGGGGATCTCGGAGCCGTACGCGGCGTTCCTGCTCGCCGCGCAAACCGGCTTGCTCCCGGCCGTGTCGTTCGTCGATCCACGGTTCGAGGACGAGGGCTCGGGCAGCTCGGGCGACGATCACCCGCACGCGGATCTCCGCGTCGGCGACGTGTTCCTGAGCGAGACCTTCCGCGCCGTCGCGACCGGGCCGAAATGGGCGAACACGGTCTTCATCATCACCTACGACGAGTGGGGTGGCTTCTTCGATCACGTCGCCCCGCCCCTGGCGGTGGCCGCCAACGCCGTGGATCCACCCGACGCCAACGGTAACGTGCTCCTCGGGATGCGCGTGCCGGTCGTCGTCGCGTCGCCGTGGTCGCGCTCGCAGAACGGCAGCCCTCGGATCAGCTCCCACGTCTACGACCACACCTCGATCCTGAAGCTCATCGAGTGGCGCTTTGGCCTCCCCAACCTCACGCCGCGCGATGCGCCGGGCTCGACCGTCGGCAACCTCGCCGACGTGCTCGACTTCGCCCACCCGAACCCGAGCGTCCCGGCCCTGCCGAATCCGATCCTGCCGATCCTGAACGCGTGTCTCTTGTCGGGCGTGCCGCAGCAAGAAACGCAGTGGAGCGATCTGCGCAACTCCGTGCTGCTCAAGAACTGGCACCTCTAGTTAGAGGTCGTCGGCGCTCAGTCGTAGAGGTGGATCATCACCGCGATCTGCGGATCGAACACCAGGCCGATCGTCGTGGTCTTGGTCACCGTGACGAGGTCGACGGTCATCTCCTGGCGGGTGCGCGCGTACGAGATCAGCGGGTTGGTCGCCGTGAGGCTGAGGTTCCAGTGGGGTGACAGCCAGTACGCGAGTGCGACGCCATAGCCGACCGCGACGGTCGTGACCGTGCGGGTGTTGTTGTCGCCGTTGGGATCGGTGGTGTCACTCGTGATCGAGGCGCTGCCGATCGCCTCGAGGTCGATCTTGTTGCGGGACCTGAGCGGGTAGCGCACCAGCGTGCCGAGCGTGACCTCGTTCTGCTTGTTCGTCACGGTCATCCCGTTGTCGATGTCGGTCGAGCTCGTCGCGAACACGAGCTGCGGCTCGAACGTGAGGCCGCTCGCCAGCCGGAGCCGTACGCTGGTCGTGTTGGGCGTCTGCAGCGAGGTCGGAAACGCGTAGCCGACGCCGATCCCGACAGCCAGGCCGGCCGGCCGGCCGGTCTCTCCCGGCGCCTCGTCCCGGTGCGACGGCACCATCGCGACCGGCTCGGGCACCGGAGGCGGCGGGTTGTCCGGGTTGATCACGACCGGGGGACCCGGCTGATCGCGCGGCGGTGGCGCGGGTTGGGGTTGCGCCGCGGCGGCGCTCGACATGACGACTGAGAGGGCAAGCCCCCACATCCAGATCCTCATCGTTTGAACCTCGATTTCGAGCTCATAGCGATCCTCCATAGGCGGACAGCGGCACGGCCTGTATACAGACCGGGTTGCAGTCGTTCATCAGCGTCGAACAGCGATTGGTGTGGGCGATGACGCAGTCGACGCACGTGTCCGTGAGCGGATCGCGCTCGAACTGCGTGACGCAGCTGGCCGTGCAATCGCGTTGTTCGGCCGGGAGCGGGACGCCGGTGCAGTGGCACAGCGGTCCACAGATGCTGATCGCCTCGTCGGCGGGCGTCTGGACGCACGCCGCGAGGAGGACCAGGAAACCGATCGCGAGACGACACATGGCGATGAATTGTCGAACGTGAACGCGCCGCACCGCAAGTTTCTGATGGCCACGGTCCGTCAGGCGTGACCAAGGTCGCGCGCGCCAGGTCACGCGGCGCGCGGCGCGTCCTCGCTGGCGAGGGAGGTTACTCGGCGTGGATCTGCCACACGTGCCACGCCACGCCCCCGCTGGCGTCGCGCAGCACCACCGCGAGCTCGCCGGCGTCGGGATCTTTGGCCTCGACCTCGAGGTAGGCCGCCGGCAGATCGAAGTCGTGCATCGTGCCGCATGACGTGAGCCATTCGACGTCGTAGATCGCGTCATCGGCGTCGATCGAGAGCGGCACCTTGACGAGCTTGCCGACGGTGAGCGCGGCGTCGCCGGCAGGCCTTCCGTCGATCATGACGTTCACGAGTGCGGGGTTATCGGCCGCCTGGCCGAGCAGGACGGTCTTGGTGGCGACCAGGCGCTGGTTCGCGTAGGCGACGCCGACCACGAGGGGGATCGGCGCGCCCGGATCGAGCGAGAGCTCGGCGCGCGCCGCCGCGAGCCGGTCTTCACCGGGCGCGGTGACGGTCCACCGGCCGCCGTCGAACGCGAGCACGTCGGACAGGCTCGCCGGCGAGACGACCATCGCGAGCTCCGGCGGGGCGACGCTGGTCGGCGCACCTTTGCCGGCCAGCAGCGCGTCGATCGTCGACGTGTCACCTGCCGCGATGCCCGGCGGGGTCGCGCGCACCACGACGATCCGATCGTGATCGAGCTGCCACGCCGGATCCAGGTCGCCCATGCACGCCGCGAGGGCGACGAGGGCCCCGAGTGCCGCGAGGGAGACGAGCATGCCCGCCGGGCCCCTCGCGCGCGTCACAGCACACCTCGCAGGCCGATCGACGGAATGATCGGCAACGACTTGAACGCCTGACGCTGCGTGTAGTCATAGCCGTAGAAGTACGTGACGACCGAGTCGTTCATGTAGACGTTCTGGACATCGGCAAACACCGTGAGATCGGTCGGGCCCCACTTCCAGGCGTAGTCGACCCGGACGTCGAGCTGATGGTGCATCGGCGCGCGCTCGGAGTTCACCGGGCCGTAGATCGGGATGTAGAGGCTGCGATCGCTGTCGAGCACCGCGCCGCGCACCGGTGTGATCGGCAGGCCGGAGTAGAGCTGGAAGCGGCCGCCGAGCTGCCAGCGACCGCGCTTCCAGCTCACCGCCGCGTTCAGGCTGTGCGGCTGGTCGTAGTCGAACAGCCGGGTCGCGCCGCCGGGGACGTCGACGCGGGTCGAGTGCGAGTACGCGTAGGCGAGCCAGCCGAACCACGGGCCGCCGCGATACGTCGCCAGGAGCTCGGCCCCGACGGTCGTGCCGTGGCCGTCGTTGTTGAGCGAGCCATCCATGCTGTGCGTGATGAGGTGGGAGCGATCGGTGTAGTAGACCGAGGTCTGGACCCGCAGGCCTTCGCGCGGCTCGTATTGCAGGCCGGCGATCGTCTGCGCCGAGTGCTCGGAGCCGATGTTGGTCGACAGGCTCTCGGCTTGAAACTCGGGCGGCCGGCGATAGGCACCGGCGGACAGCCGCGCGGTCAGCGCGCCCGGCAGCTTGACCTGCAGCTCGCCGCGCGGTTCGAGCGCAGCTTCGTTCACGCGCGCGAACACGTCGCCGCGCAGCCCGATCGTGGCGCGGATCCGCGGATCGAGGTCCGCCGAGAGCGCGGTCCAGCCCGCGAAGTCGGGGATCCAGAACGATCCGTTGAACCGCGTCGAGGTGTCCTTGGGATCGAAGGCCCGCATCGGCTCGCCTTCGCGCTGCTCGAGCGGCAGCGCGATGTCGACGCTCGAGCGACCGACCTGGGCCTCGCCGCCGAGCCGCCACACCACGTTGGACAGCCCGGCCAAGCCAGAGGCGGTTCGCGTGAGCTCGGCCCGCGGCGTGAGCGACGGCTGCTGGATCCGGATCCGCTGGTACAGCCCCGCCTCGAACACGAACTCCTGCAGGAGGCCCGACAGCGCGAGCTTCGCCGACCATGGACCGTCGTGATACTGCGCACCGAGCGTGAGCCGCACGAACCGCGTGTTGTTGTAGAACCGCTTGGTCCTGGCGTCCTCGTCCTTGGTCGCGTAGAGCTCGAATACGTCGTTGGTCCCGATGCTCGACAGGAACAGCCGCCACTTCGCCGACAGCGTGTGATCGATGCGGAGCTGACCGTCGTAGTAGCTCGGCACGGTCGTCAGCGAGAGATCGGCGCTGGCCGGGATCAGCGACGGCAGCACGAGGTCGATCGTCGAGCGCCGGAACCCGATCATGTACTTCGTCGCCTCGCCGATCGAACCCTGGGCGAGCACGCCACCGTCGATCAGCGAGACCTCGGCCTGGGTCGTGCGCCGGTCGGACCCGGGTCGGGTCTCGAGCGCGACGATGCCCGACGACGCCCGGCCGTACTGGACGTCGAACCCGCCCGGGATGTAGTCGAGCGACTGGATCGCCTCGGCGGGGACCAGGGCGCGAAACCCGATGTTGTGGAACAGCACCGGCACCTCGAAGTCGTCGATCAGGACCTTCGAATCCTGCGGCGACGAGCCGCGGATCACGACGCCGGAGTAGCCGAGCGGGAGCTGGAAGTTGACGACGCCCGGCATCGCGGTCAGCGTGCGCACGAGGTCGTTGCCGGTGCCGGGGATGCGCTGGAGCTCGCTGCGATCGAGCACGGCGGCCCCGGGAGCCGCCGAGGGAGCCTCGCCGCGGAGCTCGATGGTCTCGGCGCTCGCATCGGTGTCGAGCATCACCACGTCGTCGAGCTTGGTGGCGGTGACGTTGGCGAGCGCCGGCTCGAAGCCGGTGTGCTCGATCATCAGCGTCGAGCCGATCGGCGCCGAGATCCGGAACATCCCGTCTTGATCGGTCTTGACGGTCTGTGGCCCACCCTCGACCCCGACGCTGGCATCGGCAACCGGCTTACCGCGCACATCGATCACCCGCCCGGTGATCGACGCCACCGGCAGGTCATGGGGCGGGGCGGGGGCGGGCGGAGCTTCCGGGGCTGCCTCCTGCGCACCTGCAAGCCGGGGGGCCACTGCGATGACCATCACGACAAGGACGGCGAAGATGAGCCAGGCGCGAGCGTGCATGGGGCCTCGGAGTTGCCTTGCAAGGCAACGTCCATGCCCTCACGGGGGGATCGCCGGGAGTTTACCGGCGGTCTCGCCGCAAGCATTGCCGACACTGTCGGTCATCGCGACAGCGAGGTACTCGTAACCAGTGCCAGGCCTTGCCGGATCCGAGCCCGTTTCGCGATCAGACGTTCGCGGGTGTCGTATGGCCGAAAACGAACGCGGCGCCCGGCATGACTGCGGGCGCCGCGAAGGTAAGGTGAGTCTTCCCCGACTAGTCTTCGAAGTCGTGGCCGTGACCGGCGTGGCCCCCGCCGCCTGCCTTGTCGTCCTTCTTCGGCTTCTCGGCGATTAGCGTCTCGGTGGTGAGCATGAGGCCCGACACCGAGGCGGCGTTCTGGATCGCCGTGCGGACGACCTTGGCCGGATCGATCACGCCGGCCTTGACGAGGTCGGTGTACTCGAGCTTCGCGGCATCATAGCCGAACGAGCCCGAGCCCTCCTTGACCTTGGCGACGACGATCGAGCCGTCGACGCCCGCGTTCCCGGCGATCTGGCGCAGCGGCTCCTCGAGCGCGCGGCGCACGATGTTGACGCCGTAGCGGCGGTCGTCCTCGAACGTGAGCTTGTCGAGCGCGGCGATACAGCGGACCAGCGCCACGCCACCACCGGGGACGATGCCCTCTTCAACGGCCGCGCGGGTCGCGTACATCGCGTCCTCGACGCGGGCCTTCTTCTCCTTCATCTCGACCTCGGTCGCCGCGCCGACGCGGATGACCGCGACGCCGCCGACGAGCTTGGCGAGGCGCTCCTGGAGCTTCTCGCGGTCGTAGTCCGAGGTGGTCTCCTCGACCTCGCGGCGGATCGTCTTGACCCGCGCGTCGATCGATTCCTTCTTGCCGGCGCCCTCGATGATCGTGGTGTTGTCCTTGTCGATCGAGATCCGCTTGGCGCGGCCGAGATCGGTCAGCGTGAGATTCTCGAGCTTGAGGCCGAGATCCTCGGTGACCGCCTCGCCGCCGGTCAGGGCCGCGATGTCCTGCAGCATCGCCTTGCGGCGATCGCCGAACCCGGGCGCCTTGACGGCCGCGACCTGCAGCGTGCCGCGGAGCTTGTTGACCACGAGCGTCGCGAGCGCTTCACCGTCGACGTCCTCGGCGACGATGAGCAGCGGCTTGCCCTGCTTGGCCACCTGCTCGAGCACCGGCAGGAGGTCCTTCATGTTCGAGATCTTCTTCTCGTGGATCAGGATATAGGGGTCGTTCAGGACGAC